>CEOS01005814.1_pt1 | contig 83308 bp, 75 predicted proteins | sample 530601 | NCBI WGS metagenome assembly CEOS01 (sample SAMEA2620666, study PRJEB7988) | marine metagenome | biome: marine biome (ENVO:00000447); feature: mesopelagic zone (ENVO:00000213); material: "saline water (ENVO:00002010), including plankton (ENVO:xxxxxxxx)" | depth 1000 m
GCCTGCGCTGGCCCGCGGAGAGCTGCATTGCATCGGCGCGACCACGCTGGATGAATACCAGAAATATGTCGAGAAGGACCCTGCGCTGCAGCGCCGTTTCCAGCCCGTGTTCGTAGGCGAGCCGACCGTGGAAGACACGGTCTCGATCCTGCGAGGGCTGAAGGAGAAATACGAGCTTCACCACGGCGTGCGCATCACCGATGGCGCGATCGTCGCGGCCGCGACCCTGTCGAACCGCTATATCTCGGACCGATTCCTGCCCGACAAGGCGATCGACCTGATGGATGAGGCCGCCAGCCGCATCCGCATGGAGGTGGAGTCCAAGCCCGAGGAGATTGAGAACCTCGACCGCCGGATCATCCAGCTGAAGATCGAGGAATCGGCGCTGTCGAAGGAGACCGATTCCGCGTCGCAGGACCGGCTGGCCGCGCTGCGCGAGGAGCTGGCGAACCTTGAGCAGCAGTCGAGCGAGCTGACCACCCGCTGGCAGAACGAGCGCGACAAGATCGCGGCCGAAGGCAAGATTAAGGAAGAGCTGGACCAGGCCCGCATCGAGCTGGAGCAGGCGCAGCGCGCGGGCGATCTCGCCAAGGCGGGCGAGCTGTCATACGGCAAGATCCCGGCTCTGGAGAAACGGCTGTCCGAAGCCAGCGCGCAGAGCGAGAACGCGCTGCTGCGCGAGGAAGTGACCGAGGATGACATCGCCGGCGTCGTCAGCCGCTGGACCGGCGTACCGGTCGACCGGATGATGGAGGGCGAGCGCGAGAAGCTCCTCAAGATGGAGGAGGTGATCGGCACCCGCGTCATCGGGCAGGAGCAGGCCGTGCAGGCGGTATCCAAGGCGGTGCGCCGTGCGCGTGCGGGTCTGCAGGATCCGAACCGGCCGCTGGGCAGCTTCCTGTTCCTGGGCCCCACGGGCGTCGGCAAGACCGAGCTGACCAAGGCGCTGGCCGAATTCCTGTTCGACGACGACAGCGCCATGGTCCGCATCGACATGTCGGAGTTCATGGAGAAGCATGCGGTCGCCCGTCTGATCGGCGCGCCCCCGGGCTATGTCGGCTACGAGGAAGGCGGCGTCTTGACCGAGGCGGTGCGGCGCAGGCCGTACCAGGTGGTGCTGTTCGACGAGGTTGAGAAGGCGCACAGCGACGTTTTCAACGTGCTGCTGCAGGTGCTGGACGACGGACGCCTGACCGACGGGCAGGGCCGCGTGGTCGATTTCTCGAACACGTTGATCATCCTGACCTCGAACCTGGGCAGCCAGTACCTTGCCAATATGGACGACGGGCAAAAGGTTGCCGATGTCGAGCCGCAGGTGATGGACGTGGTGCGCGGGCATTTCCGCCCCGAGTTCCTCAACCGGCTGGACGAGATCATCCTGTTCCACCGACTTGCCGCCGAGCACATGGCGCCGATCGTCGAGATCCAGGTCAAGCGCGTGCAGAAGCTGCTGAAGGACCGCAAGATCGTACTGGACCTGACCGATGCGGCGAAGCGCTGGCTGGGGCGGGTCGGGTACGATCCGGTCTATGGCGCGCGTCCGCTCAAGCGTGCGGTCCAGCGTTACCTGCAGGATCCGCTGGCCGATATGCTGCTGGGCGGACAGATCCCCGACGGATCGACGGTGAAGATCGACGAGGGGGACGGAGCGCTCAACATCGTCGTGGCCTGACGTTCAGCGCCGGAAAAGAGAAGGGCGGCAAATTGCATTGCCGCCCTTCTTGTGAATTTACTGATTGGAGAACTGAGGGCCGATCAGGTGCCCGTGCATTCGCCGCCGGTGCATACGCCATTGCCGATAATCGCGGCGCCCTTGTTCTGGTGCGCCTCGTCATACAGTTCCCATTCGTGGGCCGTCATGCACATTTTCTCGCGCTTTACGCGCGATCCGGTGACCCGGTGCGTGCGGCAGATCTTCTCGTTGCTGGCCAGCTTCTCACCCTGCTCAGTTTTTTCCTGGGCAGGTGGCGTGGCAGGTGCGGGCGCAGGCTGCGCGGCGCTTTGAAGTAGTGCTGCTGCGAAAAGTGATACAATCATAACGACCCCGTTAAGTGATTTCAGTTCGTCTGCAAGTTACCTGAAGAATGCGCAAAAAAAAAGAGGGCAGCGTTTCCGCTGCCCTCTCCGGTTCTACTGACTTCGATCAGAAGGTCAGCTTGGCGGTGATGCCATAACGGCGGCCAAGCGGATCGTAGGTCGAAGGATAGGTGTTACCGCTGTTGTAGGCGGTGGAACCGATCGTGCTGCCGACGATCTTCGGCTTGTTGTCCAGAATGTTCTGGACGGTCGCGATCAGCGTCAGGTTGTCGGTCGCCTGGAAGCGAGTGCTGAGATCGAAGTAGTGCTCTGCACCGATCTCATCGAAGCCCTCAAGAAACGGACGGCAAAGCCCGTCTTCATAGAGATTTCCGCTATCGCATTCACCGGTCTCCAGCGGCTCTTCGGCCGGATTGGCAAGCGGCTCAACATCTACGCCGTCAACGAAGCGCCAAAGCAGCGACACGTCGATGTTGCCAAAGCCCAGCGTGGTGCGCTGGTTGAACGAGAACTCCGGCTGAATCGACGAGCAGTTGATGCTGTAATAGCCAACGCACTCGCGGTTCAGACCTTCCGGATCGTCCTGGTTGGCCTTGAACTCGCTGTTCATCGTCCAGTTGCCCTGGAAGTTGAAGCCGAGGTCGATGCCCGAGAACGATGTCTGGTAGTTCATGACCAGATCGATACCATCGGTGAAGATCCGGCCCTGGTTGGTCGAAACCAGCGGGAGGCCCGCAGTCGTCGCGACCGAGCCGAACAGGTTGCCGGTGGCCGGGTTACGACGGATCGCGGTACAGGCCGGATCGCTTGCGTCGCCAGCACCGCCGTTCTGGTCGAAACAGGCCCCGAACACGTCGCCGATGTTCGGCTCGGTGATCGCGTCCTTAACGGTGATGTTGTAGTAGTCGACCGTTGCGCTGAAGCCCGGCAGGAAGTCGGGCTGCAGAACGAGACCGACGGTCCAGGTCTTGGCCGTTTCGGCGTCGAGGTTCGGGTTACCACCGGTGGTTACGTTAACCTGACCGGCCGGATCGACGATGATGTTGCCGATCGAGTTGGCCGGAGCGCCCTGTGCAAGACAGGTGGCGCGCAGGGTCGCGTTGTTCAACGGAGCAGCGCCCGAGCAGGGATCGGTATCGAAGTTGTCGAGACCGGTAACCTGCGGGTTGAACAGCTCGCCGATGTTCGGAGCGCGCGTCACGCTCTGATAACCGCCACGCAGCTGGAAGCCGAAGACGGGGGTATAGGTACCGCCGGCCTTCCAGGTGAATTCGCCGCCCGTCGACGAGTAGTCCGAATAACGGGCACCGAGGTCGAGCGTGAGCTCTTCGGCGAACGCCATGTCGGTGAGCAGCGGAACGACGAGTTCGCCGAACACTTCCTTGACGTCGTATTCGCCCTGCGCGTCGGGGTTGGCCGCACCGTTACCAAGGACTTCGCCCGGGGTCTGCGTCAGCAGGTCCGAACGGGTCTCGGCGGTGTACTTGCGGTATTCAACACCGGCCGCGATGCCGATCGGATCGGCTGCGGACGGAAGGCCGAAGCCGAGGTCGCCGCTGATGAACGCCTGCGCCTGGGTCAGCGAGGTGCTTTCCGAACCGCTGTTGCCGACGTCGAGGAAGCGCTGCACTTCCGGGGTCAGGCTGCCGAGCGGACCGAACAGGTCGATCGGAACGCAGTCGTTGGTGGTGTCGAGGCAGGTGTCGGGGTTCGTCGAGAGAACCGACTGCTGCAGACGCGAAAGCGTACCGTTACCCGACTGGCGCGAGCTGTTCTTGCTCTCGCCATAGGCACCGAGGATTTCCCAGTCCAGCGACGAGGTCAGGGCACCGCGAGCGCCGCCCTTCATCTGGAAGAGCTGGGTCTGGTATTCGTTGTCGCGGGTGCCGAACTCGACGAAACGGCGACCATAGTCGATGTCGACCGTCTGGTAGTTCGGATCGTTGGGGTCGGTGGCCACGGCTGCCGCGTCGCACTGGGCCTGGGTGAGCAGGCGCTGCACGCCGAGCGTGGTCGGATCTTCCTCGTCGTCGGCGACGGTGTCGAGACCGCAAATCTGGTTGCGGATGCCCGCATTCAGGAACGGGTTCGACAGCGGCGTGGTCAGCACGTTGCGGAAGGTGCCCGAGGGCGCGATCTTGGTCGTGACCGTGCTCTGGACGAACAGGCCTTCGCCGTAGAGTTCGATGTTGTCGGCTACTTCGTACCGGGCCGCACCATACATGCGGTACTGCTCAAGCGGCAGCTGGTAGAGGTTGAACGGGTTGAAGTTGAACGGCGAATAGAACGGCTGCAGCGAGTTGCCGTCAGGCGAAACCTGCAGCGTGCCGCTGGTGGTGCCGGGAACGGTGATGACCGAGGGAACGGTCGTCGACGAACCGCCGGGGTTGCCGGTGGCCGAGCTGATGTTCTGTGCACCGAAGGCGCGGTCGCCCTGGAACACTTCGTCGCGGCTGGTGTAGCCGAGGCTGAGGACCGCGTTGCCGCGGCCGTCGTCGAAGTTCGCGCCAAGCGTTCCGTCGATGCGGAAGATCTTGCCGTCGCCTTCTTCGGTCAGCTGCTGGGTGGCCGAGATTTCGGCGCCCGAGAAATCGGTCTTGGTGATGAAGTTCACCACGCCCGAAACCGCGTCCGCACCATAGGTGGCGCCGGCGCCGCCGGTCAGGACGTCGGTACGCTCAAGCAGGGCGACCGGAATGACGTCGACGTTGGTGAGGCCTTCGAGGTTGGCCGGAACGATACGCACGCCGTTGAGCAGCGTCAGGTTACGCTGTTCGCCGATGCCGCGAAGGTTCAGATAGGTGTTGCCGCCGTTGCCGTTGTTGACCTGCGCGCCAACGCTGGGGACGACGCCCGGGATCTGGCGAAGCACGTCTTCGACGACGGTCGCCTGGCGCAGTTCCAGTTCCTCTTCGGAAACGACCGCGACAGGGCTGGCCTGTTCAAGGTTGGGGTTGCTGATGCGCGAACCGGTGACGACGATGGTCTCGACCGGTGCGGCGGCGGCTTCTGCCTCGGCTTCGGCTTGCGGCTCGACCTGTGCGAATGCGGTGGTGGAGCCGAGAAGCGCCACGACCCCGAGGGCCGTGCCGGCGCGAAGCGCGGGCTTCCGGATGTGAGTGAGTTTCATAAAAGCAGTCCCTATAAGATGGCCCCGGGGCTTCGGCTGCTGTCGGCCCCAGTATTCCAACTCCAACCCGCCCGTGTGCGACCTGAAGTTACGCGTTGATTGACCATTCGCTTTGTGATTGCAAAAGCGATGGTATCAGGAGTAACGTTTTTGAAATACAGCGTTGCACATTCGCAACATCGGGTGTGGCAGGCGGATTTTGGGACCCGCCAGCCTTTTTGTTCGAAGGCCGGACAATAGCCGCGTGGCCATTGACGGTGGGCTGATGAGCATTGAGGACGCGGCGGGCAAGCGGGAATGGGGTCTTGATGACGATGACGGGTCAGAGACGTGACGATTTGTCTAGGGGCGGCTTTGCCCCGAACCTGCCGGGCAGGCGGGAGCCGCTTTATGGCAGGTGAGAAATCGCGTCTTGCGGCCTTTCTGCCCTATCGGCTCTCGATCACTTCGAATGCGGTAAGCCAGCGTATTGCGGTCGAATATCGTGCCCATTTCGATCTCAAGCAGACCGAATGGCGCGTCATGGCGGTGCTCGGCGATGTCGGCCCGCTGACCCAGCGGCAGCTGGTCGGGGCGACGTTCATGGACAAGGTGGCGGTCAACCGCGCGTGCAAGGTGCTGGTCGATGGCGGCCTGATCATGCGCAATCGCAACACCGACGACGGGCGCTCCCATCTGCTGGAGCTGACCGAGAAGGGCGAAGAGGTTCACGCGCGGGTCATGCCGCTTGCGCTGCAGATGGAATCCGAGATCCTCAGCTGCCTTTCCGTAAAGGAGCGCAAGGAATTCAGCAGAACGCTCGACAAGCTGTTTGCGCAGGTGCGGGACATGGACGCCGAATCGTGCCCTGAAGGTTGAAGCATGCGATGCCGTGCGGGCAATCGTCCCGTTCGGTATGCGCAAAGGAAAAGGGCGGCCCCGGAAATCCGGCGCCGCCCTTTCTTGTGTCGGTCCTTCGCCTGCTAAAGCAGCGCGTCCGAGATCGAGCAGGCCGCAGGGCCCAGGATCACGATGAACAGCACCGGCAGGATGAACAGGATCAGCGGAACGGTCATGATGGCGGGCAGGCGCGCGGCCTTTTCCTCGGCGCGCATCATACGCTCGTTGCGGAACTCGGCCGACAGCACGCGCAGCGCCGAGGCGAGCGGGGTGCCGTAGCGTTCGGTCTGCACCATGGTCGTGGTGACGCCCTTCATCGCTTCCAGATCGACGCGATAGGTCAGGTTCTCGAACGCCATGCGGCGCTCGGTCAGGAAGGACAGCTCGATCGAGGTGAGCGCGAATTCATCGGCCAGTTCGGGATAGGCGCGGCCCAGTTCCTTGGCGACGCGGCCAAAGGCGGCATCGACGGTCAGGCCCGCCTCGGCGCATATGACCAGCAGGTCGAGCGCGTCGGGAAGTCCCTTGCGGATCGCGTCGGTGCGCTTGCCGACCTTGTTCTTCAGATAGGTGCCCGGACCGTAATAGCCCGCGGCAAGGCTGCCCGCGAATACCGCGAGGCGCTTCATCGGGCCCCACTCGGGATAGGTGTCGGTCCAGTAAACCAGCACCGCGGCGATAAAGCCGAACAAGATCGGCAGCACCACGCGCGCCGCGACCACCACATAGGCCAGTTCCTTGCGGCGGATGCCCGCCTGCATCAGCTTCTGCTCGATCTCCTTGATCTGGCTGTCCTGCAGCATCGAGAACTTGGACAGATAGTCGCGGACCTTGTCAGTCAGATCGGTCTTGCGGCGCAGGGTGCGGCGCTTGACCTGCGCCTCGGTCATCAGGCCAAGTTTCAGCTCTTCGCGCCGGGCGTTCAGCGACTTGACGCGCTTGGCCATCGGATCGCGCACGGTCAGCGCGGCATAGATCGCCATCAGCGTGGCAAGCGCCGCGATCCCGGCAAGGATCGATCCGACGAGAATGACGTCAACGCCAAGAAGGGTGGGGCCGGTTGTCTGCATGATAGTTCTCGTGCCTTTCCCCGATCAGATCTCGAAGCTGACCATTTTGTACATGACGAAGGCGCCGATGCTCATCCAGCACATGCCGAACAGGCCGGCCACGATCAGGCGGTCGTCGGTGAAGAAGCCGCCGAGGTATGCGGGGTTCAGGATGTAGACGATGGTGAACACCAGGAAGGGCAGGGCGCCGACGATATAGGCCGATGCCTTGGCTTCCGAGCTCATCGCGCGGATCTTCAGCTTCATCTGGATGCGCTTGCGCAGCACTTCGGCAAGGTTCGCCAGCGTTTCGGCAAGGTTGCCGCCCGTCTCGCGCTGGATGGCAAGCGAGATGCAGAAGAACTTGAATTCCGGAATGTCGAGCCGATCGGCGGTTTCCTGCAGCGAATCGTCGAGCGACTTGCCGACCTTGACGCGGTCGGTGATCGCCTTGAATTCCTCGCCCACCGGGCCGGGGATCTCGGTCGAGACGACCGCCAAGGTCTCGGTCACGGGAAGACCGGAGCGCAGACCGCGCACCAGCAGCTCGATCCCGTCGGGAAAGCGGGCGTTGAACATCGCAAGCCGCTTCTTGATCTGGCGGCCCACGATGAAATGCGGCAGGCCCAGCCCGACGACCGCGCCGCCGGCCAGCGCGAAAAGCGGCGCGCCGGTCTTCAGCAGCACCAGCACCGCGATGCCCAGCGCCAGCCCGCCCGACACGTAGAAATAATTGGCGACCGTCCAGCCCTTGCCCGTGCGGTGCAGGCGCAGCGCGAGCGCGGCGATCTTGGAATCGGAGCCCGCCGCATGGCGCGCACGCGGCTTGCGCGCCGAAATCGCCTTTTTCAGCTGCGCCTCGACCCGCGCCTCGGCGCTTTGCGAGTGGCGATAGCGGATCTGCTGCAGCCGCTTGGCCTGATGCCGCGACGCGGTCGAGCCGTAGAGGGCGAAAAAGGCGATGCCCAACACCAGCATCATGCCGATCACGACAATGAAAATCTGCGCAAACTGCATCGCCTGAACCTCCGGTACCCTAATCAATCCGATGGCATGTCCCCGCCCTCATCGGGGCAGGGAGGTTGCACATCAGGCCTTTTGCCTGGTCTTGGCCTTCATCCCGCCAAGCCCGAACTTTTCCATCAGCGACCCGCCGCCCGCTGCATTCGCGGCGGCCGGCGCCTTTTCGTCGCCATTGGTCGACATGATGCTGCGGGCCAGATCGCGCAGCACGGCGGATGCCTTGCTGGCGCGGTTCGCCTCGACGAACACCTGGCCGACCTTGGCCGCCTGCGTCGCGGTCTTGACGTCCATCGGCATCAGGAAGTCGATCTTGCGCTCGATAGAGGCTTCGAAATCCGCCTTGCTGATTTCGCCCGTTCCGCTGGTCACGCGATTGGCGACGACGATGGGCCGCATGTGCGAGGCATTGGTCGCCACCCACGAAAGAATGCGGATCGCATCGCGCGCACCCGCCAGCGACAGCTCGGTCGCCAGCACGAACACGTCGGCGTCGGCCAGCACATGCGGGAAATTGATCAGCATGTTGCGCGGCAGGTCGACGACGGTCATGTCGAAGGCCTGGCGGAATTCTTCCTCGAGCTGCACGAAGGCGCTGCCGTCGGTCATCAGCGGCGAATGGATCGGCGCTTCGGACGAGAGGACCGACAGATTGTCGTTCGCCCGCACCATCGCGCGTTCGATGAACAGCCCGTCGATGCGCGAGGGGTTCTCGATCGCGTCGGAAAGCCCGCGGCCCGGTTCGAGATCCATGGTCAGCGCGCCCGTGCCGAAATGCACGTCGAGGTCGAGCAGCGCGGTCGGCAGCTTGTGCTCGCCGCTGAACAGCCATGCGAGCGAGGTCGCGATGGTCGAGGCGCCGACGCCGCCGCGCGTGCCAACGACGGCGGTGATGACATGGTTGCGCGCGGCCGCCGCATCGGGATTGTGACGCGGCGCGCTCAGCACGCTTTGCGCCTGCAGCAGCGAATCGCGCAGCGCTTCCTCGCTCAGCGGCTTGAGCAGATAATCCTGCAGCCCGCTGGCGGTGAGGTCGCGATACAGGCGCACGTCGTTGATCTGGCCGACCGCGATCACCACCGTGCCGGGTTCGCACACCTCGGCCAGCGCGTTGATGTCGGACAGCGGATCGCCGCATTCAGACAGGTCGACCAGCAGGATCTGCGGGCTGGCCGACACCGACAGCGTCTGCACCGCGTTGCGAAGCCCGCCCATGTTGCATTTTTCATGCGGCATGTTGAGGTTCGAGACGGTGGTGCGCACGACTTCCATCGTGGCCTCGTCGCTGACGAAGGCGGCGAACGAGTCGCGTTCGCCCATTCCGGATGACATCTGGTTCATCAAAGCATCTCCTTCGCGGATCCGTTAGTTGCTGCCGCCGCCGCCGCCGCCCTGCTGGGTCGAGACGGTCGGCAAGCCGCCTTCGCCCGTGGGCGCCTGCTGGCGATAGCTGTCGATGGCCTTGGTCGAGCTCATCACGACGGTCTCGCCCGTGCCCTTCTGGCCGGTCAGCAGATCCTCGGGATTGGCGACCATCGCGGCCCAGTTGGCGTTCACCGCGCAGCCAAAGCCGTCGCTGGTGGCATTGTTCGGGTTGAAATCGGTCTTGTCGGTCCAGCGCGGGCAATCCTCGACCGCGGCGGTGCTGCGGGTGACGACGACGCGTGCCACGCCGGGGCCTGCGGCGCCTTCAGTGACGGGGGCCGTCTCGGCCAGGATGATGCCCTGCCGGTCGGCCAGCGCCATCAGATCGGCGCGGGCCGCGGGGCCGATATTGGCGGTATCCACCGAAACGCGGTCGCCATAGGAAATGTCCATGGCGTCCCACCATCCGGCCAGACGGCTCTGTTCGCCGATCGGGATGCCGGACGAGCTGGTCATCACGTCGAACACGTAATTGGTGCGCGACACGACCGGCTGATGCACCGAATTGAGCGTGCGATTGTCGGAAACCCCGCCAACGCAGCCCGAAAGGCCCGCCGCTGCGCCGAGCAGAAGCGCGGCGGTGGCAGCCCTGTGCCCGGTCAGGCGGGCAGTGATGGTCTTGATCATCTTGGTCACCTTGCTGCTCCCGATCAGAAGTTGAAGCCGGGCTTCGCGTCGCCGGCATCGGCGCTGCGAACCGGGGCGGATTGTTGCGGAACCTCGTTCATGCCGACGACGGGGCCGGTCGGGGCCGCCTCGCTGGCGCGCGGCATGGGACGGCGCGCGCCGCCCGTTTCGCCGTCCGACTGCATGCCCAGCAGCTGGCCCATGATGGTCGGGTTCTTGTATCCGTCGGTGGGGAGAGCGATCTGGTTCGCGTCCACCGGCTTCACCAGATAGGGCGTCACCACGATCACCAGCTCGGTCTCGCCGCGGCGGAAGCTGGTGGAGCGGAACAGATTGCCCAGGATCGGCAGGTCGCCGACGCCCGGCGTCTTTTCGATGGTCTGGTTCGAAAAGTTCGACAGCAGCCCGCCGATCATGAAGCTCTGGCCCGAACCCAGCTCCACCGTCGTTTCCGCGCGGCGGGTGGTGAGGGCGGGAACCTCGAAGCCTTCGATCGTGACCGCCCCTGCGCTCGACAGTTCCGACACTTCGGGACGAACGCGGATCGAGATGCGGCCGTTTGCCAGTACGGTCGGCGTATAGGCCAGGCTGACGCCGTATTTCTTGTATTCGATGGCGACGGTGCCCAGACCCTGGCTCATCGGGATCGGGAATTCGCCGCCCGCGAGGAACTCGGCCGTTTCGCCCGACAGCGCGGTCAGGTTCGGCTGCGCCAGCGTGGTGACGAGGCCGTCCTGCTCACCCAGATCCAGCGCGCCTGCAAGGTCGAGGCCGAGGAACTTGCCGAAACCGGCGATGGTGCTGCCCGTGCCCGCGCCCGTCACAAGGCTGGATCCGCCCGATGCCGTGGTGCCGCCGGTAAAGACGTTGCCGCCGATGCTCCACTGCGGAAGGAAGCCTTCGCGGCCCTGCGTTACACCGAACTTGAACCCGCTGGTGCCGTCGAAGGTGGCGAGGTTCACGCCGATGGCGCGGACCAGCGTGCGGCTGACTTCGGCAAAGCGGACCTGCAGATTGACCTGCAGCGGCGTCGCCAGCTTCAGACGGCTGATCACGTTCACCCCGTCGCCAACGAAGGCCGAGACAAGGCGCTCCGCCTCTGCCGCATCCTCGGGCGCCGCGACCGTGCCGGTCAGCAGCACGGTGTTGTTCATCGTCGCGGTCGAAATCTTGGCCTCGGGCATGGCGAGGCCCAGCATCTGGTCGATGCTGTCGATATTGGTGCCGACGCGGACATTGGCCGACCAGATGATCGCACCCGCCGAATCGCTGGCATAGACCGTGGTTTCGCCGCCGGCCTTGCCGAACAGATAAATCTGATTGGTCGACTTCACCTGCACGTCGGCGATGCTTTCGTCGGCGATGAAGATGTCGGCCATCCGGCCGCCCACATTGACCAGCTGGCCCCGGCCGATCGACAGCACGATCTGGTCTGAAGGCGCGGGCAGGGTCTGGGCGACGGCGGTCGTCGCGGTTCCCATAGTGCCGATCGGCGCCAGGGCGGTAGCAGCGAGCACGAGGCCCGAAAGCAGACGGCGGTTCATCTTATGTCCCCCCTTGGACACTATGTGGCAATTCTTGATCACGGCTGGCTTGCTCCCGTCCCTTTCGGTCACTTGCCGGCCGGCACTATGACGGTGTTGTTGCCCCGGCTGACGCGCACGGTCGGTCCGGTGGGCCGGGCGGCGGCAGGCGCGGCGCCGACGCTGGGTGCCGGATCGTTGCTCTTGGGCGAAGGCATGAAGCGCGACTGGAAGCGCGACACGTCGCCGCCGGTCTGGAAGGTGGTGCGGCCTTCCTGCGGGCGGTTCATCGCCAGCTGCAGGATTTCCTCTTCCTCTTCGGGCGAAGCGCCTTCGGGCACGACCAGCTCGCCCGAGGCGATGGCGCGGTCGAGTTCGGCGCGGTTGTCGGCGATCGAGCGCAGGGCCAGCGACAGCGTGCCGACTTCCTGTGCGACATAGATCTTCTCGGCGATGCGCGGCGTGGCTTCCAGCGTGACGGTGCGGAACTTCTTCACCACGGTCTTGCCTTCGACCTGCGTCGTTTCGGTCGACTGGTCGGTGGCCAGCACGCGCAGGTTGCGCAGCACGGTTTCGGTGGCGTTGAAGCCGGGCTCGTCGCGGCCGCCGCCGATGGCCTGCGTCAGCAGCAGGTCGACGCGGTCACCCGGAAAGACAAAGCCCGCAACGCCGGTCTTTTCCGACACGGTGACGGTCACGGCGCGCATGCCGGGCCCAAGCGCGGCGGCCAGGAAGCCCCGGTCGCCCGGCTGCACCAGCGTGCCCTTGGTCAGCGGCTGGCCCGCGGTCACGGGAAAGCGTGCGACGGTGCCGAGCAGCTTTTGCATATCGGCCTCGCCCTCGACGAAATAGACGTCCTGCACCATCTCCTTGGGCCACATCTTGAACTGCAGCGCATCGGCGGTGATGATGGTGCCGACCGGCAGCGCACGCTGGGCGACCAGCACGCGCGGACCTTCGGGTTCGGCCACGGCGGCCTCTGCCTGGGGAGCGGTGCTCCCCGCGAACATGCTGCGCGCCATCAGTGCGGTCCCCACCGCGACGACCAGCGCGACTGCCAGCAGGATCAGCTTCTTCTTGTCCATGGCTCCAAAGCCCCTTCGTCAATCGGATCGGGGATTCTCGCCCCCATTCGTGCTGCCAGACTCACCGGCAATGGTTAAAATCAGGTCAAGGCGACCCGCTCATCACGCAAAATTCAGCGAATTTGTGGAAAATGCCGTCTGGACCGCAGGCCCGTAGCGAACGGCGAACATCACCAGCATCACCAGCGCGGCGGACACGCCATAGGGCGTCGAGCGCGCCTCGACATGGCGGCCTTCGCGCCAGGCCCGGCGGACGCCGCGCCAGACGATCAGGGTCGCAAAGCCGTTGACGATCATCGTCAGCAGCACGACCATCATGAACAGCGAGGGTTCGAGCCACAGCGCCAGCGCGGTGAACAGCTTGACGTCGCCGCCGCCCATCTGGCCGATCTTGAACAGCAAGGCGCCGAACACGAACCAGCCGACGGCGAGGCCGATCTGGATGGCGACGCCCGGCCAGATCGAAAGCCCGCTGGCCCACCAGAACATCGGCGCGGCAATCGCGATCGCGCCGGTCAGCCGGTTGGTGATCTTGCGATGCCGAAGATCGGTGATCCCTGCATAGAGCACCGCGATTGCCAATGCGGCGAGCAATCCGTAAGCGATGAGATGCGTGTTCATGTCCAACCGGTTCCCCCTGATTGGGGCCGGTCTAAAGGGCAGGACTTACCAAACAGTAACCATGCCCGCGAAGATGCCGTTACCCAAAGTGAACTCGCTTTCTTGACCGACCTGCACCCTGCCATTCCCGGCGCGATGTCCGCCGATCCGGCCGCTGCCCGCCGCGCCATTCCGGCCCACGCCCGCGAATCGGCGTGGCACGCCCCCGACGGGCACGCGATCCGCCGGATCGACTGGCCCAGACCCGCGCAATCGCGCGGTTCGCTGCTGTTTCTGGGCGGGCGCGGCGATGCGTATGAGAAATATCTCGAGACGCTGGAATACTGGTTCGGCCAGGGCTGGGCGGTCACCGCGATCGACTGGCGCGGGCAGGGCGGATCGGGCCGGCTGGGCGATGACGATGCCACCGGCCATATCGGCGATTTCGCGCACTGGATCGACGATCTGCGCGGGTTCTGGAGCGACTGGAAAGCCGAATCGGGCGCGAATCGCCCGGCCCAAGAAAAGCACGTTCTGATCGGTCATTCGATGGGCGGTCAGCTTGCCCTGCGCGGCGTGGCGGAAGGCGCGGCCGATCCCGATGCGCTGGTGCTGGTCGCGCCGATGCTGGGCTTTGCGGGGCCGCCGCTCAGCCCGTGGATGTGGCACGGCGCGGCGCGTGTCATGGCGGCGCTGGGCCCGGTCAGCCGGCCCGCGTGGAAGATGGGCGAGAAGCCGGGGCAGCCCGCCGGCGCGCGGCAGGGCATTTTGACGCATGACGTCAGTCGCTATGAGGACGAGCTGTACTGGCGCGAAAAACGCCCGCAATTGCGGCTGGGCGCGCCAAGCTGGGGCTGGGTCGAACGCGCCGCCGAATCGATGCGCCGCACGGCAAGAGCGGATGTGTTGGCAAAGGTGAAGCTCCCCGTGCTGGTGCTGTCCACCAGCGCCGACCGGCTGGTCAGCGCGCGCGCGATCCGCCGCGCCGTGCGCCTGCTACCCGATGCGCGGCTGATGGAATTCGGCTCCGAATCGGCGCATGAAATCCTGCGTGAGAGCGATGAGGTGCGTGGCCGTGCCCTCTCGGCAATCGACGATTTTCTTGCGCAACGCCTGCCTGCGGACGGAGCGCAATGACCGGGGCGGTCTCGGAAAACTGCGACATCGCCATCGTCGGCGCGGGCATGGCGGGGGCAAGCCTTGCCGCCAGCCTTGCGGGCGAGGCATCGGTCATCATGCTCGAGGCCGAGGATGTCGCGGGCTATCACGCCACCGGCCGCTCCGCCGCGTTCTGGGAGGAAACCTATGGCGGGCCGCAGGTCTTTCCGCTGACCGTCGCCAGCGGACCCTATCTGCGCGAGGGTGGATTTCTGACGCCGCGCGGCGCGCTTCACATCGGCAGGGCAGGCGATGTCGAGGCAATCGAAGCCTATGTCGCGCGGTTCGCGGCACTGGGCGCGAATATGGAGCGGCTGGACCAAGCAAAGATGGCGCGGCTGGTGCCGGGGCTGAAGCCCGAGTGGGTCGACGGGACATGGAGCGAAAGCTGCTGCGACATCGACGTGGGCGCGCTGCACGCGCATTTCCTGTCGCGGGCACAGGCGGGGGGCGCCTTGCTGCGAACGCGGGCAAAGCTGGCGGCGGCGGAACGCGGCGCGCAGGGCTGGGCGCTGCGGCTGGCGGACGGCAGCACCGTAACGGCGCGCATATTGGTCAACGCGGCGGGCGCATGGGCGGACGAGGTGGCGCGGATTGCGGGCGCGCAGCCCATCGGCATCGCGCCGCTACGCCGCACGGTGCTGCAATTGCGCTGCAGCCCCGAAGCGCCCGCCGACCTGCCGCTGGTGCTGGACATCAACGAGACATTCTATTTCAAGCCCGAAAGCGGCCGCCTCTGGCTCAGCCCGCATGACGAGACGCCGTCGCCCGCCTGCGACGCCGCGCCCGACGAGCTGGACGTGGCGCTCGCGATCGACCGGCTGGAACAGGCCGTCGACTGGCGGGTGGACGCGGTCGAGCGCAAATGGGCAGGACTGCGCAGTTTTGCGCCCGATCGTGCGCCCATCTATGGCTTTGATGCGCATTTGCCGGGCTTTTTCTGGTGCGCGGGGCAGGGCGGTTTCGGCATCCAGACCTCGCCCGCCGCCGCCGACATGGCCGTCGCTCTGCTGCTGGGCCGGGACGCTGTGGGACCGGCCAAGGGCATCGATCCCGCGCCTTACCGCGCCGACCGCTTCTGATCCGCACCGCGACCGGGGTTGCACCCGAAGGCCAGGCTGTTATCCATGGCAGTACAGATTTCCTGACGGCCAGAAACGGGGGCAACGCCATGGCACATCGCTTTGAAATCCGGCAGAACAAGAAGGGCGAGTATGTCGCCTATTTCTGCTATAATTCGGAAACCATGTTCTGGACCGAAGGCTATAGTTCGAAGGCCAGCGCCCAGAACGCGATCGATTCGATCCTCAAGAACGGTCCGGGCGCCGAAGTGGTCGACACCACGGTCTGACCGCCACCCCTATACCCGCGCCGCCAGCGCCGCATCGCTGGCAAGCTGGTCGGCGCGCTCGTTCTCTGGATGGCCGTCGTGGCCCTTGACCCAGTGCCAGTCGATCGTGTGCGGGCGCGCCGCATCCAGCAGTTCGCGCCACAGATCCTCGTTCAACACAGGCTTTTTCGCGGCGGTCTTCCAGCCTTTCTTCTGCCAGCCGAAGACCCATTTGGTGATACCGTCGATCACATATTTGCTGTCGGTATAAAGCGCGACCTTGCAAGGGCGCTTCAGCGCCTGCAGCGCGCGGATCGCGGCGGTCAGTTCCATACGGTTGTTGGTCGTCGCGCCTTCCGATCCGGACATCTCCTTCTCGGTCGCTTCCCCGTCCTTCTTCATCGCCCGCAGGATCGCGCCCCAGCCGCCCGGACCGGGATTGCCCTTGCACGCGCCGTCGGTGAAAATCTCGACATCCATTAAGACAGGACCCCGAACGCCACCGCGCCCCGTTCATCATAGAACGCATGGCGGCGCAGGAAGGCCAGCGGATCCTTCTTGGTCACCATCGCATCGGCAGGGGTGTTCAGCCAGTCATAGGCGCGGGTCAGCAGGAAGCGCAGACAGCCCGCCTTGGCCAGATCGGGCAGGGCCGCGATCTCGGCGGCATCGGGCTCGCGCACCGAACGGTAACCGGTCAGCAGCGCATCGCCGATGGCGGGATCGAAGTGGCGGCCATCGGGCGTAAAGCTCCAAGCCGCATGGGTCACGGCGATGTCATAGGCCATCGGACCTGTGCATGCGAAATAGAAGTCGATCATGCCCGACACCTCGTCGCCCACCAGCAGCACATTGTCGGGAAACAGATCGGCATGGATCGTCGACACCGGCAGGTCCGCAGGCCAGCGCTTTATCGCGTCGTCCACCAGCGCGGGTACGGCATCCAGCACCGGGTCGATCTCGGACCAGCGGCCCGCGCAGGACCGTACGAAACCGCGCCACGCCTCAGGCCCCATTCCGTCCCTGCGAAAGTCGCCAAAGCTCTGTCCCGCAAGATGCACCTGCGCCAGTGCCGCGCCCACCGCCTCGGCCTGCGCCGGAGTCGGATCGTCGGCGCTGACACCCGGCAGGAACTCGATCAGCGCCAGCATCTTCTCGCCCTGCGGCGTGTCGATGGTGCGCCATGCCGAGCCGCTGGAATCGTGGATTGTCCGCGGAACCGGACAGCCCGCCGCGGCCAGATGGTCGAGCAGATTCAGAAAGAACGGCAGATCGCGCGTATCTGTGCGCTCTTCATAGACGGTCAGGATGAAACGCCCCGCGTCAGGGGTACCACGCGTTTCCAGCAGCCAGTTGCTGTTCGACACGCCCTCGGCGATGCCCTTGGCGGACACCAGCTCGCCCACGCCGAACTGCGTAACCAGCGCGGCCATGTCCTCGCTGTTGATGCGGGTATAGACAGCCATGATGCGCGGATCAGTCGGTCAGCTGGCGAGGCAGCTTGAAGACCATGTTTTCCTCGGTCGTGGTGATGACCCGTTCCTCCACCGCGCGGAAGCGGGAGAGATGGTCGATCACCTCGCGCACCAGCACCTCGGGCGCGCTGGCCCCGGCGGTGAGGCCGATGGTGCCGATGCCGTCCAGCATTTCCGCATCGATGTCGTCGCCGCGCTGGATCAGCCGCGCATCGGTGCCTATGCGTTCGGCCACCTCGACAAGGCGCAGCGAGTTCGACGAATTGGCCCCGCCGATCACCAGCAGCATGTCGACCTGCGGAGCGAGGACCTTGACCGCCGCCTGCCGGTTCGACGTGGCATAGCAGATATCCTCGCCGCGCGGCCCGGCGATGTCGGGAAAACGCTGCTTCAGCGCCTCGATCATGGCATGGGTATCGTCGACCGACAGCGTCGTCTGGGTCAGGAACGCCAGCGGCGTGCCGGGTTCGAATTTCAGCTTCGCCACGTCCTCGACCGTTTCGACCAGCGTCATGTCGCCTTGCGGCACCTGTCCGAACGTGCCGATGACCTCCGGGTGGCCGGCGTGGCCGATGAAGATGATGTGCCGCCCCGCCTCGACCTGGCGTTCGGCCTGGCGGTGCACCTTGCTGACCAGCGGGCATGTCGCGTCGAGGTAGTCGAGGCCGCGTTCCTCCGCATGGGCGGGCACCGATTTCGGCACGCCATGCGCGGAAAAGACCACCGGCACGCCGTCGGGCACCTCGTCCAGTTCCTCGACAAAGATGGCGCCCTTGGCCTTCAGGCTGTCGACCACATAGCGGTTATGCACGATTTCGTGCCGCACATAGACGGGCGCGCCATATTTCTGCAGCGAACGCTCGACGATCTCGATCGCGCGGTCGACGCCGGCGCAAAAGCCACGCGGCGCGGCCAGCAGGACCAGCAGATGGGGAAGCGTGTCCCCGGCTTCGCGGGTTTCGCTGGCGGCGGCGGGCATGGTGGGGGTGTTCATGCCCTGCCTTTAGCGTCAGCAGGGGGCAGGCGTAAAGCGGCGGTAAAGGTTCGGATGGACATGACGGAACCGCGTTCGTCCTTTCGCGCGCCGTTGCCCTTGCGAAAGGCTGCGGCTAGGGCAGGCAGCATCCCGTTGAAAGCGGCCATCCGTCTTGGCCGCCGCATATGACTGGCAGAAGGTTCCGCCGCCCATGAAGATGAAATTCCGCCCCGCCGCAGGTTTCGCATTGCTGATGTCCGGCGTGGCCCTGCTCGCCGGCTGCTCGCGCGAGGGTGAGCTCGTGCTTCAGGAAGGCGTCGGCGTCACCTCCGTCCGCTCGCGCTGCCCGGCGGTGGGCATCCCCGCCTATACCGGCGACATCACGACCTTCAGCCAGCCGAACGACAAGTCGCTGGCCTCGATGGACGTCACCGCCACCATGACGAACCTGCGCGCCGCGTGCGACGACACCGGCGCAAAGATTTATTCCGAGGCGACGTTCGACGTCCTCGCCACCCGGCGCGACACCGGCGCGGCACGCAGCGTGGAGCTGCCTTTCTTCGTCACCGTGCTGCAGGGCGGCAATTCGGTTCAGTCGAAGCGGATCGGCAGCGTGACGGTGAATTTCGCGGCGGGACAGGACCGCGCGCAGGCAAGCGGACGGGCAGGTGCTTTCATCGATGCAGCCGCCGCCACCCTGCCCGAGGATGTTCGCGAACAGATCACGCGCCGCCGCAAGCCCGGGGACCCCGATGCCGCGCTCGACCCGCTGGCCGACCCTGAGGTCAGGGCCGCGGTCGCGCGCGCTTCGTTCGAGGTGCTGGTGGGTTTCCAGCTGAGCGAGGACCAACTGGCCTATAACGCCACGCGTTGATTCGGGTAGCGATCGGGCGCGGGTAAAGGCGGTCTGACGCGTCAGGCCACTTCCCACTCGCGTCATTCCCCGCTAGTCGCGCGGCCATGACCGAGCAGACCACGGAAAAGCCCCTCACCATCCACGCCGCCATTTCGGCCGCGGTGGACAAGGCCCTCGACGCGATGGAGACGGCGGGCACGCTGCCCGGCGGGCTCGACCGCGCGAATGTCACGGTAGAGCCGCCGCGCGATCCCGCGCATGGCGATCTGGCCACCAATGCCGCCATGGTGCTGGCCAAGCCCGCAAAGACCAATCCGCGCGCATTGGCAGAGGCACTGGCGGCAGAGCTTTCGAAGGAAGCCGATATCGCCGCGGCCGAGATCGCGGGGCCGGGCTTCATCAATCTGCGGATCGCGCCCAGCGCATGGGAAGCCGAGCTCGACGCGATTGCCGCGCTGGGCGACGCCTATGGGCGCTCCGCCATGGGCGCGGGGCAAACGGTCAATATCGAATATGTGTCGGCCAATCCGACGGGCCCGATGCACATGGGCCATTGCCGCGGCGCGGTTGTCGGCGATTCGCTGGCGGGGCTGCTGGAATATGCGGGCTTTGCGGTGATCCGCGAATATTACGTCAATGACGCGGGCGCGCAGGTGCAGACGCTCGCCCGGTCGGTGCATCTGCGGTACCGCGAGGCGCTGGGCGAGGATATCGGCGCGATTCCCGAGGGGTTCTATCCCGGCGACTATCTGGTCCCCATCGGCAGGGCCTTGGCCGAGGAATTCGGCGACGGGTACAAGGACGCGCCCGAAAGCGAATGGCTCGACCTGTTCCGGATGCGCGCGGTCGACGCGATGATGGACATGATCCGCAGCGATCTGGCCATGCTGGGCATCCACCACGATTTGTTTTCTTCCGAAGCCAAGCTGCAGGCCGAGGGCAAGCCCGAGATGGCCGAGACCTTCCTGCGCCAGAAGGGCCTTGTCTATGACGGCCTGCTGGAAGCGCCCAAGGGCAAGACGCCTGACGACTGGGAGCCGGTGGAGCTGCCGCTGTTCCGCTCGACCCAGTTCGGTGACGATCAGGACCGGCCGATCCGGAAATCCGACGGCAGCTGGACCTATTTCGGCGCGGACATGGCCTATCACTTCCAGAAGGCCCAAGGTGCTGATGCCTTGATCGACATCTGGGGCGCGGATCATGCGGGCACGGTCAAGCGGATCAAGGCCGCCGTCGCCGCGCTGACCGGCGCGGAGCATGCCGAATCCAAGCCTTTCGACGTCAAGCTGGTGCAGATGGTCCAGCTGCTGCGCGACGGCGAACCGGTGAAGATGTCCAAGCGTTCGGGCAATTTCATCACCATCGCCGACATGGTCGAGGAAGTGGGCAAGGACGTGGTGCGCTTCACCATGCTGACCCGCAAGCCCGAGGCGCAGATGGATTTCGACTTCGCCAAGGTGGTCGAGGCGTCGAAGGACAATCCCGTCTTCTATGTCCAATACGCCCACGCCCGCATCGCATCGGTGCTGCGCAAGGCGGCCGAAGCCGGGCTTTCCGACAAGGCCGAGGCGGCGCGCGCCCAAAGCTGGGGCGATGACGGCATCCTCCACACCGACGAGCAGGTGCTGATGAAACAGGCCGCCCAGTTCCCGCGCGTGGTCGAACAAGCCGCCCGCGCGCGCGAACCGCACCGGATCGCCTTCTTCCTGATGGATCTGGCGGCCGCGTTCCATGCGCTGTGGAATCAGGGCAATGACGACCCGGCCCGCCGCTTTATCGTGGAAGACGACATGGTAAACACGGGTGTCCGGCTATATCTTGCGAAACAGATCGGGCAGGTTATCCGCAACGGCCTCTCGATTCTGGGTGTCGAGGCAGCGGAGCGACTCTAGGCGATGATTCCACAGGTCAGCCAAGGCGGTGACGGCGAAGCGCAACTGGCGCTGGACGAAGCCGACCTGCGGCTGCCGTGGCTGGAACCGGCTGACGAGGATGACGACGAGGGGCTGGACTGGCCCCGCATGGGCAAGTTCCTGGGCATTGCCGCCGGGCTGATCGTGCTTGCCGTGCTGGCGATCTGGCTGCTGCGCGACTGGCAGCTTGCCCCGCCCGAGGGCGACGGTTCGGTCATCGCCGCGCCAGATGCGCCCTACAAGGTCCGTCCCGAAAATCCGGGCGGCAAGACCTTCGCGGGGACCGGCGACACCAGCTACAAGGTGGGCGAGGGGATCGAGCGCGAGGCGCGGATCGCCCAGAAAAAGCCCGATCCCGAACCCGTCGCACCCGCGCCAAAGCAGGACGCCGATCCGGCCCCTGCGCCTGCGCCCGCTCCGGCGCCGCAGGTGTCCGGCGTCGGCGTACAGGTCGGTGCCTATTCGACCGAGGCGGCGGCGCAGAAAGGCTGGCAGACGCTGACCCAGCGCTATCAGCGGCTGGGCGATTTCGACCGCCGCATCATCGAGGGGCGCGCTGATATCGGCACCGTGTTCCGCCTGCAGGCGGTGACGGGCAGCACGGCTTCGGCCAATGCGCTGTGCAGCGAATTGAAGGCGAACGGCATAGAATGTCAGGTAAAGCGCTGATTTGGGGATAAGGGCGCGCTGTCCGCCACCCGAACTTGCGCATTTCCGCGATTCCGTGCGAATCTTCGCGTCTTATGACCCCCGCGATATTCGGCCTTTCCGGCACCGAGCTGACCGACGACGAACGCGCCTTCTTTCGTGAGGCCGATCCGGCGGGCTATATCCTGTTCGGGCGCAATTGCGAAAGTCCGGCGCAGATGCGCGCGCTCACCGATGAATTGCGCACGGTCGCGGGGCGGGACGATCTGCTGATCACCATCGACCAGGAAGGCGGGCGCGTCGCGCGCATGAAGCCCCCGGTCTGGCCGCAATATCCGCCGCAGGGCATCTTCGACCGGTTATACGACATCGCCCCGATCTCCGCGATAGAGGCGGCGCGGGTCAATGCCGAGGCGATCGGGCTGGACCTTGCCGAAGCCGGCCTCAATTGCGACGCGCTCCCGCTGCTCGACGTCAGGTGCGAGGGCGCGCATGACGTGATCGGCGACCGCGCGCTGGGCCACGACCCGATGCGCGTCGCCGCGTTGGGGCGCGCCGTGCTGGACGGGCTAGAACAAGCGGGCGTCGCGGGCATCATCAAGCATATCCCCGGCCACGGCCGCGCCTGCGCCGACAGCCACAAGGAAATGCCCGTGGTCACCGCGAGCGAGGCGGAGCTTGAGCAGGACATCGCCCCGTTCCACGCGCTGCGCGGCGCAGCCATCGGGATGAGCGCGCATGTCACCTATACCGCATGGGACGCGGACCATCCCGCCACCCAATCCGCCAGGGTGATCGGCGACATCATCCGCGGTCGCATCGGTTTTGGCGGATTGTTGATGAGCGACGACATCGACATGGAAGCCCTGTCCGGCTCCATCGCAGAGCGTTCGGTGAAGGCGCTGGAGGCGGGCTGCGACCTCGTGCTCAATTGCTGGGCGAAAATGCCCGACATGGTTGCGACCGTCGAAGCCTGCGGCGATATCACGCCCGATGCCCGCCGCCGCCTCGACGCGGCGATGCAGGGCAAGGCGGTGGCGGTGTTCGAAAGTGCCGAACGGCGGGCCGAATGCATCGCCAAGCGTGACGCGTTGCTGGCGGCGGCAGGGGTGGCGGCGTGATAATCGACGGCTCCGAACCCGGCACGTTGTGGGGGGAAGGGGCCGGCGGCTGGACCGACGATGCACCCGCGCCAGCCGACGACAGCGAGCGTCTCTATGTCGAACTCGCGACATGGGAAGGGCCGCTCGACGTGCTGCTCGACCTGGCGCGGCGGCAAAAGGTCGATCTGCGGCGCATCTCGATCCTGGAACTGACCGACCAGTATCTCGCCTTCATCGACCGCGCGGGCGAAATGCGGCTGGAACTTGCCGCGGATTACCTTGTGATGGCGGCGTGGCTGGCATTCCTGAAATCCGCGATGCTGCTGCCCAAGGAAGAGCAGGAAGACCCCAGCCCCGAGGAACTGGCGCTGCGCCTGCAACTCAGGCTCGAACGGCTGGCGGCGATGCGCAATGTCGCGGCGCGGCTGATGGCGCGCGACCGGCTGGGCCGCGACGTGTTCGCGCGCGGCGCGCCAGAGGGGCTGCGCGTGTTGAAGAAGCGGGCATGGCAATGCGAATGGTTCGATCTGGTGCAGGCCTATGGACAGGTGAAGGCGCGCACCGCACCCGTCGTCCACATGGTGCGCGACCGCGCGGTTATGACGCTGGAAAGCGCGCTGTCGCGCGTGTCGTCCATGCTGGGCGTATCGCTGGACTGGATGGAACTGCGCCAGTTCCTGCCTCCCCATGCCGACCCGAAATTGCGCAAGTCGGCGCTCGCCAGCAGCTTCGTCGCTGCGCTGGAACTGGCGAAGCAGGGCCGGGCGGAAATCGCGCAGGAGGACGTGTTCGGGCCGCTACGCTTGCGCGCGCTTGGCGGGGCGCGGTCCCGCGAATGACGCAGGACGCTGGCCCCGACGATCTGGTCCGCGCGGTCGAAGCCGTGCTGTTCGCGGCGGAGGAGCCGATGACCGCGGCCGAGATCGGCGAGCACCTGGGCGGGGCGGATGTGCGCGAGGCGCTGTCGGAACTGGCCGCCCGTTACGAAGGACGCGGCATCGAACTGGTGAGGCGCGGGCAGCGCTGGCACCTGCAGACCGCACCCGATCTTGCCCATCTGCTACGCCGAGAGCGCGAGGAGCCCAAGCGGCTGTCGCGTGCGGCGACCGAATGCCTTGCGATCATCGCCTATCACGAACCGGTCAGCCGCGCCGAAATCGAATCGATTCGCGGCGTGCAGACGGCGAAAGGCACGCTTGACGTGTTGATGGAGGCCGGATGGGTTCGCGCCGCGGGCCGCCGCGAGGTTCCGGGCAGGCCCGTGATCTATGCGACCACGCCCGAATTCCTCACCCATTTCGGCCTTGCCACCCGCCGCGACCTGCCGGGCTTGGCCGAATTGCGCGCCGCGGGCCTGCTGGAACCAGTGGAAGAGGCGCTGGAAAGAGAAAGCTCGGATATTCACAAGAACGCAAAAGAAATGCGTCAGGAGGCAGGCGACACCGAAGCCTCTCTGGATATGGGCGACGAAACCGCCTAAACGGGAAGCGTACTCTCGTATAAGTGAGAATTTGAAATGAATGTTGGACCCTGGCAATTGCTGATCGTCGCGATCGTGATCCTCGTGCTCTTCGGACGCGGACGGATCTCGGAAATGATGGGCGACTTCGGCAAGGGCATCAAAAGCTTCAAGCAGGGCATGAACGAGGAATCGCGTTCGCCGGAACGGATCGACCATCAGGCGCCCGCCCCAACGACGACCGAAAAGACGGCCGCACCGACCGCTGCGCCCGCCGCGACGAGCGATAGCGAAAAGAGCAGCTGAGCCGCGTTGGCGGGGCTGCGTTAGGACGCTTCTTTCATGTTCGACATCGGCGCGATCGAGCTGCTGATCATCGTGATCGTCGCGGTGGTCGTCATCGGCCCGAAGGATATGCCGCTGGCCATGCGCACGGCGGGACGCTGGATCGGCAAGATCCGGCGCGTTTCGGCACATTTCCGGTCAGGCATCGACGCCATGGTGCGCGAGGCCGAGCTGGAAGAGATGCAGGCCGAATGGAACAAGCGCAACGCCGAGATCATGGCCAAGCATCCCGAGGCCGTAAGGCCCGCCCATGACGGCCAGCGCGCCGCGCTGCCCGAACCGGATGCGCCGAAGGTCGAACCGTCTGCGACCGGCAGCGCGAAAGCGCCTGATACGGATGGCACCAAACCGGTCGATCCGCAAATGGAGCCTGAGCCCCTGGCTGCACCCCGGGCTGAACCCGATGCTGAACCTTCGCCCGAGCTACCGCTCGAGCCTGCGCCTGAGCGGCAGCAGGCGGATCGGTAGGACGCCATGTTTCGCATATCCGATCTCGACGAAACCGAATCGCCGCTGCTCGACCATCTGATCGAGCTCAGGAACCGGCTGATGCGCTGCCTGCTGACGCTGGTGGTGGCCTTTGCGATCTGTTTTCCGTTTTCGGACGAGATCTTCGGCTTTCTGGTGAGGCCGCTGACACAGGCCTTTCCCGATGGGCAAGGACGGCTGATCTATACCAAGCTGTATGAGGCGTTTTTCGTCGAACTGAAGGTCGCGGTGTTCGCCGCGTTCTTTCTGTCGTTCCCGATCATCGCCAACCAGCTGTGGCAATTCGTCGCGCCCGGTCTTTATGCGAAAGAGAAAAAGGCGTTCCTGCCGTTCCTGTTCGCGACCCCCATCCTGTTTACCGCCGGGGCGGCGCTCGCCTATTTCGTGGTGATGCCCAATGCGTTTCGCTGGTTCATCGGGTTCCAGGGCGATGCCGGCGGCCTGCAGATAGAGGCGCTGCCCGGAACCGGCGATTATCTGGCGCTGGTGATGCAGTTCATCCTGGCGTTCGGGATCAGCTTCCTGCTGCCGGTCTTGCTCATGCTGCTCAACCGGGCGGGGATCGTCAGTCGGGAATCGCTCAAGAAAGCGCGCCGCTATGTGATCGTCGCGATCGTGGCGCTGGCCGCGATCATCACCCCGCCGGACCCCGGCTCGCAGCTTGTGTTGGCGGTCCCGCTCTATCTGTTGTTCGAAGGCTCGCTGTTCCTGATGTGGCTGACCGATCGCCGCAAGAAGAGCGAACCGGAAGAGGACGAGGCCGTCGAAGAAGACAAGCGCGAGAGCATTACCGGCGAGGGCACCGGGGCCTGATCCGCAGCGGAGCCGCCGCGACATCCATGCCATGCCGATAATGGCCGCGCATCGGCCTGTGCGCTACGTCCGCCACCACACCGCCCGCCAACAAGCCGAACGCGCATAAGAAAAGGGCGGAGCCATCGGCCCCGCCCTTTCTGAACTCGGAATCCGAGAAACGATCAGACGCTGATCGGATCGTCGTCGTCGCCGTCGACGGCAATGTAGATGCCGACGCCGATGAGAACGGCAGCGAGAACGGCGAGAATCGGCGAACCGCCGCCCATCTCGCTGGTCTTGGCAGCAGGCGCAGCAGCGCGCTGGTCGCCTTCGGCTGCAATGGCGGCGACAGGCGCCGAAACGAGTGCCAGCGCAGTAGCGGCAGTGGCCATCTTGCGGAGGATCATTAGTTTATCTCCTTGTTCGCTCAATTCTTTTCGAATTCGAGCGGGATAACCCTGCCCCGAACCGAACCTCAGTCACTTGTCCGTAGCTATGTCCCCCAAGCTGCGGATTCATGACACCGGCCAAGCGACGCAACGCGCCAACCCGGATTTGCAGCACGAAAATACGTTTTCATCGTCTTGTGTCAACGCCGTTAATGCCTTCAAACACATGGCAGACATCATTTTTTTGCCTTGCAGCAAGGGATTGCCGCATTTGCGCAACAGCTTTTTATAATTCCTGACTAATCGCGCTGATAGACGCGAACGCCTGCGATCCAGGTCTGTTCCACCCGCAGGTCACGAATTTCAGAATCCGGGATTTCCAGCGGGTCCGCGCTGACGAACAGGAAATCGGCCCATTCACCTTCGGCCAGACTGCCGAATCGGCCCTCGGCCTTGCCGGCATAGGCGCCCGCCGCGGTAAATCCCGCAAACGCCTGCTGGCGGCTGATACGCTCTTGCGGCATCCAGCCGCCCGCGGGCTGCCCATCGGCGCCCTGCCGCGTCACCGCCGCGGCGATCCCCGACCAGACATCGACCGGCTCGACCGGCGAGTCGGAGCCGAACGCGACCGGCGTGCCGCTTTCGATCAGCGAGTGCCAGGCATAGGCGCCCAGCAGCCGGTCGGGTCCCAGCCGCGCTTCGGCCATCAGACGGTCGGACGTCTGATGCACTGGCTGGACCGACGCGATCGCGTCGAGCTGCGCGAATCGGGGCAGGTCTGCCGGATCGACGATCTGCGCATGTTCGACGCGCCAGCGGCGGTCGCCCTCATAGGTCTCGCGCAGTTCGGCGATGGCATCCAGCACCTCGCGATTGGCGGCATCGCCGATGGCATGCACCGCGGGCTGGAACCCCGCCATCGCGGCCCGGCTCATCATGTTGCGAAGCTGGGTGCCGGACTTCAGCGGCAGGCCCCGCTCGCCTGGCGCGTCGGCATAATCTTCCAGCAGCCATGCGCCGCGAGAACCCAGCGCACCGTCGAGATACAGCTTCACACCGCCCATATGCAGCCGGTCGCCATAAAGCCACATGGTGGGTTCCGCGCCCGCGATGGTGACCATCTCGTCGATGCCGGCGGCATAGCCCATCACGCGAATGCGCAGCCGCCCCCGGTCGCCCGCGCGGCGCAGGGCCTGCCAGTCGTCGATGGTCGTGCCCATATCGGCGACGGCGGTGATGCCATGCTCCAGCAGCATCTGCTGCGCCTTTTCCAGCGCAAGATCGCGTTCCTCTGGTCGGGGCTCGGGGACGAGGGAGGCGACGCTGTCCATCGCATTGTCGACGAACACGCCCGCGGGCGCATTGCCGGTGCCGCGAATGATCCGCCCGCCGTCGGGATCGGCGGTCTCTGCCGTCACGCCTGCCGCCGTCAGCGCCGCGCTATTCGCCCAGCCTGCGTGGCCGTCCGCGCGCATCAGCCAGACCGGCCGGTCGCTGACCGCTGCATCGAGGTCGGCGGCGGTGGGAAAGCGGCCCAGCCCCCATTTTTCCTGGTTCCATCCGCGACCGACGATCCATGCGCGGTTGGGAAAGCGCGCCGCATATTCGGCGATCCGGGCCTGCGCCTGTTGCAAAGATGTCGTGTCCGACAGGTCGAGGATCATCGCCGCGAGTCCCGTATCCATCAGGTGCAGGTGCGAATCGATGAAGGAGGGGATTAGCGTGCGGCCGTTTCCGTCGAGCTTGTAATCGACCTCCTTCGGGCGCTTGTCGCGTTTGCGGTATAGCCGGGCAACCTTGCCGTCGTCGTCGATCAGCATTGCCTCGAACCGTTCGACATTGCCGTCGCGGTCGAAACGTATGCCGTTCACATCCTCGATCAGCGTGTCGGCCAGAGCGGGCGGGACAAAGAGCATCAGAGAGGCGGAACAGGCGGCGGCCAGCAGGCGGGCGGCGCGCGAAACGGATGCTGTCGGGCAAGCGGTCATGGGGCTAGTCATCGAAGGGGGGTCTAAACCGCATTTGCAAGCCGCGCCATATCCGATAGGGCGCTGTCCCTATGTCCGACCTTCAGACCAGCACCGCCCGATCCGCGGAAACCGCCATGCCCTTCAACGCCGATGACGTGCGCGCCGCCGCGCAGCGTATCGCGGGACAGGTCGTGCGCACGCCCATGCTGAAATCGCTGACCCTGTCGCAGATTTCGGGCGCGGAAATCTGGCTGAAGTTCGAAAACCAGCAGTTCACCGCCGCCTATAAGGAACGCGGCGCGCTGAACGCCTTGCTGCAACTGACGCAGGAGCAGCGCGAACGCGGGGTCATCGCGGCGTCTGCCGGAAACCATTCGCAGGGCCTGTCCTATCACGGCACCCGGCTGGGCGTGCCCGTCACCATCGTGATGCCGCGCACCACGCCGACGGTGAAGATCATGCAGACCGAAAGCGTCGGCGGAAAGGTCGTGCTTGAGGGCGAGACGTTCGACGACGCCTCGGCCCATGCCCGCAAGCTTGAGAAAGAGCTTGGCCTGACCTTCGTGCATCCGTTCGACGATCCCTTCGTCGCGGCAGGGCAGGGCACCGTGGGTCTGGAGATGCTGCAGGACCAGCCCGACCTCGACATGCTGGTGGTGCCGATCGGCGGCGGCGGCCTGATCTCGGGCATTGCCACCATCGCGCGCGACCTCAATCCCGATATCGAGATCGTGGGCGTGCAGTCGGCGCTGTATCCATCGATGTTCGCGCGCATCAAGGGCGAGGAACATGTCTGCGGCGGCGATACGCTGGCCGAGGGAATCGCGGTGAAGGCGCCGGGCGAGATCACCGCGCGCGTGATCGCAGAGCTGGTCGACGACATATTGCTGGTGGACGAGGGGGCGCTGGAAAACGCGGTTTCCCTCTTGCTGCAGATCGAGAAGACGGTGGTCGAGGGCGCGGGTTCCGCGGGCCTCGCTGCGGTGCTGTCGAATCCCGAGATGTTCGCAGGCAAGAAAATCGGTCTGGTGCTGTGCGGCGGCAATATCGACACGCGTCTGCTCGCCAATGTGCTGCTGCGCGATCTTGCCCGTTCGGGCCGGCTGGCGCGGCTTCGCATAACGCTGCAGGACCGGCCGGGCGCGCTGTACCGCGTGATGCACGCGTTCGACGAGCATAACGTCAACATCATCGAGATCTATCACCAGCGCATCTTCACCACGCTGCCTGCCAAGGGGCTGATCACCGACATCGAATGCGAGGCCCGCGACGGGGCGCAGATCGACGGGCTGATCGCCGATCTCAGGTCCAAGGGCTATCAGGTGAGCACGGTCGAACTGGCCTGACGCCGGTTGATGGCCCTGCCGGCGATTCGCCCGGCTGGTCGACCGCAGGTGCCTTTTCGGCAGGCCGCTTGCAGGTTTCGCGTACCCTCAAAGGGTGAAAGAGCGTCTCTGACGGGCCTGAAAAAGACATTTTTGCATGATTCGTAGTTAACGGTCTTTAATCTTTGAGCCGCGACAGGCATATAGTGCTTACGCGCGGCATGGCTGGCTTTTCCTGGTCGCCGCCTGCCGCGCGGTGCCCACCCTGGCTTTCACCGGCCGGGTATTCCGGAACATCAGTCGACCACCGGATCGACGGTTGAGAGGTACAGGCTCAGTTCGTGTCCGCACCCGTGAGGTTCCCCCGCTTTTACGTGACCGCCCCGGCTCCGTGCCCATATCTGCCGGGTCGTCAGGAGCGGAAGGTCTTCACGGAACTCGCCGGACCCGATTCTGACGCTCTCAACGATGCCCTTGGCCGGATCGGCTTTCGCCGCAGCCAGACAGTTGCCTATCGGCCCAGCTGTGCCGGCTGCAACGCCTGCGTATCGGTACGCGTGGTGGCGGAGGAATTCGTGCCGTCGCGCACGCAGAGCCGGACCATGGCAAAGAACGCCGATCTGGTCGCATCGGCCTGCCGTCCCTGGTCGACGGTGGAGCAATACGATCTTCTCCAGCAATATCTGAAGGCGCGCCATCCGGGCGGCGGCATGTCGGCGATGGATTCGATGGATTATGCCGACATGATCGAGCAGACGCCCGTCACCTCCTATGTCGTGGAATATCGCGAACCCGACGTCGACGGACGGCCCGGACGGCTTGTCGGGGCCTGCCTGACGGACCGCCAGAACGACGGTCTTTCAATGATCTATTCGTTCTACGATCCCCACCATCCCGACCGATCGGGGCTTGGCAATTACATCATACTCGACCACATTGACCGCGCCGCGAAGGCCGGATTGCCCTATGTCTATCTGGGCTATTGGATCGAGGGGTCGACGCGCATGCAATACAAGATCCGTTACCGGCCTCTCGAGCGGCTGGGTCGCGAAGGCTGGGAACGTTTCGATGCGGGCAGGCAGGATGCGCTTATTGCCGCGACGGTTGCGCAGCCGCGCGCCGATAGCGACAAGGCGCAGGCCGGCGGCAGCAAGGACGGCATGCCCTGTCCCCAGGATCGGTATCGCATCCTCGAAGGCTGAGGCGGGCGCCGGGGGCTTTCGCCTTATTCCATCTCCATTTTCGTCATGGCGCGCCAGCATGCTGGCGATGGCCGCTGTCGCCCTTGTGTCGCAGACGGCTGTGCCGCCGATGGCCCGCGCGCAGAGCATGGACGCCGATGCGGAGCTTGAAGAACTGATCCCCGATTCCGCGGTGACCGATCCCGAAGGCTGGGCCATGGATACCGAAGCGGCGACCGCCATCGTTGCCGAGGAAGATGATCCCGATTCGCCGATGGTCGACACCGGCTTCTCGCTCGACTGGCCCGAGGAGGACGATTTCACCGTCGAGATCGACGATATCGAACCCGACCCCCGCCTCGAACAATTGCTCAGCCGCGAGAACGGCATCCCTGCGCAGGAGCTCGCGCTGCCCGAAATGTCGCAGCGCGGCGGCGGCGAGGACGACGGCGAAGAGGATGCGCTGGTCGAGACGCAATTGTCCAAACGGATCACGCTCAGCCATCCGGCATCCTTTGCCGAGTTCGGTGCGTTCGGCGAGTTTACCGACCGGTTCGCAGGGCTATCGGATATCGAGACCTTGCGCGATTCCGACGACAATTTCGCACAGCTTGCCAACCGGGCCGAGGAAGACGCCGCGCTGCTGTCGGACATGCTGGCGGTCTATGGTTTCTACGACGCCGATGTGCGCCAGCGCACCCAGACCCCGCCCGAAGGCGAGGGTTCGGGCGAGGACGGGGCGATCGTGCCAGGCGATGCGCGTTTCATCTTCACCATCGATCCCGGCCAGCGCTATCGCTATGGCGAGGTCACGCTTCCCGGTATTGCGGACACGGGCGAAGACTATGAACCGCTGCGCCAGTCGTTCGAGATCGAAACGGGCGATTTCATCCAGGAAGACCGCATCGTGCGCGAGCGGATCGACCTGGAGGTCGCCTTGGGCGAAACCGGCTATGCCTTTGCCGAAACGGCCCGGCCCGACCTGCTGATCGACCATTCGCGCGACGAGGGCGATCTGTCGCTTTCGGTCACGCCGGGCGGCAAGTACCGGTTCGGCGACGTCATCAGCAGCGATCCCGACTTCCTGTCGAGCAAGCATTTGCAGGAAATCGCGCAATTCGACGTCGGCGATCTCTACCGCCAGAGCGGGGTGGAGGACCTGCGGCGCGCGATCCTGGGCACCGGGCTCGTCTCTTCCCTCACGCTGACGCCGCGCGTTGCGAGCGAACCTGTCGCTGGCGAGCCGGGCATCGTCGACATCGACGTCGGCATCACCCCGGCGCCGCTGCGCACCATCGCGGGGGCGGTCGGCTATGACACGGGCCGCGGCATCCGGACCGAGGTGAGCTGGGAGCACCGCAACCTGTTCCCGCCCGAGGGGATGCTGCAATTGCACGCCATCGCCGGCACGCAGGAACAGCTGGTCGGCGCGACTTTCCGGCGCAACAACTGGCGCGGGCGCGACCGGATGCTGACGCTGGATGTCTTCGCCAACACCATCGACCGCGACGCCTTCGAAGCGCGCACCATTTCGGGCGTCGCCAAGATCGAGCGCGTGTCGACCCTGCTGTTCCAGAAAGTGCTGGCATGGTCGGTCGGGCTGGAACTGGTCGCCACGCAGGAACGCGAAGGGACGCTGGGCGGACTGACCGGCCCGCGCGAGACCTATTTCGTGGCCGCGCTGCCGGGCGAGATCGTCTACGACAAGAGCGACGATCTGCTCGACCCCACGCGCGGCTGGCGCGTCTCGCTGTTCGCATCGCCCGAGATTTCGCACACCGGCGGCGACCGCTCGACCTATCTGCGCAGCTGGCTGGAGGGCCGCTATTACCAGCCGGTCAGCGAAAGGCTGGTCGTGGCGGGGCGCGCGAAATTCGGCACGATCACCGGCACCGGGATCAGCGATATCGCGCCCTCGCGCAGGCTCTATGCGGGCGGCGGCGGATCGGTGCGCGGCTATGGCTATCAGCAGATCGGCCCGCAGGACGATCTGGGCGATCCGACGGGCGGCCGCTCGCTCAGCGAATTCTCGCTGGAGGCGCGTTATCGCACCGGGCTGCTGGGCGGAGCGATCTCGATCGTGCCGTTCATCGATGCGGGCACGGTTGCGAACGACAGCACGCCCGGCCTGTCGGACATGCAATATGGCGCGGGCATCGGCGTGCGCTATCACACCAGCTTTGGCCCGCTGCGCGTCGATCTGGCGACCCCGATCAATCCGCGGCCGGACGATGACCGGATCGCGGTCTATATCTCGCTGGGGCAGGCGTTCTGATGGCGCAGGACGTCGAACAGCAAGGCGAAACGCCGCCGCCCAAGCCAAAACGCGACTGGGGCCGGTACTGGCGCATTCGCATCGCGGCGGGGCTGATCGCATTGATAGGCCTGCTCGGGCTGGGCGCGGTGCTGATCGACAGCCCGATCGGGCACCGCTTCATCGCCAACAGTCTTGCCTCCTATGCCCCCGCATCGGGGCTGCGCATCCGCATCGGCCGGATCGAGGGCTCTCTGCTTCGCGAGGCGGAGCTGACCGATGTCGTCCTGTCCGATCCGCAGGGCGAGTTTCTGCGCGTGCCCGAGGTCGAGCTCGACTGGCGGCCGCTGCACTGGTTTACCAGCGGGCTGGACGTACGCAGGCTGATCGCAAGGCGCGGCCATCTGTTGCGCATGCCAAAGCTCAATCCCGGTGATCCCGATGCGCCGATCCTGCCGAATTTCGACATCCGCATCGACCGCCTGCAGATAGAGGATCTGCGCGTCGACGAAAGCATCGCGGGGACCGAACGCAAGATCGACCTGCTCGGCCGCGCCGACATCACCGACGGACGCGCCAAGATCGACCTGTTCGGAAGGCTGGGGGGCGAGGACCGCCTGATCGCAACGCTGGATGCCGACGAAAGCGACGACCGGCTCAATCTGCTCGTCCATTACAATGCGCCGGCGGGCGGATTGCTGGCGGGCATGACGGGGGCAGAGGAGGACCTGCAGGTCCATATCGGCGGCAAGGGCCGGTGGAGCGACTGGAAGGGTTATGGCCGCGTCCGTCAGGGTGAGGATAATTTCGCCGCCATGACGCTGACCAAGCAGGGCGAGATCTATGGCCTGCTGGGGCAGGTTCGGCCCGACGGCTATCTGTCAGGAATCGCGCAAAGGGCGGTGGGCGACGTGCTGAACGTCAATGCGCGCGGCACGTTTCAGGACAGCGTGATCGACGGGCGCTATGTGCTGGTCGGCGCGGGGGCGGAAGTTCTGGCAAGAGGTGCGATCGACCTGAACGCCAATCGCCTGACGGATTTCGGTGCGCTTGTGCGCGCGACCGATCCGGCGATCCTTGGCGGCGATCTGCGCACGCAGGGTCTGCAGGCGCGCCTGGGGCTTGAGGGGCAGTTCCGCGACGATCTGGCCATCGCCTATACGCTCGATGCCGCGCGGCTGACATCCGGCCCGGCCAGCGTGGCTGGGCTGAACGCGACGGGCAATGGCAACTGGAACGGCTCGCGCCTGCAACTGCCGGTCCGCGCCACCGCGCGCGAGATCAGCAGCGGCAGCGCCTTCGTCGATCCGCGGCTGCGCGGCGCGCGGCTTGCGGCGACGCTGACCTATGCGAACGGCAGGCTGGTCGCGCCCGATATGGTGTTCGATTCCTCGGGGCTCGGCGCGCGGCTGGCGCTTGATGGCGATGTCCGGCGGGGCCGCTATCGGCTGAGCGGTCCGCTCATCGCCAATGGCGTCATGCTGCAAGGGCTGGGTAGCGCAAATGCGCGCGCGCAGGCCGACCTGCTGCTGACGAGCGGGCAGGGCTGGCAACTGACCGCAAAGGTCGACGGGCGCGTGACCCGCGTCACCAATGCCACGGTCGAGACCTATATCGGCGCGCCGATCTCATTCAGCGCGGATCTGTCGATGGCATCGTCCGCACCCCTGCTGATCCGCAGCGCAAGGATCGACGCGCCCTTGCTGGACCTGACGCTTTCGGGCGAACGCGCTCTCGACGGCACCGTGCAGCTTGCGGGCGAGGGGCGGCATGAGAATTTCGGCCCCTTCACCATCGACGGAACGCTGGATGGCGAGGGGCCGCGCGCGGAACTCGTTCTGTCCGATCCCCTCCCGGCAGGCGGCGTGACCGACATGCGCATCGCCATCGCGCCCAGCGAGGACGGGTTCCTGATCGATACCGAGGGCCAGTCAATGCTGGGGCCGTTCGCGGGCAATTTCGGCCTTGTCGCCGCGGAGGACGAGCCGCTGCGCATCTCGGTCAACCGCTTTACGCTCAGCGATACGGTGATGTCGGGCGAACTGCTGGCCGAAGAAGGCGGTCTAGCGGGCGATCTGGCGCTGGAGGGCGGCGGGGTGACCGGCACGGTCGCCTTGTCGCCGCAGCAGGCGGGGCAGGGGATCGACGCCGATATCGTGCTGCGCAACGCAAGGTTCGAGGGCGAGGAACCGATTACCGTGCGGCTGGCGCATATCAAGGCGCAGGGCGTGCTGGGTGAGAGCGTCACCATCGACGGCGGGATCAACGCGCAGGGTATCGGACGCGGGCAGTTGTTCGTCGGACGCCTTGCTGCCGAGGGAAGGCTGGAGAACGGCGAAGGCACCTTCAGGGCGCTGGTCGCCGGGCGGCGGGGGAGCCGGTTCTTCATGCGGCTGGCGGGCGATGTCTCGAACGACAGGATCGAGGTGGCCGGACGTGGCCGTTATGGCGGGCGGCGCATTTCCATGCCGCGTGCCCTCGTCGTGCTGCGCGACGAAAGCGGCTGGGCGCTGCAGCGTAGCCAGATCGAGTTTGCCGGCGGCAAGATCCAGGCCGAGGGCCGCTTTGGCGGAGGCACGGAGGTGCATGTCCGCGTCGTCGACATGCCGCTCGACGTCGCGAATCTGTTCGTCTCGAACCTCGACATTGGCGGCAAGGTGTCGGGCATCGTCGATTTCAGCGATGCACCCGGCACGCCCGCGACCGGCCGCGCGCGGCTGCTGTTCGACGATCTGACGCGATCCGGGCTGGTCCTGACCTCGCGCCCGGTCGACCTTGCCATGGTCGCTCAGCTGACGCCCGACGATATCGAGATGCGAACCGTCATTCGCGAGGACGCAAGCCGGCACGGACGGCTGCAGGCGCGCATTTCCGGCCTGCCGGCGGAAGGCACGCTGCTCGAACGGCTTCGCGCCGGATCGCTGTTCGCGCAATTGCGCTATGGCGGCCCCGCCGATGCACTCTGGCGATTGACGGCGGTCGAGCTGTTCGATGTGACGGGCGATGTGCGCATCGCGGGCGACATGCGCGGAACGCTCGCCGATCCGCAGATCCGCGGCACCCTGCGCGGCGACGGATTGCGGCTGCAGAGCACGCTGACGGGCACCGATGTGACCGACATATCGGTGCTGGGCACGTTCGACGGTTCGGTGCTGCGCCTGCCGCGTTTCAGCGGAACGGCGGGCAGCGGCACCGTCAGGGGCAGCGGATCGGTCGATCTGTCGCGCGTCTTCAGTACCGGGGTAGGCATGGACATCAGGCTGGCGGCGAACAATGCGCGCGTGCTGAACCGCGACGACATGGCCGCGGTGGTCAGCGGCCCGCTCCGTATCGTCGCGCGTGACAATGTCGGGACGGTCGCAGGCCGTCTCGACATGATCTCGGGCCGGTGGAGACTGGGCCGCGCTAGCGAGGTGGAACGTCTGCCCAGCATCCCGCGGCGCGAGATCAACCTCCCGGCCGACCGACAGACGCGCCAAGCGGCGGGCACGCCGTGGCGCTATCTGATCGACGTGCAGGCGAAAAATCGCTTTACCGTCAAGGGCATGGGCCTCGACAGTGAATGGGGCGTCGATGTGCGGCTGCGCGGCAATACGAATGAGCCGATCCTGTTCGGCCAGGCCGACCTCGTCCGCGGCGGATACCAGTTCGCGGGCAAGCGCTTCGACCTTGCGCGCGGACGCATCAGCTTTTCCGGCGAAAACCCGCCCGACCCGCGCCTCGATGTCGAGGCGGAGGCCGACGTCAACGACATCAATGCGACGATCCTGATCCAGGGCACCGCTTTTTCGCCCGAAATCAGCTTCTCGTCCGTACCCGCGCTACCCGAAGAGGAGGTGCTGTCGCGCCTGCTGTTCGGCGATTCGGTCGCCAACATCTCCGCGCCCGAAGCGCTGCAACTGGGCGCGGCGCTGGCTGCGTTCCAGAGCGGCGGCGGGGGCGGTCTGGACCCGATCAACGAATTGCGCAGCGCGATCGGGGTCGACCGGCTGCGCGTGATTGGCGCGGACGAGGCGCTGGGACGCGGCACCAGCGTCGCGGTGGGCGAATATATCGGCCGCAATCTCTATGTAGAGCTGGTCACCGACGGCAAGGGTTACAGCGCGACGGAACTGGAGTTCCGCGTCACCAGCTGGCTGTCCCTGCTGGCGACCGTGTCCTCGCTGAATTACAACGCGGTCACGGCCGAGATCAGCAAGGATTACTGACGGGCCCGATACCCACTCAGGCCGGTTCCGTCAGGCCAATTCGTTCAGGGCTGTTTCAGCACCGCGTCGATGGGAATGACCACGCCATTGCTGGCCAGTACCGGTGCGCCGCTCACGGTCGCCGTGCGGCCATTGTCGTCGGTGACGGTCAGGCGGTCGCCCTGCATCGCAAAGCGCATCATGCCGTCGCCCATGGTCTGGATCGACACCTGCCCGTCCTGCACCTCGATCGCGTTCTCGATATCCTCGGGCGTCAGTGCGCCGGGCAGCACATGTTCGCGCAATATGGCTGCAAGCACGGCATTTCGATCCACTTCGGGCATGTCGCCAAGGCCGGCAATCGCATCGATCGATGCATCGCTGGGCGCCAGAACGGTATAGGCCGCGCTGCCGTCGAAGATCTGGGCAAGGCCGGTCTCCTGCAAAGCCTCGCTCATCGCGCCGGTATCGTCGCCGTCCGCCAGCGCGGCCGCCAGCGTTTCATTGCCGACCGATGCCTCGGCCTCGTCGGGACCTGAATCCGAACAGGCCCCGGCCGGCACGGCTAGCGCAAGCAGCAGGGCGCATCGTTGAACTGTCCGGTTATGCATTATGCTTCCTCTCTCAGGCCAGTAACTCGATGGCCGCGACGATAAGCTGAGTGGTTGGATCGACCTGATAGACGTATCCGTCGCTATAGCGATAGCGTGCATCGGGCCCGTCGCGATAGCGATCTCTATATCCATAGGGCACATTATAGACCTCATAGCCCGAGGGCATCGGCTGCCCGATCCGGAAATCGCTTCCGGTCAGCAGCGCCGCGATCGAGGTGATCGCGTCGGTCTGCGGATCGGTGCGATAGATCACATTGTCGGCATAGCGATAGCTGGGGCCAAGGCTGTAATAATCCTGCGTGTAGCGGGGCAGGGGGTCCTCGTCATACCAGCTTGGCCATGCATTGCCGACCGAAAGCGCCCCGCCCAGCAGCGGGTAATAGCCGAGGATCGACCCCGCCTCGGACAGCCGGACGAGATTGCCGCCGTAATAGCGATAGCGTCCGTCCGACAGGCCGGGCAGCCCCCACCATCCGCTGTCGTCGAAGCGATAGGGATCGCGCCGGTCCAGACCGGGCGGGGTGCAGCCATTAAGTTTCTTGGCAAGGCCGGGCGGGCACCCGTCGAGTATGCCGCGATCGCGGATAAGGCGGTCGTTGCGTGCGAAGATCAGCGTGGCGGGATCGTCGCCATAGCGGATCCGGGTGTTGCGATTGCCGTTGCCGTTGTTGCCCCGCTGGGCCGGGAAGCGTTGCGCCTGCGCGCCGTTGCCGTTGCCGTTATTGACCTTCGGACCGGCTGAATTCGCACGATTGCCGTTGCCACGCATGTCGAGATTTGCGGCCTTCGCCTGACCGGGCGCGACATCATTGCCATTGCCATTGCCATTGCCATTGCCGCGCTGGCCCTGACCCTGACCATTGCCATTGCCATTGCCATTGCCATTACCGTTTCGGGCGCCATTGCCTGGCTGGTCCCTTTCGACCGGACCTTTCCGTGCGGCTCCATTGCCGGCGTTGCCATTGCCACCGGGTCCCTTGTCAGGACTGCGCGCCTGCGCCGGCGGACCGCCATTGCCATTACCGTTGCCGCCGCCTTGGCCCTTTCCTTCGGGCTGCGCGAGCGCACCAGTCGCTGCCAGAGCCAGCGCGGCGATGCCGCCGGCGACTCCGCGGGCAAGCACCCGGGACGAGATAGAGCTTATCATATGTTTACCTGCGAATTGCTTTTGACAGCAACGCTTTGGGTTCGCAGCCGTTCCTTTCGATCGGGCAGGCAGGGCGGGGTCGCGGGATGGTGTTGCAAGACGGCACATTCATGCACGGACCCGTCGGAACACGAAAAGGGCGCGGAAGATCGAATCTTCCGCGCCCCAATCCGCCGGGCGCACCCGGCTATGTCATGCAGCGTATCAGGCGCTGTAGTACATGTCGTATTCGACCGGGCTGGGCGTGGTTTCAAAGCGCAGGACTTCTTCCCACTTCAGCTCGCAATAGGCGTCGATCTGGTCCTTCGAGAAGACGCCGCCTTCCAGCAGGAACTCGTGATCGGCTTCCAGCGACATCAGCGCTTCGCGCAGCGAACCGCAGACGGTCGGAACCTCGGCCAGCTCTGCCGGGGGCAGGTCATAGAGGTTCTTGTCCATGGCCTCGCCCGGGTGGATCTTGTTCTTGATCCCGTCGATGCCCGCCATCAGCAGCGCGGCGAACGACAGATAGGGGTTCGCCAGCGGATCGGGGAAGCGGAACTCGACGCGCTTCGCCTTTTCACCCGCACCGTAAGGAATACGGCACGAAGCCGACCGGTTGCGCGCCGAATATGCGAGCAGCACGGGTGCCTCGAAGCCCGGCACCAGACGCTTGTAGCTGTTGGTGGTCGGGTTGGTGAAGGCATTCAGCGCCTTGGCATGCTTGATGACGCCGCCGATGTAATACAGGCAGTTGTCCGAAAGGCCGGCATAGCCATTGCCCGCGAAGGTCGGCTTGCCATTGTCCCAGATCGACATGTGGGTGTGCATGCCGCTGCCGTTGTCGGCCTTGATCGGCTTGGGCATGAAGGTCGCAGTCTTGCCATAGGCCTGCGCGACCATCTGCACGACATACTTGTAGATCTGCACGCGGTCCGCGGTCTGCGTCAGCGTGCCGAAGGTGATGCCAAGCTCGTGCTGGGCCGAGGCGACCTCGTGGTGGTGCTTGTCCATGGGCAGGCCCATTTCCACCATGGTCGAGACCATTTCGGCGCGGATGTCCATGCAGCTGTCGACCGGCGGCACGGGGAAATAGCCGCCCTTGGCGCGCGGGCGGTGGCCCAGATTGCCGGCTTCGTATTCCTTGTTGGTGTTGCCGGGCAGCTCGATGTCGTCGATCTTGAAGCCCGAACCGTCGTAGCCGTCATAGAAACGCACGTCGTCGAACATGAAGAACTCGGGCTCGGGGCCGACATAGACGGTGTCGCCGATGCCGCTCGACTTCAGGAAAGCCTCGGCGCGCTTGGCGGTCGAGCGCGGGTCTCGCATGTACAGCTCACCGGTGGAGGGTTCGACGATGTCGCAGAACAGCACCAGCATCGGGGTCGCCGAGAACGGATCGACATAGCACGCGTCGAGATCGGGCTTGAGGATCATGTCCGATTCGTTGATGGCCTTCCAGCCCTCGATCGACGAACCGTCGAACATCAGACCCTGCTCAAGCGCGTCCTCGTCCAACGGGGCGGCGAGCATCTGGAGGTGCTGCCACTTGCCCTTGGGGTCGGTGAAGCGCAGATCGACCCATTCGATCTCCTCGTCCTTGATCCTTTTCAGGATGTCCTTTGCAGAGGCCATTTTGATCCCTTTCATGGAAGACCCGGCGTCCAGTGCCGGGCTATTTGCGGTAATGTTTGCCCCCGGTCGCCGGGAGCGGGGAAAATCAGATCGCGTCGGCGTTCTGTTCGCCGGTGCGGATGCGGATCGCGGTTTCGATCGGCGAGACGAAGATCTTGCCATCGCCGATGCGGCCGGTCTGGGCGGCGTTCACGATCGCCTCGATCACGCGGTCCACCGTCTCGCTGGGAACGACGACTTCCAGTTTCACCTTGGGGAGAAAGTCGACGACATATTCGGCGCCGCGATAGAGTTCGGTGTGGCCTTTCTGTCGTCCGAAACCCTTCGCCTCTGTCACGGTGATGCCGGAGACGCCCACCTCGTGGAGCGCTTCCTTCACCTCGTCCAGCTTGAACGGCTTGATAATCGCCTCGACCTTTTTCACGCTGTCAGCCTGAGCCCCCGCATAATTCGTTCTGTCCGTTCGGCGCATGCACCGGCCACCTGTCACGCGCGGCAGCCGCGAAGAATCGCGCCGATGTCGAAGCGAAAGACTAGGCGCTGAAAAAGGCCTGCGAAAGGGGCGGATTAACGATTCACAAGGGTTTTTGCGTCTGCACACGCAAGATCATTGCCGAGGGTGCCCGCCGCTGTTCAACGCTTATGCAAGCCGTGCCCGTTTTTTGGGCAGTGCCAATTCGATAGGCGCGTTTTCAGCCCGGCGGACTCAGCCGCAGTCCCTGCGTTTCGGGAAGGCCCGCCATCAGGTTGAGGTTCTGCACCGCCGCACCGCCCGCACCCTTGCCCAGATTGTCGAGCCGCGCGATCAGCCGCGCCTGCGATCCGTCCGCCGATCCGAATACGAAGAGGTCGAGGCAATCGCTGGCAGGCGTATCGGCGTGCAGCAAAAGCTCTGCAGGCGTATCCGGCGATACGTTCACCAGCGAGCTGCCCGCATAGAATTCCGCCAAGGCGCTGCGCAAGGCATCGGGATCCACCGCACCCGGCATCGCACCGATCGGAAGCGGCACCTCGACCACCATGCCGCGATAGGCGTCGACCACGGCGGGGGCGAACAGCGGCTCGTGGGCAAGCCCCGCCAGCGCCTTCATCTCGGCAACATGCTTGTGCCCCATGGAAAGGCCATAGGCGCGAAAGGCGATGGATTTGCCGTCCTGCTTCGCGCCCTCGAAATGCTCGATCAGCGCCTTGCCGCCGCCCGAATAGCCCGACACCGCATTGACCATGTAGGGCCAGTCGGCAGGCAGCAGTCCCGCGCGCACCAGCGGCGCGATCAGCGCGAGGAAACCGGTGGGATAGCAGCCGGGATTGGCGACGAAGCGCGCCTGCGCCACCTTGTCATGGCCCACCAGTTCCGGGAAACCATAGGTCCAGCCCGGCGCGACGCGGTGCGCGGTCGATGCATCGATCACGCGCGTGCGATCGTTGCGGATCATCGCCACCGCCGCGCGCGCCGCATCGTCGGGCAGACACAGCACCGCGATGTCGCAATCGTTCAGCGCCTCGGCGCGGGCGGCATCGTCCTTGCGCCGGTCCTCGGGCAGGATGATCAGCGACAGCTCTTCACGGCCAGACAGCCGCTCGGCAATCTCAAGGCCGGTGGTGCCGGCGGCACCGTCGATGAAAACGTTTGTCATGCTTGGGTGCGTCATTCCTGGGGGCGTCATGCGCAGGGCTTCAGCAGGGCGAGCGGGACATAGCCGACCGGCCCGAACTCAAGCCCATCACCGGGCTCGCCCGCGATCACGCCCCACGCCCAGTCGCCCGCCATGTCGAGCACGTCGAACACGCCGTTCGCAACCAGTGCGCCGACGGGATCGGCATGCTGCGCGGACTGCGCAAATACGGGTGTCGCCTGCGTCGCGCGGTGCGGCATCGGCACCGCGTAATGCGGCACGAACACCTTGCCGGCCAGACGCACATGCGCAAGATCGCCGCGCACCGGCATATGCACCGGGTCAAAGCGCGTGCTGACGCCGGATAGGGCGAAGGATTGTCCGGCAGGAACGGTGGCGGCGTTATCGGTCAAGGCAGTCGATCAGTCATGGTGGCGATGGGTCATTGCGCCATGGCGCTATGACGGGCGCTTAGACGCGCGGTGCCCTTAGGGCAAGTTCCGCACTATCCTCGCCGACAGACCCTTCGCCTTGCGGTCAGCGCGAATAGCGTGCCTTCAGCATATGCCATGCCGCCCGCAGGCCCAGCGATGCGCCGCCCTTGGGCCGGCCCGGCTTGGCGGCGGGACGCCATGCGAATGTGTCGAAATGCGCCCATTCGATGTCGTCACCGACAAAGCGGTCGAGGAACAGCGCCGCCGTCGTCGCCCCGGCAAAGCCGCCGCTGGCCGAATTGGCGATATCGGCGATGTCGCTCTTCAGCATGTCGCGATAGGTCTCCTCAAGCGGGAGCCGCCACACGCTGTCGTCATGCGCCTTGCCCGCCGCGATCAGCTCGTCAGACGTCTCGTCGCGGCGCGTGAACAATGCAGGCAGATCGGGGCCGAGCGCCACGCGTGCCGCGCCGGTGAGCGTGGCGAAGTCGATGATGAATTCCGGCTTCTCCTCGCTGGCGCGGGTCAGCGCGTCGCCCAGGATCAGCCGGCCCTCGGCGTCGGTATTGGTGATCTCGACCGACAGGCCCTTGCGCGAATCGAGCACGTCGCCGGGGCGAAACGCATTGCCCGAAATTGCATTCTCGACCGTCGGAATCACAAGATGCAGCCGGACCTTCAGCCCGCGCTCCATGATCAGCTTTGCCAGTGCGAGCGCATGGGCCGATCCGCCCATGTCCTTCTTCATCAGCAGCATGCCCGCGCTGCTCTTCACGTCGAGTCCGCCCGAATCGAAGGTCACGCCCTTGCCGACCACGGCGATGCGCGGCGCGTCCTTGGGTCCCCAGTGCAGTTCGATCAGCCGCGGCGCATGGGCGCGCGCCGCCGCGCGGCCGACCGCGTGCACCATCGGAAATTCTTTTTCCAGCGCATCGCCGCGGGTCACGCTGACCTCGGCGTCGAAAGCCTTGGCGATGGCCGTCACCTGCGCCTCGATCGCTTCCGGACCCATGTCCTCGGCAGGCGTGTTGACCATGTCGCGCACCAGATTGGCCGCCTCGGCCTCGGCGATGGCTTCGTCGATCAGCGCGACCTCGCCCGTCAGCAGGATGCGCGGCCCTTCGGCGTCCTTGTCCTCGCGGTAGCGGGTGAAGCGATATTGCGCGGTCTGCCAGCCGAACAGCGCGGGGCCGGGATCGCCACCCGCGCGGCGATAGGTGCCCGCAGGCAGCTTCTCGGCCAGCTTGGCCATGCACCAGCTGGACAGCTCATCGGGATTGGCGACGCCGCCGACCGCGAACCAGCCGGGGCCGGTCCCGTCGCTGTCGGGGACGATGGCGGTCTGGTACCCCTTGCCGGTAAAGCCCTGCGCCTTCAGCGCGGCGCGCTGCGGGCCCGACAGGCCCTTGGCCCAGTCGTCGAAACCGTCCTTGTTCACGAGATGGATGGGGATCGCGTCCTGTCCGCGATCGGGCTGGATCAGCGCAGTCTTTTCGGTCATGCTTGTGCCTGTAACGCGCTGCTGCCCCGAAGAGCGAGCAAAATCCGCAGGATTTGGCAAAAGACGTTCGGGGACATGATCTGAACCGGAAATCGGGGGGAATTGGGGATGATGGTCACGCGCAAACGATCCATGTTGCTTCTATGCCTCGCGCCGCTGGCCATGGCGGCAGGGTGCAACCAGGGCGTCGAACCGGCCGAAACGGTGCAGTCGGATTCCGCTGCATCGACCCCGCCTGCGCCGCCACAAGCGGAAACTGCCGCAAAGGCCGTTTCGTTCGAAGACAAGACCGATGACTATCAATTCGGCTATTCCTGGCCCGCCAAGGTCAGCGCGATCCCGCCGCTGGCCGAGCGGCTTGCCAATGAACGCGCCGAAAGTCTGGCCCGGCTGAAGCAGGAGGCCGAGGCATGGCAGCGCGAAGGCGAGGCGCAGGGTTTCGACGCGCCCCCCAATGCCTATGACAAGGAATGGCAGGTCGTCACCGATCTGCCGCGTTTCCTGTCCCTGTCCGCCGATATCTATACCTACTCAGGCGGCGCCCATGGCATGAGCGTGTCGGATTCGCTGGTCTGGGACCGGCAGGACGGCAAGGCCCTGAAACCGACCGCGATGCTCCAGTCGGAAGGCGCGCTCGACCGGGCGGTGCAGGCCCGGTTCTGCGAAGAGCTTGACCGCCAGCGCGCCAAGAAACGCGGCGGCCCCGTCACGCGCAGCGACGACAGCTTCAGCGATTGCATCGCGCCCTCGGCCAACAGCACGCTGATATTCGGGTCGAGTTCGGGCGAATCGTTCGACCGGGTCGGCTTCCTCGTCCCGCCCTATAATGCGGGCCCTTATGCCGAGGGTGCGTATGAGGTCACGCTGCCCGTCGATGCGGGGCTGATCGATGCGATCAGGCCCGAATACCAGCGCTTCTTCACGCCCGCGACTTGATTTCGGCCCGACTTGTGGGAGCCCCTCGCAAAGCGGGGGTGAAATCGTTACATGGGTCGTCATGACCGAATATATGACCGTAGACGAATCCGACATGCTGCCGCGTGACGGCACGATCAAGCTGCATGGCGCGGCGGGCTTCGAAGGCATGCGCAAGGCCGGGCGACTGGCCGCGCAGATCCTGGACGAGATGGTGGACGTGGTGCAGCCCGGCGTCACCACCGAACAGATCGACCGCAAGGTGCGCGAAATGACGCTGGACGCGGGCGCGGTACCCGCGACGCTGGGCTATCGCGGCTATACGCATAGCTGCTGCATCTCGATCAATCATGTCGTGTGCCACGGCATTCCGGGCGACCGTCAGGTCAAGGACGGCGACATCCTCAACATCGACGTGACCCCGCTGCTCGACGGCTGGCACGGCGACACCAGCCGGATGTATCTGGCGGGCGACGTTCCGCTCAAGGCTAAGAAGCTGGTGCAGGTGACCTATGAATGCCTGCAGATCGGGATCGATCTGGCGCGGCCCGGCGTAAGGCTGGGCGATATCGGATCGGCGATCCAGCGGCATGCCGAACGGCAGCGTTACGGCGTGGTGCGCGATTTCTGCGGACACGGACTTGGCCGCCTGTTCCACGATGCGCCGGAAGTGGTGCACGCGGGCCGTCCCAACACCGGGCCCGAACTGAAACCGGGCATGTTCTTCACGATCGAACCGATGATCAATCTGGGCAAGCCGGCGGTAAAGCTGCTGGACGATGGCTGGACGGCGGTGACGCGCGACCGGTCGCTGTCGGCGCAGTTCGAACATTCGATCGGCATTACCGATGACGGGTGCGAGATCTTCACGCTCAGCCCGCAGGGCCTCAACGCACCGCCCTATCGCGACTGAAGAGTCCGATGGCGGCTCATCGGCGCGCCGGACCCACATAAAAATCCGCCCCGACACATCTTACGTGTGCCGGGGCTTCCTCTCCAACCGATGGGCTGCATCCGCGATTGGCGGACGCGCCGAACTGTTAGCTGATCAATCTTCCGGAGCGATCTGGACTTTCATGCCGTCGAGATCCGCGGTCACGGGAATCTGGCACGAAAGGCGCGAATTGTCCTTGCGGTGGTCCGAACTGTCGAGAAGATCGTCCTCATCCTCGGACATCTCGGGCAGCTTGCCCTTGAAGCCGTCGTCGACGAAGACGTGGCAGGTCGCGCACGAGCAGCAACCGCCGCACAGCGCCAGCAATTCATCGAAACCGTTGTCGCGGATCACTTCCATCACGCTAAGGCCAACATCCGCCTCCACGCTGCGTTCTTCACCTTCGCGGTTCACTACGATGATGCTGGGCATATGAAGCGGAAATTCCCTGATTGGCTGTGATGGATCTAATTTTCTTGCGTCGGACAGGGTCAGGCGACCTTATCGTCGCGCGTCGCTAAAGGCTGCGGCATGAAAACGCAAGTCTGCGCAGGCGCAGCATGGCTATTGTGCGATGCGCGGCAAAAGGAACGGGACAGAACGTGGGACTGAAAATCGCCGAAATTCGTGAGGGCCTCGACGCGATCGCCGCCCGCAATCCGCGCTGGGCGCAGGCGCTCGAAACCCACGGCTATCCCGAAGAGCGCATCCGCCCGACCGGTTATCGCACATTGCTGCGCACCATACTGGGGCAGCAGGTGTCGGTCGCCTCTGCCGATTCGGTCTGGAACAAGCTCACCGCCCATCTGGGCCAGGACATTCCGCCCGCCGCCTTGCTGGCATCCGGTTTCGACGAATTGCGGGCCTGCGGCCTGTCGCGGCAAAAGCAGGGCTATGTGCGATCATTGTGCGAACTGGTCGAAAGCGGCGAGCTCGATCTCGATTCGCTGCCGCAGGACGACGAGGACGCCATCGCGCAGCTGACGCGCATCAAGGGGATCGGGCGCTGGTCGGCGGAAATCTATCTGCTGTTCGCCGAAGGCCGTCCCGATATCTGGCCGGCGGGTGACCTTGCCGTGCAGATCGCCGTCGGGCGGCTGGCCGATCTGCCCGAACGGCCGAGCGAAAAGGAAACCCGCGCCATCGCCGAACCGTGGCGCCCCTATCGCGGCGCGGCGGCGATATTCGCGTGGCACACCTATAACAGCGCCACGCTCTAGGCCCCGGCGGCCGCGTCGATTTGCCGCGCCAGATCGACGTCGCGCTGCGACAGGCCCTTGGCGTCATGCGTGGTCAGCGTGATGTCCACCTTGTTATAGACGTTGAACCATTCGGGATGATGATCCGCCTTCTCGGCAAGGATCGCGATCCGGCTCATGAAACCGAAGGCCTCGGCGAAATCGCCGAACTTCAAGGTGCGCGTGATCGCCAGCCCGTCCTCGCGCAATTGCCAGTCGGTCAGTCCATTCAGGGCGGCGCTGATTTCGGTGTCGGTCAGTCGGTCGACCATGGCGTTCGGCTCCATCATGCTTGGCGAAACCGGTCCTCTCGCATAGGAGCCGAAGCGATGGAACCCGCCGCGCCCATGACACAGCCATCGATCATCGCCGAGCGCCTGTCCTGCGTGCGCGGCGACCGGATGCTGTTCGCGGGGCTGTCGCTGCGGCTTTCTGGCGGAGAGGCGCTGCAACTGACCGGTCCGAACGGTGTCGGCAAGTCCAGCCTGATGCGCATACTGGCCGGATTGCTGCGCCCGCTGTCGGGCGACATCCGGCGCGAGGGGCAGACCGCCCTGCTGGACGAGCGTCACGCACTGGAAGCGCATCTGCCGTTGGGCCGCGCTCTCGATTTCTGGGCGCGCTGCGACCGTGTGCCGGCGGATCGCATGGCAGAGGTGGCGCGCGCGACAGGGGTGGCAGACCTGCTCGACGTCCCGGTCCGCTACCTCTCGACCGGGCAGAGGAAGCGCGCCGCGCTCGCCCGCACCATCGCGGGCCATGCCCCGATCTGGCTGCTGGACGAGCCGCTGAACGGGCTCGATTCCGCGTCGGTCGCCATGGTCGAACGGCTGGCCGCGCGCCATTGCAAACAGGGCGGGATCTGCATCGCCGCCTCGCACCAGCCTATCGCGCTACCCGGCGGGCACAGGCTCGACATCACGGATTTCGCGGCGTGACGTCGATGTGGCTTGCGATCCTGCGGCGCGATCTTGCGATGTTGCTGACAGGCGGCGGACGGCGCGGCGGCGCGCTGCTGCCGGTGCTGTTCTTCCTGTCGGTGGCGATCCTGCTGCCCTTCGCCATCGGGCCAGACGCTTCCATGCTGGCGCGCACCGGGGGCGGCATCGTGTGGGTCGCAGCGCTGCTCGCCAGCATATTGCCGCTCGACCGGCTGGTGGAGCCCGATCTTGAGCAGGGCTTTTTCGACCAGTGGGCGCTGCGCGGCATGGCCGAGGAGTGGATCATGGCCGCGCGCATCGCGGCGCACTGGCTGACCTTCGCGCCCTTGCTGATGCTGGCGGCGCTGCCCGCGGCGGCGTTGTTCGATTTGTCGGCGGATCAGCTCTGGCGGATCGAGCTGGGCCTGCTGGCGGGAACGCCGGGGCTGGCGGCGCTGGGGGTGATGATCGCGGCGCTGACCGCGGGCCTGCGCGGCGGCGCGGCGCTGGCCGGGCTGCTTCTGCTGCCCATGGCAGTGCCGATCCTGATCTTCGGCGCGGGCGGATTGCAGCAGAACGGAGAGGGCGGCACCGCGCTGGCGGGCGCGGTCAGCCTGCTGCTGGTCGCGGTCGCGCCTTTTGCCGCGGGCGCGGCGATCCGGGCGGCGCGGGAATAGGGCGAAAGCACGTATCGCAGTGCCGCCAAAGCAATTCTTGTTTGCCCTTCGCCCGGTGCGACCCTAACTGGATACGCACGATGAAAACGATCCCTGACACCGTCTCCCTGATCGGCAACACCCCGCTCGTCCGCCTCAAGGGGCCGAGCGAGGCTGCCGGCTGCGATATCTTCGGCAAGTGCGAGTTCGCCAACCCCGGCGCTTCGGTCAAGGACCGGGCGGCGCTGGGCATCATCCGCGACGCGGAAGAACGGGGCGAACTGAAGCCCGGCGGCACGGTGGTCGAGGGGACCGCGGGCAACACCGGCATCGGCATCGCGCTGGTCGCCAATGCACGCGGGTACAAGACGATCATCGTCATGCCCGACAACCAGTCGCAGGAAAAGATGGCGACCCTGCGCGCGCTGGGCGCGGAACTGGTCACCGTTCCGCCGACCAAGTTCGCCAGCCCGGCTCATTTCGTCCACACCTCGCGCCGCATTGCCGAGGAGACGGAGGGCGCCGTCTGGGCCAACCAGTTCGACAATATCGCCAATCGCCGCGCGCACATCGAAACCACCGCGCCCGAGATCTGGGACCAGATGGACGGCCGCGTCGATGGCTTTACCTGCGCGGTCGGCACCGGCGGTACGCTGGCGGGCGTGGGCATGGGGCTGAAGGCCTTTGACGAGAATGTCGCCATCGCGCTGTCGGACCCTTACGGCGCGGCGCTTTATGAATATTACGCTCACGGCGAGTTGAAGTCGGAAGGCAATTCGGTCGCCGAGGGTATCGGGCAGGGCCGCATCACCGCCAATCTGGAAGATGCGCCGGTCGACACGCAATATCGCATCTCGGACGAGGAAGGCCTCGAATGGGTGCGCCGCCTGCTGGCCGAGGAAGGGCTGGCGCTGGGCCTGTCTTCGGGCATTAACGTGGCAGGCGCGGTGCGGCTGGGGCAGGAGCTGACGGCGAAACTGGGCCGGCCCGCGCGGGTTGCCACGATCCTGTGCGACACCGGATTTCGCTATCTCTCCACGCTCTACAATCCCGACTGGCTGCGCGAAAAGGGCCTGCCCGTCTTCCCCTGGCTGGACCGCTAAGGCCATGCCGACCTTCGGTTACGAATCCTCGCAAGCCGCCGAACCGCCGCCGCCCGACCTGCGCGGCACGCGGGCGCAGGCGGTGCAGCGGCTTCAGGTCGGCATGGGTGGGCTTGCCGCCATGGTGCTGGTGGTCGGGCTGGCCAGCACGATCATGCAGCAGGCACGGCAGGCCGAGGATCCGGCCAAGCCCACCGCGGCGGCCGAGCCCGAGGGCAAGGCCGGCGATCCGCTGGTCGATGCCGGCGTCGTTCCCGAATTGCCGCAGGAAGAGGTCGTCGTTCCCGATCTTCCCGCAGAACAGATGGTTTCCGACAACCCGCCCGCCAAGGGCCCCGCCGATGCCGAGGCGATCGATCAATAGGCTCTTGCCTCGACTGGTGCATGGCGTGCTGCTCTCGGCCGCGATGGCGCTGGCGGGATGCAAGGGACAGCCTGCGCAAGTGGCCGATCCGGTCGAAAAGGCGCAGCCCGAACTGGCCGTCATGACCAGCCTGCCGATCCTGTGGGCGGAAGGCGACATCGGTTCGATGCTGTCCGGGGATAATGCGGGAAACTGGGTGAAGGACCGGCTTGAGCAGCGATATCGCCTGGTCCCGGTCGACCGCCTCACGCAGCTTTCGGGCCGGTCCCGCCTGCTATTGGCGCAGCCGCGCGCGCTCTCGGGCGAGGAGAATGTTGCGCTGGATGACTGGGTGCGCGAAGGGGGCGATGTCCTGCTGCTCGCCGACCCGATGCTGACCGCGCATAGCGACTATGCGCTGGGCGATGCGCGCGCGCCGCAGCCGGTCGCCCTGTTGTCGCCGATCCTCGCGCGCTGGGGCATGGAGCTGACCTTCGATCCCGCGCAATCCCCGGAAATGCGCGTGTCGCAGGGCGATCTGGCGCTTCCCGTGCGCATGACGGGCGGGCTGCGCCTGACCGGTCAGGGCCATCAAAGCACCTGCACCCTCAGCGAAAATGCGCTGATCGCCCGGTGCGACATCGGCGAAGGCCGCGTCACCGTCGTCGCCGATGCGGCGCTGGTCGAGGATGTCGATCATGCGCTGAACGGCGGCCCGCAGGCGCTCGACCGCTTACTCGACACCGCATTCGCGGACGCCTCCGGCCAGTCTTGATCCGTCCGATCCGGTGCAAACCGGGGAAATGACGGGACGGATCGTCCCAAACCCCGGGGAAAAGACGGGACAGCCATGGAAATCACCTGATTCCGCGGTTTATGAGCCGCTGGAGACGCATGAAGCGCGCTCCCCACAGCGCACGAGGCATGGCGGATTTCCACCGTTTGATCGCTTCTGAACGCGATTTCCCGTAATTTCCCCTTCCATCCCCGATCAAGCCGGGGTAAGACCGAGTCATTCAATCGGATGTTTCGTTTGCCGCGCCTAGGGGGTGCGCCGGGCCACGGTAACGTGCGCCCCGGTGCAGGGAGGGCTGTGTCTCGCGATCTTCCGGGGGCTTGCAGGGATTTCGCGGGGGTACGCCGGTGGCTTCAAGGCCATTCATTTACAGGGGACAGGGCTTTTCGCTTCGCGGCGAAAAAGGCCGGTTCGTCCTGCCGCCAAGCTTCCGCAAGGTCATCCGCGAAAGTTCCGAAGACCAGCGCGTGCTCTGCGTCGCCAAGCATGACCGTTTCGACTGCCTGACCGGCTTCGGCCTCTCCCGCCTCGACCGGCTTGAGGAAGAGCTCGACCGCGAGGAAGATCGTGCCTATCAGGCCGGCCGCCCCTTCGACCGCGACACCCGCTCTGCCCAGCTGTTCGGTTTCCAGGAAGTGCCCTTCGACGATTCGGGCCGCTTCATCCTGCCCGATTTCATGGTCGAGCTTGGCGGGCTGGACGACCAGCTGTTCTTTCAGGGCGGCGGCGCCTTCTTCACCATCTGGAACCCGGAAAAGCTGTTCGCCATGGGCCCCGAATGGGAAGCCGCCAAGGCCGCCTGCCGCGCCATGATGGCCGATGCCGCCAAGCCCGCTAAGGGCCGCGGCAAGAGCGGAGGCAGCAAGTGACCGCCCCGCATGTTCCCGTCCTTCTCGAAGAGGTTCTCGCCGCGCTCTCCCCTCGGCCCGGCGATATCATCATCGACGCCACGTTCGGCGCCGGTGGTTACACGCGCGCCCTGCTCGATGCGGGCGCGACCGTGCACGGCTTCGATCGTGATCCCACTGCGATCGAAGCCGTTCGCGACAATGCCGATGCATGGCCGGAACTGGCGGGCGAGGATCCGCGCCTCGTGCTCCACCCGCGCCGCTTTTCCGAGATGACCGCCGCGATGGCCGATGCGGGCGTGTCGCGAGTCGATGGCGTGGTGATGGACATCGGCGTGTCGTCGATGCAGCTGGACCGGGCAGAGCGCGGTTTCGCCTTCTCGCTCGACGGCCCGCTCGACATGCGGATGAGCCGCGAGGGCGAGAGCGCCGCCGATTTCGTCAACAATGCCGACGAAGGCACCATCGCCGACGTGCTTTACCAATATGGTGAAGAGCGGCAGTCGCGCCGCGTCGCCCGCGCCATCGTCGCGGCCCGCCCGCTGGAAACGACCGGCCAGCTGGCGCAGGTCGTGCGCAAGGCGCTGGGGCACAAGCCGCATATGCCCAAGGACCCCGCGACCCGCAGCTTCCAGGCGATTCGCATCCATGTGAACGGCGAGCTCGACGAGCTGGCCGCCGGCCTCGGCGCGGCGGAAGACCTGCTGCGCGAAGGCGGGCGGCTGGCGGTCGTGACTTTCCACAGTCTTGAAGACCGCATGGTAAAGCGTTTCCTGCGCGATGCGTCTAATAGCGGTGCTGCGCCGTCGCGCCATCTGCCCGATCTGCGGTCGTCCGGACAGGCCGCTTTCGAAAAGCCGATGCGTGCCGTGCGCGCCACCGAATCCGAAATCGCGCGCAACCCGCGCTCCCGTTCCGCTGTGCTGCGCGCTGCCGTGCGCACGGCCGCTCCCGCTCGTCCCGAATCCGAAAGGGTCTTCGCATGACCAACCGCAACCGTTTCCACTCCGTCCTCTGGACTGGTGTGCTGGGCGTGTCGGGCGTCATCTGTTTCGCGCTGATGCTGCAGGTCACCGCGGTGAAGAGCGACATCGCCGATACCGAGCGGCAGATCACTTTTGTGCAGGAAGAGATCGCGACCCTGGAAACCGAATTCCAGACCCGCGCGCGGCAGCAACAGCTCGCCCGCTGGAACGAGGTCGACTTCGGATATCGCGCGCCCGACGCCAGCCAGTTCATCGCCGACGGCACACAGCTGGCGGCGCTGGGCAAGCCCGTCGAACTCGCGCCATCGGGTGCGGGTGAGGTGCTGCTGGCCGATGCCTCGGATGCCGCGCAGGCGTCTTCATCCGACGGCGCAAGGCTGGCTTCGGCAGAGCGTAGCGCACCGCAGATGATGCGCCAGCTGGTCGCGCGCGACGAGAAGGCCGCGCCCCCAAGCGAACGCGTCGCCAAGCCGCTGGCCGGTCGCGACGAACCTGTGCGCCTTGCCGCTGCCGCACCCGGCGCCTCCAAGTCTCCCGCCGCGCGCCCCGACGCACCTGCGCGGCTGAGCGCGGGCGAACGCGCCGAGATCGCGCGCCGCCTCGCGCCCGAACCCGCACCGCGGTCGGCCAGCCAGTTCGCCGAAAGCTTCGACTTCAACAATGTCGTCGCCCAGGCCGGAGCGCAGTCCAACTGATGGCCACGCTGCCGCTCTTTCCCTCTGCCAACCTGCCCGATCTGCGGGGCGCGGCCGTTCGCGCGCTGGGCGGATCGGCTGCGCCTGCCGCTGGTACGGGCGAATACGACTTCGCGCCCCCGCCGCCCGCGCGCCGCTATAACCTGCGCGCCGAAACGCTGAAGATGGCGCGGATGCGCGTCATCGCCATCGCCTTCATCTTCGCCGCCGCGACCGCCGTGCTGGTGCTGCGCGTCGGCATGCTGGGCCTGTTCGAAGCCGACACCGCCCATGCGAACGGTTCCAGCCTGCTGGTGCCCGACAGGGGCGAGATCACCGACCGCAACGGCATCCCGCTCGCCCGCGATTTCAAGAGCTATGCGCTGTGGTTCAATCCCAAGGCGATGGAAGGCGGCGAACCGCTGACCCGTCCGGCCAGCGAGATCGCGGCCGAGCTGGTCAGGATCTTTCCCGACATGGACGAAGCGGACCTGACCCGCCGCCTCGCCAGCGGGAAGGGCCAGTATTTGCGCCGCCGCATCCTGCCCGAACAGGCCAATCGCGTGCATGCCATCGGCGAACCGGCGCTCAATCCCCCCGCCGAACCCAGCCGCTATTACCCCGAAGGCACGCTGGCGGCGCATGTGCTGGGCTATGTCGGCGCGGACGGGAACGGCCATGTCGGCATGGAGGAAGTGTTCGACAAGACGCTGACCGACCCCGCCACGCGCGGCGCGCCGGTGGCGCTGGCCATCGATGCGCGGGTGCAGGCTGCGCTTGAGGACGAGCTGTACCGCGTGATGGGCCTGGCGCAGGCCAAGGGCGCGGGCGGGATCATCATGGACGTGGACACCGGCGAAGTCGTCGCGCTCGCCTCGCTGCCGACCTTTGATCCCAACCATATCGACGAACGCGGCATGGAGCTGATGTTCAACCGCGTGACCAACCAGGTCTACGAACTCGGTTCCACGTTCAAGCCGCTGACCGTCGCTGCTGCGATCGATGCGGGCACCATCGGCAATCTGGCTCGCCGATGGCCGACGGGCGCACCGCTGCGCGTAGGCCGCTTCTCGATCCGCGACAGCCACAGCCTCGGCGCATCGCTCAACGTGCCCGAGATCCTGATGCATTCGTCCAACATCGGCACCGCGCAGATCGCGGACGAGCTTGGGTCGGCGCGCATGAAGGCCAAGATGGAAGATCTGGGCTTTAACGAGCGGCCCTATATCGAACTGCCCGCGCGCGGTTTCCCGATCTGGCGTTCGGGCGAATGGCCGCGCCTGACCACCATGACCGTGTCCTATGGCCACGGTGTCGCGGTGACGCCGCTGCACCTCGCCAGCGCCTATGCCGCGATGGTGAATGGCGGGATCTGGCGTCCGGCCACGCTGAAGAAGCTGGGCGCAGGCGAAGTGCCGCAGGGCCGGCGCGTGTTCAAGGAGGCGACCAGCGCGCGCATGCGCCAGATGCTGCGCATGATCGTCACCGACGGCACGGGCCGCAAGGCCGACGCACCGGGCTTTCGCATCGGCGGCAAGACGGGCAGCGCGGAAAAGCCGGGCGCGGGCGGGTACAAGCGCACCTCGCTCGTCACCACCTTTGCCAGCGCGTTCCCGATGGACAATCCGCGCTATGTGATCGTCGCGATGATGGACGAGCCTCAGGGCACCGCCGCGACCTCATACCAGCGCACCGCGGCGTGGAATTCGGCGATGGTCGTCGGCAATGTCGTGCCGCGCATTGGCCCGATGCTGGGCGTCTTTCCCGACGACAGCCGCGATATCGACCTGACGGACCTGCGTCCGCTGGTCGGGAAGGGCGGGCACTGATGCGCCTCTCCGCCATTCTCGAACGCGCGGGGCTGGATGCGGGCGGCGCGGCGGACGCGCCCGTCACCGGTTTCGCCATCGACCACCGCAAGGTCGCCCCCGGTACCGTGTTCGGCGCGTTCCAGGGCGCCAGCGTCAATGGCGAGGATTTCATTCCCGCCGCGGTCGAAAGCGGTGCGGTCGCCGTCGTCGCCCGGCCCGATGCGAAGGTCGAGGGCGCGCTCCATGTAGCCGACCCGATGCCCCGCCGCGCCTTTGCGCGCATGGCGGCGCAGTTCTTCGTGCCCGTGCCCGCCACCATCGTCGCGGTCACCGGCACCAATGGCAAGACCTCGACCGTGGAGATGACGCGCCAGATCTGGCGCATGTGCGGGTTTTCGGCCGCCAGCATCGGCACGCTGGGCGTCACCACCCCGGACGAGAGCGTGTCGACCGGCCTCACCACGCCCGACATCGTGACCTTCCTGTCGAACATGACCGGGCTTGCGCGCGAAGGCGTGACCCATGTCGCCTATGAAGCGTCGAGCCACGGCCTCTCGCAATTCCGGAACGAGGGGCTGAGGGTCGCGGCGGGGGCCTTCACCAATCTGTCGCGCGACCACCTCGACTACCACGCCGACATGGAAGATTATTTCGCCGCCAAGATGCGGCTGTTCGACGAGGTCGTCTCGGACGGCGGCCACGCGGTGATCTGGTCCGACGATCCGCGCAGCGATGCGGCGATCGAGCGGGCGCAGGCGCGCGGCCTTTCCGTTCTGACGGTCGGCAATCGTGCCGACGAAGCGGGTATCCGGCTGAATGGACGCCATCCGACCGAACTGGGCCAGGAACTGGCGCTTACCTATGGCGGCGCGGACTACAAGGTCAGGCTGCCGCTGATCGGTGCCTATCAGGCGGCCAATGCATTGACCGCCGCGGGCCTCGTCCTCGCCACCGCCGATGCGTCCGGGCCTGCCGCGGCGCAGGTGTTCGACGCGATGTCGCGGCTGCAGCCGGTGCGCGGACGGCTTGAACGCGCCGCGATCAACCGCGCGGGCGCGCCCGCCTATGTCGATTACGCCCATACGCCCGAAGCGTTGCAGGCCGCCGTCGCCGCGCTTCGCCCCCACGTCGGCGCGAACGGCCGCCTGATCGTCGTGTTCGGCGCGGGCGGCGACCGCGACACCGGCAAGCGCGGCCCGATGGGCGCGATCGCCGCGCGCGAGGCCGATATCGCCATCGTCACCGACGACAACCCGCGCGGCGAGGATCCTGCGCATATCCGCACCGCCGTCATGGTCGGGGCGGAAGGCGCCAGCAACATCAGCGAAATCGCAGGCCGGCGCGAAGCCATCGCCGCCGCGATGCAGCAGGCCGGCAAGGGCGATATCGTCCTGATCGCCGGCAAGGGCCACGAACAGGGCCAGATTTATGGACGCGGCGAAGCCACCCGCGTCCACCCCTTCGACGACGTCACCGTAGCAAGAGAGTGTGCAGCATGAGTGGAACTCAGATGAAGTCCGTCCTCAAGACCGCCGCCCTGAAAAGTCCGGTCCAGAAGAGCCCTGCTCTGAAAACGATCCGGCCCGTTCCGGACGCGACCCGCATGGCCATTATCGAGGAAAGCGATGCGGGCGGCGAGCGCCCCTTGTGGCGCGCCCATACGCTGGCGATGGCGGCGGACGGCACGGTGCATGGCGATTTCGCGGCCAATCACGTCGCATTCGCGCCCGGCGAGGTGCAGCGCGGCTCGCTCTATGTCGCGCAGGGCGAGGTCGATGCCATGGCCGCGCTGCAGAACGGCGCGGCGGGCTGCCTGTCGGTTCACAAGCTGCGCGGACCGCATGTGCTGGTCGACGATCTGCACATGGCGCTCGCACGCATCGCGCGTGCCTCGCGCAATCGGTCGCGCGCCACGATGACCGCGCTGGCCGGGTTCGGCGCGGGTTCGATGATCGATGTCGTGCTGCATGACGCGCTCGACCGCGCAAGCCGCGGCATGGCGTGGATCGCCGACGCGGATCTCGGCATGGCGGCGTCGCTGTGCACGCTGGCGGCGGACCGCAACCATGCCCTGTTCACGCTCGACAATGCCGACGATGCGCGCGCGCTGCGCCCCCATCTGTTCGTGTCGGGCAGCCATCTCGATCACGCCGTCGGCGAAGCGATTTCCGCCACGCTGCAGCAGGGCGGTGCCGCCGTGCTGCCTGCCGACAGCTGCGACTTCGCCGCATGGCGCGCGGCCGCCCTGGACGCGGGCGCGCAGGTCTATGGCTATGGCCGGAAGCCCAGCGCCGATATTCGCCTGATCGACACGGTGACGATGGAGGATGGAACCACCCTCGTCACCGCCGACATGATGGGCCGTGCGATGTGCTGGTCGCTGTCCGAAGGCCTGTTCGAGGATGCCGACGTCCTCGACTCGCTGGCGATCATGGGCGCGATGCGCGCGTGCGGCGCGTCGCTCGGCGCGGCTGCGCTGGCGCTTTGCGGCCACGTGGAAGAGGAAGAGGCGCCGCTCGCCGTGGCGGTCTGATCGTCCGGCCTGCGCGGGTCGCCGGTTCGGCTCTCGTTCAGGTGGGGAAATGCTGAGGGGGGCGCTTCACATGGCCGTTGGCATGGCCCATTGCCTATGGCTGCGTAGCCGCAACAATATCGCGGTGCCTGAGGAGCGCGAATGCTGTACCTGATCGCCCAGTGGCTCGAATTCGAAGGGCTGGCCAATCTCGTCCGATACCAGAGCTTTCGCGCGGGCGCTTGCCTGCTGACGGCGCTGGCGATCGGGCTGATGATCGGCCCGCGTTTCATCGATCTGCTGCGCGTGCGGCAGGGCAAGGGTCAGCCGATCCGGCTGGACGGCCCGCAGACGCATCTGGCCAAGCGCGGCACGCCCACCATGGGCGGGCTGCTGATCATGGCGGCGGTGTCGGTTTCGATGTTCCTGTGGATGGACCTGACCAACTGGGCGGTGTGGGCCTGCATCGCGGTCACGCTGGGTTTCGGTCTGATCGGTTTCCTCGACGATTATGACAAGGTCCGCAAGGCCAGCCACAAGGGCGTGTCGGGCAAGGTCCGGCTGGCGGGCGAATTCCTGATCGCGGGCCTCGCCGCCTGGCTGGTGGTGCGCGAAACGACGCTTTACCTGCCCTTCGTCGGCTTTGGCGTGCCGCTGGGGCCGTTCTATTACATCTTCGCCGCCTTCGTCATCGTGGGCGCGGGCAATGCGGTGAACCTGACCGACGGGCTCGACGGGCTGGCCATCATGCCGGTCATCATCGCCAGCGGCACGTTCGCGATCATCGCCTATCTGGTCGGCCGCGCCGATTATTCGGAATATCTCGGCATTCCTTATGTCGAGGGAGCGGGCGAGCTTGCCATATTATGCGCCGCCATCATCGGGGCGGGGCTTGCGTTCCTGTGGTTCAACGCGCCGCCCGCCGCCGTGTTCATGGGCGACACCGGTTCGCTGGCACTGGGCGGCGCACTCGGCACCATCGCGGTCGCCGCGCATCACGAAGTGGTGCTGGCCATCGTCGGCGGCCTCTTCGTGCTGGAGGCGGTGTCGGTCATCGTGCAGGTGTTCTGGTACAAGCGGACCGGCAAGCGCGTGTTCCGCATGGCCCCGATCCATCACCATTTCGAGCAGAAGGGCTGGGCCGAATCCACCGTGGTCGTGCGCTTCTGGATCGTGGCGATCGTGCTTGCCGTGATCGGCCTTGCGACATTGAAGGTGCGATGACCGGCGGCGCCTCTCCCCCTTCGGGCATATTGCCGCCCGGCATATTCGCGGGGCGCAACTACGCCGTTCTGGGGCTGGCGCGCACCGGCATGGCCTCGATCCGCGCGCTTTGCGACGCGGGTGCGCGCGTGCTCGCCTGGGACCGCGACCCTGAGGCCCGCCGCCTGGCCGAACAGATCGCCGGGGACTGCCGCGGCCTGCTGCGCGTGGCCGAGATCGACCGCTTCTCGGTCGCCGGGTTCGACGGGATCGTGGTGTCGCCAGGCGTCCCGCTCAACCGTCATCCGATTACAGAGGTGGCGCGCGCGACCGGCGTCGCCATCATCGGCGATATCGAACTCTTCGCGCAGGCCCGCAGCGCCTTGCCGCCGCACAAGGTGGCGGGCATCACCGGCACCAATGGCAAGTCGACGACCTGCGCGCTGCTGCATCATCTGCTGAAGACCGCCGGTTTCTCGACCCGGCTGGGCGGCAATATCGGCATTCCCGTTCTGTCGACCGACGCGCTGCAGCCCAATGACAAGGGCCCCGCGATCTATGTGTTCGAACTGTCGAGCTATCAGATCGACATCACCGCCAGCCTGTCGTGCGAGGCTGCGGCCATCCTCAATGTCTCGCCCGATCATCTCGACCGCTATGACGGCAGTTTCGAGGCCTATACCGAGAGCAAGGTACGCTTGTTCGGCATGCAGGAAGCGCGCGCCATGGCGCTGGTCGACCGCGCCAGCCTGTCGCTCCCGTCGGTCGCGCGGGCGCTGTCGCATCGCTCGCCCGTGGTGATCGAGGATGTGACCCTGCCCGGCACGCCCGCCGACTGGCCCTCGCTGCAGGGTCCGCATAATCGCGGCAATGCCGCCGCCGCCGTGGCCATCGCGCGCCGCTTCGGGGTCGAGGAAGCGGCGATCGTCGAGGGGCTGAAGAGCTTTCGCGGCCTGCCGCACCGCATGGAACAGGTGGGCGAAGTCGGCGGTGTCGCCTTCGTCAACGATTCCAAGGCGACCAATCCCGCCTCCACCGCGCCCGCGCTTGCCGCGTTCCCGCCGCGTGAAGGCCGCCCGCGCGTGCACTGGATCGTCGGCGGGCTGCCCAAGGGCGACACGCTGGCCGAGTGCGAGGCGATGCTGGGCAATGTCGCCGCCGCCTATACCATCGGCGAGGCAGGGCCCATGTTCACCCGCCTGCTGGAAGGCCGCGTGCCCGTACAGCGGTCCGAGATGATGGGCGAGGCCGTGCGTGCCGCCGCCGCCGCCGCCCGGCCCGGCGACGTGGTGCTGCTGTCGCCCGCCTGCGCCAGTTTCGACCAGTTCCGCGATTACGAGAAACGGGGCGAGGCCTTTGCCAGCCTTGTCGCCATGCTGGCCGAAGGCAGCGATCCCGGGGAGGCCAATCCATGAGCGTTGCACCCCATTTCGAACGCGGCGCGGACGGCGTCCATATTGTTGCGCGCACGCCGCGCCGCCGCAAGGGCCGGATCCACGATCTGACGATCTGGTGGCGCGAGATCGACCGCGTGATCCTGATCCTCGTCCTCACGCTGATGGGCATCGGCATCGTCGGCGTCGCCGCAGGCTCGGCGGCCAGCGCGCACCGCCTGTCCACCGCGGCCAAGACGCTGGACGAGCTGATGTTCTTCAAGCAGCACCTGGCATGGCTGACGATGGGGCTGGCGGTGATGTTCGGATCGTCGATGCTCTCACGCGAAAATGCGCGGCGCGGCGCGATCCTGCTGGCGGGCGGCATGTTCCTGCTGCTGATCGTGACGCCTTTCGTCGGGCACGAAATCAATGGCGCAAGGCGCTGGATCAATCTGGGCGCTTCGTTCCAGCCGTCGGAATTCTACAAGCCGGCCTATACCATCCTGCTGGCGTGGATCCTGTCGTGGCGGGTACGCGATCCGCAGATCCCGGTGATCGGCATCTGCTTTGGCGTACTGCTCGCCTCGGTCGGGCTGCTGATGCTCCAGCCTGATTTCGGCACCGCGATGCTGCTGGCGGGCGTGTGCCTCGTCCTCGTCATCACGGCGGGCCTGCCGGTGCAGCGCATCGGCATCGCGGTCGGGCTGATCTTCTCGATCGTGATCGCGGCCTATTTCTTCTATGACAATGCGCGCCACCGCATCGACGCGTTTCTGGGCGGAAGCGAGGCCTATAGCCAGGTCGATCTCGCCCGCCGCACGATGCTTTCGGGCGGATGGTTCGGGCAGGGCCTGTGGATGGGCTCGCGCAAGAATTCGCTGCCCGAGGCGCATACCGACTATATCCTCTCCGTGATCGGCGAGGAATTCGGCCTGCTGGCGGTCAGCGCCATCGCGCTTCTCTATTGCGCATTGGTCGTGCGCGTGCTGTGGCGCCTGAAGGACGAGGAAGACCTGTTCACGATCCTTGCGGGCACCGGCCTTGCGTCCTTGCTGGGCGGGCAAGCGTTCATCAATATCGCGGTGAACCTGCAACTGTTCCCCTCCAAGGGCATGACCCTTCCGCTGATCAGCTATGGCGGCTCGTCCATGATCGCATTGTGCCTGACCGTTGGCCTGCTGCTGGCGGTGACGCGGCGCAATCCGTTCCTGACGCGCGACGGCCTGCCCGTCGGCCATGGAGGTATGAGACGATGACGAAGCAGGCCGCGCCGCGCGCGACCCGCCACTATATTCTGGCAGCCGGGGGCACCGGCGGCCACATGATCCCCGCCTTCGCGCTGGCGATCGAGCTGATCGCGCGCGGTCACAAGGTTGCGCTGGTCACCGACACGCGGGGCGAGGCGATTCCCGGCAAGCCAGCGGGCATGGAGGCCTTCGTCCTGCCCGCCGGACGCATGGACGGCGGCATTGTCGGCAAGATCCGCGGCCTCAACGCGATCCGCAAGGGCCGCCGCATGGCGCTGCGCATCATGCGCGAGATGGAGCCCGCCTGCGTCGTCGGTTTCGGCGGCTATCCCGCGATGCCCACCATGCTGGCGGCAAAGGCGGCGGGCGTGCCCTTCGTGATCCACGAACAGAACGCGGTGCTGGGCCGGGTGAACCGCTTTTTCGCCGGCAGCGCGGCGGCCATCGCGACCGCCTATGAAAAGATCGACCGCATGCCCGCCAAGGCGGCGGACCGGATCCATCTGATCGGCAATCCCGTGCGGCAGGAAGTGCTGGCGCTGCGCGACCGGCCTTTCCCGCCGTTCTTCAAGGAGGGCCTGCTGCGCGTATTGGTGACCGGCGGCAGCCAGGGCGCGCGCATTCTCAGCCGCGTGGTCCCGGCAGGCTTTGCCCAATTGCCCGAGGATCTGCGCCACCGCCTGCAGGTGACGCAGCAATGCCGTCCCGAGGATATCGAGCAGGTGCGCGCCGCCTATGCCGACAGCGGTATCCCCGCCGAACTGGGCACCTATTTCGAGGACATGGCAGAGCGTCTGGCCGATGCGCATCTGTTCGTGGGCCGCGCGGGCGCCTCGACCATTGCCGAGCTGACCGCGGTGGGCCGACCCGCGATCCTGATCCCGCTGGCCATCGCGATGGACGACCACCAGACCGCCAACGCCCGCGAAATGGCCGAGGCGGGCGGCGCGCGCGCCATTCCCGAACCCGACTTCACGCCAGAGGCGCTGGCCGCGCAGATGACGGCGATGGCGGAGGAACCCGAAACGCTGGCCAATGCGGCGCATCGTTCGTGGATCTGCGGCCGCCCGGATGCGGCGCGCGATCTTGCGGATCTGGTCGAAAGCTTTGGCGGCACGCCCATGATGGACGTGATCCGCATGGAGAAGTCACAGCCCGCAATGGCCAAATCCGCCGCACCCGCCGCCACCAAGGTTGCGCCCAGGTCGATGGAGGAGCGGCGATGAAGGCGCTCATCTCCGATCCGCTGCTGGACATCGGCGTCATCCATTTCGCGGGCATCGGCGGCATTGGCATGTCGGGCATTGCCGAGGTGATGCACAATCTCGGCTACCGCGTGCAGGGCAGCGATCTGCGCGAAAGCCCGGTGGTGGAGAACCTGCGCGCGCGCGGCATCCCGGTGACCATCGGGCAAAAGGCGGAGAATGTCGAAGGCGTCGCCGTGCTGGTCATCTCGACCGCCGTGCGCCGCGACAATCCCGAAGTGGTCGCCGCGCTCGAGGCGCGCATCCCCGTCGTCCGCCGCGCCGAGATGCTGGCCGAGCTGATGCGCCTGAAGCGCACGGTCGCGGTCGCGGGAACGCATGGCAAGACCACCACCACCTCGATGATCGCGGCGCTGCTGGATGCGGGCGGCGTCGATCCGACCGTGATCAATGGCGGGATCATCGAAAGCTATGGCTCAAACGCGCGCGTGGGCGAAAGCGACTGGATGGTGGTCGAGGCCGACGAGAGCGACGGCAGCTTCCTGCGGCTCGACGGCACGATCGCGGTCGTGACCAATATCGATCCCGAACATCTCGACCATTACGGCAGTTTCGACGCGGTGAAGGACGCCTTCGTCGAATTCGTCGAGAACGTGCCCTTCTACGGCGCGGCGGTGCTGTGCCTTGACCACCCTGAGGTGCAGGCGATCCTGCCCAAGATCCGCGACCGCCGTACCGTGACCTACGGTTTTTCGGCGCAGGCCGATGTGCGGGCGGAGAACGTAACGCCGATCCTGGGCGGCAACCGCTTTGACGCGGTACTGCGCCAGCGTGACGGATCGCTGGTGCGGATCGACGGGATCGAACTGCCCATGCCGGGCCGCCACAACGTGCTGAACGCATTGGCCGCCGTCGCCGTCGCGGTTGAGATGCAGTGCCCGTCCGACACCGTCCGCGAAGGGTTCGCGCGGTTCGGCGGCGTGCGGCGGCGTTTTACCAAAGTGGGCGAGATCGCGTTCGAGGGCGGGGACCCCGCCATCGTCATCGACGATTACGGCCACCACCCGGTCGAGATCCGCGCCGTGCTGTCTGCTGCCCGCGAAGGCGCGCGCCACCGCGTCATCGCCGTCGCGCAGCCGCACCGCTATTCGCGCCTGCGCGATCACATGGAAGATTTCCAGAGCGCGTTCAACGACGCCGATATCGTGTTCGTCACCCCGGTCTATCCCGCGGGCGAACAGCCGATCGAAGGGGCAAGCGCCGAGGCGCTGGTCGCAGGCCTGAAAGAGCGCGGCCACCGCCACACCGGCATCGTCGAGGATGCCGACGCGCTCGCCGACACGCTCGCCCCAGTGGTCGAGCCGGGCGACATCGTCGTGTGCCTTGGCGCGGGCGACATCACGCGCTGGGCCGCCGATCTCGCGAACGAGGTGTCGCAAAGGCGGAGCCGCACCCCGTGATGGCCAGCAAGCCCCACACCGGCGAACTGCAATTCGCGCTGCGCGGCGGCTCGATCAGCGTGCCCGAACCGCGCGGGCGGCTGACCGCGCATGCGCCGCTGGCCAAGCTGACATGGTTCAAGACCGGCGGCCCCGCCGAACTGCTGTTCGAACCCGCCGATGCCGATGATCTCGCCGTGTTCCTGTCCGCGCTGCCCGATTGGGTGCCGGTGATGGGGCTGGGGCTGGGGTCCAACCTGATCATTCGCGACGGCGGCGTGAACGGCGTCGTCGTCCGGCTGGGCAAGGGTTTTGCCGATGTCGAACGGCTGGATGATCTGACGCTGAAGCTGGGCGGCGGCACATCGGGCGTGCTCGCCAGTTCCAGCGCGCGCGATCACGGCATCGCGGGGCTTGAGTTCCTGAAGTCGATCCCCGGTTCGGTCGGCGGCTTCGTGCGCATGAACGGCGGCGCCTATGGGCGTGAGGTGAAGGACATATTGGTCGAGGCCGAAGTCGTGCTGCGCAGCGGCGAACGGCGCGTATTCACGCTGGACGATCTGCAATACAGCTATCGCCACTCGGCTCTGCCCGGCGGCGCGATCGTCACCAGCGCCACCATGCGCGGCAGCAAGGGCGATCCCGCCGCGATCCAGGCCGAGATGGACCGCATCACCGCCGCGCGCGAAGCCTCTCAGCCGCTGCGCACGAAGACGGGCGGCTCGACCTTCAAGAACCCGCCGGGGCACAGCGCGTGGGAGCTGGTCGACCGCGCAGGCTGCCGCGGCCTTGCCATCGGCGACGCGCAGGTGAGCGAGAAGCACACCAATTTCCTCATCAACAACGGCAACGCCGCCAGCGCCGATATCGAGGCGCTGGGCGAAGAGGTACGCCGCCGCGTGCGCGAGAACAGCGGCATCGAACTCGAATGGGAAATTCGCCGCGTCGGCCTGACCGCTGAAGAGGCCGGACAATGAGCGCGACCACCATCAAGCGCGGCGGCAAGGGCGTGCGCCGCGCCACCGCTGCCAAGGGCAAGGCGCGCGCGGTTCGCGGTGCGAAGCAGAAGACCGGCGGCGCGGTCGGCGCGGCATGGAACAAGGTGCCGATTTCCGAGACCGGGCTGCAGAAATTCTTCATCGGCGTCTTCATCGCGCTCGCTGCGGTCTCGCTGGTGGCGCTGGCGATCTATGCCGGCCTGCCCGAGGCCGTGCGCGACCGCGTCGGCGGCATGGCGGACGATGCGGGCTTCACCGTGCGCAAGGTCGAGGTGCGCGGCGTCGACCGGATGGACCGGCAGGCGATCTACGAACGCGCCGTGGCCGTTCAGCAGGTGCCCATGCCGCTGATGGATGTCGACGTGCTGCGCGAGGATCTGCTGCAATTGCCGTGGGTGTCCGATGCGCGCGTCTCTCGGCAGCTTCCCGATACGCTGGTGATCGACATCGTCGAACGCCGCCCCCACGCCGTCCTGCGCGAGGGCGAGGAATATGTGCTGATCGACCCGTCGGGCCACCGCCTCGAACCCGTCAAGCGCGGGGAGGCGGAAAAGATGCTGGTGCTGTCAGGCGACGGCGCGGCGGACCGGGCGGTCGAACTGTCCGAACTGCTCGATGCCGCCCCCGCGCTCAAGCCGCAGGTGCGCGCCGCCGAGTGGGTCGGCAATCGCCGCTGGAACCTGACGTTCAAGACCGGGCAGGTCGTGGCCTTGCCCGAGGGGGACGAGGAATCGTCCGATGCGCTGGTCTCTTTCGCACGGCTCGACGGAATGAACCGCCTGCTGGGCGGCAAGGTGTCGGTGTTCGACATGCGCGCCGACGACCGCATCTATATGCGCGTGCCCGGCCGCGCGGCAGAGGAAGCCGAGATGGAAGCACAGCGCAAGCGGCTTGAGCGCGAGGCCGCGCAGGCCGCGGCTGCCCAGGAATCGGGCGAGGAAATCGGGGGGTAGGTCGGATGGCTGCAACGCGTATTGAAAAGATCATCGGGGCGGTCGACATCGGATCGTTCCGCATCGCCGCGATGATCGCGGGGCTGACCGCGGATGGCGAGCTGGTCGTGCTGGGCAGCGGGCACCGCGCCGCCGACGGCATCCGGCGCGGATATGTCACCGACATGGACGCGGCGACCCATGCCATCCGCGACGCCATCGAACGCGCCGAACGCGCCGCCGATACGCAGGTGGAATCGGTATGGATCGGCTGCGGCAATGCGGGCCTGATGTCCGAAATCCGCGAGATCGACCTTGAGGTTGGCGGCCGCCGCATCGATCAGGACGACATCGAATATCTGATGTCCGACGCGCGCGAACAGATCATTCCGCCCGCCGGCGCGCCGCGCGTGGTGCTGCATGCGCAGCCCGCGCATTACATCCTGGATGGCGCGCATGGCGTGGGCAATCCGCGCGGGCTTCATGCCGAGAGGCTGGCGGTCGCAGTCCATGTCATGGAGGCCGAGACCGGGCCTTTGCGCAATCTGATGGAAGCGGTCCAGAACGCGCATCTGAACGTCGAGGGCGTCGTTGGAGCCGGCATCGCCACCGGTCACGCCTGCTTGTCGGACGAAGAGCGCGAGCTGGGCGTCGCCATGGTCGATTTCGGGGCGGAGGTGACGCATGTCTCGGTCCATGTCGGCGGCATTCTGGTCGGCATGTCGGTGCTGCCCTATGGCTCGGGCGACATCACCGATGCCATTGCGAGCGCCTTCGGAGTGCGCCGCACGCAGGCCGAGCGGCTGAAATGCGTCTATGGCTCGGCCATCGCCAGCCCGACCGACCACCGCGAGCGTATTCCCCTAGGCAATGGCGCGGAAAGCGCGGAGACAATTTTGCGTGCCGATCTGGTGGCGGTCATCAACAGCCAGCTGGCGCGCTGGACGCAGGACGTGGCGGCGACGCTGAAGTCGCTGGGCTTCGTCACCGGGCGCGGCGGCAACGGGCGGCAGATCGTGCTGACCGGCGGCGGCGGCGAACTGGCGGGGCTAGCCGATTACATGCAGCAATCGCTGGCGAAACCCGTCCGCACCGGCGCGGCCCCGAAGATGAGCGGCCTGCCCGAAGCGCATGCGACCCCCGGCTTCGCCAGCCTGTCCGGCCTGATCCTCTATGCCGCCGCCGACCCGCTGGATATTCGCACCAGCGCGGGCGGATGGCAGAGCGCCAGCCGGTTCGCGCGCATGACCATGCCCGCGCGGCTGATGCGCGCCATTCGCGAATATTTCTGACGGATCAGCGCTTTACCGCAGGGGTGTTGAGGCGCGAGAAGTCCACGCGCGCGATCTCGGCCAGGATGGACTGGCGCAGCGCCTCTGCCGTGTCGTGCATCAATCCGTCGATTTCCAGCCTGCCGCCGGCCAGCCCGCATTTCAGCGCGACGTAACCGCGCAGCCTGCCCAGCGGGCCGCGCGCGATTTCCACGCTCTGAAGCTTGATCGCGGGGGCGGAGGTCACGACCGGTGCCAGCAGCCCGGTGCGGACGAACAATTGCCCGTCGTCCATCGCCCAGCCATGGCGGAGCCAGTGCAGCGCGTGAAGCACGCCCGCCACCGGAATCGCCACCAACGGAGCGGGCCACCACGGCACATCCGCGATGGCCATGACCATGCCCGCCGCGGTCAGCGCGGCGGCGAAAAACACGAAGCTGTCGGTCCAGGGCCGCCTGCTGGGCCGATGCCAGCGCGTGTCCGGACCCGGCAGGGCGATGCTTGCGGCGCGCGCGACGGGCGCGATCTCGTCCGGTTGGGCGAAGGGGACGACATCGTGACTGGCCGATTTCGCATCATTGGCAAGGCTGACGAATTTCAGCGAGTGCCAGCCAAACCGGCGGCGCACCAGCCCGGTCGCCAGCACGCCCGCCTGGACGCGGTGAACCGGCATCACCACATCGGTGCGATTGAGCAGACCGCGGCGGCGGCGAAATCCGCGCTCGGTCCGTTCCAGCCGGAAATCGTAATCGCGCAAAACCGTGCGCACGACTCCGGTCACCACTCCCAGCACCAGCAGCGAAACCGCCGCGAGAACCGCACCGAATATTTGCGCGGCAAAACCCCAGTGCCGCAGCGTGTCGGTCTGGACGGCGAATAAATCGGTCCAGAAATCCGCGCTCCATATGTCGAAGGGCAGCAGGAAATCGAGTTGCTGCAGCGCCGCCCCGATCACGCCCAGCACCACCAGCGAGAATTCGAACAGGCCGAAATGCACGACCCGCCCCAGATCCATCGCGAATAATGTCTCGGACGGTTCTTCGGCGGCGTCGGCGGGCGCTACGGCCCCAGCGGCCCCTGTCTCGACCGGCGTCTCGCGCTGGCGGCGCACGACAGCGCGCAGCCGCTCGCCTTCCGCACGAGTGACATAGGCAAGTTCGATCTCGTCCTTGCCGCCCGCGCCCGTCTCGAAAGTCACCGACACCAGCCCCAGCAGGCGCGCCAGCAGCGGTTCGGCGATGCTGACATCCTGTATCCGCTCATAGGGCACCGAACGCGCTTCACGCGACAGAAGGCCGGTTTCCAGCCTGATGTCATCGGCGCCGACGCGATATTCGGTGCGCCACCACCGCACAAAAGCGGCCGCCAGCGCGCTGCCGACGATCAGCACGGCGATCGTGACCATGAGGAACGCGTTGGAGCTGATTTCCCGCGCGCCGACCGCAACCGCGATCACCGCGAATACTGCCTGCGCCAGACCCTTGGTCACCGACGGCACAAGGCCCAGCAATTCGGTCCGGCGCGGTGCTTCGCCGCGCGGATCAGACACCTTCCGTCTCGCGGGTGATATGGCTGCGGATGACTTCGCGCATCGACTGCGCATCGCTGTCCAGCAGGCCGGGCAGCGCGACCGAGCTGTTGTGCGAACCGGCGGTATGCAGCACCAGCGTCGACAGGCCCAGCATGCGTTCGACCGGACCGCGAATCACGTCGATATGCTGAACCCGCCCGAACGGCACCACCGTATCGCGGTGGAACAGCCAGCCCTTGACCACGCGCAGCCGGTCCTCCGCCAGAGCAAAACCCTTGTGCCGATAGCGGCGCATCGGCGCCCAGCCAAGGCACCATAGCGCCACCAGCGCGGCGGGCACGATGACGACGCCGGTCGGCAGCAGGCCGACGATTTCAAGCACGATGCCCGCGACCAGCAGCGGCACCGCGACGAAAGCGCCCTCGATCATCATCGCCGTGCGGTGCGACGGGTGAAGTTGTGTCAGTTCGTCGGTCATCATTCCGCTGCCAGCAATTCCTCTGCTCCCCCAAGATCCACGCTGACGAGGCGCGAGACGCCTTGTTCGACCATGGTGACACCGAACAGCCGGTGCATCCGGCTCATCGTGACGGCGTTATGCGTCACGATCAGGTAACGCGTCTGCGTCTGCTGGACCATCACCTCAAGCAGGTCGCAGAAGCGTTCGATATTGGCATCGTCGAGCGGCGCATCGACCTCGTCCAGAACGCAGATCGGCGCCGGATTGGTCAGGAACAGCGCGAAGATCAGCGCCACCGCGGTCAGCGCCTGTTCGCCGCCCGACAGCAGCGTCAGCGATTGCAGCTTCTTGCCCGGCGGCTGGGCATAGATCTCCAGCCCCGCCTCCAGCGGATCGTCGCTGTCGACCAGTGCCAGATGCGCCTGTCCGCCGCCGAACAGCGTGGCGAACAGCGAGCGGAAATGCTCGTCCACCGCGTCGAAGGCTGCGCGCAGCCGTTCGCGCCCCTCGCGGTTGAGGCTGCCGATGGAGCCGCGCAGCCGGTGCACCGCCTCGGCGAGTTCGGCCTGCTCGGCGGCGCTCGATCCATGCTCGGCCTCGGCTTCGGCCAGCTCGTCGGCAGCGACCAGATTGACCGGGCCTAGCCGTTCGCGCGACGCGCTCAGGCTCTCCAATTGCTGCGCATGGCGTTCGGCGGAGAGGCTGGCGGCTTCGGCGCCGTCGAAACCGATCCGTTCGGGCAGCAGAGGGGGCGGGCAGTGGAAGCGTTCGCCGCTGGCGCGCGCGAATTCGCCGCGGCGCGCTTCCTCGTTCTCGGCGCGGGCGGCGGCCCCGGCGCGGGCCTCACGCGCTGCGGCCAGCGTTTCGTTGGCGGCGGCGAAGGCGGCATCAGCCTCACGCGCGGCGGCTTCAGCTTCGCCATGCGCGGCCTGCGCCTTGTCCAACTCGGCGGTCAGCCGGTCACGCGCGGCGCTGGCCTGCTCGATCTCGCGTTGCAAAGCCTCGGGCCGGGCGGCGGTGACGGCGCGCTCTTCCTCGATCTCCTCGCGCCGCCGGGCGGTTTCGGCCAGCCGCCTCGCCGCATCGCCCGATCGTCCTTCCCAGCCGCGCATGTCGGTGCGCATGGCATTGATGCGCTCCTGCCCGACGGCCAGGGCCTGTTCCAGCGCGGCATGTTCGGCCATCGCCTGCTGCAGCCTTGTGCGCGCCGCATCGTTGCGGGTGCGCGCCGCTTCGCTGGCCTGCCGCTGGGCGGTCGGATCGGGGAGAGCTTCGCGCTGCGCGGCGGCGTCGGCCAGTTCGTCCTTCGCGGCGGCGACGCGGCCCGCCAGCTCTTTCACGCGCTCGGCCAGTTCGGCGCGGGCGCGCAGCAGGCGGTCGAGCGCGGATTCGGCCTGTCCCCGCGCCATCAGGGCCGATCGTTCCTCGTCCGCTGCCGCCGTCATCGCGCGTTCGGCCTCGGCATTGGCTTCGCGCGCGCGTTCGAAGGCGGCGCTGGCTTCGGCCTGCTCCTGCTCCGCTTTCGTCAAGGCATCGCGCAATTCGGGCAGCCGTGCCGCCAGCGCATCCAGCCGGTTCGCCGCCTCCAGCATCGCCGCTTCCGCCGCACCCTCGCCGCGCACCACGAAGCCGTCCCAGCGCCGCAGCGAACCCGCCCGCGTCACCAGCCACTCGCCCGGGGCAAGGGCCTGTCCGCTATCCGCGTCGGCCACGCGCACCAGCGCGAGACGCGCCCGCAATTCCTCCGGCGCATCGGTGACATGGGCGGCAAGGCTCTCGGTATGCGGCTTGGGCACCGCCGAACCCGTCCAGAACCGCCCTTCCTCGCCATCGGCAGGCGCGGCGAGCAGTGCCGCCCCGTCGCGCCCCAAGGCTGCGGCGAGCGCGCGTTCGTAACCGGGCGCGGCCTTGACCGCATCGATCGCGCGCCTGCGGCCCTTGGCGCCCTTGTCGGCCTTTTCCCGCGCGGTGCGGTCGCGCAGCAAGGCGTCGTGCTCGCGCTCCACGCCCGCCAGTTCCGCACGCGCAGAGGATAGTGCGCTGGCGCTGGAATCGCGGCGGGCGCTGGCGGCATCACGCGCGATCCGCGCCTCGTCTATGGTGGTACGCGCCTCGCTTCGCGCCGCACTGGCCCGTTCGCAGCGGGTCTCGGCGGCGCGCAGGGCGTCGCGGGCCTCGTCCTCGCTGCCCAGAGCGTCGCGTTCGGCTTCGCTGCGCTCCAGCTCGCGCTCGGCGCGCGATAGCGTGTTTTCGGCCTGCTGCACGGCGGCCTCGGCCACGCGCCAGTCGGCCTCGACCCTTGCCTGATCGGCGGTCGCCTGCGCCAGCGCCAGTTCGGCGGCGCGGCCCGCGCGTTCGGCATCGTCCTGTGCGGCGGCGAGCCGGGGGCGGCGAGCCTCGTCCTCGGCCAGCGCCTTCTGGGCCGCCGCGATATCCTTGGTCAGCCGCCCCATCGCCTCGGCAGCGTTGCGGGTGCTTTCCTCCGCGTCGCCTTCATCCTTGTTCAGCCGCGCATATTGCCGGTCCAGATCGGCAAGTTTTTCCTCCGCCGCTTCCAGCCTGCCGGTCAGCATGGTGAGGAGGTTCGCCTGCGCCGAAACATCGTCGCGCCGGTCGGCCATGTCCTCGCGCGTCTGCGCCAGACGGACCGCGTTCTCGCGCTGCGCCTCGGCAGCGGCACTGGTCGCGGCCTGCGCCGCAGTCACCGCGGCCTCGCTCTCCTTTGCCAACGTGCGCGCCGCATCGGCGGCGGCAGCGGCCTCGCGCCAGCGGGCGAACAAAACTTGCGCCTCGGCCACGCGGATCTGGTCGGACAGCTCGCGATATTTCTCCGCCGCTTTCGCCTGCCGCCGCAGCGCACCCATCCGGCTGTCGAGCTGCGCCAGCAGATCCTCCAGCCGCGCCAGGTTCGCCTCGGTCGCGCGCAATTTCTGCTCGGCATCCTTGCGCCGAACGTGCAGGCCCGAGATGCCCGCCGCCTCCTCCAGCATCTGGCGGCGTTCTGCGGGCTTGGCGGCGATGACGGCGGCGATCTTGCCTTGCGACACCAGCGCTGGGCTATGCGCGCCGGTCGCGGCATCGGCGAACATCAGCGCGATATCCTTGGCGCGCACATCGCTGCCGTTCAGGCGATAGGCGCTGCCCGCGCCCCGCTCGATCCGGCGGGTGACATCCATCTCGTCGCCATCGGCGGTGTCGATCAGCAGCGAGACTTCGGCAAAGCTGCGCGGCGGGCGGCTGGCGGTGCCCGCGAAGATCACGTCCTCCATCCCCGACCCGCGCATCGACTTGGCCGAGCTTTCGCCCATGACCCAGCGGATCGCTTCGAGAAGGTTGGACTTGCCGCACCCGTTGGGGCCGACGACGCCCGTCAGCCCCGGCTCGATCCTCAGCTCCGCCGGTTCGACGAAGCTTTTGAACCCGGAAAGGCGCAGGCGGCGAAACTGCATCAGCAGACAGTGACGCCGCCGGGCGCCATTACCGGGCGCCCGCGCGCTGCAGGGCGGGCTCCAGCTCTTCCCACGTGGGCGCGCTGGTCAGACGCGTGCCGTTGATTTCCAGCGTCGGGGTGGAGGTCACTTCGTAGGAGTTCGAATTATCGACGAATTCCTGCGCCGCATCCAGATCGGTCAGGCAGGCGTTCGCCTGATCGCGCGAAATGCCTCGCGAGGCGAAGAAATCGACCATGCCGAACAATTCGGCCATCGCGACAAGACGCTGTTCGGGCGGCAGGCTCGACGCCTGCTGGAACGCGCCGTCGCCCGCTTGCTGCGCGTTCTCGAAGAACGAAGCCTGGTTGGCCCAGAACTGGTCGGCCAGCGCCACCGTCGCCTCGGGCGCGGAGCATTGCACCAGCAGCCCAGCGGGAACGTCCATCGCGTTCAGCACCACCAGGCGCGTTTCAAAGCTGACGCGCCCGCTGTCGATATACTCGCTGCGTAGTTCCGGACCCGCGTTTTCCGCGAAATCCGCGCAATGCGAACAGGACAGCGCGCCATATTCGACCAGCTTGATTGGGGCGTCCGGGTTGCCCATCAGATAACCGCCCTGCTCGGTCTGCGTCACGATCTGCGACCAGCTCTGCCCTTCGGGTGCGGCGACGGCCTCGACCGGTTCGCTTTCGACAGATCCGGTCGCCGCTTCATCGGCGGAATTGCACGCGGCCAGCGCGGCAAGCGGTGCCAGCGCCAGGGCCAGAAGCGGTCGGGAAAAGGCTGTCGTCATCGGGGTCTTTCCAATCTGAAGAAAATCTAGCGCAGGCCATGCGCCAAGTGAAAGCAGGGGTACGGCTTGCCAGCCGGGTTTTGCACAAGCACCGCACCCGATCCAAGCGTTTCGCACGGTTTTCACGCGCAAAGAGGGATCGAAACGCCGCCGAATGCCTGTCAGAGGCCGCGAATCAGCGGTCGATGCGCGCATCCAACTGCGGTTTCAGCGATGCCCAGTCATGCGTCCCTGCCAGCAGCACATCGCCGATGGCAAAGCTGGGCGTGCCCGAAACCCCCTGTGCGCGGTAGGAAGCGGCATTGGCAGACAGCTGCCGCGCCTTCGCCTCGTCGGCAAGGCAGCGGTCGAGCTGCGCCTTTTCATAGCCGCGCCTTACCATGATGTCGTACAGCCCCGCATCGCGTGCCAGCGCCTGCATGCGCGATCCGAAACTGCCGGTTTCATAACGGGCGCGCTGCGCCGGCGTCGCCGCGCGCAGTCTGCCCAGCCACTCGTCCTGCGCGCCCATCACCGCGCCATGGTTGGCGATGAAGCGGTCGTCCCCGCCGCAATTGGTGAGCAGAGCGGCGGCCAGATCCGCCGGATCGCGCACCATGTTGCGCACCACCACCGACGCCTTGCCGGTGGCGGCATAGGCGACGATTAGCTCCTTGCCCGCCTCATGTTCGAAATGCGCGCAATGCGGGCAGGTATAGCTGACATATTCGGTCAGGGTCAGCGGTGCCTCGGCCTTGCCGATGCGGTGGACGCCCGTGTCGATGCGCGTGACGCCCTGCGGTCCCGCGGCATTGCCGGGCAGCGCGGCCATCGCGCATGCCGCCGCCAGCGCGGTCGCCATCATGCGAAAGCCTGACTTGCCGCGCATCCCGATCATCCTCGAAGCCATCCCCAAACCTTCTTTCGTCATCACGCCTCACCCTTGCCGCCCAGCGACCGCGCCAGCGATTCCAGCACGGTGCGCAGTTCCGGATCGCCGATATCGCGCAGGGAATCGCCAAGTTCCATCGGAATCGGCTTGAGCGAGGGCGGCGCCTTGGCCTTTCCTTCCTGCGCGATGCTTGCGGCGGGCTGAACCTGTCCCTGCCGGATCTTCACCTTGGACACGGCGCTATAGCCGAAGAAGCGGTTCACCCGCTCGATCACCTCTGGGATGACATGCTGGATCAGCGGTGCGTGGGCGGGGAGCACCACCAGATGCAGCGTCCCGCCTGCCTTCTCGCCGGGGGGGAAGCGGATCGATTCGGGTGCGGACACGCGGGCATGGTGCGGCCCCACGATCTCGGCCCAGCGCGACACCACGCTCGATTGCACGAAGCCGAAGCGGCGGAACGCGGTGCGGCCGATCTGGGGCATCAGGTCACCGATCGGCTTCGCCGCCCCGCCGCGCGGGCGTTCATAGGCCTTGGGCCCTTTCGCAGGCTTTTTGGCGCGGGTCTTCGCAGGCTTGTCGGAGTCGCTTTCCATTACCGGCCAGCCCATGCCATAGGCCCCCTGTCGTGACCAGTTCCCCGCAGAATAAACCGGCTGACCAAACGCGGATCGCGCAGGATCTGCTGCGTTGGTACGATGCGAATGCGCGCAGCCTGCCATGGCGTGTGCCGCCTGGCAGCAACCGGCCCGCCGACCCCTATCGCGTCTGGCTGTCCGAGATCATGCTGCAGCAAACGACGGTCGCGGCGGTGAAACCCTATTTCGAGGCGTTCACCACGCGCTGGCCCGATGTCGAGGCGCTGGCCGCCGCGCCCGAGGCGGACGTTCTCGCCGCATGGGCCGGGCTTGGTTACTATGCACGGGCGCGCAATCTGATCGCCTGTGCGCGGGCCGTGGCGGCGGCAGGCGGGCGCTTTCCCGACAGCGAGGAGGGCCTCCGCGCGCTGCCGGGGGTGGGGGCCTATACGGCAGCGGCCATCGCGGCCATCGCCTTTGGCCAGCGCGCCGTGGCGGTCGACGCCAATGTCGAGCGGGTGATGTCCCGCCTCTTCGCCATAACCCAGCCGCTGCCCGCGTCGCGCCCGGCTATTCGCGCGGCGGCGGGCACGATAACCCCCGACGCACGGGCAGGCGATTTCGCGCAGGCGATGATGGATCTCGGCTCCTCGATCTGCACCTCGCGCGATCCGAAATGCCTGATCTGCCCCTTGCGCGCCGATTGCCGGGCACAGGCCGAAGGCATCGCCGCAAGCCTGCCGGTGAAACCCGCGAAAAAGCCCAGACCCGAAAGGACCGGCACCGCCTTCTGGATCGAGCGTGACGGGCATGTGCTGCTGGTCCAGCGTCCGGACAAGGGCATGCTGGCGGGCATGCGCGGATTGCCCGCAGATGGCTGGACCGCGCGGCGCGACGGTGACGGGTCTCCGCCGTTTGGGGGCGAGTGGCGCGATACCGGCGTGTGCGTGCGCCATGTGTTCACGCATGCGGCGCTGACCATGACCGTCCTGGCCCTGCGCGATGAACCGGGTTCCGCTGCCGACGGGCTTGGCGGCGAATGGTGGCCGGTCGGGCAGCTGGGCGAGGCGGGGCTGCCGACATTGTTTGCCAATGCAGTCAGGGCGATGCAGGAAACCGATTGGTAGGGAAAGCTGGCGCAGCATTTGCGGGCTGGCTTTGCAGGCCGTCTTTGCAGGCAGGGTTTGCAAAACACGCACCGGGCAGTCTAGGCCCTTGCGACAAAGGGATTTCACCCAAGGGGAACGTGCATGATCGACGGTGCGACGGGCGCGGTTGAAACGGATGGAAACGGCGACCGGCGGCGTTCGCGGAGGATCGACCGGGCCGACCATATACGCGCCGATCCCGATGCGCTGTCGGCGCTGATGGGCGACCGCGCGCTGGTGCTGCGCATGGAAGGCTGCGATCCCGTGGTCACGGACGAGGGATTGCTCCTGTGGGACATGCTGGACGACGCATCGTCGGGGGCCGAGCTGCTGTTCCTCGGCCTCGACAGCGACCGCGCCTGTTTCGCCGCGGTTCCGCGCAGCCATACCGCCGACGAACTGCGCGGCAAGGCGTGGCAAAGGGCGGGCCTGCTGAATCCGCAGGATTTCGCGACATTTTCCGCCGCGCGCAGCCTTGCCAACTGGCATGCGACGCATCGTTACTGCTCGCGCTGCGGGTCGATGACGGTGCAGGGCAAGGGCGGCTGGCAGCGCGACTGCACCGACAGCGCGTGCCGCGCCTCGCATTTTCCGCGCACCGATCCGGTGGCGATCATGACGGTCGAACATGTCACAAAGGATGGCGAGCGGCTGGTCCTGCTGGGCCGCGGGCTGGGCTGGCCGGAGGGGATGTATTCGGCGCTGGCCGGCTTCATCGAGCCGGGGGAGACCATCGAACAGGCGGTGCAGCGCGAAGTGCTGGAAGAAGCGGGGCTGAAGGTCCACTCGGTCCGCTATCGCTTCAGCCAGGCATGGCCGTTTCCCTCGCAGCTGATGATCGGATGTCATGCCATGACCGATCACCCGGCGCTGGCCATCGACCGCACCGAACTGGCCGATGCATTCTGGGCGACGCGCGCCGAAGTGTTCGCTGCGATGGAGAACCTGCCCGGCAAGACATTCGAACCACCGCCGCGCCACGCCATCGCTTATAACTTGCTGCGCGACTGGCTGGACCGGCTGGCGGCGTAGAGCGGGTTTGGCAGGCGCTTGCTGTGCGACTGGCTGGGATAGGCCGTCGGGGCGGTGAAATGGGCTGAGAAACGGTAGCCTTCTGTCGCGATTTTTGAAACCAGTCCTTCGCGAGAAGGCCCACTTTCCACCAGTCAGACTGCCAGACTGAAAATCCGGATAGCGGACGCGCCGACTACATCGTATGAATCTTCAGTGAGCTACGCAGGTGACCCAGTCCGGAAATTCGTCTCCTCGAAAGGGGAGATACGATATTCTATCCGCAAGCGTGAGGACGGGTTTTTTCAGATCGTTCACGATGGCAGCCGGCTCCCCGACGGTTCACAGCCTTATTGGATGGAGGATCGGGTGGTGAGCGGGATATTCGCAACTGCCGACCTCGCTGAGAAACAATTGCTGTGCAGAGCACCAGATGCATGGATTAAAGTATGATGATTGTGCAAAGACCGGCCTAGTGTCGCACGTAATGAAAACCGGCGTGTCTGCTTACCACGACATTCCCGTCCTTCAGCCTAATCCCTCCGCCTCACACTAATCCCAGCTTGGTCAACTGCCCCAGCAGCCTGCCGGGCAGCACGTCGCCCGGCTCCTCGCCCTCGGCCAGATCGGCGGGCGCGTCCTCGTCCTTCAGGTATCGCCAGCCCTGATGCGCGCGGCGGGGGCGGGTCTGGACGCGGATCAGTTCGGGCGCGAGGTGGATCCACCAGCGGCCATTGTCCTGCTGCTCGAACCCGGTGATCGGGCTGCGCGCCACCAGCGCATGTTCGTGGATCCAGTAGAGCGAGCCGCCCTCCAGCTCGTCCACCCGCTTCGGGCAATAACGCGTGTTCAGCGACAGGCGCGGGCGATTGGCGAACCAGCGCTCGATATCGTCATAGCTTTGCGCGCCGAAAGCGATCTTGGTCAGGTGAAGGGGCATCAAACCCAAGATAGGGGGCCGGCGCGGCTACTCAAGAATTCAGCCGACCAGACCCGACGCGACGGCAAGGCCGAGGAAGGCGAAAAACCCCATCGAATCGGTGATCATCGTCACGAACACCGATGACGCGACCGCAGGGTCCTGATCCAGCCGGTCGAAGATCACCGGCACCAGCACGCCCGCCATGCCCGCCGTGATGATATTGACCACCACCGCCGCCGCGATCACCCCGCCCAGCATCGGAGTGAAGATCACCGCCGTCGCCGCGCCGATCAGCGCCGCCACGGTGATGCCGTTGAGCAGGGCGACGCGCATCTCGCGCCAGATCACGCGGCTGGTGTTCGACCGCGTCAGCTGGTTCATCGCCAGCGCGCGCACCGACACCGCCATGGTCTGCGTGCCCGCATTGCCGCCGATGCTGGCGACGACGGGCATCAGGATCGCCAGCGCCACCAATTGCTCGATCGCCGCGCCGAACGCCGCGATAATCAGCGAGGCGACCAGCGCCGTGCCCAGATTGGCGATCAGCCAGCGCACGCGCTGCGAATAGGAGGTGCGGATCGGCTCGTTGATGTCGCCTTCGCCCGCGCCCGACAGCAGCAGCGTATCCTCGCCCGCCTCTTCCTGAATGATATGCGCGACGTCGTCGGCGGTGATCTGGCCGATCAGGCGGCCGCTCTTGTCCACCACGGCGGCGGAGATCAGCGCGTATTTCTGAAAGCGCAGCGCAACCTCTTCCTGATCCAGATCGGCGGGGATCAGCGTCTGGTCGCGCTTCATCACGTCGGCGATGGGCACGCTGCGCGGGGTGCGCAGGATCCACGACAGCTGGCAGGTGCCCAGCGGCCGATGCGCGGGATCGACGACAAAGACCTCCCAGAACTCGGTGGTAAGGTCCGCGTTCTCGCGCATGTAGTCGATCAGGTCGCCGATGGTGATATGTTCGGGCACCGCGACCAGATCGCGCTGCATCAGGCGGCCCGCGGATTCCTCGGGAAAGGACAGCGCGCTTTCGATGGCGGCGCGGTCCTCGGGCTCCATCTCGGCAAGGACGGCGGCCTGGTCGCTGGCGTCCAGATCCTCGATCAGCGCGACGGCGTCGTCGGTTTCCAGCTGTTCGGCAATGCCCGCGACCGCGTCGGGCGGCAGCGATTCCAGCAGATCGTCGCGAACGTAATCGTTCATTTCCGAAATGACTTCGCCGCTCATCAGATCGGCGATGCCGCGGGCGAGGGCGGGGCGGTCCTCGCGCGGCAGGATTTCGAAAAGATCGGCGATGTCGGCGGGATGGAGCGGCTCGACAAGGTCGCGGACGTCGGTCTCGGCGTCGTCCTGCAACGCCTCGCGCACCGCCTCGACGAATTCGGGCTTCAGCCGGTCGTCCTCGTCCAGCCGTTCGGCGCGGGCTTCCTCGGCGTCGCTGACCCGCTCGGCCTCTTCCGCGGCGATGATATCCTCCAGCGTCGCCTGTTCGGCGTCATGCTCTCTGGAGGGGTGGAGATCGTCGCGGTCCATCAGTGCCGGTGTCTAGGATGCTGCACCGCGAAATCAACCGGGAAACTTGGGTTTCCCCATTGTGGACGGCTTGTGGAAGAGTCTGTGGATCACGCTGTGGGAAAGCGCGGCATAAGCCTGTGGGCAGGGCGGCATAGGCTGTGGGCAGAGGTGGACAGTCGCAGGCGTGACATATGCCGCCGATACCCTATATGCGGTTGCGACCCCGCAGAAACGCTCCGCCGACAGGAGCGACAAAGGAGATTCCATGTCCGAGGATAAACTCACCCTCACGCTCGACACCGGCAATGGCGAAACCGGCGACGTCGTGATCAAGCTGCGCCCCGACCTTGCCCCCGGCCATGTCGAGCGCATCAAGGAACTGGCCAATGAAGGCTTCTACGACGGCGTGAAGTTTCACCGCGTCATCCCCGGCTTCATGGCGCAGGGCGGCTGCCCCAACGGCACCGGCATGGGCGGTTCGGACAAGCCCGACCTGAAGGCCGAGTTCAACGACCACCCGCACACGCGCGGCGTCTGCTCGATGGCGCGCACCTCCGCGCCGCACAGCGCCAATTCGCAGTTTTTCATCTGCTTTGACGATGCCCGCTTCCTCGACCGCCAGTACACCGTCTGGGGCGAGGTCGAGGAAGGCATGGACCACGTCGACGCACTGCCCAAGGGCGAGCCGCCGGCCAATCCGGGCAAGATCGTCAAGGCTACCGTTTCGTAATTCGAGCCGTCAGTAGTGTATGAAAGAGGGGCGCCTTTGGGTGCCCCTTTTTTGTGCTTTCCGGATACGACCGATTGCGAACTAATTGGCGCGGCAGTAACTTCGCTCGATGATGACCACTGGCGACATACCCCTCATCGCATGTGCACTGGCGCTCGCTGCACTTGTGGCTGCCTTCGCGCTGCTTGCAGCTAGAAAGCTCGGAGCCAGTAGCATTCTTGCAATGCTTGTTGGAACATTCACCTTCCCATTGCTCTTGATGACTATTTACGTTGCTCTCTGGAACTACGATCCGCACGGAATTGCTCTGATCGCATTTATGTTGCTGGGCTTGCTAAGCCTGCCGGTCACGTTCATATCTGCGCTCGTTGTTTCACGACGGCTCGCATAGACTAGCCCCTGCGCGATGTCCGCTTCCCACCCCATTCCCGCCGTTCGAGGCAACTCGCGACGATCTCGATAGCCGACCTTCATTAATTCTGTTCGTTATTGATGCGCTGGCCCCAGCCACGGCAAAGCCGCGGCTGTGACGTCGAACGGCTCGCTGCGGGCCCGATGGCCCGCGCGGCCGCCGGCCGCACTTTCGCCACTGGCGAATTAGGTCTCCGCTCGCTTCGCGATGCTCGCCCTAATTCGCGGGCTACAGTTTTGCACTCTGCAGCCAGTCATGGAAAATCCGCACGGGGCGGGTTTCCAGCGCCTTGGGGCGGCAGACGAACCAGAAGCTGTAGGGGCTCTCGATCTCGAGCTCGGGAAAAAGCCTTGCCAGCCGTTCGTCGCGCGCGCGGGCAAGGTGGTCGCCGTGCATGATCGCGATGCCCAGCCCCTGCGCCGCGCCTTCCAGGATCAGCGCGCCGGAATCGAAATGGTCGACCAGCGGCTCCTTGCGCGTGTCGATGCCGACCGCCGCGCGCCATGCGTTGAAACTGAGATCCATGTCCGAATGGACAAGGTAGTTCATCTTCTCCAGCCGCGCTGGATCGGGCACCGTGCCCAGCTCGTCCACCGTCTTGCGCGAGGCGATGGCGTGCACCTTGTTCTGGTCCAGCCGCACTGCGTGCAGCCTGGGATCGATCTGGTCCGCGATCACGATCGCCGCGTCGATCGATTCCCCCAGCCGTGCCATCGGATTGGGCGAGCTGTCGATGTCGATGTGCAGCGCCGGATACAGCTGCCGCAACTCGGGCAGGCGCGGCATCAGCCGCTGTTCGCCGAACAGGGGCAGCACGTTGAGCCGCAGGCGCATGATCTTGTTGTCGGCCATCTGCCGCCCGACCTGCTCGGCCAGCTCGTCCAGTGCGGGGGCGACCGCGTCGAACAGGGCCTGCCCTTCTTCGGTCAGCTTCATGGTCTGGTGGCCGCGATTGAACAATTTGCGGCCCGTATAATCCTCAAGCGCGGTGACGCGGCGCGACAAGGCCGACGGGCTGAGCGCCAGTTCGGCGGCGGCCGCCTTGGCGGAACCCAGCCGCACGATACGGACGAACGCCTCCAGCGAGCGGAGGGGGGGAAGGCGGCGTGTCGCCATCAATCGGCACTTTCGTCGTCTGCGGCGGGTTCGTCCGCCGGCGGATGCAGACGAATGCGTTCGACATGGCGTTCGTCGCCCGCGATCACTTCCAGCTTCCATCCGCTGGCATGTTCCAGCACCTCGCCCACTTCGGGCACGCGTTCCGCCAGTACGAAGGCAAGCCCGCCCAGCGTGTCGACCTGTTCCTCGACCACCGCAAGCTGCGGATCGACGCGGCGCGCCACGTCGATCAGCTGAACGCGCGCATCGGCGTCCCACATGCCTTCGTCTATCGGCACCAGCAGTTCGACCGGCGCGTCGTCGTGCTCGTCCTCGATGTCGCCGACGATTTCCTCGACCAGATCCTCGATGGTGATGACGCCGTCGGTGCCCGAATATTCGTCGACCACGATGGCCAGATGCACCCGGCGCGAGCGCATGTCGGCCAGCACGTCCAGCGCCCCGCGCGCCTGCGGCACATACAGCGGCTGGCGCATCAAAGTCGTCCAGTCCTTGGGCGGCGCCCGGTTTTCGGCCAGAAAGGGGAACACGTCCTTGATCAGCATCATGCCGATCACATGGTCCAGCGTTTCGGAATAGACCGGCAGGCGCGAATGGCCGTGCTCGGCAAAGGTCGCGACCAGCGTGTCCCAGCTTGCCGCGCGGTCGATCGCGATGATCTCGCCGCGCGGGATCGACACGTCGTCGGCGTCCTTTTCCGAGAAATGGAGCAGGTTGCGCAGCATCTGCCGCTCGATCTGCGACAGATCGCCGTTCTCATGCGCGGGGCCTTCGCGGCCTTCCTCTTCCTCGTGCTCGTCGATGGCCTCCTCGATCTGCGCGCGCAGCGATTGCTCGCCGTCGCCGCTATCGAAGAAAGCGCGGATTCGGTGCCATAAAAGGCGCCTGTCCGGCTCCGCAGAGCCGGTGTCGGTACTGTGACTGCTTTCGGCCATGACCGGCCTTTCGAACCCTTTACCAATGTCCGGCCGGTGGGGGACCGGGCGCGGCCAGTTTCACGAAAGATAGGGATCGGCAATCCCGAGCCGGGCGAGTGCCCGAACCTCGAGTGCCTCCATCTCCTCGGCCTCGGCTGCCCCGGTCTCGTGGTCGTAACCGGCGAGATGGAGCAATCCGTGAATCACCAGATGCGTTGCATGAACTGCAAGTGCAACTGATTTTTCCGCCGCCTCGCGCATGCAGGTCTCGCGCGCCAGCACGATATCGCCCAGCATGGCGGGCGCGCC
>CEOS01116845.1_pt1 | contig 81040 bp, 66 predicted proteins | sample 530601 | NCBI WGS metagenome assembly CEOS01 (sample SAMEA2620666, study PRJEB7988) | marine metagenome | biome: marine biome (ENVO:00000447); feature: mesopelagic zone (ENVO:00000213); material: "saline water (ENVO:00002010), including plankton (ENVO:xxxxxxxx)" | depth 1000 m
ATGATCGTCTTGGCGTGGGCGGGGTTCTCCTCCAGCCATTCGCTCATCTTGTCGCTCATCAGGCTTTCGAGCGGCTGGCGCACTTCCGACGACACCAGCTTGTCCTTGGTCTGCGAACCGAACTTGGGGTCGGGCAGCTTGACCGAAACGATGGCGGTCAGCCCCTCGCGCATGTCCTCGCCCGACAGGCTGACCTTTTCCTTCTTCATCAGGCCCGACCGGTCGGCATAGCCGTTCAGCGTGCGCGTCAGCGCGGCACGGAAGGCGGCTAGGTGGGTGCCGCCGTCGCGCTGCGGGATGTTATTGGTGAAGCACAGCACGTTCTCGTAATAGGAATCGTTCCATTCGAGAGCGACCTCGATCCCGATGCCGTCTTTGTCGGCCATGATGGCGATGGGCTCGGGGATCATCGGCTGCTTGTTGCGGTCGAGATAGGTGACGAATGCGCCGATCCCGCCTTCATAGAACAGATCGTGTTCCAGCGGCTCCTCATGACGCAGGTCGCGCAGGATGATGCGCACGCCCGAATTCAGGAACGCCAGCTCGCGATAGCGGTGCTCAAGCTTGTCGAAATCATATTCGTTGACGTTCTTGAACGTCTGGTCGCTGGCGAGAAAGCGCACGCGCGTGCCCTTGCGCGGCTCACCCTTGTCGTTCAGCGGCGCATCGCCGGTGACTTTCAGCGGCGAGACGGCATTGCCATGCTCGAACCGCATCCAGTGTTCCTTGCCGTCGCGCCAGATCGTCAGTTCCAGCCATTCGGACAATGCGTTCACCACCGACACGCCCACGCCGTGCAGGCCGCCCGACACCTTGTAGGCATTGTCGTCGCTGGTATTTTCGAACTTACCGCCGGCGTGGAGTTGGGTCATGATGACTTCTGCCGCCGAAACGCCCTCTTCGCGGTGAATGTCGGTGGGGATGCCGCGGCCATTGTCGTCGACCGACACCGAATTGTCGGGATGCAGTTCGATGATCACGCGGTCGCAGTGGCCCGCCAGCGCCTCGTCGATGGCGTTGTCCGACACCTCGAACACCATGTGGTGCAGACCCGATCCGTCATCGGTGTCGCCGATATACATGCCCGGACGCTTGCGGACCGCGTCCAGCCCCTTCAGCACCTTGATGGATTCGGCGCCGTATGCGTTGCCGTTGGGACCGTTTGGCTTGTTCTCTGCGCCCTTGCTGGCGGGCGTTGCACCGTTTTCTTCCATGACCACGATATAGGAATTTTGCCCCCAACCCCCAAGCGGAACCGCACCGCGCGAGGCGATTTTCCACAATTGCGGCCAACCGGTGTCGCGGGCGGAAGGAAATGACCATGCTGATGACCCTGATTACCGTGCTTGTCGTGTCGGGCGCGCTGATGCTGGGGGCGGCGTGGGGCGCCTATGGGCACATGTCGGTCCGGCTGGAAGGGTTTCTGATCGCGCTGGCTGGCGGGGCGCTGGTGCTGTCGTTGGTCAGCGAGCTGATCGAACCGTCGATCGAGCAATCGAGCGTCTATCTGGCAAGCGGGGGCGTGGCTGTGGGCGCGATCATGTTCGCGGTGATCGATTACCTGATCGATGAGAAGTGGGGCCCGAACTCGGGCGGCGGGCTGCTTGCGGCGATCAGCCTCGACGGCATTCCCGAAAACCTTGCGCTGGGCGTGGCCTTGATCGGTGCGGGGCCGATGGGCGTTGCCGCGCTGGCCGGATCGATCTTTCTTTCGAATCTTCCCGAAGCGGCGGGCGGCGCGAAGCAGATGGCCGAGAATGGAGATCGTTCAAAAAAACGCATCATCGCCATCTGGGGCGCGACCGCCGCCGTGCTGTCGGTCGCCGCCATTCTGGGCAATATGCTGCTGGCGGGCGTGTCACCGCACTGGCTGGCCTTCATTCGCTGCATTGCAGCAGGCGCGGTCGTCGCCAGCCTTGCGACCGAGGTGTTTCCGACCGCCTTTCGCAAGGACCAGCATCTTGCCGGGATCGCAACGGCGCTCGGCCTGGTGCTGGCATTCTTGCTGGGGGATCTGGGGAACATGAGTTCATGATTCAGCGGGGCCCCGCACTGCCGGCCCAGAAACCATGAAGAACCAAAGAAGAAGGGCCGCCCCGGCAATGCGGAGCGGCCCTCTTCGGAATTCTGTCCGGCGGTTCAGCCGGATCAGGCGCGATCAGCCGAGTTCGTCGCTCGCACCCATGGCCAGCGAACGCTGCGCTTCAATTTGCGCATCGGCCTGTTCCATCGCGTCGCGAATGCACGAGCGAACGAGCAGGCGGCTTGCGAAAGTGGGAACCTCTTCATTGCAGGTCTCGGTCACTTCGGCGAGAACGCGCGACTTGAGCGCATTCACGTCGGTGTCCCGCGACAGGTCGAGATCCGAGAAGTCGACGCGAACTTCAATGTCTTCAGCGTGCGCGGCCGGTGCAATGCCGAAAGTGGCAAGAGCGGCCAGAGCAGGAACGATAAACTTACGCATATTTTCCTCCTAATGAGTTGCCGCCAGGTTCAAACATCCAGTCTGGTTTAGGTCAGCCAGTTATCATTCGTTCGAGCCCTTTGTGCATTGCACCATATCGTTGTGCAAATGCGAAAAGGACGATCAATCTTGCGTTTTATGCAACGATGAATTTGGCTTTAACCTTGCAAGGTGCCGATAACGCCCCGTTCTGGCCTGCCGCCTCTTTCGTGCGGCGCATCTGGACAGAATCAGGAAGCGTTCCTATCGCGCGGCCATGGCTCAAGAACCCTCAGCAACCTCTGGCGCGGCGGCGCGCATCGGCTCCGATTCCGTGGGCGACACGATCCTGATCGTCGATTTCGGCAGTCAGGTGACCCAGCTTATCGCACGCCGGGTGCGCGAGGCGGGGGTCTATTCCGAAATCGCGCCCTTCACCATGGCGGAAGAGGCGTTCAAACGCATGCGTCCCAAGGGCGTGATCCTGTCGGGCAGCCCCGCCAGCGTCCCCGACGAAAACAGCCCGCGCGCGCCGCAGATGCTGTTCGAGGCGGGCGTGCCGATTCTGGGCATCTGCTATGGCCAGCAGGTCATGACGCATCAGCTGGGCGGAGAAGTCCGTCCCGGGCACGAGACGGGTGAGGGCGGCGAGTTCGGCCGTGCGTTCCTGACCGTGACCGAGAAATGCGCCCTGTTCGACGGGCTGTGGCAGAACGAAGAGCGCCATCAGGTCTGGATGAGCCACGGCGACAAGGTCACGAAATTCGCGCCGGGGTTCGAGATCGTCGCCACCAGCGACGGCGCGCCCTTCGCGGTGATCGCCGACGAAAAGCGCCGCTTCTATGGCACGCAGTTCCACCCCGAGGTTGTCCACACGCCCGACGGCGGAAAGCTGATCGCTAATTTCGTGCGCCACGTCTGCGGCTGCGCGGGCGACTGGACGATGGCGCAGTTCCGCGACGTCAAGATCGCCGAGATTCGCGAGCAGGTCGGCGATGCCAGGGTGATCTGCGGCCTGTCGGGCGGCGTCGATTCCGCCGTTGCCGCCGTGCTGATCCACGAGGCGATCGGCGACCAGTTGACCTGCGTGTTCGTCGACCACGGACTGATGCGCATGGGCGAGGCGGAGCAGGTCGTCGGCCTGTTCAAGGGTCATTACAACATACCGCTGGTCCACGTGGACGCCTCGACCCTGTTCCTGAAAGGGCTGGAAGGCGTCTCGGACCCCGAAGCCAAGCGTAAGTTCATCGGCAAGACCTTCATCGACGTGTTCGAGGACGAGGCGAAGAAGATCGGCGGCGCCGATTTCCTCGCGCAAGGGACGCTCTATCCCGACGTGATCGAAAGTGTCTCCTTTACCGGCGGCCCGAGCGTTACGATCAAGAGCCATCACAATGTCGGCGGCCTGCCCGAACGCATGGACATGGATCTGGTCGAACCGCTGCGCGAATTGTTCAAGGACGAGGTTCGCGAACTGGGCCGCGAGCTGGGCCTGCCCGATATCTTCGTCGGCCGCCACCCGTTTCCCGGACCGGGCCTTGCCATCCGCATCCCCGGCGAAGTCAACCGTGAAAAGGCCGACATCCTGCGCAAGGCCGACGCGATCTATCTGGAAGAGATCCGCAACGCCGGCCTCTATGATGCGATCTGGCAGGCCTTTGCGGTGCTGCTGCCGGTCAAGACCGTGGGCGTAATGGGTGACGGGCGGACCTATGATTTCGTGTGCGCCCTGCGCGCCGTGACCAGCACCGACGGCATGACCGCGGATGTCTATCCCTTCGACAGCCATTTCCTGTCGCAATGCGCCACGCGCATCGTGAACGAGGTGAAGGGCATCAACCGCGTCGTCTATGACTATACGTCGAAGCCGCCGGGCACGATTGAATGGGAATGATGGGTCGGGCGGCTGGTAGGCTGGAGTGCATCTAGCGGGCGCGTAAACCATTTCCCTCGAAAACCGGAACAGGCTATCCTGCGGTCCGTTCGTTTATTGAACGGGCAGGGCATACAGGCCGCCCGCACAACAGGTCGTCATGAATTGACGCCCACGAATGGGAGTGTCCGGTGAACGCCATGAACAACGATCTCATAAGCGGGGAACCCGCGAACAGGGACCTGAGTCTGTCGCTGCAGGCCTTTTGGCTTGAGTGGTGGATGATGCCGATCACGCTGACCGCGCAGATGATGGGTTTTGGCCGCACCGAACTGGCGGACGAGCCCGAGATCGACCGCGACTGCGAGGATTGCCAGCTTCCGGTGCCCAATTCGCACCAGAAGGACATGGACCACGATCTTTTCGCCTGATCCAGACGCCGATTTATACGCATAAGCGCGCCCGACGCTGGACGCGGCGCGCAACAACGCCTATCTTGCCGCTCGCATGAAACGGCTCCTCGCCCTCTTTGCCCTGGTGCTCGGCATGACCTATCTGGTCGCGCCCGCCCACGCGCGCATGACGGTCAGCGCCGAATGCAGCGAATCGGCCGGACAGCACAATGCCCCGGCCGCCCGTTCGGACCACCAGGACAAGTCGGTCGCGACCAAGCTGCGTCAAAGGCGCGCACGCGAACTGGGTGCCCCGCAGACGCGGACCATCCGCATGGTCCTGATGCCCACCGTCATGCTGGTGGACCGCCCGCTGGAATAGCGGACGCTTTCTGGCCGCCGGCACGATGCCGCGCGGCCTTATTCGTATCTGCCGGCGCGCCATGCGCCGGATCGCCATGCCCGTCAGCCGGGCAGCCTTATCCCAGAACCGCATTTACAGAAGGGAACGCCCATGCTCGGCGGCCTTGCCAAGTCCATTTTCGGGTCGTCCAACGACCGTTACGTCAAGTCGATCGAGAAGATCGTCGCCCGCATCAACGCGCTGGAGCCCGAGTATGAGGCTTTGTCGGACGAGCAGTTGCAGGGCGCGACGGCCACGTTCCGCCAGCGGCTGGAGGAGGGCGAGACGCTCGACGACATCCTGCCGCAGGCCTTCGCCGTGGTGCGCGAGGCTTCGAAGCGCGTGTTCGGCATGCGTCATTTCGATGTGCAGATGGTCGGCGGCATCGTGCTCCACCGCGGTGAGATCGCCGAAATGCGCACGGGCGAGGGCAAGACGCTGGTCGCGACGCTGGCCGTCTATCTCAATGCGCTGGAAGGCAAGGGCGTGCATGTCGTCACCGTGAACGACTATCTCGCCCGCCGCGACGCCGAGACGATGGGCAGGCTCTACAATTTCCTGGGCCTGACCGTGGGCGTGATCGTGCCGAACCTGCACGAAACCCAGCGGCGCGAGGCGTATAATTGCGACATCACCTACTCGACCAATAACGAGCTGGGCTTCGACTATCTGCGCGACAACATGAAGCATTCGCGCGAGCAGCAGGTGCACCGCCCGTTCAACTACGCCATCGTCGACGAGGTGGACTCGATCCTGATCGACGAGGCGCGGACCCCGCTGATCATCTCTGGCCCGACCGAGGACAAGTCCGAGCTGTATGTCGCCATCGACGCCATCGTGAAGACGATGGACGACGACGATTACGAGAAGGACGAGAAGACCAAGAACATCGGCTGGACCGAGGACGGGATCGAGAAGGTCGAGCAGAAGCTGATCGAGGCGGGCCTGCTGGAAACCGACAATCTCTACGATTTCGAGAATACGCAGGTCGTTCACCACCTCGACCAGGCGCTGCGCGCGAACATGATGTTCAAGCGCGATACCGACTATATCGTGAAGGACGACAAGGTCGTCATCATCGACGAGTTCACGGGCCGCATGATGGACGGCCGCCGCTGGTCAAACGGCCTGCACCAAGCGGTCGAAGCCAAGGAGGGCGTGAAGATCGAGCCCGAGAACCAGACCATGGCCTCGATCACCTTCCAGAACTATTTCCGCATGTATCCCAAGCTGGCGGGCATGACCGGCACCGCCGCGACCGAGGCGGCGGAATTCTTCGACATCTACAAGCTGAACGTGGTCGAGATCCCGACCAATGTGCCGATCCAGCGGATCGACGAGGACGACCAGTTCTACAAGTCGACGCTGGAAAAATTCGCCGCCATCGCCAAGGCGATCAAGGAGAAGAACGAGATCGGCCAGCCGGTTCTGGTCGGCACGGTCTCGATCGAGAAATCTGAACTGCTGTCGAACTTCCTGACCAAGGAAGGCGTGAAGCACTCGGTCCTCAATGCCCGCATGCATGAGCAGGAAGCGCATATCGTCGCGCAGGCCGGCCGTATCGGTGCGGTGACCATCGCGACCAATATGGCGGGCCGCGGCACCGACATCCAGCTGGGTGGCAATCTCGATTTCCGGCTTGAGGATGAGGTTCGCGACATGCCCGAAGGGCCGGAACGCGACGCTGCCGTCGAGCGGATCAGGGCCGAGATTGCCGCCGAGCGCCAGCGCGTGCTGGAAGCGGGCGGCCTGTTCGTGCTGGGCACCGAACGGCACGAATCGCGCCGCATCGACAATCAGCTGCGCGGCCGTTCGGGCCGTCAGGGCGATCCCGGCCTGTCGCGCTTCTACCTGTGTCTCGAAGACGATCTGCTGCGCATCTTCGGCCCCGACACGCTGTTCTCCAAGATGATGAACGCGAACCTGCAGGACGGCGAGGCCATCGGTAGCAAGTGGCTGTCCAAGGCGATCGAGACCGCGCAGAAGAAGGTCGAGGCGCGCAATTACGACATCCGCAAACAGGTCGTCGAATACGACAACGTGATGAACGACCAGCGCAAGGTGATCTACGAGCAGCGCGCCGAGATCATGGACAGCGCGACGGTGGACGATGTCGTGCTGGAAATGCGCACCGACACGGTCAATTCGATGGTGGGCGAGGCCTGCCCTCCCGGATCCTATCCGGAGCAGTGGAACGTCGAAGGCTTGAAAGAGCGCTTCGCCGACGTCATCGGCGAGGATGCGCCGATCGACAGCTGGCTGGAAGAGGACGGCATCGATCCGCAGGACATCGAACAGCGCCTTGCCGCGCAGGCCGATGCCAAGATGGATTCCAAACTGGCCAGCGTCGATCCGTCGATCTGGCGTCAGGTCGAGAAATCGGTCCTGCTCGACCGGCTCGACCACCACTGGAAGGAGCATCTCGCCACGCTCGACGCATTGCGGCAGGTGGTGGGGCTGCGCGCCTATGCGCAAAAGCAGCCGATCAACGAATACAAGCAGGAAGCCTTCGCCCTGTTCGAGCGTATGCTTGAGGAGATCCGCGAGGACGTCACCCGCATCCTGATGACGACAAACCTGCGCATGGCCGCGCCGGAGCCTGCGCCGCTGCCCGAATTGCCTGAATTCCTCACCAATCCGAACATGGGCCAGAACCCGGCCATGCAGCAGGGCAATCCGGCAGGGCTCATGACGGGCCATGTCGATCCGCTGACCGGTCTCGACAACAGCAATGACGGCGACGGTTCGCGCGGGCGCGAGGCCATGTTCGGAGCGCTGGCGGGTTCGACCTTCGCACAGGTCGGCCCGGGCGGATCGGAACGCGACAATCCGTACGAGGGCATGGACATCAACCGCAATTCGCCGTGCCCCTGCGGTTCGGGCAACAAGTACAAGCATTGCCACGGCGCGATCAGCTGATCGCCGGTATCACGGCACCGCCCTCCGGACGAAATTGACGCTTCCGGAGGGCGGCGATCGTTCATTGTTACGATCGCCGTGAAAGCGTCACGAATGCGTCACATCCTTGCGCCAACCCGTCCCCGCAACAGTGGGGCCGCCGCATCGTGGACATCGTTTACATCTACCTTACCGACCCATACGCCGAGGCGATGGAACCGTTCGCGCATGACGACATGCATTTCCATTTCGCAAGACTGGATGCCAGCGGGCCGAGGCGGCTGCTCGACGGTCCGCTATGGGCTTTCGTCGACTGGGTGATGGACGATCTGTCCGGCCTCGAAATGTGCCGCCGCCTCCGCGCCGACGAACGGACGCGCGATGCGCATGTCACCATGGTGCTGGAACGCGACGACATCGACGACCGCCGCCGCGCGCTGAGCGCCGGGGCCGATGACTACATGGTGGGGCCGGTGGAGCGCAACGCGGTGCTGGACCGCGTGCTGGCCGTGCAGGCACGCAGCCGCCACCGCCACGCGACGCAGATCCTGCAGGCCGGCGAACTGGCGATCGACCTGATGGCGCTGCAGGCGCGCTGGGGCCAGACGCCGGTCATGCTGCGGCCCAACGAATTCCGCCTGCTGCGATTCTTTGCCGAGAATCCGAATCGCGTCCTGACGCGCCACGATCTGATCGAGGGTCTGGGCAAGCTCGACCCGCCCATCGACGAACGCACGGTGGACGTCTGGATCGGACGCCTGCGCCGCGCGCTCAAGGCGGCGGGCGCGGGCAATCCGCTGCGCACCGTGCGCTCGATCGGCTATGTCCTCGACGTCGGCTAGACGGGGCTAGGGCTGCAGACCATAGCGCGCATAGTCCTGCGCGATCCCCGGCCATGTCCCGGCGATATATTCAATCGTGTCCTCTCCCGCCCGTTCGCCCAGCCGCCGCTGCGCAAAGCCCAGCAAATAGCGGGTCATGAACGACTGCGGCGAACTGGCCAGCGCCGCCTCTGCATCGGCGCGTGCCTTCTCCGGCTCGCCCATGGTCAGCCACGCAAGCGCCCGGCTGTCCAGCGCGGCCACGGGGCTGCCCGCCTGCTGGACCGCCTTGTCGCAGATGTCGATCATGTTGTCCCGCCCGACATCGAAGCGCGCCCGGTACCAGCAGGCGTTGTTCACCAGATAGCCCTTGCCGGGCTGGTCATCCATCAGCGTGTCGACCAGCGCCAACCCTTCCTCGGCCCGTCCGGCATAGGCCAGAACCTCTGCCTTCGTGTCGACGAAGCCCTCGTGATCTTCGCCATGGTCGTCATATTCGTCGAGCAGGGCAAGCGCCTCCGACGTTTGCCCCATGCGGCCCAGCTGCGCGGCCATCGTGCGCGCATTGGCGCCGTTAGGATCGAACTCGAACGCCGTGGTGAAATCGGCCAGCGCCTGTTCGTCGCGGCCGAAATTCCTGTTGAGATAGCCGCGATAGCGATAGTTGTCGGCGTTCGGGTCGAGCGCGATCGCTTCGTCCATATCCGCCAGCGCGCCGGTCAGATTGCCGGTCTGCTGACGAAAGCCTGCCCGATTGAGGAAACTGCCGGCCTCTTCCGGGTCGCGTGCGATGGCCTTGGCATAGGCGTCCTCATACGGTTCAAGGCGCTTGCGCAGATCGGCGCGCGCATATTCCCATGCGCGCGAGGCATCGACGGGGGCCAGCAGGAACGGCACCCCGCTGCTGGCGCGCGCGGCCTGGGTGCGGGCTTCGCTGATGCCCGACGGGGGCAACTCGCCGCCGCGGCTCTCCAGCGTCTCGCGCGCGATCAGCTTTCCGTCCGCCAGCTCGACATGGCGCACGATGCGTTCCCCGGCGAAAGACACGTCCAGATCGGGCCGACCGCGCAGCGCGAAACCCTCGCCCTTTTCGGGCAGCAATATGGTGATCTCGCTTTTCGCAAGACCGGGATAGCCGAGTTCGACCGGAATATCGCGCCATGCGGCCCGTGCGCGATCGGTCGAAAATTCGTAACCGGCGCCCGGAAGCATGTCGAGGTTCTGCCGCATCCGGGCCCCTTCGTCCTGCCACGGCGTGGTCATCAGACCGGTCACGGTGAACTGGACGACCGCGTCCTCCTCGATGACCTCGACATCGCCATCGACCAAAGATAGCGCCCCCAGCTGCGTGCTGGCCGCGAGCGCCTCCAGCATCTGCTCGCGCTGCTCGTCGCTCATCTGGCCGATCGAAGCGGACAGATTGCTGGCAGAGGCACCCGACAGGCGCGTCACCACCGTGGCCAGCGCGGGTATGTCGACGCCGCCCCGCTGGTCCAGCGTGATCCGGATATCCATATCGGCGAATTCGGGCACGCGCGGTTCGATGGAGGTCAGGCCTGCGCCCCCGGCACGGATCGGCAGGCCGTAACGGATCGCGGGCGTATTCGCGATATTGGCGCGCCGCGTCCCGGTCATAGTGCCGTCCAGCCAATAGGGCGTGCCGCCGATATCGGCGCGGACGATGACATGGTCGAACGCACCGGGGATCGGAACCATATCGGGCACGGCATCGCTGAACTGCGTGTTCACGAGGACCGGTTCGGCCTCAATCCCCAGCTCGTCCAGCAGCGCGAGCAGCAGCATCGACTTGGCCTTGCAGTCGCCAAAGCGCAGTTCCCATGTGCGGGCGGGCGCCTGCGGGACATAGTTGCCGCCCGACATGCCGTTCATCAGATAGCTGATGCGTTCCTGCACCAATCGCGTTGCCATGACGGCGCGTTCCAGCGGATCGCTGCTGGCCGCCTTTATCCGCGCGACTTCGGCGGCAAGCGGGCTGCCGGGCGCGATCGTTTCTTCGGTCTTGTACAATGGCGCGAACACCGAAGAGACTTCCTCCCAGTCTCCGAACGTGCCCGCCTGCAGCACCTGCGGACGCGTAAAGCGGCTGGGCGCGTCGCTGGGCATTTCGTCGCGTTCGGGCAGGGGGAGGGCGATGCTGACCTGGCGATAGCCGCCGCGGATTTCTTCCTGCGGCTGCGCGATGCCGGGACCCGCCTTCCACACCAGCGTCTCGTCCTTGGGCCAGGACACGATGTTGCGGGCAAAGCCAGCCTCGAACGGTTTGGCGAACAGAAGCGAGTTCAATTGCGCGCCGCCCGCCAGCGTCTCGTCGTGCACGGTCTGGCTGAACGCGATCTGCAGCACGTCGCCCGTACGCAGTCCCGGTATGGGCATGGTCGCGGTGAGCATCCCGTCGAGCGTCCGGCGCTCAAGCTGCGTCTCGCGGCGCAGCACGGTATATCGCTCGCCCGCGGCCAGCACGTCGATGGTGTCGTCCCCGCGCAGGATCCGCACCGCATGGATCGTCAGATCGCCCTTTTCTGGCATCCATGTGGCGGTGCTGGTGCCGCCTTGCGTCAGCGCCTCGGCACTGTCGAGCTTGATCGCGCGGTCGACGTAGATCGTGACCGTGCCATCCTCGATCCGTTGCTGCACGTCGATGCGGGCGATCGGCAGTTTGGCCGCGGTGTCGATGGGGGCTGCGCCCTCGATATCGATCCAGTCGGGCGCGGGGCCGTAAAGCACCTCCTCACCGGCAAGCGCGGGCGTCGCCGCAAGCATGACAGGTGCAAGCAGCATGAGCGCAGTGACATAACGCATTCGGAACAAACCCCCTTTTTCGATCCCCGCACCGATGTGCCAAGGGAAACGGCCGAAGGCAAAAGATTCCGTCAAATCGGTGCCAAAGCACGGTCGCCATGTATCAGCCTGACGCATTTTCAGGCGGCGAACCCATAAAAAAGAGCCCGGTCTCCATAGCGGAGACCGGGCCCGTCAGGCGCAGAAAAGTGGGTTGGTCAGAATTCCATCGATGCACCGATCGAGAACGAGGCGCCGCGCTTGTAGCTGTTCACGTCCAGCCGGTTGGTGCCATTGTCCTGATATTCCAGATGCGAGCGCGCGAAGATGTTGCGGGCCTGGAAGTTCAGCTCGACATTCTGGCCGAGGAACGAGGCTTCGCTTCGCGCCACGAAATCGACGGTCAGGCCCGGATCCTCGACGATCGGGGGCTGCTGCGGGCTGTAGCTGATCACGCGGTCGCTGGCATAGTTGAGCAGAACCGTGAACTGCTGGAGCACGTCCATGTCTTCGAAGCCCAGCTGAAGGTTGGCGACATGCTCGGACTGACCGGTCATCGCATCGCCTTCGTCGAAGAAGCTGCCGATGATCACCGGCGCGCCGGTGAAGGGCGCGGTGGTCGTCTCGTCGAAGCCGCCCAGTTCGGATTTCGAATAGGTGTAGTTCGCGATCAGGACCAGCTGCTTGGTATCGAACCAGCCGCCCAGATCGTACAGTTCATAATTGTACAGCGCCTCGACTTCCGCGCCGTACAGCTTTGCCTCGGGCACGTTGATAAAGCTGTATTCGCGCCCGCCGCCCGAGGTGATGGTCGCCACCGTCTCGATCGGCTTGTCGATTTCCTTGTAGAAGCCCGCGACGCTCAGCCGGCTGCCGCCGCCGATGTAATATTCGGCGCGTGCCTCGGCGTTCAGCAGTTCGCTGTCCGTCAGGAACGGGTTGCCGCGGAACTGGCGGTTGGTCTCGGGGTCGTAATAGGACTGCTCGATCAGCTCGCGGAACTGCGGGCGGCCAAGTGTCTTGGATGCCGACAGGCGCAGCTGAAGATCGTCGGTCGCCTCGAACGTGATCGTCGCGGCGGGGAGGAAATAGTCCTCCTCGATATTGGTCACCGCAAGGGTCGGATCGATGTCGTTGAAGACAGGCGCCAGCGATACGTTCTGCTTGCCTTCTTCATAGCGCACGCCGACATCCACCGTCAGCGTGTCGAGCGGAAGCCAGCGGATCTGGCCGTAACCGGCGTGAACCCGCAGCGCCGCGTCGAACGCGGGGTTCTGCGAAGCCTCGACCAGCCCGACATTGAAACCGGCCAGCGTCGCGCCGTTCACGATATCCCCCGGACGGCGCAGGCCGACCAGCGTCAGCACGTCGTTCGTCAGGCCAAGCCCGACATTCTCGGGATCCACGCTCATCTGAAGGCGGAAGTCGCGGCGTTCCGAATAGCGGTCGGTGTCCGAATAGGCATAGCCGATCGTCGAAACGAGGTTGGGCGTGATCTCGTAGCTGGCATCGATGCCGCCGAACCAGAGCTCTTCCTGCAGATCCTCGAATACCGAGCTGATCGGGTCGACGTTCTGGATCTGGTTGCCCGTCACGTTGGCAACGTAATAATTGCCGGTCGGCGTATCGAGATTGGTGCGCACGTAATTGAACGTCAGATTATACGGCGCCTCGCGATCGGTGCGGGCATAGCCGCCGCGCAGGTCGAGCGAGAGCGGGCCGAATTCGAACTCGCCCACCACCTGGCTGTCGATCAGCTGGCGTTCGTACCAGGCCGTGTTCTGGGTGACGACGTCGAAGTTGTCCTCGAACTGATAGGTGTTCGCGAGGCTCGCCTGCTTGCGCGTGTCGCGAATGTACAGGTTGGTCCAGCGAATGGTGTGCTCGCCGAAATCGAGGCCGAAGGCGACGAGCGAATTGAACAGCATGCGCTGATCGGTGATGAAGTTTTCCGTATCGTCGCGCAGCTGCAGGTCGGTCGTACCGCTCTGCGAGGTGACGAGCCGGTTGCGCCAGCTGTTCTTGAGGCCGGCGGTCGCGATCACGCCCAGCACCGCATCGGAACCGACGTCGAACGATGTGCCCGCCGTGACCGATCCCGACCAGTTCGGCGGCAGATTGCCGTCCTTCTGTACGGTGGCGAGATTGGTCGGCCAGATCTGCGCCGCGATCCCTTCCTGCACGGCGATGTCCGAATCCTCGATCCGCTCGCCGGTCTGGTAGAAAGCCTCCAGGTTGGACGGCGTGTCCCGGTTGCCGTTGTCGAAACCGGTCCAGTCGATGTCCGAACCGAAATAGGTCAGCCCGTCGCGGCCCGTCGTGCGGGTATCGCCGCCGCCGCTGACCGAGATGGTGAAGAAGCTCTCGTCCGGAACGGCGCGGGTGGTCAGGTTGATGACGCCGCCGCCGAATTCGCCGGGGAAGTTGGGCGAATAGGTCTTTTGCACCAGCGAGGATGCGATGACGCTGGTCGGGAAGATGTCGAGCGGCACCACGCGGCTCAGCGGTTCGGGGCTGGGCAGCGGCAGGCCGTTCAGCATGGCAAGCGAATAGCGATCGCCAAGGCCGCGGACATAGACGCGTCCGTCGCCGACGATCGACAGGCCGGTGACGCGGTTCAGCGCGCCCGCGATGTCGCCTTCGCCGGTGCGGGCGATCTGCTCTGCGGACAGGACGCTGACGACCTGCGTCGACGAACGGGTGACGTCGCGCACGCGGCGGCCGGTGACGATGATGTCGCCGCCGGGAACCGAGATGTCGGTGTCCTGATATTCCTCTTCGGTCGCCGTATCGCTGTCGGGCAGCACTTCGGCACCGGGGCCAAGCGCGTCCTCGGCCTGCTGGATCTCGGCCGATTCCGTGCTGGGGTCATCGCCCGGGGGTACGCCGATAACATCCTGCGCAAAACCGGTGGCGGGAAAGGAAAGCGCGGTGGAAAGCAGGAGTACGCCTGCAAGGCGCTTGCCGGTCGACATGGCTATGAAACCCCCTCAATGGATCAGTCGGGTCAGGCCCATCCAAGGACCTGTCAAAAGCAAATACGAAAAGGGGGAGGGCGGACCCGGCGCTGGTCCGGATCGCACCCTCCCCGATTACGCGATCAGGAGTAGACCGGCAGCTCGGTGCAGAGGCCGGTGTTGTTCCCGAAGGTCAGGGTGGCGCTGTCGCAGGTCCAGCCCTCGTACCACGTGTCGGTTTCGTCCGCGACGGCACCGATATAGTCGGTGGCATCGAAGAAGCTCGACAGAGCGGTCGGGTCATAGGCGGCCACGCCCGCTTCGCCGGTGCCGTTGATGAAGCCGCCGGTCAGCGTGATGGTGAACGACGAGTCCGTGTCGTCACCGCCGTCGAAGGCCGCCGCGACCTCGGCGTCGGTCACGCCCGACGAACCGCGGAACGGCTGGGTGGTGCCGCAATTGGCGACGACCGAAGCGAACAGCGGGTCCTGGGCCAGCGTCACGGTCTCGTCCAGACGGACGCAGGTGCGGTCGCCGTCGATGTCCATGACCGAGTTGACGAGGCTGAACTGCGCACCGCCGCGAAGGCGCAGGGCCTGTGCGCTGCCGCTGCTGCGCGACAGGAAGGTCGCGTTCGCAATCCGCAGGTTGGTGCGCGGCAGGGCGCCGGTCGAGTAGTCCTCATCGGGCGAGTCCAGCTCGACGATGTTGTCGCCGGTGCCGGCGCGCTGGGCGACGATCACATATTGCAGGTTCGCCTGGGCGCCCGTGTCGACGTCGATCGAATCGTCCGAAGCGCCGACCACGATCATGTGGCTCATATTCACGCGGCCGCCGAAGAACTCGGTACCGTCGTCCGAGCTGTTGAAGCTCATCCAGTGGTCGATGGTCGTGCCCGAACCGATGCCGCCGGTGGTCAGCGACTGCAGTTCCGAACCGCCTTCCAGCGTGAAGCCCGAGTAGCGGATCTGGAAATACTGCATGGTGCCCGAGCTGTCGTCCGGGGTGTTGCCGCCGAAAAGCGTGGTCACGGCCGCACCTTCCAGAAGCTGCTCGCACTCGGCCTGGTTGGCCTTGTTCGGAACGCCGTCGCGGCAGTCCGAAACCGGCGCGCGGCCCAGCAGGACGACGCCGCCCCACTGTGCGTCGGAATTCTCGCCCGCGGTGCTCTGCACGTTGTCGCGGCTGGTGAAAATGATCGGACGCTCGGGCTCACCCACGGCGTCGATCTGGTTGCCGCGGTTGACGACCAGGTACGAACGGCCGGTTGCGCCAAACAGGATCACGCCGGGTTCGATCGACAGAGTCACGTCGCTGTCGCTGGCCGAAGCGACCGGACCGCCGTCGGTGCCGACATCGACGCGGCCGTTGATGGCGTAGAGCAGGCCCTCGATATAGGGCAGCGTGTCGCTGGCATCGAACTGCGCGGGCAGGGTGCAGACGCGGTATTCGCCGCTGTCGCCCTCGATCGTGCCCGAATTGGTCAGGCCGCCGGTCGACGCGATGGTGGGGCAGCCATTGGCCGGCGTCACCGTTGGAGTTGGCGTCGGAGTAGGCGTCGGCGTAGGCGACGGCGCGGGTGCAGGATTTTCGATGATGATGTCACCGCCCGTTCCGGGAGAGACGATCTGGTCGCCGCCGCAGCCGGCAAGAGCCAGCATGCTGCAGCCAAGAATAAGCGAGCGGTGAATATTGGTCACGGCAATTGGTCCCCTTGGTACCGAGAATCGAATAGCGTGCGATTTCGGATCGCTCGGCTCCGCTAGACCCCGCTTGTGACAGTTTCTTTGCAAGGACGTGATCATCCGACTGACATTCGTGTTCAATCCCGCACAATTCCGCCATTCCGCAACTGCAAAAAGATTTTCCGACGATTGCCGCGGCTCTAATGTTTCAGAAAAATGACAATGTTACAGAATTGTTGCAGTAGGGAGCGATACGGCGCATATTTGTCTCAACTTACGGATAAGGAGAGATGGATATGGCAATCGCTACGCTGTTCGCAGGCCTGCTCGCCGCAGGGGCGGCGCTGGCTCCGCAGGCGGATCTTACGGCCGCGAACACCGCCGAACCCGTTGGCGCAAGCGAAGAAATCGAAGTGGCGGCCGTGATGGACAGCGGCGATCCGGTGCAGCTTCTCAATCGCGGCGTCGACTTTGCCCGTCAGGGCGAAACCGAACGCGCCCGCGCCATGTTCACGCGCGTCGCCGACAACCGGATGCGCTACCAGATGGAAACCGCGCAGGGCGAATGGGCGGACTCGCGCAATCTGGCGCGCAAGGCTCTCGGCATGCTCGACCGCGGCGAATTCGTCCCTTCGCGCGTCGCCAAGGCCGACTGACCCGGAACCTTCCGGCAGCCACATTCGAATAATCGGCGGATCGGTCATTCCTGATGGCCGGTCCGCTCTTTATTATTGGCCGTGCGGGAGGCCGCACCCTTCCACTCCCGCCTTGTCACGCGCGGCGCTTGGGCGCATGATCGCTCCGCGAGCGCCGTTCTTGCGGCGCAACCTGTCGATCCAAAGCGCCTGCAGTCGAGATGACGGTACAAACTCTGTCAGAAAACTGTAACACGGTCGTAACACCGGTTCCCCATCGCGCGCCCACCCCATTTTACCTTTCATGGCGAGCGTGATGAACGAGATGTCGAGATCGGAAGCTGCAAGCCCGGAGGCGCTCGCGCCGCAGGATCTCTATTACAATCGCGAACTCAGCTGGCTGGCCTTCAACCGGCGCGTCTTGGCCGAGGCCTCGCGCCCCGAATATCCGCTGCTGGAACGGGTGCGCTTCCTCTCGATCTCGGGCAGCAATCTCGACGAATTCATGATGATCCGCGTCGCGGGCCTTGCAGGGCAAGTGCGGCGCGGCATTTCGAAGCTGTCGATCGACGGGCGCACACCCTCGCAGCAGCTAGCCGCCATTCGCGAAGCGACCGAGGCGCTGGAAGTGGCGCAGCAGGATGTCTGGCGCGACCTGCGCGAGCTTTTGGTGAAGGAGCGGATCCACGTCGCGGACGAGGGGCGCATCGATACCGCGGCGCGCAACTGGCTGAAGGATTATTTTCTCGACCATTTGCTGCCGGTGTTGACGCCGCAGGCGATCGATCCGGCCCATCCATTCCCCTTCGTCGCCAATCAGGGTCTAGGCGTCCTGTTTCACCTGACGCGCATTTCCGACGGCGAGCAGGTGGTCGAGATGATCCTCATCCCCTCGGCGCTGCCGCGTTTCGTGCGCGTGCCGGGGGAGGACGCGACCTATATCTCGATAGAGCGGCTGATCTGCCGGTTCGGCGAATTGCTGTTCCCCGGCTTCCGGATCGAGGGCGACGGCGCGTTCCGCGTGCTGCGCGATTCGGATATCGAGCTTGAGGAAGAGGCCGAGGATCTCGTCCGCTATTTCCGCACCGCGATCCAGCGCCGCCGTCGCGGCAGGGTCATCCAGCTTGAGATCGAGGAGGATTTCGATCCCGTTGCCGAGCAATTGCTGCGCGAGCAACTGGGCCTGTCCGATGCGCAGGTCATCAAGACCAACGGGCTGATCGGGGTCGAAGGGCTCGCCGACATCGTCGACGAAGACCGCCCCGACCTGAAGTTCGAGCCCTATTCGCCGCGCTATCCCGAACGCATCATGGAGCATGACGGGGACTGCTTCGCCGCCATCGGCGAAAAGGACATCGTCATCCACCACCCTTACGAGAGTTTCGAGGTGGTGGTCGATTTCGTCCGGCAGGCCGCCAGCGATCCCGACGTGGTGGCGATCAAGCAGACGCTTTACCGTGCAGGCAAGCAGTCGGCGATCATCAACGCGCTGATCGCGGCGGCAGAGGCGGGCAAGTCGGTCACCGCCGTGGTCGAGCTCAAGGCCCGTTTCGACGAGGAGCAGAACCTGCTGTGGGCCAATCAGCTGGAACGCGCGGGCGTGCAGGTGATCTATGGCTTCGTCGACTGGAAGACCCACGCCAAGGTGTCGATGGTCGTGCGGCGCGAGGGCAATCGCTATCGCACTTACTGCCACTTCGGCACCGGCAATTATCATCCGGTGACGACGCGCATTTACACCGACCTGTCCTTCTTTACCGCCGATCCGCGTTTCGGGCGCGACGCGGCCAAGCTGTTCAATTTCGTCACCGGCTATGTCGAACCGCACGATATGGAACAGCTGGTCGTCTCGCCCATCGACATGCGCGACGAACTCTACCGCAATATCGACCGCGAGATTGCGAACCAGCAAGCCGGGCGACCGGCGGCCATCTGGGCCAAGCTGAATTCGCTGACCGACAAGGGCGTGATCGACAAGCTGTACGAGGCGGGGCAGGCGGGCGTGCAGATCAGCCTTGTGGTGCGCGGGATCTGCTGCCTGAAAACCGGGATCCCCGGCATTTCCGACACGATCGAGGTCAAGTCGATCATCGGCCGGTTCCTCGAACACAGCCGCATCTGGGCCTTTGCCAACGGCTATCGCCTGCCCAGTCCGCGGGCCCGCGTGTTCATCACCAGCGCCGACGCGATGAGCCGCAATCTCGACCGCCGGGTCGAGGCGATGGTCCCGATCCGCAATCGCACCGTTCACGACCAGATCCTGCAGCAGGTGCTGCTGGCCAACCTGCTCGACACCGAACAAAGCTGGATATTGCAGACCGATGGCAGCTATACCCGCGCCGACTCCTCGGACAGGCCATTCAACCTGCATAATTATTTCATGACCAACCCCTCGCTTTCGGGACGCGGCCAGGCCCTTGTCGAGGATGCCGTGCCCCGCCTCGCCTTGCGCAAGGGCGCGCAGGTCTGACAAGATAGAGAAAATGACCTCTCAGAATATTCGAAGAAAGCGCGACGCGTCCCGCAGCAATGGCGGGTTTACCTGCGCCGTGATCGATATCGGTTCCAACACCGTCCGCATGGTCGTCTATGGCGGCTCGCCGCGCGCGCCGACCGTGCTGATGAACGAAAAGGTCACGGCGCGGCTTGGCCGCGACCTTGCCGATACGGGCCGGATGCCGGACGAGGCGATCGAACTTGCGCTTGGCGGCTTGGCCCGCTTTGCGCTGATCTTGTCGGATCTTGAGATCGACGACGTCCAGACGGTCGCCACCGCCGCCGTGCGAGAGGCGGAGAACGGGGCTGAATTCCTTGCAAAGGTCGAGGATCTGGGGCTGCACCCCCGCCTGATTTCGGGCGAGGAGGAAGCGCAGGTCAGTGCGATGGGCGTCATCGGGGCTTTTCCGGGGCGCGAAGGCGTGGTCGCCGATCTGGGCGGCGGCAGCCTCGAACTCGTGGCGATCCGCGACGGGGAGCCGCAGGGCGGGGTCAGCATGCCGCTGGGCACGCTGCGTCTCGCGTCCTTGCTGGAACAGGGCGAAGACCGCGTCGACGAGGTGATCGAACAGGCGCTGCGCGACGCGGGTTGGGACCATTCCATAACCGGCCCGCTGTTCATGGTGGGCGGCACCTGGCGCTCGATGGCGCTCTATTCGATGCATCGCCAGTCGCATCCGCTGTCCGACCCGCATGGCCTGTCGATCAATTCGGCCGATGCCGCCAAGCTGGCGAAGCGGATTGCGCGGGCCGACGTGGGCGACCTGAAGGCGGTGCCGCGCGTGTCATCGATGCGCGCATCCATCCTGCCGGGAGCGGCGGTGCTGCTGGGTGCCCTGCTGACGCGGCTGCAACCCGAAGGGCTCGTCTTTTCGTCATGGGGCCTGCGCGAAGGGCTGTTGCATTCGCGGCTGAGCAAGGCTGAGCGTGCACAGGACCCCTTGCTGGCGGGCATCGGCTATTTCGCGGCGCAGATCGGCGCATCGCCTGCCGTTTCCGCCCGGATCGCAGGCTGGACCGTCGCGGCCCTGCCGACGGAGCGGCACGGAACCGAACGGCTTCGGCTGGCGGCCACGATGCTCTCACTCGCATCCATGCAGGTCGAGCCCAATCTTCGCACGACGCAGGCGGTCGAATGGGCGCTCTACAAGCGCTGGCTGGATCTGACCGATAGTGAGCGGGGCATGCTGGCCGCCGCCGTCCTCGCCAATAGCGGACAGACCGACTTGCCCGAATCCATTGCCGCGCTCGCCCCCGCGGATCGCCTGCACGAGGCGGCGGGATGGGGACTGGCGACGCGGCTGTGCCGCCGGCTGGGCGGGCAATCGCGCAAATCGCTCAACGTCAGCCTGCTGGCAGTCGAGGATGGCGATCTGAAACTCTATCTGCGCAGCAGCCATGCCGCCTTGTACGGCTCGCCCCCGCGCAAGGACATAAAGCTTCTGGCTGAGCATCTGGGCCTGACCCCCGCGGTCGAAATCCTGTCAAAGGAAGATTTCGCCGCGAAGCGCGACGAGATTGCCGACCGCAAGTGGAGCGACGCGATAGCCGCCAAATAGAAAAACGCCCCTGCCTTGCGGCGGGGGCGTTTCCTTTGGCTTGCGGCAAAACTGTGTGAAGGTCAGATGTCGTTGCCGAGCTTGCCTTCGACTTCACCCTTCAGTTGCTGAGCATCGCCCTTGGCTTCCTGCTCGCGGCCTTCCTGACGGGTCTGCGGATTGCCGCTTTCCTGCTTGGCCTTGCCGATGGCTTCATTGGTGTTGCCTTTGATCTTTTCGGTGAGCTCACCCATGGTGGTCTCCTTTCCATTATCTGGCCCGGTCATTCGGGCTTTGATATGGAAACGGGTGGCCAAGCCGTACGATCCAGGCTTGCACTCGTCCTGCCGCGCTAAAGGCGCGTCTGGGCGCGAAGCCACAAAAAAGCCACAGTTTATGAGGGTTTTACCGTCCAGCGGCGGAGGCCTTGGGCCGCCTGCGTAGTCCGGAAGAAAGTGGCTCCCCGAGTTGGATTCGAACCAACGACCAAGTGATTAACAGTCACCTACTCTACCGCTGAGCTATCGGGGAGCAGCCCCCCAAGCGGTATTGAGGGGGGCAGGGCCGTGCCTATATGAAGGCGCATTGGGTTTGGCAAGCCGCGATTTTCATCTTTTTCCGCAAGACGGCCAGATTGCGGAAAAAACACCCGAAACGCATCCGGCTCAGATCATGAACTGCTCGCCCACGATCCGCTCGTCCAGGCTGTGGCCGCGGTCGAACAGCAGGGTCAGGTCGCACTCATGCGCGATCTTCACATCGATGCTGGCGACGTTGCGGATCTCCTTCTGATCGGCAACGGCAGAGACGGGACGCTTCGACGCATTCAGCGCCTTGATCGAGATGGGCAGGAAATCGGGCAGGATCGCCCCGCGCCAGCGCCGGGGGCGGAACGCGCTGATCGGGGTCAGCGCCAGCAGCCCGCAGGATAGTGGCAGGATCGGGCCATTGGCGGAAAAATTATACGCGGTGGACCCGGCAGGCGTCGCCACCAGCACGCCGTCGCAGGCCAGTTCGGGAATGCGGATCTTGCCGCCCACGCTGATCTGCAATTTGGCGGTCTGGCGCGTTTCCCTCAGCAGAGAGACCTCGTTTATAGCGTGCCCGGTGATCGTCTCGCCGCTTTGCGTGACGGCGGTCATGTCCAGCGGCGAAACGGTCTGCGCGCGCGCCGCCGCGACCCGTTCGGCGATAGGCGCATTCACGCTGGGCAGCTTGTTCATCAGAAAGCCGACCGTGCCCAGGTTCATGCCATAGGCGGGGATGATCCGCTTGGTCTCAAGCATGTGGTGCAGCGTCTGCAGCATGAAGCCGTCGCCGCCCAGCACGACCACGGCGTCGGCTTCCTCCAGCGGCACCCAGTCATGCTCACCGCGCAGGCGCTGGGCCGCCCGCTGCGCCTTGTCGGTGTCAGAGACGGCCAGCGCCAGTCGCCTGTATTCTGCCATTCAGCCCTCTCGTCGCAATTCGGCGCGACCCTATGGGCGGGATGGCGCGAAAGCAATGACCGCCGGGCGTTGCATCAGGCGGGTTCGGTCTTCTTCGCAGGCTTGGCGGCGCGCCGCACGATGCCCGACAGTCCCTTGGTCAGCTGGAACAGGCCGTTGAGCCGCGCCTTCGGATCGTTCCACGGGCGTTCGATCACCAGCTTGTTGTCGGGCCGCAGGCGCGCGGTTCCCTTCAGCCGTTCGACATAGCCGATCAGGCCCATCGGATCGGGGAACTCGTCCTTGTGGAAATGGATCAGCGCGCCGCGCGGGCCGACATCGATCTTGGCGATATTGGCGGCCAGCGCCTGCGCCTTGATCTCGATCAGCTTGACCAGGTTCTCGGTCGGCGAAGGGAGCGGACCGAACCGGTCGATCATCTCGGCCGCGATACCCTCGATCGATTCCTTGTCGTCCGCGTCGTTCAGGCGGCGATAGAGCGCCATGCGCACGGCCAGATCGGGGACGTAATCCTCGGGGATCATGATCGGCGCATCGACGGTAATCTGCGGGCTCAGGCTGCTGCGGTCCTCGACCACGCCCAGATCGCCCGCCTTGGCCGCCAGAATCGCGTCTTCCAGCATCGATTGATAGAGTTCGAAGCCGACCTCGCGGATATGGCCCGACTGCTCGTCGCCCAGCAGATTGCCCGCGCCGCGAATGTCGAGGTCGTGGCTGGCCAGCTGGAAACCGGCGCCCAGCGAATCGAGATCGCCCAGCACCTTCAGCCGCTTTTCCGCGACCTCGGACAATTGCGTGCCCGCATCATGCGTCAGCAGCGCATAGGCGCGCAGCTTCGCCCGGCCGACGCGCCCGCGAAGCTGGTAAAGCTGTGCAAGGCCGAACCGATCGGCGCGGTGGATGATGATCGTATTGGCCGAAGGGATGTCCAGCCCACTCTCGACCACGGTGGTCGACAGCAGCACTTCGTATTTCTTTTCGTAAAAGGCGCTCATGCGCTCTTCCAGCTCGGTCGCGGGCATCTGGCCGTGGGCGGCGACATAGCGCACCTCGGGCACGTTCTCGCGCAGCCATTCCTCGATCTCGCCCATGTCGGAAATGCGCGGCACGACGATGAAGCTCTGCCCGCCGCGGTGATGTTCGCGCAGCAAGGCCTCGCGCACCACCATGTCATCCCATTCCATCACATAGGTGCGCACCGCCAGCCGGTCGACAGGCGGGGTCTGGATGACCGACAGTTCGCGCAGACCCGACATCGCCATCTGCAACGTGCGCGGGATCGGCGTGGCGGTCAGCGTCAGCACGTGGACATTGGCGCGCAGGGCCTTCAGCTTTTCCTTGTGCGTCACGCCAAAGCGCTGTTCCTCGTCCACGATGACGAGGCCGAGGCGCTTGAACTTGACGCTCTTGGACAGGATCGCATGGGTGCCGATGACGATGTCGACGGTGCCGTCTTCCAGCCCGTCGCGCGTCTCGGACGCTTCCTTGGACGGGACCAGGCGCGAGAGGCGGCCGATCTTGATGGGAAAGCCCGCGAAACGCTCGGTGAAATTACTGTAGTGCTGCCGCGCGAGCAGGGTGGTCGGCGCGATCATCACCACCTGCTGCCCCGCCATCGCGGCAAGAAACGCGGCGCGCAGCGCCACCTCGGTCTTGCCGAAGCCGACGTCGCCGCAGACCAGCCGGTCCATCGCGCGGCCATCGGCCAGATCGGTCATCACGTCGCCGATGGCGCGCTCCTGATCGTCGGTCTCGTCCCACGGGAAGCGGTCGACGAAGGCATTGTAGTCGGCTTCCGGCTCGATCACCGGCGCCTTTTGCAGCGCGCGTTTCGCGGCGGTCGCCAGCAGTTCATGCGCGATCTCGCGGATGCGCTCCTTCAGCCGACTCTTGCGCTTCTGCCAGGCCTCGCCGCCCAGCCGGTCTAGCGCGGCATTCTCGTTCTCGCTGCCATAGCGCGACAGCACGTCGAGGTTTTCGACCGGGACATAGAGCTTGTCGCCGCCGTGATATTCCAGCGCGACGCAATCGTGCGGGCTCTTCCCCACAGGGATCGATTCAAGGCCGAGATAGCGCCCGATGCCATGATCCATGTGGACGATCAGATCGCCGGGTGCGAGCGCCTGCAATTCGGCCAGGAACGCATCGGCGTCCTTGCGCCGCTTCTTGCGGCGGACCAGCCGGTCGCCCAGTAGGTCGCGTTCGGTCAGCAGCTCGATCTCGTCGCTGACGAACCCGCTTTCCAGCGGCAGCACCACGGCCACGGGCTTGCCCTTGGCGGCAAGGCCCAGCGCCTCCTGCCAGCTCTTTGCAACGGCGGGCTCCCGCTTGCCCGCTTCGCCCAGCTGCGGCGCGATGCGCCCGCGCGAGCCGGGGGAGTAGCAGGCCAGCACCACGCGCTTTCCGTCCTTTGCCTGCTTTTCCAAATGCTTCGACGCCGCTTCGTAGACATTCTCCGACCGCGACCTTTCAGGCGCGAAGTCGCGGGCCGAGGCAAATCCGAAATCCAGCGAGCGCTCGCTCTCCGGCTCGGCAAAGATAGAGCTGCGATGCACGGGCCAACCGGTCAATGCCGCGCTGAACTCGTCCTCCGCCAGATAGAGCGCATCGGTGGCCAGCGGGCGATAGCTGCCCGCCTTCTGCCCCGCCGCCTGTTGCCGCGCCTGCCGATAGTCGCGGATCTCGGCCAGCCGTTCCTCGCCAGCGCGGATCGCGCCGCCGTCGATGATGACGCAGTCGTCCTTGCCCAGATGGTCGAACAGGGTGGACAGCTTCTCCTCGAACAGCGGAAGCCAGTGCTCCATGCCCGCCAGACGCCGCCCCTCGCTGACCGCCTGATACAGCGGATCGCCGGTGGCATTGGCCCCGAACATTTCGCGGTAGCGGCCCCGGAAACGCTTGATCGTGTCCTCGGTCAGCAGGGCCTCGCTGGCGGGCAGCAACAAATGTTCCTCCGCCACGCCGGTGGTGCGCTGGGTCGTCGGGTCATAGAGCCGCATGCTCTCCAGCTCGTCGCCGAAGAAGTCGAGCCGCAGCCCGGCCTGGATCGTCTCTCCCGCCTCGTTCTTCGTCTTCAGGCCCGACGGCACGATGTCGAAGATCGACCCGCGCACCGCGAATTCGCCCGCATCGATGGCGGTGTCGCTGCGCGCATAGCCCTGCCGCTGCAGCAGGGCAGTCAGGCTCTCGTGCCCGATCTCGATGCCGGGCTTCAGCATGCGAGTCGCCTCGCGAATGCGGAACGGGGTCAGCACACGTTGCAGCAGCGCATTGACCGTCGTGACAAGCAGTTGCGGGCCGTCAGGTTTTCCCTGCAACGCCTGCAGTGCCGCCAGCCGCCGTGCGCTGACCGACAGCGCAGGGCTGGACCGGTCATAGGGCAGGCAGTCCCACGCCGGAAACTCGATCACCTCCAGTTCGGGCGCGAAGAACGGCGCGGCATCGGCGATTGCGATCATCGCCTGCTCGTCCGGCGCGACGAAGACCGCGCGCGCGGCATTTCCCGTGCCGCGGCACGCCCGTGCAAGGTCGGACAGCACGAGCGGCAATGCACCGCGCGCAAGCGAAGACAGCACCAGCGGCTGTTCCGCGGCGATCAGGCGTGAAAGATCGGTCATGTCGGGGCTATCTGGCGACGGAATGGCCGCCCTGCAACCCCCGACCTACTTATGGATATAGATGTAGTCGAGCCGCTGGAGCGCATCCATCATCGGCCCCTCGAACCTCTGGGGAGGGGGCTGGACGCCCAGCGCCCAGGCCATGATGTCGACGTCATCCTCGTCCAGCAGCGCCTCGAACCAGGTGAGTTCCTGTTCGACCCATTCGGCATGGCGCTGGTCGAAATAGCCGCCGATCATGAAATCGGCCTCGCGCGTGCCGCGGTGCCATGCGCGGAACTTTGCCCTGTTCAGCCTGTCCGGGCTGGGGCCGTCCTGTTCGGGTTTCGCAGCGTCGCTCATGTCGGTCGGGTATACCTGTCCGCGATGCGGTGCAAGCGGGGGAATGCGGCGCTATAGCCATCATCATGCGTCCCGAAGTGCTCAATCCCCTGTTCGCCGCCGCCGACAGCCTGAAAGGCGTGGGCGCAAAGCTGGAAAAGCCGCTGGACCGGCTGGGCCTGACGCGGGTCAAGGATTTCGCCTATCATCTGCCCGACCGCTTTATCGAACGGCGACGGGTCGGCGCGCTGGCCGAAGCCGGGATCGGCGAACATATCATCGTGAAGCTGACCGCCGACCAGTACCGGGCCAGCGGATCGGGGCGCGGGCCGTTCCGCGTGATGGCGACGGATGCCGAAGGCGCGCAAATCGCGCTGACCTATTTCGGACGCGCGTCTTTTTCGGCGAAAAAACTGCTGCCCTTGAACGAGGCGCGCTGGGTCGCGGGCAAGCTGGAGCAATATGGCGACACGCTGCAGATGGTGCACCCCGACCATGTGGCCGAGGACGGCGGCACCGCGCTGGGCCAGACCTGCGAGCCGGTCTATCCGCTGTCCGACGGGCTGACCGGGGGGCGTCTGCAACCTCTGGTCGAACAGGCGCTCGACCTGCTCCCCGAACTGCCCGAGTGGATCGAGCCGAGCGTGATGGATCGGCGCGGCTGGCCGTCATGGCGCGATGCGCTGCATCTGGTCCACCGCGCGCGGCACAAGGAAGCGCGCGACCGTCTGGCCTATGACGAGCTGTTCGCCAGCGCGCTCGCGCTGATGCTGGTGCGAGCCGACAATCGCCGCCGCAAGGGCATTCCGATGCAGGGCGACGGCCATGTGCGCGACCGGCTGACGCTGCCCTTTGCGCTGACGGGCGCGCAGCAACGCTCGATCCGCGAGATCGAGGGCGACATGGCGCAGCCGCACCCGATGCTGCGCCTGCTGCAGGGCGATGTCGGCAGCGGCAAGACGGTGGTGGCGCTGCTCGCCATGCTGAACGCCATCGAATGCGGCAAGCAGGCCGCGCTGCTGGCACCGACCGAAATCCTCGCGCGCCAGCATCATGCCACCTTACAGGAAATGGCGCGCGGGACCGGGATCGAGATCGCGCTGCTGACCGGCCGCGACAAGGGCAGGGCGCGCGAATCCATCCTGATGGGGCTGCTCGACGGGTCGGTGAATATCGTCGTCGGCACCCACGCGATCTTTCAGGAGAGCGTGAGCTACCGCGACCTTGGCCTTGTCGTGATCGACGAGCAGCACCGCTTCGGCGTCGGCCAGCGTCTGATGCTGCAGCAAAAGGCGCGGGGGACGGCGCATTGCCTTGCGATGACCGCCACGCCGATCCCGCGCACGCTGCTGCTCGCCCAGCATGGCGAGATGGAGGTGAGCCAGCTCGACGAATTGCCGCCGGGCCGCAAGCCGATCGATACGCGCGTGGTGCCGACCGAGCGCATGGACGACGTGGTCGCGGGGCTTGTCCGCCACGTCCAGTCGGGCAGGCAGGCCTATTGGGTCTGCCCGATGGTGCATGAGAACGAGCGCGAAGACCTGGCCGCCGCGGAGGAGCGCTTCGACGCGCTGAAGGCCGTGCTGGGCGAGGGCAATGTGACGCTGGTCCACGGGCAATTGCGGCCCGAGATCAAGGACGCGAACATGGTCCGCTTCGCCAGCGGAGAGGTCGCGGTGCTGGTCGCGACGACGGTGATCGAGGTTGGCGTGAACGTGCCCAATGCCTCGCTGATGGTGATCGAGCAGGCGGAGCGCTTCGGCCTCGCGCAACTGCATCAGCTTCGCGGACGCGTCGGGCGCGGGGCGGCGGAATCGGTGTGCCTGCTGCTGCGCGGGCAGACGCTGTCCGAAACGGGGCGCGAGCGGCTTGCGCTGATGCGCGAGACGCAGGACGGGTTCCGGCTGGCCGAGGAGGACCTTCGCCTGCGCGGCGGGGGCGAGATCCTCGGCACGCGCCAGTCGGGCGAAACCGCCTTTCGCGTGGCGACACCCGAGCAGATCACCGAACTGCTGGAGGCCGCGCATGACGATGCCCGCCTGCTGATCGACCGGGCGGGCGCCAATCTGGAAGGCGCGCGCGGGGAAGCGGCCCGGATCGCGCTCTATCTGTTCGAACGCGACTATGGGGTTCAGCTTTTGCGCGGGGGGTAGCGGGGCGCGCCATGCTTGCAAGCGGGCGCGTCATGCGAAACAGTAAGACCGGGATACGGCGGGAGAATATGAGTTGGAATTTGACCTCGGCAGACTGACGATCCGGATCGTGCCTTTCGCGGCACTCGCGGTGCTGGCGGCCTGCGGTGAGCCGGAACCGGGGCTGGAAACGCCCGAACGGACGCAGGCGCTTGAGCGCTGCGATGTGAAGCTGGCGGCGCTGGCGAACGGCGAGGCGCAGCTGAAGCGCCTGTGCGATTGCACGACGGGGCGGCTGGCGCAGCAGGGCTTTACCCTGACCGACCTCGACAGTGAAAACCGCGACCGCGCGATGGAGCAGGTCCGCTGGTGCATGACGCAAAGCGGCGCCGTGCCGCTGCAGACGCCGGGCCGTATAGAGGCCCCCGCCAATGCGGTGACGCCCGAAGATGTAGAGGAAGCCTCGGCAAATGCGGAGGCGGATGCATCGGAAAACAAGGAAGCCGCTGAAAGCGCAACCCCCGCCGAATAGGCCTCAGCCGTCGAGAAGCGCCATTTCGACCGTGCCGCTGCCGCGGGCCTTCAGCCCGATTTCGCTGGCTGCTGCTTCGGACAGGTCGATCACGCGGTTGCCGTGAAACGGGCCGCGATCGTTGATGCGGACAACGACAGATTTGCCGGTGCGGCTGGAGGTCACGCGCACGAGGCTGCCAAAGGGCAGGGTGCGGTGCGCCGCCGTCAGCTCGGTAGGGTTGAAAGTTTCACCATTGGCCGTGCGGCGACCGGCGAATTTCGGGCCGTACCAGCTGGCCACGCCTTCACCCAGATGCTCAAGAGTTTCGGGCTCGGCAAGGTCGCTGCCGGCACCGGGCTGGATCGCGCTTTCCATATTTTCAGGCTGCGGGATCAAATCCACACCCGCGGCGTTATCTGTGGCGAGGCCGATAGTGGCTTCCATGAGCGCCGGTTCCTCGGTGCCCGCACGGGCGACCGAAACGGGGACGGCCGCCATCGAGGCGATGCCGAAAAGGGCCATGGTGCGCATCGGGCGCAGACGTCGTTTTGCAAGCGTCTTCATGTCCCTGATCATAGCAGCTTAAATCGGGCTGTGGGCTCGGCCGGCCGCCTTTCGGCCACAATTGAACCTGCGTTTTTACCTTAACGAACATTTACCCGGCACGATCGCGTTCTAACCGAGTTGGCGCGAATCACGATATTGCCGCCGTGTGAATAGACACTCCGGCTGTTGGAAACATGGCTGCGTAGATGCTGAAAACCAATGCAAATGGGGCCGGTATCGCTACCGGCCCCACTCTCACCGGCCCGTGGCTTCCACGTCATGCAAGCATGAGTAGAAGGCTTGGCGCCCGGCGGTTTCGGCATTCGATCCGAAGATCGCATTGCCTCTGTCGCTCGGTGCTCGCGCCGGCATCCGGTATGACTTCGCCTTCCAGTTCGATCATCTTGGGCAAAGCCGTTCGAGATCGGGTCGCAAGCGCGGCCTCATACCGTGACCGGCTTTCTGCCGCCGCTTCATCCGCATCGTCGATCCGAAGATCATCCGACTTGTCCGCGACGACCGACACCCGGCCTTTCCATCGTTCGACTGCGGTTTGGCGATCCGGTCAGGCTGTCTCCGAAGCATCGCAGGGATGCGTACGGAAGGGGTGCCTGTTCCGTCTCACCGGCATTCGAACGATGGGCCGATCGTTTCGGTAAATCCTTCCTTTTCAGTGCCTTTCGGCATGATCCGGAAAGCAACCTTCCCTTTCGACCTTCAAAGAATGCGCCGCATCGCTGAGTCGCACAACAAACTTATCCACAGAAATGCAATTTGGCGGTGGACAAGGGTGGAAAACTGACTATGTGTCGCGAGTTTTGTCCGGCTGGCCGGGGACAAACTGCCGAATTCCGACACTTTTTCGCCCGCCGACCTCAGCGAAAATATTATCCGCCCTGCTTGGCCAGCAGCTTCAGCCGCAGCGCATTGAGGTGAATGAAGCCGGCCGCGTCCTTCTGGTCATAGGCGCCTGCGTCGTCCTCGAACGTCACGTGCTTCTCCGAATAAAGGCTCAGCGGACTCTTGCGGCCCACCAGATGCACGCCGCCCTTGTAGAGCTTCAGACGCACTGTGCCGGTCACCTTCTGCTGCGACAGGTCGATGGCGGCCTGCAGCATCTCGCGCTCGGGCGCGAACCAGAAGCCGTTGTAGATCAGCTCCGCATATTTCGGCATCAGCTCATCCTTCAGATGGGCTGCGCCGCGGTCCAGCGTGATCTGCTCGATTCCGCGGTGGGCGGCGGCATAGATCGTGCCGCCCGGCGTCTCGTACATGCCGCGCGACTTCATGCCGACAAAGCGGTTCTCGACTAGGTCCAGCCGCCCGATGCCGTGCTTGCGGCCCAGCTCGTTGAGTGCGGTCAGCAGCGTCGCGGGGCTCATCGCTTCGCCGTTCAGCGAAACGCCGTCGCCCTTCTCGAACCCGATCTCGACATATTCGGGCGTATCGGGCGCATCTTCGGGATCGACGGTGCGCGAATAGACATAGTCGGGCGTCTCTTCCCACGGATCTTCCAGCACCTTGCCCTCGGACGAGGTGTGGAGGAGGTTCGCATCGACCGAGAACGGGCTTTCGCCGCGCTTGTCCTTCGGCACCGGAATCTGATGCGATTCGGCCCATGCGATCAGCGCCGTGCGGCTGGTCAGGTCCCATTCGCGCCATGGCGCGATCACGCGGATATCGGGGTCGAGCGCGTAGGCGGACAGTTCGAACCGCACCTGATCGTTGCCCTTGCCGGTCGCGCCATGCGCGATGGCGTCGGCGCCGGTTTCATGCGCGATCTCGATCAGGCGCTTGGAAATCAGCGGGCGCGCAATGCTGGTACCCAGCAGATAATCGCCTTCATAGCGGGCATTGGCGCGCATCATCGGGAAGACGAAATCGCGCACGAATTCCTCGCGCAGATCGTCGATATAGATGTTCTCGTCCGGCAGGCCCATCAGCTTGGCCTTGTGCCGCGCGGGCTCAAGCTCTTCGCCCTGGCCCAGATCGGCGGTGAAGGTCACCACCTCGCAATCATAGGTCACCTGCAGCCATTTCAGGATCACGGAGGTATCGAGACCGCCCGAATAGGCGAGGACGACCTTCTTGATGTCGGACTTGTCGGTCATGGCAGGGCTTTCTGATCAGGAAATGCGCGAACGCGCGTTGCAGCGCGCCCCTAGGACAGAGCGAAACGGCGGGCAAGACCCGAAGGCGTCGCGCTTGTGCGCTCAGGCGTTCGAGAGCGCCTTGGGGCGAGCGGGTGCGTTCTGCGACGACATGATCGCCTCTTCCGCCCCGGCCATGTAATCGCGGTGCATCGGCAGCGCGTGGCGGCTGCGCACGTACTGGATCTGGAAATTGCACATGCCGCCGCTCTCGAACGCCGCGGTCGCGCCTGACAGGTAGAACGTCCACATGCGAAAGAACCGCTCGTCGTACATGGCGACGATCTCGTCCTTGTGGTCGAGGCAGCGCCGATACCATTCGCGCAGGGTCAGCGCGTAATGCAGGCGTAATGTCTCGACGTCGGAGGCGATCAGGCGAACCTTCTCGCTTGCCGCGACGGTTTCGGACAGGGCGGGGATATAGCCGCCGGGGAAGATATATTTGCGGGTGAACGCATCGGTCGTGCCGGGCTTGCCCATGCGGCCGATGGTGTGGATCAGCGCGACGCCGTCCTCCTTCATCAGCCGCGCGCAGCAGCGGAAATAGGTTTCGAACTGCGGCTGTCCGACATGCTCGAACATGCCGACCGACACGATCCGATCGAATTGCGCGCCTTCCGAGGCAAGGTCGCGGTAATCGACCAGCCGGAACGTCACGCGGTCGGCGACCCCGGCGGCCTCGGCACGCTGCCGGGCGAGGGCGAGCTGCTCCTCGCTCAGCGTGATGCCCAGAACCTTCACATCGGCATGGCGCGCCAGAAAGATCGCCATGCCGCCCCAGCCGCAGCCGATGTCCAGCACCCGCTGTCCCGGCTTCAGGTCCAGCTTGGCGGCGATATGGGCCAGCTTCTCGGTCTGCGCGTCCTCCAGCGTCATGCCCTCGCGCGGCCAGTAGGCGCAGCTGTACTGCATGTGCGGCGCATCCAGCATCAGGCGATAGAGGTCGTTCCCGATGTCGTAGTGATGGGCGACATTGGCCTTGGAACTGGTCGCCTTGTTGAACTGGGTGGCGATGAATTTCAGCCGGTCGGCCATGCGCCGGCGAAAGCGGGGAGGGGAGATGCGCTGGCCCGCATCCCAATGGTTGTTGCCCTGCAGCAGCTCGACCATTTCCATGATCCCGCCGCCGCTTTCCACGATCAGCCGCCCGTCCATGAACGCCTCTGCCGCGCCAAGGCGCATGTCCATCACGATGTCGCGCGGCACCTTCTTGTCGGTAAAGCGGATCCCGACCTCGGGCATGATGCCGTCGGGCGTGCCGAACGAGCTGGTCGAGCCGTCGGCATAGGCGACGGTCAGGCGCCCGCGCTTCACCGCCTTCGACAGCACCGCTTCCAGAACGCGCTTGGCACCGATCATGGGCGAATTCTCCTGAACTTGGCGCCATGACGTAGATGGCCGGTTTTCGTGCAGATTATGGTTTGATCATCCGCGATCAAGTGCGCAGGGCCGGTTTTGCCAAAGCGTCTCAGCCCTGCGACGCCAAAGCGTCTCAGCCCTGCGACTCCTCGCGCGCCATGAAAAGCACGTCGCGCGGCTGCGTCATCAGGTGCTGTCCCGAATCGACGCAAAGCATTTCGCCGCTGGCAAGATGGCCCTCGCACAGGAACACGGCGGCCTCGGCCAGCTCCTCGGGCTGCGTCAGCCGTTCGAGCAGGTTCATGCGCCCGCTGGCCTGATGCTCCTCGGCCTGCTGGTCGTGGCTGGGCAGCATGGCACCGGGGGCGAGGCCGTAAATGCGGTCGGCGCTGCCGGCATGTTCAACCGCCAGCATGCGCGTGGCCATCTGCAAGGCGGCCTTTGACATGGAATAGGAGAAAAAATCGGGATTGGGATTCCACAATTTTTGGTCGAGCACATTGACCACGCGCCGCCCTACCAAAGCCTGCGCCTTTTGCAGGAAACGCTGTGCCAGCAAGACCGGCCCCGCCGCATTGGTGCGCATGGCGCGCTCGAAGATCGGACCCTCTATCGAATGCGCATCTTCATATTCGAACAGCGACGCGCTGTTCACCAGCGCGCGCCAATCCGTCAGGCGGCCTGCAAGCGTGTCGATCAGCGCCGCGGCCTCCTCCGCATCCGACAGATCGGCCTGCGCCGTTTCGGCATCGGGCAGCGAATCCGCCAGCGCATGCGCCGCATCGGCAGATCCGCGGTAGTGGATGACCACATGCCATCCGGCGTCGGAGAATGTCCGCGCCATCTTCGCGCCCAGCCTCTTGGCGGCTCCGGTGATAAGGACGGCGGGCTTTGTCATGCCGGGCACCTAGCCATGAATGGCGCGCAAAGAAAAGGGGCCGGAAAGACATATGCTTTCCGGCCCCGTCATTCGATCCTCAGCGGCAGCGGGCGTCGCCCCGGTCGATCGCCCTGCCGATCAGGGCACCCGCCGCGGCGCCCAGCACCGTTCCGGTCGTCCGGTCGCGCCCGCCGTCAATCTCGCGGCCCAGCAATGCGCCGCCGGCTGCACCGATGATCAGGCCCGTGGTGCCGTCATCGCGCTTGCAGCGATAGTAACCGTCGTCGCCGCGCCAGTACCGATCGCCCGAACGCATCTGGCGCGGGTGATAATCATGCCGCTCCTTGGCGCGCTTGCCATGCGCGGGTGCCCACGGCGGCGGATCGGCGGCGGCGGGTGCGGCGGGAATCGCCATCGCAGCAGCCAGAACGGTTCCCATCAGTGCCATTCTCATAGTCTTGTCCCTTCATCCAACTCGTTCGCCGCTGGCTGGCGGCCTTTGCATGCATCATGCTTCAGGAAAGCCAAACCTTTGATGAACGACCCTGACAGGCTGCGTTGTGCCCGACGAATGGTTATCATCGAGCGACGGGATGAAGTTAACCCGTTGATAACCATACCGAACCGGCGCAGCGCTGCCACGATGCGATGAGGGGTCAGAGAGCGGCGATCTGCTCCTTGGCCGAAGCCATCGCCTTTTTCCGGCCTTCGGGCATGCCGACGCCTTCCGCGCGGATCACGGTGATGTCGTCGATGCCGATGAAGTTGAAGAAGGTCTCGAGCAGGCTCTCCTGGAAATCCATCGGGCTGTCGTCGCCGTAATTACCGCCGCGCGCCGATGCAACGATGATCTTCCTGCCGCCCGCAAGCCCCTCGGGCCCGTTTTCCGAATAGCGGAAGGTCACGCGCGGAACGCCCAGCCGGTCGATCCACGACTTCAGCGCGGAGGGGATCGTGAAATTATACATCGGCGCGCCGATCACCACGACATCGGCCGACAGGAATTCCTCGAGGATGGCCTTTTCGGCAGGGGCGGCGGCCTTCATGTCGTCGGTCCAGTCATCCTCTCCCATGCGGATCGCGCCGGTGGTGATGGGGTTCAGATGGGCCAGCGGCTCGGTGCCCAGATCGCGGGTCACGATGTCCGCGTCGGGATTGTCGGATTTCAGCTTCTCGACGATCATGTCGGTCAGCTCGCGGCTGACCGAATCTCCGCCATTGGTGCTCGAATCGACTTTCAGTATTTTCATGTGACAACTCCGGTATCAAACGATAACCACCGGCATATGGAGATCACCCGCCCCCATCCGCAAGAAGGCACACAATCGTACGCTAGTCACACGCGTGTTCCCCATGGCGATGCGGGCGACATCGTGCCGGGCCATTCGCCCGCCGCATGCCCCGCCGTGACCGAGGTTTTGTCGCGGGTCGGCGACAAATGGTCGATGCAGGTGGTGATGCAGCTGGGCTATGGATCGATGCGCTTCAACCAGCTGCGGCGCGAGATCGACGGCATTTCGCAGCGCATGCTGACCCGCACCTTGCGCGGGCTGGAGCGCGACGGGCTGGTGGACCGCACGGTCACTCCCAGCGTGCCGCCCCGCGTCGACTATGCTTTGACGCCGCTGGGCCAGTCGCTGCGCGGCCCCGTGGCTCTGCTGGGCGACTGGGCGGTGGCGAACCGGGAAGCGGTGGCGCAGGCGCGCAGCGAATACGACCTGCGCGAGGACGGCTAGATCGTCATCTTGAAGCCGGTATGGCTGGCTTCGAAACCCAGCCTTTCGTAAAAACGATGCGCGTCTTTCCGGCGATTGTCGCTGGTCAGCTGGACCAGCGTGCAGCCCTGCTGGCGGCAATGCTCTATCGCCCAGCGGATCATCGCCGCGCCGTGTCCGCTGCCGCGCAGATGTTCGGCGATATGCACCGATTCGATCTGGCCCCGCAGCGCGCCCATGCGGCCGATGCCGGGAAGAAGGGTGATCTGCATCGTGCCCACGACCGCGCCATCCAGATCGGCCACCACCAGCATCTGGCGCGGGTCCGAATCCACCGCCTGAAACGCCGCTTCATAGCGCGGGTCCAGCGTGCCGCCCGCGGTTTCCCGGCTACGGCCCAGCATGTCCTCGGCCAATAGCGAGACGATGGCGGGCAGATCGGCGGCGGTGGCGCGCCTGAAAGCGATGCTCAACCCAGCGCCGCCTGTTTTTCGGCGGCGATGCGGTCCAGCTCGGCCCGACTCTTCTTTTCCGCGGCCGTCTTCAGCTGGCCGCAGGCGGCATCGATGTCGCGCCCGCGCGGCGTGCGGACGGGCGCGCTGATCCCCGCTTCGAACACGATGTTCGAAAAGCTGCGAATGCGTTCGGGCGTCGAACATTCATAGGGTGCGCCGGGCCACGGATTGAACGGGATCAGGTTCACCTTGGCCGGAAGGCGGTATTTCTTCAGCAGGCGGACAAGCTCGTGCGCGTCCTCGTCGCTGTCGTTCTTGTCCTTCAGCATCACATATTCGAAGGTGATGCGCCGCGCGTTCGATGCGCCGGGATAATCGGCGCAGGCCTGCAGCAATTCTTCGATGCCGTATTTCCTGTTGATCGGCACGATCTCGTCGCGCACGTCCTTGGTCACCGCGTGGAGCGAGACGGCGAGATTCACGCCGATCTCCTCGCCGCAGCGGTCCATCATCGGCACGACGCCGCTGGTCGACAGGGTGATGCGCCGCTTCGACAGGGCCAGCCCTTCGCCGTCCATGACGATGCCTAGCGCATCGCGCACATTGTCGAAATTATACAGCGGCTCGCCCATGCCCATCATGACGATATTGGTCAGCAGGCGCCCGTCGGCGGAATAGTCGCTCTCGCTCTCGTCCCCCAGATTGTCCATCCGGCCCTTGGGCCATTCGCCCAGCGCATCGCGGGCCAGCATGACCTGTCCGACGATTTCGCCCGGCGTCAGGTTGCGCACCAGCCGCATCGTGCCGGTATGGCAGAACCGGCAATTCAGCGTGCAGCCCACCTGGCTCGACACGCAGAGCGTACCGCGCGTCTCGTCGGGGATGAACACCATCTCGTAATCATGGTTGTCGGCGGTGCGCAGCAGCCATTTGAGCGTGCCGTCGCTGGAATGCTGCGCCTCGATCACTTCGGGCCGCGCAATGACGAAACGTTCGGTCAGCCACGGGCGCATGGTCTTGGCGATGTCGGTCATCGCCTCGAAATCGGACACGCCGCGGTGATAGATCCAGTGATACACCTGCTTGGCGCGCAGCTTGGCCTCCTTCTTGTCGAGGCCCGCATCCTCGAACAGCGAAGCGATCTGCTTCTTCGGCAGGCCGAGCAAGTCGAGGCGGCCGTCCTCCCGCTCGGTAATCGGGCGCGGGACGGGCACGGGGTCGATGTGGCCCGAGATGGGCATGTTGGTCGGCACTGCTGTCATGATGCCCGCCATATAGGGGACAAGCGCCCAAAGCGCCAGCCTGCCGGATACCTTCTATATCTTCGGGCGTGCGCGAATTCGCATCTGCGGAATTTGTTCCGTATCTATATGTATCACATGGTGTTTGTCGCAAAATCCGCACCTGATGGCGACGAGTTGACCGTAATTTGCGGCAAGCTGCATTGTTGTCTTGTGTTCATGAAACGCAACATTGTGTCCGAGCATTTCCCCGGTCCATGGCCCCGCAAAGGGGTAATGAGGGAAAAGATTGGAGTACTTATGAAGAAGCTGATTTCCATGGCCGCCGCCGGTACTGCTGCCGCCATCGTCGCCATGCCCGCCCATGCGCAGATGAACGACTACGATTTTTCGGGTCCGCGCGTCGAGGCGATCATCGGCTATGACATTTCGAAGGCCGGTTCCGATTCCGACAATGACATCAACGACCAGGACGACCAGAGCATCGACGGCCTGCTCTACGGTGTCGGCATCGGTTATGACTATGATTTCGGCAATGCGGTGATCGGGCTTGAAGGTGAATACACCGACTCGACCGCCAAGACCGAATATAGCGACGGCAACGACTTCGAAGGCTTTGGCCTTGGCCGCGTCGACACGGGCCGCGACCTCTACATCGGCGCGCGCGCCGGTTACAAGGTTCAGCCCGACCTGCTGGCCTATGTGAAGGGCGGCTACACCAATGCCCGCTACAACCTGCTGGCGCGCGACGGCGAATCCGAGCTCAAGGACAACATCGACACCGATGGTTGGCGTCTGGGTGCCGGCCTTGAATATGCGATGACGCCGAACAGCTTTGCCAAGTTCGAATATCGCTATTCGAACTACAGCGAGGCGGAGTTCGATTACGGCAACGACATCGAAAGCGACCGCTTCAACATCGACACCGATCGTCACCAGATCGTCGGTTCGGTCGGCTACCGCTTCTAAAGCATAGCCCGATGAACGTGAGGGGCGGGGCCGGACAACCGGCCTCGCCCTTTCGCGTGTCAGGCCGTGTCGCTCAAAGCGCGCAGCCGATCAGCGCGGCGTCGATAGCGGTAGGCGCACCCGACAGGTCATAGATGTCGCGGAAATATCGCGAGCGCCGGTCGCGGGCGTGAACCACCATCGTGTCGGCCTCGCGCAGCGCGGCGATTACCGCGCGGCTTCCGCCGTTGCCGACATCCCGGCTGGTGGCCGTCGCGCCTTCGCCCGACAGCCGAAAGCGGCGATTGCCGACCTGCAGCGTCACCGCGCTCCCCGTGCGGATCACGCGCGACAGGCGCAATTGCAAGGCGGGCGCATCGGGGGCGAGCGAGACCGACGCGAAAGGCTCAAGCTCACCCCTCGCCAGAGACGGTTCCGCTTCGGCAATGGCATAGCAGCGCTTGCCGTCGCGAAACGCACCCCATCCCGAATGCACCGAAATCGCCTGCGGAGCCGCCAGCGCGGGCACGGCGCACGCCAGCAAGACAAGGGCGGTGAGGGGCCTAATCATAGGCGATGCCGACCACTTCCCATTCCTTGTCGCCAGCGGGCAGCCGCACCGTTCTCAGATCGCCGATGGACGCGCCCCGCAAGGCGCGGGCGAGGGGGCTGCCCCATCCGATCCGGTTCGCGCCCGCATCGGCCTCATCGTCGCCGACGATGGTGACGGTGCGGTGCTCGTCATCCTCGTCGGCGATGGTGACCGTGGCGCCGAAATAGACGCGGCTGCGATCCGGCTGCTGCGCCGGATCGACGACCCGCGCCGCCTTCATCCGCCGGGCGAGCCGAGCCAGTTCGCGGTCGATCTCGCGCAGCTTCCTGCGGCCATAGATATAGTCGCCGTTTTCGCTGCGGTCGCCGTTTCCGGCCGCCCAGCTGATGATCTCGACGATCTCGGGCCGGTCCTTGCCCAAAAGCGCGTCATATCGTGCGCGCATCGCGGCAAAACCGTGCGGCGTAATGGGATTCCCGGTGGCTTTCATGCGCCATGACTAGCGCGGGCCGGATGACGATGTCACCCGGCCCGCACATGTTTTCGATAGGTTTGAATTCGGTCAGCTACCGGGCTGCTTGCGCATGTAATAGCTCAGCGGATAGGCCCCGCTTTTCTTGCCCGCCTCGGGATAGAGCGCGTCGTAATAGGCCGCATTCTCCAGCACGCGCGCGACATAGCGGCGCGTTTCGCTGAACGGAATCGCCTCGATCCATTCGACCCAGCCGATTTCGCCGCGCCGCGGATCGCCATTGGCGCGCAGCCATTTGCCGACATTGCCAGGACCCGCATTATAGGCCGCAATGGCCAGCGGATAGGAACCGCCGAACACATCCATCATCCGCGCGAAATAACCCGCGCCCAGCCGGATATTGTACTGCGGATCCGCGATCAGCGAGCCGGGATTATAGCTCAGATACATCTTCCCCGCCTGCTCCCGCGCGGTGCCGGGCATCAGCTGCATCAATCCGCGCGCCCCCGCGTGGCTGACCGCGTCGGTCGCGAACTGGCTTTCCTGCCGCGAGATGGCATGGACCATCGTCCAGTCGCCGCCCGCGGGCACGTCGATCCGCGGAAAGCCATAGGGAGAGAACGCATAGATCTGCTTGGTCGAGGCCTCGCGGCCCGCGATCACGGCCAGGTCACGCCGCCCGGTCTCGCGGGCAAGCTCGGCGATCAGGGCATATTCGCTGGGCGTTTCGGCCTGACGGCCCAGTTCCTTGAAGAATGCGACGCCCGTGCGCCAGTCGCCCGAACGGCCAACTTCGCGGGCTGCCTGCACCAGCGGCCTGCGATTGAACTCGGCGCGCTCTTCCGCAGTGGGATTGCCCAGCCTGCCGGCGGGCACGGCAAGCGGACGGCCCAGCCGCTCATGCGCCATCTGGCCATAGAACTGGTCGGGATAGGCGGCGGCCTTCTCGAACTCGGTACGCGCGAAATCGCCCATGCCCGCCTTTTGCCCGGCAACGCCCGCGAAATAGAAGCCCTTCGTGCGAGCCGGAGCCGTCATCTGCGAGGCGCCATAGATCGCGAACATGCGCGCCGCGCTGGCGTTGTCGCCGCGCCGCATGGCGGCTTCGCCGACATTGTAGAACAGCTTTTCGTATTCGTCGCGGATCGGGCCGGAGAGTTTCGACACGTCGGTTCCCGGACCGAACGCCGCATCGGCGCGCTGCGCGATGCGGACCGCGCTGCCGATATCGCCGCTCTCAACCGCGGAATTTGCCTGGTACCGCATCTCGCGCACGAATAGCAGCGGATCGCCTGGCAGGCTGGAAAGGGCGGGCGAATTCACGATGAAGCTGCGCGCGGCGGCCTGCTGGCCCGAACTGCGCAATTGCCGTGCGCGGTTATAGATCCAGCCCGGATCGCCCGCGGCAGACGCAGGCACCTGAAGGCCCAGCGCGGCGGGATCGCTGCCCTGCGCCGCGGCAAGGCGTGCCATCATCAGCGGACGTTCCGCCCCGGTGATATAGCGCATCTGGCGGGCGGCAGCCTCACCCTCGTTCTGCCACAGCAATTCGTCCATGCGCGCAACATGGTCCGCCACGGTGAACGCCCCGCCGAACATCGCGGCCAGCGAAGCCTCGGCAGTGGGCGACATCGCGCCCGCGCGCCATGCACGGCGTGCGGCGTCGATCGCCTGCGGACGGCCCTGCGAACGCAGCGCCAGCGCATATTGCGCCTGACCCTGCCCGGTCAGCGGCGGATGGCTGTCGAAAAACGCGACCAGCCGGGCGGCATCGACATATTCGCTGTCCAGCCGGCCCTCGGCCTTTTCCTGAAGCGATTCCTGATTGGGAAGGCCCGGATATTGCGCGATAAAGCCGGAAACCTCGGTAAAGCTTGGGTTGGGCTGTGCCTGCAATTGCTGCCAGCGCGTGACGGCATAGGCCATCGGTCCGGGGCGCACCGCCATCTGCTGTGCGCGGGCCCGTTCCCAGTCGCCCGGGTTCCACTGTATGTCGCCGAAACTCTGCGAGGCAGGCTGCTGCGCGGCAGGCTGCTGCAAGGGGGAGGCTTGCTGCGCCATCGCATCCTGCGCTAGCGCTGGCGAAGAGGAAAGTGCCAGGATAGCAAGCGGCGCGGCGCCCGCGCGCAGTCTGGCAAAAAGTCGAAAATTGCGTTGGGTGTCCATGCTGGACATAGTAGGGGGTCCCTCCTTATCAGCGAATGAACGGCGGGATCGGCAATTCGATCCCGCTAGACGGCGCGAATATACGCCACCAAGATGTTGTTTTCAGGAGCGATTCCAATAATGTTCTCGGGTTCGATTCCGGCACTGGTCACCCCCTTCGCGGACGGCGCGGTCGACGAGGCCGCCTTTCGCCGCTTGATCGACTGGCAGATCGAGAGCGGATCGTCCGCGCTGGTCCCCTGCGGCACCACGGGCGAGGCGTCCACCCTCTCTGTCGACGAGCATCACCGCGTGGTCCAGATCTGCGTGGAACAGGCGGCGGGTCGCGTTCCGGTTATAGCGGGTTGCGGGTCGAACGACACCGCGACAGCACTTATGCACATGGAGCATGCCGCTCGGTACGGCGCGGATGCGGCACTGGTCGTCGCGCCCTATTACAACCGGCCCAGCCAGGCGGGACTGATCGCGCATTTCTCGCATCTGGCGAAGAATTCCGACCTTCCGATCGTGCTTTACAACGTGCCCGGCCGGACCGTGACCGATATCGAACCCGAAACGGTGTGCGACCTCGTCAATCTGTTCCCCGACCGGATCGTGGGGATCAAGGACGCCAGCGGCGATCTTTCGCGCGTGGTCGATCACCGCATGGGCATCGGGCGCGATTTCTGCCAGCTGTCGGGCGACGACGAATTGTCGCTTCCTGCCAATGCGGCCGGGGCGGCGGGCTGCATTTCCGTCACCGCGAATGTCGCGCCGAAACTCTGCGCCGAGTTTCAGCAGGCCTGCGTCGACAATGATTTCGCGCTCGCCCGCCGGATCAACGACCGGCTCTATCCGCTGCACTACGCGATGTTCGAGGATTCCTCGCCCGCGCCGGTCAAATATGCGCTCAGCCGCGTGCACGACTGGATGAACGATTCGGTGCGCCTGCCGCTGACAGCCTGCAGCGAGGCGGCGCGCAAGGCGGTGGACGAGGCGCTGGTGCACGCGGGCCTGCTGGAAAACGCCTGATCGCCTGACGCCATTACCGGCCGCGACCAGATCACTGGCCGCACATAATCCGCCGGATCATTCCGGCGGATTATGCTCGATCACAAAGGCGACGCTTTCGGCCAGCATGCGCTTGCGCGTCTCCGCACGCGACAGCCAGTGGTCCTCACCGTCCAGAACGACCAGCCTGTGCGGCTTGCCGGCGTCTTTCAGCGCGTCCGCCATCTTGCGGCTCTGCGCGATCTCGACCACCGTGTCGTCGCGCCCGTGGATCAGCAGCACCGGGGCATCCGCGCGGGACGCCAGCCGCGCCGGCGAAATTGCGGCATAGCGCGAGCTTGGCCCCAGTTCCTGTTCCAGCGACCGTTCCAGCATCGGGTTTCGCCCTGACTGATAGCTCTCGGAATTGACCATCATCGCAATGTCCGCGACCGGCGCGACCGCCACCGCGCAGCGATAGCGGCCCTGTTCGATCGTCACACCGGCCAGCGCCGCATAGCCGCCATAGCTGCCCCCGACGATGCAGGCGCGGGCCGGATCGACGATGCCCTTTTCGGCCAGCGCGTCGACCCCGTCGGTGATGTCGGTCTGCATCTTGCCGCCCCATTCGCCGTCGCTGGCGCGTTTGAAGGCGAGGCCGCGCCCGGTCGATCCGCGAAAATTGGGCTGGAACACCGCATATCCGCGTGAGACAAAGGCCTGCGACCACCAATCGAAACCGGCCGTGTCATGGGAATGTGGGCCGCCATGCGGCAGCACCACCAGCGGCAAGTTCTTGCCCTCGCTTCCGGGCGGCAGGGTCAGGATGCCGTCCATCGCCAGCCCGTCGCGCGCGGTATAGGCAAAGCGGCTGGCGAGACCGACATTGATCGGCGGGATCGCCACGCGTTCATAGCCGACGGCCTTCGCGCTCATGGAATCGATATCGACCAGGAACCAGGTCCCGCTGTCCTTTCCGCCATTGGTGCGGACCAGCACCTTTTTCATGTCGGAGGTCCAGTCCACCATATGCGGGCGGACCCCGGCAAAGGCGGCGCGCACTTTCGATGCCGTCGCCTGGTGATCGCTGTCATAGAACACCGGCTGCGGATCCTCTCCCGCGCGCAGATAGCCGATTAGATAGCCGGTCCGGTGATCGAAATAGAGCCGTTCGACAGGCTCGTCCTCAAGGATTTCCGCGGCGGGCGCGGATCCGTCGAGGGGCACTTCCATCCAGCGTTCGCGTCCGTCTTCCTCCAGTGCGTAGATCACGGTCCGGCCCTCATGGCCGAGCGAAATCAGCGCGACATCGCCATAGGGCGACACACCCGACGCAAGCACGCCGCCCTGCGTGTTCATGATCTGCCATTTGCCGGTCGAGACCATCAAGTTGAGCCGCACGGCCAGATTGCCCGACGCATCGACGATCCAGTCGCGGTACGAGCCTTCGCTGGCCGATCCATCGACTTTCGTGGCCGAGAGATCGCTGGCATTCACCGCGAACAGACCAGGCCTGCCATGATCGAATTCATAGCCGAGGCGTGACCCGATCGTGTTTCTGCGGAAGGTCACGCCGCCGACATAAAGCTGCCACTGGCCATCCGCGAAACGCGTGCCGTAATGGCCGACGACATAGTTCCCCATGCTCTGGTCGTTGGCGAAGACCGCCTGCGGCTTGGGAAGCTCGGCCTTGTCGTCCACGGCGACCACGACGGTGCTCGCCAGTTCGGCCCGGTTGGTGGTGAACCCAAAGGGCAGCTTTTCCGTGCTGGTCATGTTGACGACCATGCGATCGTCTCCGGCCCAGCCGACCGAGCGGATCTTGGCGTCGTCGACCCGCAGCATCGAAATGGTCTCAAGCTCGGAATTCAGTGCCATGACATAGCGCTGCCCGTTGCTGGTCATCAGCGCGGCGATCCGCTCGCCCGATGGCGAAATCGCCGCATCCTCGAAATCGGGCAGGGCGCCATAGGCATCGAGCGGCGGCGGCACGACCGCCGTTTCGGCAGCGGCCCGCGAAGCCGGATTGATGGCGAGCAGGAACACCGCGCCGATAAACGACAGCGGCATACGCAATGACGACAAACCCATGAAACGACCCCCGGAACCCTGTGCCGCTCATGGCATTAAACAATCATTTCTTGCAATAGGTTGAAAGCCTTGTTCGCCGCGCCGCGCGAAGCGGTGAATTTTGCGAAAGATGCCCTTTCCCTGCGGCCCCGGCGTCACTAGATGGGCGGCATGGCCCGTCCCAAACCCTCCACGTTCGAAAAGGTGAAGACCGTCGCCGACAACCGGCGCGCCCGCTTCGACTATTTCATCGAGGACACTTTCGAGGCCGGGATCGCCCTGACCGGGACCGAAGTGAAGTCGCTTCGCTTTGGCGAAGGGTCGATCAAGGAAAGCTATGCCGAAGTGCGCGACGGGGAGGCGTGGCTGGTTAACGCCAATATCCCCGAGTTCAGCCACGGCAACCGTCACAACCACGAGCCGAAGCGCCCCCGCAAGCTGCTCCTCCACCAGCGCGAGATCGAGAAACTGCTCGGCGCGGTGGAACGCAAGGGCATGACGCTCATTCCGATGTCGGTCTATTTCAACGGCAAGGGCCGCGCCAAGGTCGAGCTTGCGCTGGCGAAGGGCAAGCAGACGCATGACAAGCGCGCGACCATCAAGGACCGCGACTGGCAGCGGGACAAGGCGCGGCTGATGCGCGAAAAAGGCTAGGCCGCGGGCAGCGGTCCGGCCGTCCAACGGTTGGGCCATTAATTTGGCGGGTCCGTCGAATTTCCGGTGGTCCGTTCATGACTTGTGTAACCGATTTGCCCTAGGGAAGGCCCAAAGGCAGATGGCAAACCGCCGCCGCTCCGGAGTCGAATCGGAGCCGGACGATGCGGCCAGGAAGGTTGGATGGGTTCCTCGGTGAAGAACCGGATCATGCGCTGGACGCGCAAAAACATGCCCACCCGCGAAGGGCTGGCCAGCAATCGCTGGCTGGCGCCCATTGCGCATCGCTTCCTGTCGCCCGAATTGTGGCGTTTTACGCGCCGATCGGTGCCGCGCGGTGTCGCGCTGGGGCTTTTTGCCGGCTTTATAGTGCCGTTGGGGCAGATCTTTCTCGCCGCATTCCTTGCGCTGCCGACCCGGGCCAACGTGCCGGTTGCCGCGCTGGTCACCTTCGTCACCAACCCCTTCACCTTTCCCTTCTGGGCGCTGGCCGCGAACCGGCTGGGAAGCTTCATCCTGAAGATCGACGTGGCGACAGGCCATTCCGCCGTCAGGGAAATCGAAGGCGGCAGGCTGGACTGGCTGCGCGAATTGTTCCAGCTTGCCGGTGTGACGGTATTCGGTTTCATGGTGCTGGCGCTGGTATCGGCGGCGGTCGGCTATCTGGTCTCCTCGTGGGGCTGGCGCTGGTGGATCGGTCGCAAGCGTTTCCGCATGATCCGCCGCCGCCGCGAAGTTGCGGCAATGGGGTCGGAAAGCTGAAGGGCACTACCGTCACCGGACCGGGCGGGCTGTCGACATGGCCCGATTGGCTGCCCGTCGCCGTGGCGCTGGCGGCCAGCGCGTTTCTCATCCAATTGCTGTCGGGTATCTGGCTGCTGACCGCCGCCTATGCGGGCGGCGCCGCCGTCATCGCGCTTGCGCTGCGGCGCGTCGCCATGCGCAGCGCCGTGCCGGCGGACGAAAGCCTCGCCCCGCCCGACTGGTCGGTCACCGTTTCTGCGATCGAGCGGGACAATATGGCGACCGTCATCACCGACGGGGCAGGGCGCGTCGTCTGCGCGAATACGCGATACGGCGAATGGTTCGGCTTTGATAGCGCGCCGCCCGAATTGGCGCTCGACGAAAAATCGACGGACCGCCTGCGCGAAGGCGCGCGCGAGGCGTGGCGTGCCGGTTCGGTCCGCGTCGAATCGCTGGTCGGCACTAGCGGCCGCTGGAACGCCGCGATCAGGCGGGCAGGGCGCGGACAGGACTATCTGGTCTGGGACCTCGCTCCGGTCGAGATGGTGGATCTGGGTGCGCGTGTCGTGCGGCAATTGGGCGACAAGCTGGGCCGCGCGCTGTCCCGCGCCGGCATCCAGGCGGCAGCGGTCAATGATGACGGCGAAATCTTGGGTGCCAACAAGGACTTCCTGCGCCGTGCGACCGGCAATAGCGAGTCCGAGTTGGCGGGACGCGAATTCGTCGAATTCCTGACCGCCGACGAATATGACCGCATTTTCTATGCGCGCGAGGGGACGAGCGGCGAGGATCTGCGCCTGCTCCATTTCCCGATCGCCGATCCCGATCTGCCGATGGACGACAGCGCGCCTTCGCTGTTCCTGATCCTCGATGGCGGGCTGCGTGCCAACGATTCGGCGGCATTGCCCGAGATCGAGGCACTGCTGGCGTTGCTTCCGCTGGGGCTGGCGATGACCGATCGCGACGGCCGCTTCCTGTTTGCCAACAAGGCCTTTCGCCGCGCCGCAGGGCTTGAGGAGCAGGGCGAGATTCCCCCTTTCCCCAGCGATCTGGTGGTGCGTGAGGACAAGGGCGCCTTTGCCGATGCCATCCGCCGCCATGCGGCCGGAACCTCCTCGGCAGGCGCCATGCCTGTGCGACTGGAAGCCAACTCGGAAGAGCCGGTCACGCTCAGCCTGGCGGGCGTGCGCGGTCTTGGCGATGCGGCGGTGCTGCTCAGCTTGAAGGACACGACCGAGGAAACGCGCCTGAAAAGGCAGGTCGCTCAGGCGACCAAGATGCAGGCCGTCGGGCAATTGGCAGGCGGCGTGGCGCATGACTTCAACAATGTGCTGACCGCAATCATCGGCTATTGCGACCTGATGCTGCTCCGCCATGCGCCGGGCGACAGCGATTACGACGACATTCAGCAGATCAAGGCGAATTCCAATCGCGCGGCCTCGCTGACGCGGCAATTGCTGGCCTTTTCGCGCCAGCAGACGCTGCGCCCTCAAGTGCTGCAACTGCCCGACGTCGTCAGCGAGGTCTCGAACCTGCTGAAACGGCTGATCGGCGAGAAGATCGAGCTGCGCGTCGATCACGACCGGGCCCTTGGCGCGGTGCGAGCCGATCCTCAGCAACTTGAGCAGGTCATCATCAACCTTGCGGTCAATGCGCGCGATGCGATGATGTCCAAGGGCGATGGAGACGGCGGGATCCTCACGATTTCGACCCGCCGCGTCGGCCCGCGTGACGTCCGCGCGATGAAGAACGAGGTGCTGCCGCCCGGCAATTACACCGCGCTGGTGGTGGAGGATACGGGCACAGGCATTCCCGCCGAGTCGCTCGGCAAGATCTTCGAGCCGTTCTTCACGACCAAGGAAATGGGCAAGGGCACGGGCCTCGGCCTGTCGACCGTCTATGGCATCGTCAAGCAGTCGGGCGGCTTTATCTTTGCAGAGAGCGAGCCGGGCCAGGGCGCGCGCTTTTCAGTCTATCTTCCGGTGCATATTCCGGTCGCAGGGAGCGAATCGCCTCGCCGGCCTGACGAAGCGGAACCGCGCGCCGTTTTCGGCGGAACGGGAACGATCCTGCTGGTGGAGGACGAGGACACCGTGCGTGCGGTCGCGGAACGCGCGCTGACGCGGCAGGGTTACAAGGTCCAGACCGCCAGTGACGGCGAGGAAGGCCTGCAGATCGTGCGCGATGGGGGCGAGTTTGACCTCGTGATCTCGGACGTGGTGATGCCCACGCTCGACGGTCCTGCCATGGCGCGAGAGATCCGCAAGCTGAAGCCCGGCCTGCCGGTGCTCTTCATGTCCGGCTATGCCGAGGAGCAGCTGCGGCGCGAGATCGACTTTGCTGGCATGCATTTCCTGCCGAAACCCTTTTCCGTCGCGCAGATAGGAAAGAAAGTTGGGGCTATCTTGGGAGAGCAGGCGGCAACCGCAAAACCCGCGGAAACGCGCGACAATGGGTTGTAGGAAATTTCTTTGTTCCCCACTTGTTCTGTGAGAACAAATGCGATACATCACTGTCCATGCAGTTGACCTTTGGGGGCAACGAACTAGGCAGCAGGGGGCCGTGAAATGGCAGCAAATCTGAAACTCGTGAACGGGGTACCCGACGTGGATCGTCAAAAGGCGCTGGACGCCGCACTCGCCCAGATCGACCGGGCATTCGGCAAGGGCTCGGCCATGAAGCTGGGCAGTCGTGAGGCTATGAATGTGGAGGCGATCTCGACCGGATCGCTGGGGCTGGATATCGCCCTCGGCATCGGCGGCCTGCCCAAGGGCCGCATTATCGAGATCTATGGCCCGGAAAGCTCGGGCAAGACCACGCTTGCGCTGCATGTCATTGCCGAGGCGCAGAAGGCGGGCGGAACGGCGGCGTTCGTTGACGCCGAACACGCGCTCGATCCGGTCTATGCCAAGAAGCTGGGCGTCGATATCGACGAGCTGATCGTCTCGCAGCCCGACACGGGTGAGCAGGCGCTCGAAATTACCGATACGCTGGTGCGTTCCAACGCCATCGACGTGCTGGTGGTCGATTCGGTGGCGGCGCTGGTGCCCCGCGCCGAGATCGAGGGCGAGATGGGCGACAGCCACGTCGGCCTTCAGGCCCGCCTGATGAGCCAGTCGCTGCGCAAGCTTACCGGCTCGATCAACAAGTCGAAGTGCATGGTGATCTTCATCAACCAGCTGCGCATGAAGATCGGCGTGATGTACGGTAACCCCGAAACGACGACGGGCGGCAATGCGCTGAAGTTCTATGCGTCGGTCCGCCTCGACATCCGCCGTACCGGCCAAATCAAGGATCGCGACGATATCGTCGGCAATTCCACACGCGTGAAGGTCGTGAAGAACAAGGTGGCGCCGCCGTTCAAGCAGGTCGAGTTCGACATCATGTACGGCGAGGGCGTTTCCAAGATCGGCGAGATCCTGGACCTTGGCGTCAAGGCCGGCCTCGTCGAAAAGTCCGGCGCATGGTTCAGCTATGATAGTGTCCGCATCGGTCAGGGGCGTGAAAACGCGAAGACCTTCCTCAAGGAAAACCCTGAACTGCGCGAAAAGCTGGAGGCGGCGATTCGCGGCAAGACCGACAAGGTCGCCGAAGAGATGATGACCAATCCGGGCAATGACGACGACGGCGAAGAGTGATCGTCAGCCACCAGGTATGTTGATGGGGGCGGGAAGCGATTCCCGCCCCTTTTCATTGCGCCATCGCCTGTTATCGGCGTTTCCGCTGCGACGGAACGGGCATTGCGCAAGATGGCTTCTTGTCGAAGCGGCGTAGCTGTCCTAACTGCCCCGCATGACGTCGACCAATGATATCCGCTCCTCGTTCCTGGGCTATTTCGCCGGGAAGGGGCACGAGAAGGTCCATTCCGCGCCTCTCGTTCCCTATAACGATCCCACGCTGATGTTCGTGAACGCGGGCATGGTGCCCTTCAAGAACGTCTTCACGGGCCTGGAAAAACGCGAAATTCCGCGTGCCACTTCGTCGCAGAAATGCGTGCGTGCGGGCGGCAAGCATAACGATCTCGACAATGTCGGCTATACCGCGCGGCACCACACCTTTTTCGAGATGCTGGGCAATTTCTCGTTCGGCGACTATTTCAAGGAGGAGGCGATCCTGAACGCCTGGACCTTGCTGACCAAGGAATGGGGTCTCGCACCCGAAAAGCTGACCGCCACCGTCTATCATACCGATGACGAGGCGTTCGACCTGTGGCGCAAGATCGCGGGCCTGCCGGAAGAGCGGATCATCCGGATCGCGACCAGCGACAATTTCTGGTCGATGGGCGATACCGGTCCGTGTGGTCCGTGCAGCGAGATTTTCTACGACCACGGCGACAAGATCTGGGGCGGCCCTCCGGGATCGCCCGAGGGAGACGGCGATCGCTTCATCGAGATCTGGAACCTGGTGTTCATGCAGTTCGAGCAGCAGGCCGACGGCACGCGCCAGCCGCTGCCGAAGCCTTCGATCGATACCGGCATGGGGCTGGAGCGCATCTCCGCCGTGATGCAGGGTGTGCATGACAATTACGACATCGACACGTTCAAGGCGCTGATCGCGGCCTCGGAAAGCCTCACCGGCGTCGCGGCCGAGGGCGATGCCCGCGCCAGCCACCGCGTCATCGCGGACCATTTGCGCTCGACCGGGTTCCTGCTGGCCGATGGCGTGCTGCCGTCGAACGAGGGGCGGGGCTATGTGCTGCGCCGGATCATGCGCCGCGCCATGCGCCATGCGCATTTGCTGGGCGCCGCCGATCCGCTGATGCACCGTCTGGTGCCGTCGCTGGTGGCCGAGATGGGGCAGGCCTATCCCGAACTCGCCCGTGCGCAGGCGCTGGTCGAGGAAGTGCTGGAACGTGAGGAAACCCGCTTCCGCCAGACGCTGGAGAAGGGTCTGCGCCTGCTTGACGATGCCGCCGCCGATCTGGGCGAAGGCGACGAACTTCCGGGCGAAACCGCGTTCAAGCTCTATGACACCTATGGCTTCCCCTATGACCTGACCGAGGACGCGCTGCGTTCGCGCAAGATCACCGTCGACCGCGCCGGTTTCGATGCCGCGATGGACCAGCAAAAGGCCGCAGCCCGCGCCGCGTGGAAGGGCTCGGGCGATGCGGCCTCCAGCGAGGTGTGGTTCGACATTGCCGAGCGCGAAGGGGTCACGGAATTCACCGGCTATACGTCGACCGCGGGCGAGGGCACCGTTGTCGCGCTGATCGTCGATGGCGCGGAAACGCAGAGTGCCGACGCTGGTCAGGAGGTCATCGTCCTGACTAACCAGACCCCATTCTATGGCGAAAGCGGCGGTCAGTCGGGTGACGCGGGCACGATAACGCGTCCTGACGGGTTGAAGATCGAGGTTACCGACACCGGCAAGCCGCTGGGCCGCCTGCACGCGCATCACGGCAAGATCGAAGCCGGCACGATTGCCGTAGGGGAAACCGTGCATCTGACCGTCGATGCCGAACGGCGCGACGCGATCAGGGCCAATCACTCGGCCACCCACCTGCTGCATGCCGCGCTGCGCCACCGTTTGGGCGGTCATGTGACGCAAAAGGGGTCGCTGGTGGCCGAAGAACGGCTGCGCTTCGACTTCTCGCATCCCAAGGCGCTGACGCCCGAGGATATCGCGGCGATCGAGGCGGAAGTGAACGCCGAGATCCGGCATAACGAACCGGTCACCACCCGCCTGATGAGCCCCGACGATGCGATCGAGGCAGGCGCGATGGCGCTGTTCGGCGAGAAATACGGCGAGGAGGTCCGCGTTCTTTCAATGGGGCGCGCAGGACAGGATGCGCGCAATTATTCGGTCGAGCTTTGCGGCGGCACCCACGTCAATGCGCTGGGCGACATTGGCGTGTTCCGCATCGTATCCGAAAGCGCGGTGTCGTCTGGCGTGCGCCGTATCGAGGCGTTGACGGGCGAAGCGGCCCGGCAGTGGCTCGTGGCGCGCGAGGATGCGCTCAAGGCCATTGCCGGCGCGATCAAGGCGTCGCCCGACGAAGCGCTGGACCGCGTGCAGGCCCTCGTTGACGAACGCCGAAAGCTGGACCGCGAACTGGCCGAGGCGCGCAAGGCGCTGGCCCTTGCAGGTGCCAGTGGCGGCGGTTCGGCCTCGGCCCCAGCGGACGAAGATGTCGGAGGTGCGAAATTCTCGGGCCAGGTCCTCGACGGCATGAATCCCAAGGAATTGCGCAGCCTGCTTGACGAAGCGAAAAAGCGGATGGGCTCCGGCGTTGCGGCGATCGTCGCGGTCAACGATGGGCGCGCCGCGATCGCTGTGGCCGTGACGGACGATCTGACCGATCGCTTCGACGCGGTTGCCCTTCTGCGCGAAGGCGTGACGGCACTGGGCGGCAAGGGCGGCGGCGGCCGTGCCGACATGGCGCAGGGCGGCGGGCCTGACGGCAGCAAGGCGGCCGACGCAATCGCTGCGGTCAAGGCGGCCATGGCGGAAACGGTCGCCTGAACGCGCCAGGCACGGGCGCAAGACCTACCCCTCGGCGGGTGAGGTCTTCAGCTTGGGTCTCTTGCTCAATTCGCCTTCCAGCATGAGCTGGTCGCGGAATTCGTCGCGCTTCTCGTGGATCGAGGCGATGACGGGACCCATCGGCACGCCGACATTGACCAGCACGGCCTCGCTCAATTGCAGAGAGCTTTCGAGCGTCTCGGGCACCGCCTCGGTCGCGCCGGCGCGGTAGAGTTCGGCCGCATGTGCGGTGTCGCGGGCGCGGGACACGATTGGCACGCCCGGATAGCTCTCGCGCAATTTGCGGACCAGCCGGGCAACCAGCACCGGCTCGTCCATCGTCAGGATGAAGGCATTGGCACCCGACAGGTCGATCCTGTCCATCGCCGGGCCGCGTGCATCGGCATAGAGCAGCGGGTGCTGCTTGCGCCGCGCGACATGCACAAGCTCTGGATCGGCGTCGATCGCGAGGAAGGGGCGGCCGTGTTTCTGCATCATCTCGGCAACCAGCTGCCCCACGCGGCCATAGCCCAGGATGATCGCGCGTTCCTGCGTGCCATCGTCCACGGATACAGGTGGCGCGGCGTCGACGCGGCGGGCGACCGCCTTGCCGATCAGCGCGAGGATCGGCGTAATGGTCAGGCCGATGGCAGTGACGATCTGCCAGAATTGCGCCGTCTGGGGCTGAATGAGCTGTGCGCTGGCGGCGGCGGCCATCACGATCAGGGTGGTTTCCGAAGGCGCCGACATCAATATGCCAGTTTCGACGGCAGTTCCGCGCCGCGCGCCCATCATGCGAAGCAATATGCCCGTGACGAGCGCCTTGCCCAGCAGAACCCCTGCCACCGCGATGGCGATCGGCGCGATATTCTCGGCAACCACGCCGAGATCGACGCCCATGCCCACGGTGATCAGGAAGATGCCGAGCGCAAGACCCTTGAACGGGGCGGTGATGCCCTCAACTTCGGTATGATATTCGGTCTCGGCGATCAGCAGGCCCGCGATCAGCGCACCGACGATAGGGGACAGCCCCACCGCCGCCGTCGCAAGGCTGGCGATGATGACGACCAGCAGGCTGGCGGCCAAAAAGAGTTCGGGGCTTTTGGTACGGGCTGCCTGTGCGAACAGGCGGGGCAGCATGAAGCGGCCCGCGATCATCAGCACCGCGATCGTCAGCGCGCCAGTCCAGATCGTGGTCCATAGTCCGTCCCCTCCGTCAGACGCCGCATAGGGCGCCATCGCGCCAAGCAGGAAGATGATGGGGACGATGGCGATGTCCTCGAACAGCAGCATCGACAGGGCCGCCTTGCCGACGGGCGACTTGGTCCCCGAAATCGGCAGCACCAGCGCGGTCGAGGACAGGGCAAGCGCAAGGCCGAGACCCAGCGCGCCGCTCCAGTACTGGCCCATCACCATCAGGGCAAAGGCGATGAGCGCCGCCGATATGGTGAGTTCCAGCGCGCCCAGCCCGAACACCAGCCGCCGCATCGACCATAATCGGTTGAAGCTCAGTTCAAGACCGATGGTGAACAGCAGCAGGATGATCCCGAACTCGGCAAAGGGATCGAGCCCTTGTGGGTCGGTTATCGTGACATATTGCAGCCAGGGATAATCGAACACCAAGCGGCCAAGCCCGAAAGGCCCCACCGCCATGCCGACAAGGATGAAACCGATGATCGGCGTGACGCGGAACCGCGCAAAGACCGGAATGACGATGCCTGCCGCCCCAAGGATGACCAAAGCATCGGACAGGACGGGGGTAAGGTGCAGTTCGCTCGCCATAAGGGGACGAATATGCAGCTATGCCGCGCGAGGGAAGGGGGGCGCGGGCATAAACTTGATTTTCTTGCAAATGGACCGAAGCCGGGCACGAAAACCCCGTCGATCGCCGGTACGGTCGACGGGGTATCGAACAGGCGAAAAGCCTATTTCGCGGTGTCGAGCAGTCCGCGGGCGCGCAGCAGCGGCTCTACCTGCGGTTCGCGGCCGGTCAGGGCCCTGAACGCATCGTTGTAGTCGATGGTCCCGCCGCGCGAGAGCACGGTTTCGCGGAACCTGTCGCCATTCGCCCGGGTCATGCCGCCATTCGCGTCGTACCATTCGCCGGTGTTTGCCGAGAGCATCTCGGTCCACAGATAGGCGTAATAGCCTGCCGCATAGCCGCTGGCCCAGATGTGGCGGAAATAGCTGCTGCGATAGCGCGGCGGCACCAGTTCGGTATGAAGACCGGTTTCCGAGAGCGCCTTGGCCTCGAACGCGTTGACGTCGCCGGGAACCTCGCTGGCGGTGCGCGTGTGCCAGTCCATGTCCAGCATGGCCGCGGCCAGCGTCTCGCCCAGCGAATAGCCCTGGTCGAAGGTCTGCGAATCCTGCACCTTTTGCAGAAGTTCGGCAGGCATCGGTTCGCCAGTCTGATAATGGCGCGCGTAATTGGCCAGTACCGTCGGCTCGACCGCCCATTTCTCGTTCGCCTGGCTGGGGAACTCGACGAAGTCGCGCGGCGTGGCCGTGCCCGACAGCATCGGATAGCGCTGATCCGCGAACATGCCGTGCAGCGCATGGCCGAATTCGTGGAAGATCGTCTCCACCTCGTCGAAATTCGCCAGCGCCGGTTCGCCTTGCGCCGGCGGCGGGATGTTCAGCACATTGTAGATCACCGGCTTTTCATCGAACAGGTGCGACTGGCCGACGAAGCCCGACATCCATGCGCCCCCGCGCTTGTTGTCGCGCTGGAACGGGTCGAAATAGAACAGCGCCAGTTCCGAACCGTCATTGTCATAGACGGTGTAGACCGACACGGTCGGGTGCCACACCGGGATATCGTCGCGCTTCTTGAAGGTCAGCCCGTAAAGCTTGTTGGCGGCGAAGAACACGCCGTCTTCCAGCACGCGATTGACTTCGAAATAGGGCTTTGTGGCGTTGTCATCCAGATCGAACTTCTGCGCCCGCACTTTGGACGCGTAATAGTCCCAGTCCCACGGCTGAACGGTGAAATCGCCGCCTCCGGACTTGATCATCGCGTCGATCGCGGCGGCGTCGCGCGACTGGGCGCGTGCAGTCGGACCGGCAAGACCCTCCATGAAGCGGGTCGCATTTTCCGGCGTTTCCGCCATGCGGTCGTACATCTGGTAGCTGGCGAAATCGGGTTCGCCGAACAGAGCAGCCTTTTGCGCGCGCAGGGTGGCAATGGTCTTCACGAGCTCGCGCGTGTCGTTCGCCCCGCCGCCGACAGTGCGGTTCCAGCTCTTTTCGAACAAAGCCTTGCGCGTATCGCGATTGTCGAGCGAGGACAGCATCGGCTGCTGCGTCGTGTTCTGCAGGGCGATGACATATTGCCCGTCCAGCCCACGATCGGCAGCGGTCGAAGCCGCAGCGGCGATCTGCGCATCCGACAGGCCGGCAAGGGCGGCCTTGTCCGAAACGACCAGCGCCTCGTCCTTGGTCGCCTGCGTCAGCATTTGCGAGAACTGCGTGCTCAGCGTCGACAATTGCGTGTTGATGTCGCGCAGCTGCGTCTTCGCCTCGGGCGAGAGTTCGGCACCCGCGTGGACGAAGTTCTCATAGGTCTTTTCGAGCAGCACCGCGTCTTCGGGCGTCATGCTCATCGCGGCGCGGTTGTCATAGACCGCCTTAACCCGCGCAAAGATCTCGTCGTTCAGGTAGAGCGTGTCGCTATGCGCGGCCAGCCTGGGCGACATTTCCTCGTCAATCGCGTCCAGCGTGTCGTTGGTCACCGTGCCGGTCATCACCGAGAAAACACGCATCACGCGGTCCAGCATGCGGCCGGTGCGCTGCAGTTCGACGATGGTGTTGTCGAATGTCGGCGCTGCGGGATTGTCGGCGATCGCCTGCCATTCGGCCTTTTCGATGGCCATGCCCTGTTCGATCGCGGGCCTGAAGTCGCTGTCCTGGATGCGGCTGAAATCAGGCGCATGGAAGGGGAGGGTGGACGGCTGGGCGAAAATGCCGGTTCCTTCCGGAATGGCGTTTGCAGTGGGTGCGGTGGTCGCCATCGAACTGTCCGTCGCGGTCGTGGTGCAAGCGCCGAGCGATGCGGCGCAAAGCGCCGTTCCGATCAGCAGGGCTGATTTATACAAGAAAACTCTCCGGGAATATTACCTTTTGCGACGACGCGGCGTTCATGGCCGCGCCAAGGCTGCATGCCTGCAGAAATCCCATCGACAGACCGCGCCCCTGCAGCCTTTATGGCAATTTACGGTCGCAAATGAAACCATTTTGCGACGACTGGCTAGGGTTGCGGAGTTTCTGGCTGCCTATTCCGCAGGCTGGACCGGCTCGGTCAGCCAGCCTTCCAGCAGCGCGGCGACTCTGTTCACCACCGGCCTTCGCACCAGCTCGGAATGGGTCACATCCATATGCCGGATCGAGATGCCGGGTCCGCGAAGCAGGCCGCGCCAGCCGGATAGCCGATCGGGATTGTTCAGCAGGTCGGTCGGATGCATCCGCTCTGCCACGATCAGCAGCGTCGGGGCGGTGCGGCGGCGAAAGCGATAGCGGGTAACCGCCTTCACGAGGCTGCCGACGAAGCGCGGATTTTCGTTGCTGATGAACTCGGGAATATATCTCGGGCGAAAGCGGCCGAAAGTCCTTGGGAACCAGAAGCACAGCGAGCGTGCCAGCCTGCGCGCCGCATGGTCCATGCCGTGTTCGCGAAAGGCGGGCCACATTTCCTGCCCCGCCCAATGCGCCCATTGCCGCGGGCCGGCGGAGCAATGGGTGATCTGCGCGTCGATGATGATCACCCTTGTCCTGCGTCCCATCTGCTCAAGCGCATCGGCGAGCGCATAGGCCATGATACCGCCAAACGAATAGCCGAGCAGAGCGACCGTTCCCTCGGGCTGCTCCTTGTCGATCAGGGGAGCCAGCGCTGTGACCAGCGTTTCGATCCGCGGCTCCGCGATCATCTCTTCCGCCAGCGGCAGCGCATGGAGCATGATGAGGCTGCGATGCGCCAGCAGTGGTTTGAGACTGTCGTAATCGGTGTCCGTCCCGCGAATGCCGGGTGCGAAGAACAGCTTCTCTCCGTCCGGATTGCCGTCGCGGGTGATGAAGACATCCCCGTTGCGCCGATGGCTGATGGCGCGGGCCAGTGCCTGCGGACTGGAATGATGCGCCAGCAGGTTGACCGCGATGGGCCGGTCGAGAACATCCTCGAGCTGAAGCGCGATATCGACGCACATCAGCGAATCCCCGCCGGCGGCAAAGAAATCCTCATCGGGCGCGAATGGCTCCCGCTTCAGCGCCTCGCCGAAAAGCCTGCCGATCGTGTCCGCGATGGCGCCGTCGGGGCCGGAGTCGGCCAAGTCCTGCTGCGCCGGACGGGGAGGCGGGGTGTCCTGAAGGCGATCGGCCATCCTTGCGAGCGCGGCGCGGTCGATCTTGCCGCTGGCAAGGCGCGGAATTGTGCTCAGCCAGATGAGGCGATGCGGGATCATGCTGGCGGGCAGACGTTTACGCAACTGCGCGAGTACGGCGGCATCATTCTCGAACTCGGGACTGCGCGCGCATGCGAACACGATCAGGCGCGCATGGTCCGAAGCCGGATTGGATACGATGGTTCCGCCGTCCTCGATGCCGTCGATCGAAACGATCGCGTCGTCGAGTTCGGCAAGCTCGATCCGGTGTCCGCGCAATTTCACCTGGTCGTCGATGCGGCCCAGAAAGGCCAGTCGGCCTTCCGGTCCGATCCTCCCCAGATCTCCGGTGCGATAGGCGCGAAGTCCGGTCAGGGGATCCTCTACGAAGCGTTCGGCAGTGAGCCGCCCGTCGCCGACATAGCCATGAGCCAGTACCGGACCGCCGATCCAGATCTCGCCGGTTTCGCCTTCCGCGACCGGACGAGCGGTCGCGGGGTCGCGGATCAGCAATTTGGCCCCGGCAACCGGTACGCCGATATCCGGCAACTCGCGCGAATTGCGATCGACCGCGGCGATGGTCGTGCAGATCGATGCCTCTGTCGGACCATAATGGTTGTAGATGCGTCCGGCGGCGCAGGAGGCGAAGATCTCGTCGGCGATGTCGCGGGTCAGCGTCTCCCCGCCGCTGTTGATGACCTTGACGCTGTCAGGGATGGCGCCAGCCCTTGCCAGTTGCCTGAGTGCGGTCGGCACGCCTTGGAGTAGCGTCGGCTGCTCGTCAGCGGTGAAGGGTTCGAGCGCATTGTCTTTCAGAAGGATCGTCCCCCCTGAGGCCAGCGGCGCGAAAATCTCGAACACCGAGGGGTCGAACGAGACCGAGGTGACCGCCGCGACCCGTGCCAGTTCGCCATGCTGGAAATGACGGATCGAACCGGTGATGTAATGGCTTGCATTATGGCCCAGCAGGACACCCTTGGGCTGTCCCGTGGAACCCGAGGTATAGAGAATATAGGCCGGATCGCTGGGGGGGAACGGCTCGCCGTGCGCCGTGTCGTCCGCGACCAGATCGGCGGCGTCGATCGTCAGCCCCGTAAATTCCGTTTCCAGCCCGTTCTGGCCGAGGCCGACGATGGCCTCGACCCCGCTGTCCTGCAGGATGAAATTTAGGCGGCCCGTCGGCTGCGCCATGTCCAGCGGGATATAGACGCAGCCCGCCTTCATGCAGCCGATCATGGCGGCGACCAGATCCCCCGACCGGGGCAGTGCAATCGCGACCCGGCTTCCGCGGCGCAGGCCATTGGCCTTCAGCGTATTGGCAAAGCGGTTCGAAAGCTGGCCCAGCGCCCGGTAGGTCGTCGCTTCGCCCTTGCGCATGATGGCGACCGCGCCGGGCGTGCGGCGCGCCTGCTCTACGAACAGCGTGTCGAGCCGCTGAAGATCCCCGTCGACGGGAGGGGTCGTTTCAAGCGATGGAATCGGCAATGCGCTTCTGGCGTTCACGATCCTAGGCGGCAGCGGCAGATCGCGATTGACGGGCAATCTGCATTTCGCGTTCGCCTGCTACGCCGTAACGCGCCGAAAATGCCGCCTGATACCGCGCATCGTCAAGCATGAAGGGCGCGTCTGCCAAGGCCATGTAGCGCACCGCAAGGCTGATGACCGGCGCGTCGAGCGGGCGGAATTGAGGATTGCGAATACCGCCCTCCTCGCAGCCGGGATAGAACTGCCCGATCATCAGGCCGCAATCGACGAATTCGGGCTTTAGCCGCTTCTGCACCCGCTCGATCATGGCACAGTCGGCTTCGCCATCGAGGGCGGAGAAGGTGACGACGAAAGCGCGCAGCATGGGATCTATGCCGGAACTCTCGCCCCATGCGATGAATTCGCTGCGCACCTCATCCATGATGCCCGCAATGCATTCCTCGGCATCGGGGCCAGCCGTGCAATTGGCAATGCGTATACCGCCGCTTGCCACGCCGCGGCGCGCGAAGGGACAGACGGGACCGGTGCGGCCCAGATCGGGATCGCGGCTGACCAGGCGGCGCGACACGAAGCAGGCCATGCTGGAAACCGCGTCATGGCCGGGGCCGACTGCATGGGACTCCGCAATTTCGCGGATCGTCCGGAACGGCGACAACACGGCCGGATCCACCTGAACCCGCGAATGAACCGTCACTGTGAACAGACCCCTTATCCGAATTTGGAGCGGAAGCCTCACCACCCGACCGGCCAGTGTGCCGGTCGCATGGGGATACTTCGTCACGTTGCGGGGATGTTATCGGATCGCCCTTAAATATTCGCTTTCAAATTCGGGGTGTCCCGAACTTAGCCAGATTAGCCTTTTGGCCGAACGGGATAGGCGCATCGCTCTTGTGGACAAGAGAGGGCCGCAGCAGCCGAAACATGCTCCGCCAATCTCAGGAAAGGCATGGTCCGGACGGGTGCGAACAGCCTGAATGCTCACTCAGGCTGCCCGAACCACGGTCCTCAGAATTGGCAAACGATGCTCAGCGGCATTGCGGATGCGTCTGGATGTCGTCCAGCGATTCAAGGCGTCCATCGGCGATCGTCACTTGCACGCACTGGCGCGAGGCCGGGCGGTACTGGATCGAATAGCGCGTATTGCCCGAGGTGAAATTATCGACCTGCCGGAAGCCGCGGCGTTCCAGCTCGTCCATTCCCCCGGCCGCGCGTGCGCCGCGCAGATCCTTGAAGTCGGCGGTATCGACATAGCCGCCACGGCCGCTGTGATGGCGAAGGTTCGCATTACGCTGATCTACGCCGGCAGTGTAACCGGCCGAATAGGCATCCGAATCGTGCTTGTTATGATAGGGGGCGTTGTACAGCCCGTCATTATAGCCGTCCTCGTAACGCTGCTCGTCCTTTGAATCGCTGTAATGCTTGTCGTCTTCGTGATGATGCGATTTGTGCGACAAGAGCGCGCCAAGGATGGCGGCGCCTGCAATTACGCCAACCGCCGCGGCCGCGTCGCCGCCGCCACCCGAATGGTTGCAATCGGAATCGCTTGCATCGACGATCGTTTCGACCGTGCCGCGATAGGTTTCCGTCCGCACGCAGTTCTTGTCGTCGGTATCCCACCAATAGGCATAGGTGTAGCCCATCGTATTGGTATCGCTGGTGATATATTTGAAACCGCGGGATTGAAGAGCGCTTTCGACACCCGCCGCTTCGAGCCCGGTCAGGGTGGTGAGTTGATCGGCTTTTTCTGCCAGGGCGGGGGTGGCCACCAGGGACAGCATGACCGGTAGCGCGACTATTCTTCCGATAGTGTTTCGGGACATATCAATCCTCCGCTCTCTGGGCCGCAAATTCGGCGCCCGTTTCTCCCTTCAAATGATCGACATCGGTCGATGCGTTATTTCTGCCCAGAAACAATAGTTTGGACAAGGACGTTTTTCCCGGTCGGACATTTCATGTCGTTTCACGCCATTTTGCCGTGAGTAACAGGGATTATTCTTGCGGGTCAGCCATGCGGTTGGAGCGGGGGCACGGGATTAAGGGCGCTCCGGCCATGTTTGCCGGCGCCAAATCTTCTGCAAGAGCGCATTTCGCGTCATCGATCCTGAAGGCCAATCCGCGTCGACTGCCCGCCAACGGTGCAGGAGGGGTGAGGCCAAAAGGCCATGATCATGCAGAAGAGAAATTGGTCGGGGAGAGAGGATTCGAACCTCCGGCCCCTGCCTCCCGAAGACAGTGCTCTACCAGGCTGAGCTACTCCCCGACCGGACGCGCCCGACATGCGGGCGGTGAGGCAGAGGCGCGCCTATAGGCGGGCGAGGCGGGGCTGGCAAGCGGGCATTTCGCAAGTTTTCGTCCACATGCCGCCGCACAGGCTTTCCACAGGGTTTTGCCGGGGAAGCACCCGTCGCGCAGCGCCTGCATATGGGCAATGTGCGCTGCCGGGTTATGATGGCGCATGGCCAGCTCTGCAGACATTGTCGACGCGCACGCGCGCGAAGCACCCCATTACGAACAGCAATATCTCGACCTGATGCGCCGCGTCTGGGAAACGGGCAGCGAGCGTCGTGATCGTACCGGTGTCGGCACGCGTTCTCTGTTCGGCGAAACGATGCGCTTCGACTTGTCGGGTGGCGCCATGCCGCTGATCACGACCAAGCGCGTCTTCTGGAAAACGGCGACCCGCGAGTTGCTGTGGTTCCTGACGGGCGACACCAATATCCGTTCGCTCGTTCAGCATAGGGTGGGGATCTGGACGGACTGGCCGCTGGCCAAATACCGCGCCGCGACCGGCGACGATATCGACATGGACGCATTCTCGGCCCGCATCGCCGAGGACGCGGCCTTCGCTGCCGAATGGGGCGAGCTGGGGCCCGTCTATGGCAAGCAATGGGTCGACTGGCCCGTCTATCTGCCCGCGGGCGACGGTCTCTATCGAAAGGGTGAGGGGATCAATCAGGTCGAGCAGCTGGTCGACAGCCTTGCGCATAATCCGGGCAGCCGCCGCCACATCCTCGAAGGGTGGAACGTGGCCGAACTGGACCAGATGGCGCTGCCGCCTTGCCACAAGACCTATCAGTTCCATGTCGCCGACGGGCGGCTCAACGGGCTGATGTTCCAGCGCAGCTGCGACATTGCGCTGGGCCTGCCGTTCAACCTGTGGTCGGCGGCGCTTTTGCAGGTGATGCTGGCGCATCAGGTCGGGCTGGAGCCGGGCGAGTTCGTATGGATGGGCGGCGACGTGCATCTCTACCTGAATCACGCCGAGCTGGTTGAGGAGCAATTGTCGCGCACGCCCGCCGGCGACCCGAGGCTGACGATTCTTCGCAAGCCGGATTCGATTTTCGACTACCGGATCGAGGATTTTGCGGTCGAGGCCTATGCTCCGCAGGCGCATATTGCGGCGCCGGTGGCAGTGTAAAAGGACGCGAAGCGGGAAGTTTCACGATCTCGTCATTTTTCTGTTTTGAAAGCCGTTGACAGGGCCGAAAGCCTGCCCTAGTTGCGCGGCTCCCAAGGGGCGCACGCTTCCACGGACTGCCCCTTACAAGGCATACGCGGGTGTAGCTCAGTTGGTTAGAGCGCCGGCCTGTCACGCCGGAGGTCGCGGGTTCGAGCCCCGTCACTCGCGCCACCTTGGGAACTTCTCAAAGCATTGAGATACAAGACTTCGGGCCGGTCACTGCGACTGGCCCGAGGGTCTTTGCGCGTCAGGAAAGACGCTGCCGGATCAGCCCCAGCGGCCGGTTTCCATCCAGATCAGAAACCGCCTGAGCGGTAGCAGCCAGACGATCCCCAGAACCAGCCAGACCGGCACCTGCAGCAGCACCGGCCAGCGCGAGATCGGCTCTATTAGAGTGACGACCACGCCCGCGTAGATCATCAGGCCCAGCAGCAGCAGCAGGATGCCGACCGGCTTGCGCCATGTCGGTTTCCAATCGGGCCTGCTCATCGCGCGCCGACCAGGCCGAAGGGGCCGAACATCCGCTGCGGGGTCACTACGGCGGCGAGCGGCCTGTCATGCGCCTCAACCGGAAGGGCGGGCAATTCCTGTACGTCCCACGCAAGGCCGATCGCCAGGGCATCGGGATTCGCGGCCAGCCAGCGGTCGTAATGGCCGCCGCCTTGCCCCAGCCGCGCGCCGCTGGCGGTAAAGCCCAGCAGCGGGACGAAAAGCACGTCGGGATCCAGCGCTTCCGCCTCGTCATCGGGCTGCAAGGCACCGAAGGGTCCGACCTCAAGATCCCCGTCGCCCCATGGATCCGACCATTGCGCGAATTCCATGATGGATTTCTCATCGGCGAAACGGGGCAGGGCCAGCCGGTGGCCTGCCTCTGCAAAGAAGCGGGCATAGCCGCCCGTGGGCGCTTCGCCGATGGTGGGATGATAAAGCCCGACGACCGCGCCTTCCGGCACCAGTGCCTCGATCGGCGCGGGCGGGCGCCGGAACAGCAGGCCCCGCACCGATTCGGGCAGGGATGAGACATGATCCAGCCGCGCCTTGCGCAGGTTCTTGCGAAGATTGCGCTTGGCTTCCAATTCCAACCCCGATCCGGAAAAACTGTGACGGGCCCACCATGGGTCGTTTGCCGTTTGAAATCCTCTGACGCCTCAAGCATCAGGTGGGGACCGATTGCCCCGGCCCACGAGCCAGGACAGGGTCAGCCCCCTTTGGATTATTTATAGCCTCAGGGATGTTCTGTCGGCTCGTGCCGGGCAGAACCCGTCGCGTGTGATCTAGGCGTGGTGGTCGCCGCCCTCAAGGTGTCTTGCGATATTTTCGATGCGCTGCGTCAGGGAATCGACGCGATTGGTGATCATGTCGCGCATCTTGTCGTCCATGGCCGGACGCGGGCGATCGGCGGCGTGGCGCATCGCATCAAGCTCGTCCGCCAGCATCAGCGCCGCGAACAGCAGCATGCGCGGTTCCGACATCTCGACCGCGCCGGCGGCGCGCGCCTTGCCGTCGATCATGCGGCCAAGCGTCGTGATATGCGCTTCCTCGCCCTTGCGGCAGGATACGGCGAAGCGGCGGCCGGCGATTTCCAGCATCAGATTGCTGTCGGCCATCCTACGAGCCCTCGCCCTCGGACGTCAGTTCGGCCAGCACGCTGTCCAATTGCCGCAAGGCGTCGCCGACCTTGCCGCGAAGCGCGTCATTCTCCCGGCGCAAAATCACCGCATCGCCGTCGCCCGCGGGCCTTAGCGTCGCAGCGCGTTCCAGCCGCGACACGGCGCCTTCGAGCCGGGCAAAGGCCTGATCGAGCGTGTCGGCGGAGGCCCCGCCTTCAACCGTCAGCTTTTCCGGCGTGGCGGGCGTGCGCGAAACATCCTCAACCATCGGCGCGAATGCCCGTCGAGCGGGGGCCCATAATAGGGTCGGCGGCTACGCAGGCGGCGCGCCGGAAAGGGTGAGTGATCATCATAAGAGCCCAGATTAAATCATCGAAAGGGGGCGGTAAAGTTGGTTGCCGAACGCGCGTAACGTCCGGTCGGGCCCAGCGATCAAAACATTTGCGCCGGGCCGGTTCGCGGTGGCGGTGGATGGGGGCGACGGGCGGGGCCGACGGGTGGGCGGCCTTGACGGGACCGAGCCTGCGTCCCATTGCACGCGGCGCTAGCCGAATCGTCCGAAGGACGTGTGTTTCAGCTCCATGTTCGGGAAGGCCCGGGAAACCCATATGAGCACCAATACCACTATTGCCGTAAGCAGCCTCGGTTCCATGGCCAATGCCATCCGCGCTCTTAGCATGGACGCCGTGCAGGCCGCCAATTCCGGGCATCCCGGCATGCCGATGGGCATGGCCGATGTGGCGACCGTGCTGTGGAGCGAATATCTGAAATTCGATCCCTCCGCGCCGGACTGGATGGACCGCGACCGTTTCGTGCTGTCGGCGGGGCATGGCTCGATGCTGATCTATTCGCTGCTGCACCTGTCGGGCTATGCCAATCCGACGATGGACGAGATCAGCCGGTTCCGCCAGCTGGGCAGCCCTTGCGCGGGACACCCGGAGAACTTCCTGATCCCCGGCATCGAAGCCACCACCGGTCCGCTGGGCCAGGGCCTTGCGATGGCGGTCGGCATGGCAATTGCCGAGCGGCATCTGAATGCGAAATTTGGCGACGATCTGGTCGATCACCGCACCTGGGTGATCGCGGGCGACGGCTGCCTGATGGAAGGCGTCAACCACGAGGCGATCGGCCTTGCCGGGCATCTGGGTCTTGGCCGGATGATCGTGTTCTGGGACGACAACAACATCACCATCGACGGCGCCGTCGGCCTGTCGTCTAGCGAGGACGTGCTCAGCCGCTATCAGGCGGCGAAGTGGCACACCGTGCGCTGCGACGGGCATGACGCGGATTCGATCCGCAAAGCGATCGACGAGGCGCTGGCCGATCCGCGTCCCTCGCTGATCGCGTGCAAGACCGTCATCGGCAAGGGTGCGCCCAACAAGCAGGGCACCAGCGCGGTGCACGGCGCGGCGCTGGGGGCGGACGAAGTGGCCGCTGCCCGCAAGGAGCTGGGCTGGACTGCCGAGCCGTTCACCGTGCCCGACGACATTCTTGCCGACTGGCGCAAGACGGGTGAGCGCGGCAAGGCCGCCCATGCCGAATGGAACAAGCGGCTGGAAAGCGCGCCCAACCGGGGCGAGTGGGAACAGCACATGATGCCTGTCGGCGATCTTGCCAGCGCGGCGATCGAGACGTTCATCACCGACCTTGCCAAGGAACCCAAGACCGTCGCCAGCCGCAAGGCGAGCGAGATGGCTCTAGGCCCGCTGACCGAAAAGCTGCCCAGCCTGATCGGCGGTTCGGCCGATCTGACCGGTTCGAACAACACCAAGACCAAGTTCACCGATCCGCTGACCGCCGACAATTACGCCGGGCGCTATGTCTATTACGGCATCCGCGAATTCGGCATGGCCTGCGCGATGAACGGCATGGCGCTGCATGGCGGTGTCGTTCCCTATGGCGGCACGTTCCTGATTTTCAGCGACTATTGCCGCAACGCGATCCGTTTGGCCGCGCTGCAGCAGATCCGCTCGATCTTCGTGCTGACCCACGATTCGATCGGTCTTGGCGAGGACGGACCGACGCACCAGCCGGTCGAGCAGGTGATGAGCCTGCGCCTGATCCCCAACCTCAACGTGTTCCGCCCTGCCGACATCATCGAGACGGCGGAATGCTGGGCGCTGGCGCTGGAAACGTCGGACACGCCCTCGGTGCTGGCCCTGACGCGCCAGAACCTGCCGCAGCTTCGCGGGGAGGGCGACGAGAGCTGGACGCGCCTGACCAACAAGTCGGCGCGCGGCGGCTATCGCCTGAAGTCGGCCGAAGCGGAGCGCAAGGTCATCCTGATGGCGTCGGGCAGCGAAGTGCATCTCGCAATGGAAGCGGCGGCCAAGCTGGAGGCCGACGGTATTGGCGCCGATGTCCTTTCGATGCCGTGCCTCGACCTGTTCGAGCAGCAGGACGATGCCTATAAGGAGGACCTGCTGCCCGAGGTTAATCCCTCGGAGATATTGCGGGTATCCATCGAGGCGGGTGTCACGCAGGGCTGGGAACGCTACACGATGGCGCGCGGGCTCAACATCGGGCTCGACCGTTTCGGCGCTTCGGGCGCTGCGGAGGATCTCTTCGAACGCTTCGGCTTCACGGCAGAAGCGGTGACCGCCCGGATCAAGAAAAGGCTGGCCGGGAACTGACCCGGTCCGTCACGATAATAATGGCTGAATAACAGGAGCATATTTCTATGGCGACCAAGGTTGCGATCAACGGTTTCGGACGCATCGGGCGGCTTGTGGCACGGGCCCTCCTGGAACGCGACGACCACGACCTCGAACTGGTCGCCATCAACGATCTGGCAAGCGTGAAGGCCAATGCGCTGCTGTTCAGCTATGACTCCACCCATGGCCGTTTCCCCGGCACGGTCGAGGCGGGCGAGGACAGCATCACCGTCAACGGCAAGAAGATCGCCGTCACCGCAGAGCGCGATCCCGCCAATCTGCCGCATGCCGCGATGGGCGTGGAACTGGTGCTGGAATGCACCGGCTTCTTCCAGTCGAAGGAAGCGTCTGAGCCGCATCTGAAGGCAGGCGCCAAGCGCGTGCTGATTTCCGCTCCCGCATCGGGCGTGGACAAGACCATCGTGTTCGGCGTGAACCAGGATCAGCTGGGCGCCGACGACATCGTCGTGTCCAACGCCAGCTGCACGACCAACTGCCTTGCGCCGGTCGCCAAGGTGCTGAACGACGCGTTCGGGATCGAGCGCGGCTTCATGACCACGATCCACAGCTATACCAACGACCAGCGCATGCTGGACCAGATGCACAGCGACATGCGCCGTGCCCGCGCGGGTGCGACCAACATGATCCCGACCACCACCGGCGCGGCTCGCGCCGTCGGTCTGGTGCTGCCCGAACTCAACGGCAAACTGGACGGATCGTCGGTGCGCGTGCCCACGCCGAACGTGTCGCTGGTCGACCTGGTGTTCGTGCCGGGCAAGGACATCACCAAGGACGCCATCAACGAGGCGCTGAAGACGGCTTCGGAAGGCGCGATGAAGGGCGTTCTGGCCTATACGGACGAGCCGCTGGTGTCGTCGGACTTCAACCATTACCCCGCCAGCTCGACCGTCGACAGCCTCGAAACTTCGGTGCTGGAAGGCAAGCTGGGCCGTGTCGTCAGCTGGTACGACAACGAATGGGGCTTCTCCAACCGCATGATCGACACCGCCGGAGTGATGGCGAAATTCATCTGAGGATGATCGGAGGTCGATGGGCATGAGCAGCGGGCGATTGGCCGGAATAGCAAGGCACGATCGTCCGCGCGGCCCCATCGAAACCGTCAGCGAAGTCGCCGTGAACACGCGAGAGGGCGTGCACGGCGACTATCGCGGCGCGATGAAGCCAGACCGGCCGCGCAGGCGGCAGATCTCGCTTATGACCGCAGAGGGCTGGGCGGCCGCGATGGCCGATCTCGATATAGATCCGGGCGCCATCGAATGGTGGAACCGGCGCGTAAACCTGCTCGTGGAAGGGATTGCCCTGCCGCGGCGCGAAGGCGCGCGCATCCATATCGGCGAGACGCTGGTGATCGAGGTGGCGCAGGAATGCGACCCCTGCAGCCGCATGGAAGAGATTCATCCCGGACTGAAGGCCGCGCTGACGCCCGACTGGCGCGGCGGGGTTCTGGGCCGTGTGCTTGCGGACGGCATGATCCGCGTGGGCGACGATGTGAGGATTGAGGAATGACGGCTTTCAAGACGCTGGACGATATCAGCGATGCAAGAGGCAAGGTCGCGCTGGTGCGCGTCGATCTGAACCTGCCGATGAACGGCGGGCAGGTGACCGACAAGACCCGCATCAATGCCTCTGCGCCGACGATACTGGAACTGGCCGATGCCGGTGCCAAGGTGCTGCTGCTGGCCCATTTCGGCCGCCCCAAGGGCGCGCGCAGTTCGACGCAGAGCCTGTCGATGGTGGTCGACGCGGTGCAGGACGTGCTGGGGCGCGAGATCATGTTCGTGCCCGAAGTCGCGGGCGAAGTCGTCGCGCAGTCGATCGGCATCATGCGCGATGGCGATATCGCCATTCTGGAAAACACGCGCTTCTGGCCGGGCGAGGAAAAGAACGATCCGGAATTCGCCGCGGCCATCGCGGCGAACGGCGACTTTTACGTCAACGATGCCTTCTCTGCCGCGCATCGCGCCCATGCCAGCACGGAAGGGCTGACGAAGCTGCTGCCCTCCTATGCGGGCCGCGCGATGCAGAAGGAGCTGGAAGCGCTCGACAAGGCGCTGGGCAGCCCGGAAAAGCCCGTCGCCGCGGTCGTCGGCGGGGCCAAGGTCTCGTCGAAGCTCGCGGTGCTGGAGCATCTGGTGGGGCAGGTCGATCACCTCATCATCGGGGGCGGCATGGCCAACACGTTCCTGGCCGCGCGCGGCGTGGATGTCGGCAAGTCGCTGTGCGAGCATGAGCTGACCGGCACCGTCGAGAAGATCATGGACGCCGCGGATGCTTCGGGCTGCACCGTGCATCTGCCCTACGATGTGGTGGTGTCCAAGGAATTCGCCGCCAATCCGCCCTCGCTGCGCACCTGCAACGTGCATGAGGTGGCGGACGACGAGATGATCCTCGACGTCGGGCCGCAAGCGGTGGAAGCATTGGGCGACGTGCTCAAAACCTGCCGGACTTTGGTGTGGAACGGCCCGATGGGCGCGTTCGAGACGCAGCCCTTCGACGAGGCGACGGTTAAGCTCGCCAAGATCGCGGCGGCGCTGACGAACGAGGGGTCGCTGGTATCGGTGGCTGGCGGCGGCGACACGGTCGCGGCGCTCAACCATGCGGGCGTGGCCGATCAATTCTCATATATTTCAACGGCTGGCGGCGCGTTCCTCGAATGGATGGAAGGCAAGGAGCTGCCCGGCGTTGCCGCGCTTACGCGCTGAACAACGTCCTTCCCGCAATCACCCGGTCCATCCGGGCCATGATCGTTCAATAGGAGAGCATTGACGATGGATATGAAGAAACAGATCGCCGAGGGGCAAGGCTTTATCGCCGCGCTCGACCAGTCCGGCGGTTCCACGCCCAAGGCCCTGCGCGGCTATGGCGTGGAGGATCACGAATGGTCGGGCGATGACGAGATGTTCGGCAAGATCCACGAGATGCGCAGCCGCATCATCACCTCGCCGTGTTTTTCCAAGGGCAAGGTCATTGGCGCGATCCTGTTCGAAAAGACCATGGACGGCACCGTCGAGGGCAAGCCGACGCCGCAGGCCCTGATCGACCGCGGCATCGTCCCCTTCATCAAGATCGACAAGGGACTTGAGGACGAGGCGAACGGCGTCCAGCTGATGAAGCCGATGCCTGACCTCGATGCGCTGCTGAAGCGGGCGAAGGGCCTGAACGTGTTCGGCACCAAGGAACGCTCTGTCATCAATGACGCCAATGCCGAGGGCATCGCCGCCATCGTGAAGCAGCAGTTCGAAGTCGGCATGCAGGTCCTTTCGCACGGCCTGGTGCCGATGCTGGAGCCCGAGTACTCGATCAAGTCCGAGGGCCGCGCCGAGGGTGAGAAGATCCTGAAGGACGAGATCCTGAAGCTCCTGCCCACCGTGCCCGAGGGTGAGCAGATCATGCTCAAGCTCTCGATCCCGGTCGAGGCGAACCTTTATGCCGAATTGATCGCGCATCCCAAGGTGCTGGCGGTGGTCGCGCTGTCGGGCGGCTACAGCACCGAGGAAGCGTGCGAGCATCTGGCGAAGAACAAGGGCATGATCGCCAGCTTCAGCCGCGGCCTGCTGCAGGATTTGCGCGCCCAGCAGAGCGACGACGAGTTCGACGGAACGCTTTCGGCCGCGATCGACATGATCCACGCCGCCAGCGTCAACTGATCCGACTGACGACAGGAAGGGCCGCTCTCCCGCTGGGGAGGGCGGCCCTTTCCTATTCCACCATGTAGATGAACCGGTAATCGCCCGGCGCGATGTCGACCGACGGGCGGCGTTCGGGTGTCACGGTCGCCAGAATGACGCCATGATCGCGCACCGCCGTGCTTTCGGTCGCGGTCAGATCCAGTGTTTCGCGCCAGCCGGGGCCGTCGACCTGCGTGGTCACGACCACCCGGCCCGCCCAGATGCATTGCGTTCCCTCGGCACAGCGGCTGTCCTCCGCCACGGCGATGGGGGTCAGCACCAGATCGTCGGCCCGGACCGACTGCCCGAGGGCGACCGCGCTTCCTTGCTCGGCTGGTGCGATAGCCGCCGTACCGATGCCTGTGCCCGATGTCGCGGCGCATCCGCCCAATGTGGCCGCCACGAAAAGCGCGAATACCGTCAGACTGACCTTCATTTGACTTCACTCTCCTCGCGCAGCGCATTAGACGGGCGCGGATGAACGCGACCCAACTCTATCTCATATCGCCGCTGGACGTCTCCGGCGATTTCCCGCAGCGGCTCGCCCGCGCCATCGACGCCGCGCCCGGTCTTGTGACGGCCTTTCAGTTCCGCGTGAAGGATGTGGACCAGCATCAGGCCGCTGCGCTGGCCGAACCGCTGCAGGCGATCTGCGCCGAGCGGGACGTGGGCTTTATCGTCAACGATTCGATCGCGCTGGCCAAGCGTTTGAAGGCCGACGGCGTGCATCTTGGCCAGAAGGACGGATCGGTCGAGGAAGCGCGCGAGGAACTGGGACGCGAGGCGCAGATCGGCGTCACCTGCCACGATAGCCGCCATTTCGCGATGGAAGCGGGCGAGGCGGGGGCCGATTACGTCGCGTTCGGCGCATTCTTCCCCAGCACCACCAAGGACACCGAATACCGCGCCGATCTCGACACGCTGGAATGGTGGTATCGCATCTTCGAGATCCCCTGCGTGGCCATCGGCGGCATCACGCCCGACAATTGCGCCCCGCTGGTGACAGCGGGGGCGGATTTCCTCGCCGTATCGGGTGCGGTCTGGAACGGTGACGAGGAGGCCGCGGTGCGCGCCTTTGCCAAGGCCATCGGCGAAGCGCCCCCGCCGCCGGAATAAGCGTACCCGTCGGCTGCGCGCCGGACCCGGACCCTTCGTCTTTCCAGAGCGTTATGCGCCTGAAACGATTTGCGAAGGGAAGAAAATGCCCGCTGGAAAGACCGCCGTCCGCTTTGCGGCGCCGTTTGCGCTTGCACTGATGATCGCCGCTTGCGGCACGAACGAAGAGCCCGCGCCCGAACCTGCCGCAGAGGCGCCCGAAACCGACAATAATTACGCCGACGCCATGCGCAGCCGCGACAATGAGGCGGCGGCACCCGACGCCGTTCCCGACGCGCAGGAACGCCCCGTGATGCAGGCGCAGGTCATCCTCGACCGGATGGGCTTTTCGCCCGGCGTGATCGACGGCGAGATGGGGATGAGCACCAGCAATGCGCTGGAGGCCTTCCAGGAGGCGAACGGGCTCGACCAGACGGGCGAGCTGGACGATGCGACCCGCGCGGCTCTGCTGGGCACGACGGCGCTGGCGGATGACGGAGATGAGGCAGAGGCGCAACGGGAAAGCGCCACGCCGATGCCGACATCGACACGTCCCGGCTCTCGCGCCGTGCCCGCGACCCGCGTGGTCACGATCCCCGAGGATTTTGCAGTGGGCCGGTTCGAGGAAATCCCCGACGATCCGGCCAAGCAGGCTGAATTGTCGCGCATGGGCTACGAGTCGCTGGATGAGAAGCTGGCCGAACGGTTTCACACCACGGTCGAGGTGCTCAAGATGCTGAACACCCCTGAGGGCGCGCAGACGGATGAGGCGGAAGGAGAGACCGGAACCGCCGATACGGTCGACGATCCCAATCCCGATGACGACGTGACCCCCGGTCCTGCCAGCCATTTCCGTGCAGGCCAGAAAATTCGCGTGCCCAATATCGGCGCCGACTTTATCGACGCGCAGGCCGATCTCGACAGCGACTGGCGCGACACCTTGCGCGATCTGGGCGTGGGCAGCGACCAGCCGCAGGCGGCTCGCATCGTCGTGGACAAGTCGGACAGCACTTTGATCGCCTATGACAAGGCCGGAAAGATCATCGGGGCTTTCACGGTCACGACCGGGTCGGAGCATGACCCGCTGCCGCTGGGCGACTGGAAGATCACGGGCGTCGCGCATAATCCGCCGTTTTCCTATGATCCCTCGCTATTCTGGGATGTGCCCGACAGCGAGGAGCCGCAGAAATTGCCGCCGGGTCCGAACGGTCCGGTCGGCGTCGTGTGGATCGATTTGTCAAAGGAACATTACGGCATTCACGGCACGCCCGAACCGGAAACGATTGGCCGCGCGCAAAGCCATGGCTGCGTGCGCCTGACCAACTGGGACGCGGCGCGGCTGGCGCAGATGGTCTCGCAATCGACCGAGGTTCATTTCCAGCAATGACGCAGCCTGTATTCGCAAGAGCCAATGATCCGTCGCGCCGGGTCGATGCTGCGGCGTCTGCTCCTGTCGCGAAGGGCGGCTGGGGGCGCGACCTGCGTCTGGTGTTGACGACGATCGGCTTTACCTCGCTGGCGTGGCTGATCATCGGCGGCCTGCTAATGGGCTGGCTGTGGAGCGACAGGCCGGACGAGGAGCCTCTGGTAACCGATGCGGACCGGGCGTTGACAGATGCGGACCGCGCTCTGGCTGACGGCGGTGCCGATCGGTCCGCGCGGCAGCGCTCTGCATCGGCTCTGCCGGTACGCGCGCCGGGGGCTTCGCTGGTCATGCCGGTTGCGGGGGTAAAGCCGGGCATGCTGACCGATACGTTTACCGCCGCCCGCGCAGGCGGTGCGCGCAGCCATGATGCGATCGACATCATGGCTGCGGCGGGGACACCCGTCATGGCCGCCGCATCGGGGTCGGTGGAAAAATTGTTCGATTCGGAAGAAGGCGGCAGGACGATCTATATCCGGTCCGCCGACGGGAACTGGATCTACTATTACGCGCATTTGCAGGGTTATGCGCCGGGCTTGGCCGAGGGGCAGGCGATCCGGGCGGGTGAGCCGATCGGCCGGGTCGGATCGACGGGCAATGCCGATCCCGCCGCCCCGCATCTCCATTTGGCGGTCATGCAGATGGCTCCGGGCGAGGAATGGTACGAGGGCAGCGCGATCAATCCTTTTCCGCTGCTGGCAGGACAGCCGACGGAGGGCCGGTAATGAGCGAAGCAGGCGACATCATCACGCGGCTGGCGCTTGAGCCGCATCCCGAAGGCGGCTGGTACCGCGAAACATGGCGCGCCGACATGGAAGGCAGCGAGCGCGGCCATGCGAGCGCGATCCTGTTCCTGCTGGAAGAAGGCCAGCGGTCGCACTGGCACCGCATCGATGCGGCGGAAATGTGGATATTCAACGCGGGATCGCCGCTGACCCTTTCCACGGCGCGGGGTGAACGCGGCGAGGATGTGCTGCCCGACGTTACGCTGGGCAATGATTTGCTGGCCGGGCAGCATCCGCAGCACCTCTATCATGCAGGCGACTGGCAGGCCGCCCACGCGGGACAGGGCTGGTCTCTGGTCAGTTGCATCGTCGCGCCGGGCTTTGCGTTCGAAGGGTTCGAACTGGCACCCCAAGGTTGGCAGCCCGAGGGTTCCAGCCGGGATTGATGCGCGTCAATCGGGGGATGCAGCGCGGCTTATCCCCGGCAAGGCATTGCAAAGATCGCATGGTCGCCTAGATCGGGCACCCTGACGTTTTCAGGTAATGTTTGACGGGACCCGACCATGACTACCCATACCACGCGCATGCTCATCATCGGCTCCGGCCCTGCCGGCCTTTCCGCCGCAATCTATGGTGCGCGCGCGGGCATGGAACCGATCGTGGTGCAGGGCCTGCAACCCGGCGGCCAGCTGACCATCACCACCGATGTCGAGAATTATCCCGGTTTCCGCGACGTGATCCAGGGGCCGTGGCTGATGCAGGAGATGCAGGCGCAGGCCGAGCATGTCGGCACGCGCATGATGTGGGACACGATCACCAGCGTCGATATCGCGGGCGGATCGCCGTTCAAGGCGGTGGGCGACAGCGGCGACGAATATGTCGGCGACGTGCTGGTCATCGCCACGGGCGCGCAGGCCAAGTGGCTGGGCGTCGAAGGCGAGCAGAAATATTCAGGCAAGGGCGTATCGGCCTGCGCGACCTGCGACGGGTTCTTCTATCGCGGCAAGAAGGTCGTGGTGATAGGCGGCGGCAACACCGCGGTGGAAGAGGCGCTGTACCTCACCAATCATTCCGACGACGTCACGCTGATCCACCGCCGCGACGAATTGCGCTCGGAAAAGATTCTGCAGGACCGGCTGTTCGGCAATCCCAAGATCAGCGTGCTGTGGAACAAGACCGTCGAGGAATTCCTCGGCGACGAGGGCGGCCTGAACGCGCTGCGCCTGAAGGACACGGTGACGGGCGAGGTTTCGCGCTTTGATACGCAGGGCGCGTTTGTTGCCATCGGCCACGCGCCCGCAACCGAATTGTTCAAGGGCCAGCTGGAAATGGACGACAGCGGCTATCTGATCGTCGAGGCGGGGACGCCCAAGACGGCGGTGCCGGGCGTGTTCGCTTGCGGCGACGTGATGGACCACACCTATCGCCAGGCGGTGACGGCGGCGGGCACAGGCTGCATGGCCGCACTGGATGCCGAGCGTTTCCTCGGCACGCTGGAATTCGCGAAGAAGGAAGCGGCGGACGCCTAGTCCGGCCGCAGTCAGTCCGGGCGACGGGCCATCACGAAGCGCAGCAGGGCGCCATAGGTCTCCAGCATCTCGCCATCGACATCGTCATCGTCGATGATGAAGCCGAAGCGATCCTCGATCTCGGTCAGCAGGCCCATCACCGCCTGCGAATCGAGTTCGGGGACGGCACCGAACAATTCGGTGTCCTCGTCGAATGTGGAGACACGCTGTTCGTCGAGCGCGAGCGTATCGACCAGAATGGCGCGCAGCTTGTCGTCTGCGGATTCGGTCGCGGGCGGGATGGCATCGTTCATCACGGGGCGGGGGCTTAGCTTTTGACAAATGACGACGCAAGCGTGGCGACATCGCCTGCCGGTGCTATCGTGGCCGCAATGACCCGGCCTGCCTTTCCCGAACCGCTCGATCACCTCCCGCTGCGCGGACGCGGCGACGCGGTTGCGTTGGTGTTGAAGGACCGCGTTCTCGATTTCGCTGAGCTGGAAAATTGGACCGGCAGGCTGGCCGCCTGGCTCTCGGCGCGCGCTTCCGCAGAGGGATGGGGGAAGGGCGCGCGGGTCGCCAGCTGGGCGGGGAAGGGGCTGCTGACTTGCCTGATGCCGCTGGCGGCGCCGCGTGCAGGGCTGGTGCATGTGCCTATCAATCCCGTGCTCAAGGCTGCGCAGGTGCGGCACATATTGTCGGACAGCGGCGCGCGCTTGATGATTGCCAATACGGGCCGGTTGGCGGCCTTGGACGAGGACGACGTGCCTGACGCCTGCGCGGTGATCGACGAAAAACTGGCTGCCGAACAGGCGCAAGGCTGCGATCCGATCAGACCGTCTGCTGCCGATACCGACGCGCTGGCCGCGATCCTCTACACCAGCGGTTCGACCGGCAAGCCGAAGGGCGTCATGCTGAGCCATGCGAACATGTGGCTTGGGGCGGAGAGCGTGGCCGAATATCTTGGCATCTCTCCAGACGACCGGGTGCTGGCGGTGCTGCCACTGGCGTTCGATTACGGACAGAACCAGATGCTTTCGACATGGTATGGCGGCGGCGCGGTTGTCCCTATCGATTATCTGTTGCCGCGAGAGGTGGTGAAGGCGGTCGAGAAACACCGCATCACCACGCTGGCGGCGGTTCCGCCGCTGTGGGTGCAATTGCTGGAACAGGATTGGCCCGAAGCCGCGGTCGCGCCCTTGCTCCGCCTGACCAACACCGGCGGCGCGCTGGGCGAAGCATTGGTGCGGCGCTTGCGCGCGCAATTCCCCGACGCGCGGCTGTTCGCCATGTACGGCCTGACCGAGGCGTTTCGTTCTGCCTATCTCGATCCCGCCTTGATCGACAGCCACCCCACGTCATTCGGCAAGGCCGTCCCGCATGTCGAGATCATGGTGGTGAACGACGAAGGCCAGCCCGCCGGTCCGGGCGAGGAAGGCGAACTGGTGCATGCCGGACCCTTCGTGGCGCAAGGCTATTGGCAGGACCCGGCACGCACGCAGCAGCGGTTTCGCCCGGCGCCCGAATGGTCGGAATATGGCGGCACGGCGGTCTGGTCGGGCGACCGGGTGGTGCGCGATGGGCAGGGGCTGCTCTATTTCGTGGGTCGGCGCGATGCGATGATCAAGGTGCTGGGCCAGCGCGTCAGCCCGCAGGAGATCGAGGATGCGGCCGCCGCGACCGGACTGGTCGCCGAATGCGTGGCCTTGGGTCTACCCGATGAGAGGTTGGGCCAGTCGGTCCACCTGATCGCGCGGGCGGCGGCGGGCGGCGACCCCGAACCGACCGAGGCGCTGGTGTCCGCGCTGCGCCGGGAATTGCCCGCCTATATGGTCCCGCAGGCGGTCCATTGGCGCAGCGAACTGCCGCGCGGCGCGACGGGCAAGCTCGACCGTGCCTTGCTGAAGCGGGGACTGGAGGATGCGCGATGAAACCGATGGGTCCGGTGCCGGGTGGATTTGGCGCGATCGACGGCGAATTGGCCATCGGCGGGCGCAAGGCGAGCGATTGGGCGGAGCAAAGCACGCCTGTCTTCGTCTATGACCGCGCCCTGCTGGATGGCCGCGTGGCAAGCCTGCGCGCGGCGATGCCCAAAACGCTGGCGATCCATTACGCGATGAAGGCCAATCCCTTTCCGCCGCTGCTGTCGCACATGGCCGGGCTGGTCGACGGGATCGACATCGCCTCGGCGGGCGAGATGAGGCTGGCAATGGATGCGAGCGTGACACCGGACCGGATCAGCTTTGCAGGGCCCGGCAAGGACGATGGCGAGCTCGAAGCCGCGATTTCGGCAGGCGTCACGCTGAACACCGAATCGGCGGCGGAAATCAGGCGCGCGCTTGCCATTGGGGAGCGGCTGGGCATCGCGCCGCGTCTTGCGATCCGGGTGAACCCCGTGTTCGACATCAAGGGTTCGGGCATGAAGATGGGCGGCGGGGCAAAGCCGTTCGGCATCGACGCCGATCTGGTCCCGCCTCTCGCGCGCGAAATCGCAGACAGCGGCGCGCAGTGGCGCGGATTTCACATCTATGCCGGCAGCCAGGCGCTGGATGCCGACGCGGTGATTGCGACGCAGGCGGCGACACTGGCGCTGGCAGGCGATCTGGCGGAGCGGGCGGGCGTGGACGTGCCGCATTGCAACCTCGGCGGCGGGTTCGGCATCCCCTATTTTCCGGGCGACGCGCCTCTCGATATCGAACGCGTTGGGGAAGCATTGAGCGCGGCGCTATCGCGGCGGTCCGAACGTCTGGCCGATACGCGGTTCGCCATCGAACTCGGCCGCTATCTGGTCGGCGAGGCGGGGGTCTATCTCACCCGCGTGATCGATGTGAAGGAAAGCCACGGCGAAATCTTCGCGGTGACCGATGGCGGGCTGCATCACCAACTGGCCGCATCCGGCAATTTCGGCACGGTGGTGCGGCGCAACTATCCGGTGGCCGTCGCCAATCGCTTCGACGCGGATCCGATCGAGCGCGAACAGACCATCGTGGGACGGCTCTGCACGCCGCTCGACCTGCTGGCGAACAAGGTCGCCCTGCCGGAAATTCGGGCAGGCGACCTTGTCGCGATCTTCTGCGCGGGGGCCTATGGCGCCAGTGCCAGCCCTTCGGCTTTCCTCGGCCACGGCCCCGCGCGCGAGGTGCTGGTCTAGCGCGTATCGACCAGCAGCAGCTCGACGTCGTCTTTGGCGGTGATCGTCAGCACGTCCTCGCCCGTCACGGCGATGCCGTCACGCTCCTGCGCTTCATGCCCGTTAGCCCTCACCGCGCCGCCGACCGGCACGGTGTAGTAATGGCGCGCGGGATCGAGCGACAGGTCCAGCGTATCGCCCGCCTTCAGCGTCGCCGCCAGCACGCGCGCATCGGCACGCAGCGGTAGCGCATCATCCTTCTCGGGCTCGCCGCTGGCGACGGTGACCCACGAACCCGCACGGTCGCCGCGCGGGAATTCTCGCTGGCCCCAGCCCGGTGCCTCGCCCGTTTTCTCGGGCAGGATCCAGATCTGGAACAGCGTCGTGTCCTCGTCCTCGAGGTTGAACTCGGCATGGGTGATGCCGGTGCCCGCGCTCATCACCTGGACGTCACCGGCACCGGTCTTGCCCTCGTTGCCCAGGCTGTCGCGGTGGCTGATCGCGCCGCTACGCACGAAGGTGACGATTTCCATGTCGCGGTGGGGGTGCGGGGGAAAGCCGCTCTTGGCCTGGATCCAGTCGTCGTTCCACACGCGCAGCCGGCCCCAGCCCATGCGGTCAGGATCGTGATAGCCCGAAAAGCTGAAGTGATAGCTGGTGTCCAGCCAGCCGTGATTGGCCTTGCCAAGTCGGTCGAAGGGGCGAATTTCAATCATTGCGTCTCTCACCTCGGCGGGGTTCCCCCGTCTGTGCGGGGCCGCCGGCATAGGCGAGAGATGGCGGATCGTGCGAAGCGTTCAAGAAGGCACAATCATGTGCCTGCCGTCCTGCGGTGATGACCGCCTATTGCTCGCCGTGGCCGCGCGCGAGGTAATCGGCCGATTGCATCTCCATCAGCCGGCTGACGGTGCGGCCGAATTCGAACGCGCCATTGCCGGAGGGGTAGAGATCCGCAGGGTCGGCATCGGCCGTCGCGATCAGTTTCACGCCGTTTTCGTAAAGCGCGTCGATCAGCGTGACGAAGCGCGCCGCCTCGTTCAGCATGTCGGGGCCCATGACGGGTATGCCGACGATGATCACGGAATGGTAATGCCGCGCGATGGCCAGAAAATCGCTGGAACCGCGGGGCTGGGCGCATAGCCGCTTGAACGAGAAGACGGCGACTCCCTTCAGGCTTTTGGGGACCCACAGGCTGCGCTGCTCGCCGACCTTCAGCTCATGGCCGGTGACATGCTCGGCATCCTCGGGCGGATAGTCGGTCAGGCGAAAGAACGCCTCGCGCGCCTTTTCGGTCGCGGCGGGCCCGGTGGGCGAATACCACACGTCCATGCCGCCCAGCCGTTCGAGCCGGTAATCGGTCGGCCCGTTGAGGGTCAGCGTGTCGAGTTCCGCCTCGATCAGGTCGATGAAGGGCAGGAACAGCCCGCGATTGAGCCCGTCCTTGTAGAGGTCGCGCGGCGGGCGGTTCGACGTTGTCACGACCGTCACGCCCTCGTCGCGGATAAGCGCGGTGAACAGCCGGCTCATGATCATGGCGTCGGCGGTGTTCTTCACGACCATCTCGTCAAAGCAGAGGCAGCGGATGCCTTCGCCAAGCTGGCGCGCGACGGGGGCGACGGGATCGCCGCTTTCTTTCTTGCGCTCGTCGCGGAGACGCTGGTCGACCTCCAGCATGAATTCGTGGAAATGGACGCGGCGCTTGGCGGCGATGTCCAGCGTCTCGTGGAACAGGTCCATCATCATGGACTTACCCCGCCCGACATCGCCCCACATATAGATGCCGCGCGGGCGGGGCGGCTTCTCCCTCTTCAGCCGTGCGAAGAAACCTTGGCTGGCCGGAGATGCCTCAAGCTCCTCCTGAAGGCGCGCCAGACGATGGATCGCGGCCTTCTGCTCCTCGTCAGGCCGCAGCTCGTCATGCGCCAGCAATTCTTCGTATCGCGCGATCAGGCCCGCCAAGATGTCACCTGACCTTGCGCTGCAACATAGTAAAGGCCGCAACCACGGTCTCTTGCTGAACGAGCGTTCCACGCGTGAACAGCATTCGCCCGGTTTCCTTTGTCAGTGTGACGAGCGCGTCTAACGGCATTGCCAGATCGCCGGGACTGATGAACTGGGTGTGCACATCGACGGTGACCACCTTCAGATCCTCATTCCCCGTGATCAATATGCTGGCCGGATAGACCGCCATGTCGATAAAGGCGAGGATGACGCCGCCATGGATCACATCGTTAAAATTGGCATGACGCTCGTCCGGAAATATCCGGATGCGAGCGGTCGCCGGATCGTCCAGCCGCGACAATATCCGCGCAAAAGTATGGCGGTTGAACTGCCCCTCGGGACCGATAACCCACTCTTGCCACCCCGGGTGATCCGGGGCGGGCGCGAATGCAACCGCCGGATGCACTGCCGTCAGACCAGGCGCTCGGCTTCCATCTTCTTGATTTCGGCAATGGCCTTGGCAGGTGACAGGCCCTTGGGGCACACATTGGCGCAGTTCATGATGGTGTGGCAGCGATAGAGGCGGAAG
>CEOS01093125.1_pt1 | contig 79150 bp, 67 predicted proteins | sample 530601 | NCBI WGS metagenome assembly CEOS01 (sample SAMEA2620666, study PRJEB7988) | marine metagenome | biome: marine biome (ENVO:00000447); feature: mesopelagic zone (ENVO:00000213); material: "saline water (ENVO:00002010), including plankton (ENVO:xxxxxxxx)" | depth 1000 m
GGCAAGGTATTATGATCCTAAATGGAGTGTTTGGTTAAGTGTTGACCCGTTGGCGGAGGAGTTCCCGGGATGGAGCCCATACGCTTATGTTCACAATAATCCTTTAAGATATACTGATCCTACAGGAATGGGAGCAGAAGGAGTTACGGATGATTATTACAATGAAAAGGGTGAATATTTATATACTGATACAAGAACTTCAGATGATATTCGTATAATTTCTCAAGAAGATTTTGATAATATTAATTCTAGTTATTTTAATGAAATGGCTGATACTTCTGCATCTTACGAGAATCTAATTAACGCCCTTGATGAAAGTAGTAATATTTTATCAATTAATATTACTTCTGGACAATTGCAAGAAATGTAGAATTGTAGTAATGCAAATAGTAGTATAAGTAGTGGTGACAGAACAGAAATAAATGCACTGATAACTTTAAACATTTCTGATAAAAAAAATCCTTCAATTGAGTTGAACTATCTAGGAGATAATAATGGACTAAACACATATAGAACTCACGTTGCAGACCCAGTTGACAGTAATGGTTTATACAATGGGAATCTAGTTATAGGAAGCGCTCATACACATCCAAATAAAAAATCAGAAGGTTTTAGAACTACGGTTTTAGGACAACAGGCAGATCAGATTAATGCTACAGTAAATGGTTATCCTGTTTATCAAATTTATGGAGAAGGAAGTGGTGCAAACTTAAACAAAATAGATAGAATGGCTCCTAATAGAAGTCAAACTTCTAGTAATATAATGAATGCTTCTAATGGAAAAGCTTTAGGAAGAGATGCTCTAGAAATATATGGAAAAAAATAAAAAGTATGTCAAAAATTAGGTTGTTATTAGTGTTTATTATTTTTTTAGGATGCCAAACAAAAAATAAATCTACCAATAATGATAAAATAATTTATTGGATAAGCCAAGATGTTGATAATGAGATTCTAAAAGGAATAAATGATTTTGAAATGAAAACAATGAAAAATAGATGGAAAGGTAACACTCCCATTTTATTCTTGCAAACGTTTGATATCAATGAGTTAGGAGTAATTTTGTTGTATGAAAAAGATAGTATTTTTAATAAATTTACAGAAAAAACTAATAATTTTTATCGTATTAAGGAAAACAAAAAAAAATTCCTATTTTTTTTGATTATCAATACTATTTTGCCAACTATTTTAATGAATTAAATCTAAAACCAGGTATTGGCGGAAGAACTATAGTAATTGACTTTAAAGGTCGTATAAAAGATGTCTATAATTCTCAATGATAAATGCTTTTATTAGGACTGAGGATGATGTAAAACCTTAACTTCAAAAAAGTTCTAAAAAAGTGTATATACAAAAAGTCTATAAGTTTAATGCTTCGCATCCGACGACTGGAAAGCCTTGCTTTTTTCAAGCAAGGGTTGAAACGGAGAGGAATGCGTTGATGACGAGACGGGGAACTATTATTACGGCTCACGCTATTATAACCCAAAATGGAGTATTTGGTTAAGTGTTGACCCAATGGCGGAGAAATACCCGGGGTGGTCGCCGTATAACTATACGCTTAATAATCCTGTAAAATACATTGATCCTGATGGGAATGGTGTATGGAAACCTGATACTAAAGGTAACCTTATAGCTGAAAAAGGTGATAATACAAGGTCTTTAGCTAAATATCTGAATCAAACTCCAGAAAAAGTAGGAAGCTCTTATAACTATAATAGTAAAAATATAGGTACTAATTTTGAATTTAGCGAGGGCGACAAGGTTATCGTGGGTAATAATATGACTAGATCTATAAAAAACTCTAATGGTAAAACTCCTACAGGTCCAGATTCAAATAACCCAATAACACCTTCAAAAGATAACTATATATGTGATCATGCTTCACAAATGGCTGTAGATGAAGTAGAAATTAATCCTACAAACGCTATGGACTATAGACAATTTATGCCTGAATCCACTACAAAAGGATTTACTGAAGTAGAAAATTTTGACAATGTTGATTTTGGCAAGGGTATCGCAATAATAGGAGGACAACATGTGGTAACTAATTATGGTCAAAGTAAAGATGGAACACAATATGTTTATTCAAAAGACGGTAGATTTTATAAACCTCAAGTAAGAACGCTTCAGGAAACTATTGATATATATAATGGAAATCAAACAACTAATTTTACAATGGATGATGTCAAATATTACAAGCAAGATTAAAATGCTAAAAACTAAATTAATCATCTCTTTTGTTTTTGTAGTTGGTTTTGGTATTAGTTGTTCATCAAATAAAGAAGATGGGTATGAAATAAAGTTTTATATAGATGAAAAAGAAATATCTATTAAATCTCCTCTGTATGAATATGAGGAAGCTTTATATTTGAATTTGAATAAGAAAGATAAAGAATCACTTCAAAATGAACAAGTAGAAAAAATTGAAATTTTAATCAATGATAAATTATATAATGCTTTACCAGTTAAAATTGCATTTTCAAAAAAGATTACTTCTTCAGATTTTATTTTTCCAATAGAAAACAAAACTGGTAATATGATAATTGAGACTTTTGAAGGTAAATATTATGTTCCTCTTATTTCTGAAAAAACTTCTATTAAAAATATGATTGATGATAGTATTATTAATCCGAAACATTTAAAACTTAATAATTTTATTTCGAATTAGTTTCTTTTGGAAAAGGAATAGCTGTGATTGGAGAAGGAATTAATAAGCACGTTGTAGTCAATTACGGACAAAGTAACGACGGAACTCAATATGTTTTGAATAAAGGAGGTTATCCCTTTAAACCAGAAGTACAAACACTTCAACAAACAATAGATAATTTCAATGAAAATAGGGGAACTAATTATACAATGGACGATGTCAAATATTATCAAAAAGCTGAATAAATTTTTTATTCTTCCACTTTCTATATTAGTAATTTTTAGTAGTTGTAATAATGAAGAAAAAACTAACCATATAGACATTACATTTAAGGACTCAACAATTACAGAAGCTGAAAAATTTAAGTTTTATAAAGCTCAAAATGGTGCTTTATATCTTGATATTAATAATTTAGATGTAATTGATGAAATAAAATCTAAAATCGTTGACAAAGTAGTATTTTCAATTAATGATACTATATATAATTCAACTATAGTTAAAGAATATTTCCCAAGTAAGATAGTAAATACAAAGTTTTTTATATATAGTGATAATAAATCAGGAAAAATTATTATTGATTCGATTGAAGGAAAAGAAATGTTTTTTGTAGGTTGGAGTTCTGATATTAAAATTCCTAAAGAGTTACTCATAAATGATAATCCAAATTAATGAAAATTGAATTTCAAAGAATTACGACCCGAAGTGGAGCATTTGGTTAAGTGTTGATCCGATGGCGGAGAAATACGCTGGGTGGTCGCCTTATAATTATACTACTAATAATCCAATCAATATGATTGACCCTGATGGTAGAGATATCATACCTGTTCATGGAACATGGGCTAATATTTTGACCTAGGGAAATCTAAGTGGGATAACTAATGCTTCTAATAACTTATTTAACGATAATAATCCTGGAGTGTCTTTTCCATGGTCAGGAGATAATTGGTACGTTTTAGGATATCACATGTTAACTATTCATTTTAATATATCTTTATTGAATATATAGATGGAGATTAATCTTACAAACTATAATAATACCAAAAACTTATGAAGTTAAACAAATAGATAGCAAGAAGAAGCTTAATTTTAAAACGATCCAAAAAAATAAAACTTCAAATAAAATCTTTGATATAGAAGTTTTTTCCTAGTCAATCGACCAAAACTTAAACTTGTACTTTAATGAATTTTGTTCTAGGATCAAGCGCTCTCCATATAAAGACTTGATATTTATTAATCTTACATTAGTTTTTTTTGAGTATCGATATTAGAATAGTTGTAGGTAAAAAGAGAACTCCATTGTTTTCAAATTTATTAAGTTCTTTTATTATTTCTTGTTCTTTTTTCTTACGTTTAATTTTTTCTAGTGAATTTAATATTTTTTCTATTGAGGGATTAGATTCTTTAAAAAATAACCAAAACTCATTACTACTTCCTTTCCATTTAATATTAATTTGATACCTTTCAATAGAAATATCTATAAAATTGTATTTATTGAACAATTTTAAAAGTTCTTTTTTCTCTGAGAATAGATTAGGATTTTGTGAATCAGGATAATTGGCATTCTTATCAATAGATATCAATTTCATAATTGTAATGAATGCCAAATTATCTCCTCCCCAGGTTGTTATCACTATTTTTCCTTGTGGTTTAGAGACCCGAATAAACTCTTGAATAGTTTGATCTATATTTTTAAAGTACATTAAAGAAAAAAAACAAGTGACAACATTATAAGTTTTGTCTTTATATAATAGATGGTGTGCATCAGAAATTTTAAAAAATATGTTATCTATATTTTTTTTCAAAGCAGTATTTTTTGCTTTTTCTATATAGAGTTTGGAAATGTCACAGGCATCAAATAAACAAGTAGGGTACATTTTGGATAAAAGAATTACATTGTTTCCTGTTCCAGTAGCAATATCTAAAAACTTCTGATGTGTATGATCTCCTATTTTCTCTATCGTTTTGTAGATTGCTTGATCTACCCAAGACTCTAAATTAGCATGCCATTTTAACCAAGTATCATTGGGAGCTTTTTTTAGGATATTTTTATTAAATACACTAGCAATTTCTTTAGGGTTTAAAGTATGGATGAAATTTTTAGACATATAAGTTTATTAATAAAAGTTATCTTGTATCTATTATTGTTATTTTAGTATTTTTACCTTTTAATTCTGAACCCTTTAGTTGAATAATACCCATTGGATGTTTTGAAATATAACTAGGGCAAGGAATATAGTAAGCCCAAATAAAAGTTATTCCAATTTTGCCTACCAGCTCATCTTCATTCAACTCATGTTCCAAAACAAAACTTGATTTATTCTCAGATTTTACAGGTAATAATTTAAAAAGTATGTCTCTATTCTCAGATACCAACCAACATTCAAGTTCTAAGTTTGTATCCATTACCCATGTTATTTTCCCGATATTTTTGTTTGATAATGATTTTTGTTCTTTAGATAAATGGCAAGCTGGTAAATTAAACGGAAAATAATTTGAAGGCCATTTAAAATAACGATGCCAATAGGGATCTTTTTCTTTAACAATCATAATTTCATATTTTTAAAAGTTGATAATCGTCTGAATGAACCGAACTTACCACTTTTAGTTAATCTTAGGAAAAGATGAGATAATGCACCAGTACCATATAAAACAGAAAGATAGTAATTCTCTGATGCCCAAATATCACTAAGCCATTCGCCTGTTTCTTTTTTTCGGTCTACAATTTCTTTAGCAAAAGAAGAAGCTAGTATAAAATATTTTTCTTCGTTTAAAATTTCATAGAGGTTCAAAGAAAGATCAGCATATTCTATCAATTGGGTAGTTCTTAATTTTTTTGGAGGTTTTGTTAAAAATGTATCATAATAACTTCTAATACTTTTATTGTTTTTGTTTAATTCTAAGTATTCTAAGCCTATAATTAATTCAGCTAATTTAGCTGGTTTTTTTAAGTCAAATATTGATGTATTTTCTTGGTTTAATAGAAATTGAAGATATCCAATTCCTTTTTCAAGAGGTTGCAATTGCAATTTTATAAAGCTTTCTTCAGGAATACATTTTATTTCTTTGTTTTGCAAATTTGATAAACTAAATAGGTAATCTTTATCTACATAATTAATTAAGCTGAATAATAAACCCGGAAAGCCAGTAATAAAGTCACTAGATGAATTTTTAGTTAGTTCTCCAAAAGGTATGATGGAAATATATTTTTCAAGCGCTTTCTTAAGTTTAGTTTCTTTAATGTATCGTGTACAATATTCAAGTGCAATTATCTGTGAACCAATTCCTATATATGCCCCCACTATTAATGGTTTACTCGTTCTATGCCATTCATGAAGAAATACCCTAAATTTTTCTTTTGATTTTTCAATAATAGCTAACGTAGATTGTAAACTTCCTATCGCAAAATCTTTATAAATGGGATTATTGAAGCTTTTGTATAAATCTGTAAACAGCATACTCAATCCACAGGTTCCTGAAAAGATATCCGGTTTAAGTGCTGCTAACAAATTAGCATCCATTTCTGGGTGATAATCTATTCCTATCCAAGATTTTTCTATGGTGGTAGTAGTAATAGCTTGATCTATTATTATCTGAGCACATTCAATTGAAAATTCTTTCCAATCTTTTGATGTATATTGTTGATAATTTATTTTTTCGTATTTGATTTTAGGAAATTCATGTGTACCTCCAAAGTAATTACTGAGAATTATTTTTTTATGCTTAGAAACATCAAAATCAATTATATTTTTCAGTCTGGATTCAATTAAATTTTTTGAAGAATTTTTAAAATAATTACGAATCACTTTTTTTATGGTAGGTAAATCACAATTACCTCCTATAGCGTTAAATAGAGGAACATCTAAATTTAAAATGGATTTTATTTCATGGGTTAATACATAGGCTTTTTTAACATTAAAGCTCTCTTCGTCTTGCCAAGCTTCATTATATAATGAGAACATAAGTTTATCTCTGGCTAATCCACTAATCAATGCTTGAGAATGATAAGAATTTTTAATCAGTCTCATGTAAGCCCAAGTATCTCTATGTATATACCGTAATAGGGCCTTATTAAATTGGGAAATAATACTGTTTTTTCGTAATAATTTATCTTTTAATTGCACAAGCACAGTATTCATTTCTTCATAACCTGCTAGGAAATCTTCCATATAATCAGAGGTTTTAGCATAAACACTTCCTATTCTAGGCAAATAATCGTCTTTTTCCCATGAAATATAACCGTCTTTTGATTTTTCTAATTCAAATCCTAATTGATTGTTTGTAGTTAGATCTAATTTAAACGGACTTGAAAACTTCTTGATAGCTGTTAATGTACCTAAATCTTCAAACTTCACACCAAAACCTATGGGTGTTGGTAGAGATATAATACCAATTTTTATGACAGATTCCTCAATTTGCTCTAGGGCAATTTTTTCTGTTAGTAATAAGTTATTCTTTTCGTCTTTTTGATTTTGAATGACCATTTCTAAGTCAATAAAAACAGGTTGGCTTCCATGGGCTATTAAATTGTCTAACCAAAAATCTCTTGCTCCCAATAATTGAAACAATCGAGTAATCATTCCCAATCTTTTGTAAAAATCTTTAAACTGATTTGTAGATGTACATTCTTTATATTCAATAAATTCTTCCCATGTATATTGCTCTCTAACATCTACTTTTCGAGTTAATAATGAAAGAGAAAGGTGAGGATTTAATTTATCCAATAACTTAAAATATGTATTGGTAATACTTAAATCTTTTGGTTTATAAACAATTTTTTTTTGGCCTTCAAAAGTTAAAAGGACAACCGATCTGCCTTCACAGTGTACATCTCCAGCATCTCCAATGTATTTTACTAATAAACCCAAATCTTCCCCTTTAAAAAAATTATCAGAAAGACGTTTCTTGTCCTTAACTAGACGGCTCATAAATTCAGTAATCGAAGCTCCCCAATTAGAATAAGAAATGGCAATAAGCTTTGCAATTACTGGATAAGTTTCAATTCTAATAAGCCAAGATTCAAAAGTATTCAAATCATTTTTTTCAGAATCTTGCTGAAAAGCAGCTGTGATGTTATTTAAATAGATTTCGGAATCAATTAGAGATACAGTTAAAGCAATTAATCGTTGTTTTAGAACCATTACCATTTCACTTCCAGATGTATAAGTTATTCCAAGTTCTAATCGATCACTTTCTTTAATTACATATTTTTCTGCAAGCTTTATGAATGGGAATAAGATATTATGTGTTTCATTATCTTCTAAATGATTTTTAATTTCATACTCTTTCAAATAATAATCCTCAATATCTAGAAATAATTGTAGTAGTGTGTTTGCCCAATTAGGTAGGTTTGCTTCATCTTTTATTTTTACATCTTCATGTAAGACTTTAAAAAAATCTTCTTTAGACCAATTCATAAAAGATAACCATTCTTCAAACTTTTTTTCTGAACCTCTTGCAATGTTATTTATCCATTCTGTCTTTAATTTTTCATTTAGAAAAGTGTTATTTTCATTGCATTCTACAAATGACTCGTTTATTCTTTCTTCGAGAGAAGCAGCTTTAGCTATTACTTTTAATAGCCGTTTTCTAACAGAATAATTATTTTTAGTGTTTTTGGTTTTCGATAATAAATCCATTAGAAAATAGGGTATTAATTATTTTTTTTGAATCGATTAAGCTGATTGAGAATTCTTCAAGAGCCTTTATCTGAATATCTTTAAAACTGCATTTATTTGAATTAATAATTTTAATAATGCTTATCATACAAGGGTTTTCATTAACAAAAAATTGTTTTTTTTGATTGAATCTTCCTTGGAGAATTATTTCTTCTTCTGTAAAATGAGGTTTAATCCATGGATAAAATTGAACTAAATCATCGGGAGTCATTTCGTTATTAAAAAATCGATTTTCCCATTTAATTAAAGTGGTTTTTAGATCTTTAATATTTTCAAATTTAGCTTCATCAAAAATAATATAACCTAAAGGCCATTTATCTGTGGCTGTAGTAGGGCTAATTAATTGAATTTTTCTAGAAACCATATTCACTAAAAAACCACTAACACAGCAGATACTTCCATTGGCATAATCTTCAGAAGTACTATAATCAATGTCTTGATTATGCCAAGGTGCCGTTCTTAATTTTTCATCCTGTTCAATAAGTAGAGAGGGATCGGCTTTTGTTCGTTCTCTAAAATTACCAGAATTACCATAGGTATAATTTGCATTTTTATTTAGAGGCAAGCATTCTACTTCCGCCAATTCTTCTTCTGTAAAGTTTTTATGTACGGTACGCATAATACCTAAAGACGTAAGAGAGAATCTATTCAACCAACTTCCATGTTTGGAAGATATTTTTATAAATTCTTTTATTCTATCTATGTCTTTGTGAGCAACAGCTGTAGTGGTAGGTGGAAAAACGCCAGTTTCATTATAGAGATCGATACAGAATTTTTCATAGTCTGGATTATCAAAAGGTTCAGTTGCCCAGTACAGAAATGTAGATTTTATTGCATCTCCTAAAAAAGATTTCATGATTTGTATAAAACGAATCCATTCTTCTTGATGTGATTGATGGGAGTAAGTATTTTTGAGACTGTCAGGAGAAAGAGCGCAAAACCAACATCCAACAGAACAACCTTGAGATAATTCAACCGCTAAAGAAGAATGAATATTTGTTTTAGTAAAAAATGGTCCTAAATCATACTTTTGTCTTTTTATTTGTCGATTCCTCCAAGTTAGCATGGAAGAGTTGCTAGGAAGACAATCTTTTAAATAAAATTGTTCAACCCATTTTTGTTTACTTTGTACAATTTCCCACATTTTTTTCACAGAATCCGGGATGTCTTGGCTAGACTTTTCAAATAGATAGTGAACTTCTTCACGATCAATCCTAATATGATTTTTTTTTAAGGTATCTTCAAAATCTGATTGTAAGTTTCTCATAAACTCTGGATCTGCTGAGAAGCGCTCAAAAAATCTTTTTAACCTTGCATACTTATGCAAGGATTTGTGGAATTTATCTTTAGCAGTTATTGTATCATTCATATTATTTTATTTTTAATATGTCCTAAAATAAATTCTCCTACAGAACTTTCTTTAAGCGACATATTGTTTGATAAATTCTCGAAAATTTCTGTATTACCATTGCCTAATGCACAAGCACCAATATTCATATCTGTGGCTACTAAATACATGGTTTGATAAACGACTCCAACATGTTTAAGAATAGCGCTGTATGCCATAGATTCATATTTCCAAAAAAATCGTTCAAAATCAGCAGAAAATGTTATTAAGACAGGCGGTGCCTCTGACATTCCCGTACAAGCATTTGCATACCAAAGCATTGATTTTGTCTGTTTATTTTGATGATGTAATAAAGATAACTCGTGTTGAATTGGATTGTAATAGTAAAAACCAGGTTCTAATCCCTCACAATTAAGTATAGTTATATAAAAGTTAAGTTCATATATAGCACCCCCTGAAGGATAAGGAGCTGTGTAGGTTTCAAAAGTTACTTTTTTATTACTTTCACCTTCTATGGTATAATCTGAATGCTTGTTTAATTTCAATGTTCGGTATAAAAAGTGGCTAAGACTTCTTAAATCAAAACCATCAAACTCTCTGCTTGAATATCTCGTGTCGAGACATTTCTGTAATGTCTTTGATTTCTTAAGATCTAGTTTTAAAGGTTTTTCTAATGAAATTGTTTTTAATGTATTTCGTACTTGTTTCTTTATCTTTTTAGGAGGTCTAGTTTCTAGAAATCGGTAGGTAGCGCCACTATTATAATTATGTCTTCCATAACGACTTCTATTATGAAAAAGAAGATCGTGAAAGTTCCATAACTCCAAAGCAGAATTTTCATTTTTAGCATCTATAAATTCCAAAAATTCACCTGTTGAGAGTAAGATGTAAAAGGAAAGAATCAGTTCTTCATCCAAGGATAGTAACGTACTTATTTCTTGTATAGTTTTAAATTGCGAAAGCAAAAAAACAATTTGAATACTGTTTTTATCAATTAAGGCGATCTTTGAAGTCCCTATAGAAGATTCTAAAATGTATTCTTCATTAATTAGTCTAATAAATGAAAATTTGGATAATTTAAAGGCGGAATAAAAATTCTTCGTCCTTGAAAAATCAGTAGTTCCAGTCATATTTTCATAACGACAGAAAAGCATACCAAATTTGTATAATTTGTATTCTAAAGCTCCCAATTCTTCTAAATGTGATAAATAATATAGAAATAGGCTCAGGTCACCATAGTTTCCTTTTTTTAATACTATTAAACCCAATTCATTTTTAGAAAAGGAATTCGTATTGATTGCCAAAAGTCCTTTTTTCAATGCAAATGGTAAATCCTTTAATTTGTAATGAAAACCAATTGAGTCAAAATAAGATTGTAAAGAAACTTCACCATCATTTACTATTTCATGTTTAAAAGAAAGTTTAAAGCAATCGTTATCAATTTTTAGAGAAGAAGTAACATTATTATCTATCATAGCCAAGAAAATTATATAAACATTGAAATTGGATTTAAGTCTTTTTCTTTTAAGGGTTTCTTTAACCATCCCATTTTTACAGGTACATCATAGATTCTACCTTTTTCGTTACGCATCCAAAAATGCCTTAATCCAGGAACAAACACTTTCACAACATTTAAACCTATATCAGGACGAGTTTGATCTAATACATGTATTTCTAGACCTAATTTTTCAATTTTAGATTTGCAATATTCTATATCATCTTTTAAATCATTAAAAATGGGTAACTTAAAATCGTGTAATTTTTTAGATGGTTTGTTTATATCTGGTAGTAAATAGGGTTGATTAATTAGGTTACAATTTCTCCACCAATGTACTGTTTCTGGGTCGTCGTAATTGTATTCTCCTAGGGGTAATGTATCATCCATAGAAGGCATCATTTGGTTCAATTCAGTCAATGCTCTTCGCAGTGCAATTTTAGGATTTAAATGTGCGGCAGGTGCAAAGACGATATCTTGAAATTCAGTTCTATCATTTCTTGCTGAAATGGCAATGAAAGCTGGAATTCCTGAATCTGCAGTCAAATCTAATACCCATAAATTTCGATTTCTTGTTTTATGATATGTGATTAAATTATTAGCATATGTATCATTAAAACTATCAATATCTAATGATGGCATATTCAATCTATTGTACCACCATAAACAAACACTATCGCGTTCTATAAGTTCTAAAAAACCTTGAAGAATCGCTTCTTCTAGTGTATTTCCAGCTGCACAACCATTTGAATCTGGAGCACAAAAGAAGTCACTTTTTGCATTTTCTGGATGGTTATAATAGCAATAGGAAGTAGGAATATAAACGTAGTCATTTCTAGAGATAGACCATACAGGACTCCAGTCAATTTCAGTATCTTCGTCTAATACATTAGGAATAACGTTGAAAAAACTTTTTTTTGCGTTAATAATTTCTCTGTTTTTGTATTGATAGTCACTAAAGAGCATACATGAATTAGGATGTATAGCTTTGTCTTTTAGTTTTTTATAAGTCGATTTAATTCGAGGTTCTTCATCTCTATACACTCCGGAGTATCTTTCAATTGCTTCTCCTATAGCACTGACTTTAGCTTGTATTTCGGTACTTCCTTTTCCGCAACTACTGCTCCTTAAATTTTTTCTTAGTGAAAAAAAGTTAGTAGTTTTCAAAGCCATGTTTTGCCCAGAAATAAATACATGCTGTAATTCGTCGTTACTATCTGTTATTCTTTCTAGTTTATTTACAATTCCTGTAATGGGACTTATTAAGTGTTTAAAATTGGCATACGTTTCCTTTGCAGTTACAGATCGATGACCACCATTGGTGAATTTTTTCACTGTTGATTGTAATATTATTTTTTCAGGTAGTCTATCGTTGTTTAAATATTTTTTCTCTCCACAAGTTTTACATTGTGGTCTTTTTACAACAACATGGTGTTTAGTTTCTGAAGTTGAAAAATTGAAAGTAATTAAGTCGTTTTTAATTTTTTGTTTATCTTCTACTAATAGAAATTTTGAAATTTCCATAATCGTAAGTTGATAAATCATTCCTATAGAGGCACTTGTACTACTTTTACTTATTATAGGGGAGGAGATATAACCATTCTGTTTTAAATAGACATCTACATCTCTATTGGCTACCAAACGTTGTAATAAGCAATCATAACAAGCGGTTTCATTTTTTTTGAATATTGGTCCAACCCAAGCTTCTATACCATTGGGCTTGCATATAATAAAAGGAATGTCTTTTTCCCATAATTCTCGAGTGGTTTTTTGCAGACCATTTTGTAAATAATCGTCAGTAATTATTACTGCAAAATTTTCATTTTCTGATACAACTTTAAAATCCATTTTATCAAAGTCGTCCGAAAGCAATTTAGGGTTATGATTTCCAAAATTATAGATCTTAATTTTAGAATTAGATTTTTTTAATTTTATAGATGATTCCTTTTCAGCAAAAGAACTCCAAAAGGAAGATTCTGAGTTTGATAATATATTTTCAGCTTCAGAAATATATTTTTTAGTTTCCAGTGAAGAGAGTACATAGTGAACTTGGCTTTTGTCTACTATACCATCTAGGTTTTCTATTATTTGATTAACATCAGACTTTCCATCTAAATGCTTAACGACCTCAATTAATGATTTACTTGTTAATAATTGGTGACCAAATTCAGAGCTTAAAATTAATTTATCAGTTTCAATAACAGTTGGATGAATGTGTTGTTTAAACTTAGGTGTTTTCATGCGTTGAGATTTTGTTTAAGATGGTCATGTACGTTCGGTCTCTTGACGAATTTGTATAGTAAAAAACTTTAATATCTAATTAATGAACTTATAGTTTAACGAATGATTTATAATATATGGATTTACAATAATTAATGTAAATCCATATATAGAGGTCTAGCTACAAGAATTACTTGATGCACTTGATGCACAGCTCGCACAAGAAGGGATAGTAAAACAAGTACTTGAAGTACTTTCACAACTGGCCGATGATTTCAATGAAAGAGATTCATCCTTAATTTCCTCTGATACAGTTGGAAGTAATAAATAAATATCCGTCTTTGTTGAATTTGGAATTTGTGAATTACTTGGTGTTCCTTCAATTAAATGGATGTTAATTTCTTCTGGGAAATTTAATCCAGCATCACTCAATACTTTTTTAGGATTTGCGATGTATTCCTTTTTGAAATTTTCATCTGCTTGTGCCTTTGCAGTAACTTTAGTAATGATTTCGACAATTTGATTTTGATCCATAATATTTAAATTTTAAGTTCTATATAAAACTAGAAAGTTTATTTAAGTTATATATAAGTATAAATACCTGATTATTAAATAAGTATTTTTTAATGGATATGAGGACCATAGAATATCTAAACAGTTATAACAGTCCGTATAAGTTCAACGCTTCGCATCCGACGACTGGAAAGCCTTGCTTTTTTCAAGCAAGGGGTGAAAGGAGAGGAATGCGCTGACGAAGAAACCGGTAACTATTATCAATGATGCAGCAAATAGAAATTAATGAAAAGAAGTTTTAATTTAAGAATAGTTTTATCTGGTTTTCTATTTTCAGTTGGTTATTTAGTAACTCTTATAAATATTTATTATCAATTTAAATATCAATTATTAATAGAAAACAGGGTAGACTTGATTGCAAGACTTGGCTTTATGTCATACACGACTGGTTTTATATTTTATCCTTGCGTATTAATACCTATAGGGATTTTATCATGGAGCTTTAAAAACAAGTTCAACTCTTTTAAAGGGAACTTTTTTTCTTCTACAATTGGAGTATTAATACTCGCAGTTGCTTTTTATACTAAATTAGTAGGTAATTTAGTATTTGGGAATATTTTGAGTGTAGTATCGGGATTAGTCTTAATTATTTTATCAGTAATTTTATTCTATAAATCAACTAATAGCTAGAAAGACTAGGTAACCCTTAGTGCATTTAGTCTAAATTGATTTTCATTTTTCTTTTAAAGGAATTTTTCTGATTCTGTAAAATAACTAATGAATGAATTAATATTAATGAAGTTTTTTGTGAAAGTTATATTATTGTCATTACTTCCTTTTTTGTCTTGTGAAAATAAAAACGAAGAACAAATAGTAAGAGAGATTCAAAAATTCAATTATAAATATGCGACTACGGGCAATAAATCTTTTTTAGATAGCGCTTATGTAGTTATAGATGATAATAAGTATAGAATTAATAATTCTAATTTTGGTTTATTTTATCCAGTATATTTTGAATTAGGAAAATATGAAGAATTATTATCTTTAATAAATAATTCAGAGGATATATCTGAAAGTAAAAAAGAATTTTATATAAATATTTTACAGGCTTACATTAATTTTCAGAATAACAATAAAAGAAAAGCAAAATATTATATTGAAAAAAATATAGTCCTTATTAATGATAAGCTTTCTTCAACTCCTAAAGATTCTTTGGCCTTATTAGATTTATACAAAATGAAAGTGCATACAGATGGTATAGTTTCGGTAATTAAGGAGATAGATAGTCTAAAAGAAACAACTATTAAACCCTCGTCTGTATTTTATGATAAAATACTAATACCAGAAATACGTTCTTATTATGAAGAACTACCTCAATTTGTAAAAAGATAAGTAAAAAATAAATTTATAGCATAAAATCCCTGCAAGATCAAATTTGCAGGGGTTTACTTAGCCACCATGCTAGGTTCAGCCTCTGCTTTGTTCTTCCTCACTTGCACTGGTAAAGGTTTTTTTCTCTTTGGTGGCTTGTCCAAATTCATAACTAAAGCCCAGTTGGACCCGTCGGGTATCATTTCTACGATAAAAGCCTAAAGCCTGTTGAGGATATTCGATGTTTACCTTTGCCCGATGCGTATAAAACACATCAGCAACACTAAAAGATACTTGTGCTTTTTCTTGAAGAAATTTGTAGGTTGCCCCTAAGCTTACATCAGAACGAGGGGCAGATTGATAAAAAGCCTGCAACGAACTACTTTCATAATATCCTGAAATTTCGGCATGAAAAGCGTCAGAAAATTTAACCGATAATGAACTTTGATAGCGCCAGAAAAAACCTTCCGGTTCTTGCCGGATATCCTGATAAGACAACCGATAGCTTTGGTACACACCTATGAAGCTATGTTGCCAATCTAAAGTAGTGCTCAGCTGAACGGGTAAAATGATTTGTAAACCAATATTTTGGTAAGTTCCTAGATTTCCGAAGGTATAGCGGGTTTCGTTACTGTTTTCTAGTTGAAGGGGAACTTCAGAATAATAAGCTTCGGTATAATTATAAAAAGGAGTGAAGATATACCTATGTTTCCACGTATGGTTCCATTCTACACTATGTGTAAATTCAGGCCGCAGCAAAGGATTTCCCTGATTGGAAAACAGCGGACTCTGATAAGTGATAAACGGATTAAGACTACTATAATCGGGTCGGTTAATTCTTCGGGAATAAGCCAAGTCCATTTGGTAATTTTCATTCCATTCATACTGAAGGTAAAAAGTAGGGAACAACTGAAAATAATCATATTTGTTAACTTGCTCCAAGGTAGGGGAGATACCTTTCGTGTCGGTATATTCGGCTCGTATTCCTGCTTTTAATTGCCACTTTTCACTGAGTTTTGTTTGAAAAGAAAGATAGGCGGCTGCATTTTGTTCACGGTAGGTAAAATCATTAGTTAAACCCGTATCTATTTCCCAAGTTGAATCTTCATAATTTTCAAAAACAAAAGAATTGATGGCTTTGGTAAACGTATATTTAAGTCCGGTTTCCCAAGTACTCTTGGAGTAAGGAAGTAGAAAGTCAAGTTTTATCGCTTTAATGCTAGAAGTATTGTCAAAATCGCTACGTAGTTGTTCCTGTAAAGTTTCCTGCAAATCGCTATCAAAAGTATTTAAAAATGCTTGTTGATCTTGCAATCCAAAACCCGCCCAGCTTCCATTAATCATGAATTTCTTCCCGAGGGTGTCCAGTTGGTATTCATAATAAAGATCATTACTGTAATTAACATAAACGCGTTTTTCTAAGGTAGTGGTATTTATTTCCTGTAGGATTGCACCATTTTCCTGCACTTGAAAAGTTTGGTTGTTTCCCGGACGGTTTCCTTGCTGAACTAAAATTCTTGACGCTAAACTCAAGGAAGAATTTTTATTGAGTTCCCAGTCCAACTGACTTCGAATATGTTGATAAAAGGTATGGCGTCGTTCTTTGTTAAAAGATCGGTAGTGTTGCCGATTTTCTGGTGGACCAAACCGGTTGTATTGAGCTATATTTTCAAAAGAATTTATTTTACCGCTGTTATAATTAATATGGGTAGTTAATTTATCCATCTGGTATTGTAAACCTACATTAGCTTTGACCCGGGAATACTTGCCTTGCTCATAGTGAATACCGGTACGCAATTTCCAAGCCTCTTTTTTCGCTTTTTTAGTAATGATATTGAGGTATCCGGCATTACCTTCTGCTTCATAATTAGAGGGAGGTGTTGTAAGCAGTTCTATGTTAACGATTTCATCAGCACTAAGACTTGATAGAAAATCTTGGAGTTCCTGTCCGCTTAAATATTGCAACCTACCATTCAGTAGAAGTCGTACTCCCGATTTTCCAAGCATTTGCAATTCACCATTTCCCGTGGTATAAATACCCGGCGAATGTTGGAGCAGTTCTAAAGCAGATTTTCCTACAAAAGCAGGTTGGTTTTCTACATTAATCACCAAACGGTCTAATTTCTTTTCTAGCAAAGGCTTCTTGGCAGTGATCACCACTTCCGATAGATTTTCCTGTTTGGGGACTAAGCTCAGCTTTAATTCTTCTGAAGAAGCAATGAGCCTTAAGGTATCGCTATAAGGCTGGTACGCCAAATGATATAGCGCTAGGCGATATTTTCCTGCGGAAGCATATAACTTGAATTTCCCTAAAGAATCAGTTACTGTATAGGTTTGTATTTCATCCTTTAGGTTTTTTAGAATCACATCGGCTTGCACTATAGGATGGCCTTGAGGGTCGTTAACACTACCTGTGATGGAGAATTCTTGTGAATGCGAGGCAAAACACATGAACAAGTTGATAAAAGCTACTATTCCAATTTTCATAAATTCATTTATTTAGGCTACAAAGTTGAAACAACTTTTCCCCGATATGGGTTAATCCTAGGTTAACGCAGGGTTAATGCAGGGGTGGCTATAAAGTTGACAGGTAAATAGAGTGTTCTTGTTTTTTAGAAAAGCTTACTATAGTTAGAAAACATGATTTTAGTAGGTTAACGATGGGTTAACGCAAAGGAATTTAAGAGGAGTAAACCCAAAGTGTAGTATTTTTGAAACAAGAATAATCCGTATGAAACCTAAAATAACTTGGCTTGTCTTTATTTCTATCATCGCTTTTATAGCGCTGTCCGGGATTCAGGGATATCTTATTTATAATACCTATACCTTAAAGAGCAATGCCTTTATTGAAAATACCCGGAGCAAAATCCTATCTATAGATTATGATCAGGAGTTAGATTCGATTGTCGACACTTGGCAAGAAGACTTGAAAAATCAGATTGCCGACTATAAAAATAAGCGTACCACTCAAAAAGAGATGCTTGATTGGTTACAGCAAAAGGCAGATAGCCTTAATAAAGATTATTACCGTATTTATCAGGAGCAATTGACCGGTAAAAAACTAGGCTATTCTGTAAATTACAAAAAGAATATAGTAAGTGTGGTCATTTTTGATAACACAAACGATACTATTTTTCCCATAGGAGAAAAAGAAACCTTTAAGCTTTTTGGAAATGATTTTCCCAATTCAAAAGCAAACTCCGTGAGTGTTACCAGAACCTTTTCGCAATACGATTATATAGATCAAACCAAAGGAGACATCACCACACAGCATTATAATTTGGAGATCAAATTTAAAGACTTAATGTATATTGAAGATAAGAACAATATCGTTTTTAAACAGATGCTGGGATTGTTAATTGGTTCACTGTTTCTATTTCTAGTGATGTTGGGGCTGTTTTATTACTCTCTAAAGAGTTTAATTACACAGAAAAAGCTAAGTACAGTAAAAACCGATTTTATCAATAACATCACCCATGAGCTAAAGACTCCTTTAGCCACGTTAGGGATTGCTACAAAGAGCTTAAAAAACCAACAGATTTTGAATAAGCCGGAAGCTTTAGAAAATTCCCTTGCCATTATAGAACGTCAAAACGAGCGTATTCAAAAATTGATAGATCAGGTGATGACCAATAGCCTTACTGCTGAACATTTAAACCTGAAGCTTCAATCATTGGAAATAATATCTTTTCTAAAACAACTTTCTGAAGATTTTAGAATAAGCGTAACCGATAAGCAGTTGAGTTTAGAAGCTTCATTTCAGCAAGAACCGGTGTATGTAGCCATAGACAAATTTTATTTTTCAACAGCCATCCTTAATGTGTTGGACAATGCGGTAAAATATAGTAAAGGAGAAGTTGATATAAGCCTAAGTACATCAACCGATAAAGGATTTTTTATACTAAAAATAAAAGATCAGGGAATAGGGATCCCCAAAGCGGCACAGCATTATTTATTTGATAAATTTTATCGGGTTTCCCAAGGTAACTTGCAAAGCAATCAGGGGTTGGGACTGGGGCTTTATTACACGCAACAAATTATCCTCGCGCACGGGGGAGTGCTAAAAGTAGAAAGTGAAAAAGGAAAGGGAAGCACATTTATCATTAAAATACCCATGGAACGATGAGCAACATCCATATATTATTAGTAGAAGACGATTACGATTTCGGAAGCATTTTAAAGCAGTACCTCGAAGTGCACGACTATCAAGTGACTTGGGTAACCCGTGCGCAAGAAGCCCTAAGTGTGCTAAAGCAGAGTGAGAAAATGCCTGTTTCTATAGCTGTACTTGATGTGATGATGCCCGAGATGGATGGGTTTCAGCTAGCTGAAAAAATACTTTTGGACTCTCCGGAAATTCCTTTTGTTTTCTTAACGGCAAGAAAATTAAAGGAAGATAAACTCAAAGGCCTACGTTTAGGTGCCGATGACTATATCGTCAAACCTTTTGATGCCGATATCTTAGTCCTTAAACTCCGTAATATTTTAAAACGATCGCAAAAGCAGGTTTCTGCTGAGGTTCATGAAAAAATTCTTTTGGGATCCTATCAGCTTGATCTTAAAAATTACTACTTGGAGCGTAACGGGAAAATTCAGAAAATCACCGAAAAGGAAGCAGCTTTAATGAGTTATCTTTTTCGGCATAAAAACCGGTTACTCAAACGGGAACAGATTTTACAGGACCTTTGGGGGAATGATGATTTTTTTTCCGGAAGAAGCATGGATGTTTTCCTTAGTCGTTTACGCAAGTATTTTAAACACGAAACCCGGATTAGGATTGAGAGCACCCGGGGAATAGGAATCACCTTTTATTTAGACGAATAATTTATCAATTTTAAATCATGAAAAATATGAAAACAATCATTTTAATTAGCGTATGGCTTAGTTGTTCTATGTATATTCAAGCACAACAAACGCCCGTTCCGCCAACGAACACAAGTACCACCTCAAGTTCTTCCAGCAGTTATAGCCACAATGTGCAGAAGGATGATCAAGAAAATTCCAACCTTTCTATTGCGGTAAGTGATTCAGAAGACAGTTATAAGTTTAGAGCCAGTTATTCAGAAAATTTTGATGCACAGGTCAAGGAAATCTTGGTTAACCGCTTCGGAAAAGAAAATATTAGCAAGCGGGACTCTTGGTTCTCTTGGATATTTTCTCCAGAAAATAAAGAGGTATATGAGATCGAACTTTCTTCTGGAAAAGTAAGAATGAAATTAGATAAAACCCAAGCAGATCAGCAACTTCAAAAGAAATTTAAACGAACAGGGGAGGTTCTAAAAGAATTACTATCCGGAAAAGAAGTTAACCGAAAACAACTAGCTTTAGAACGTAAAAGCTTACGATTGCAGCGTGAAGCAGAGCGCATGAAAAGTGAGGCACAGCGGTTAAAACGGGAAGAACAGCGCAAGGATCGGTTAAAACAAAGAAATGAGGTGGCTGAATTGCGTAAAGGAGCAGAAGAGTTACAAAAACAGGTAGATAGTTTACAGCAGGAAATAGAAAAACTCCGTAAAAATTAAATTTTCAAGTTTTATTTGCTGTTGGGTTAAAGCCTTTTGTAGAATAATTATATTTTTGCTGACAAGAGTTAAAAATAATAATTTAAAAAAACTATTCTTATGAAAGAATTAATGGAAAACATTAAAAGTACTTATGAATCTTTTGAAAGCGATGCCAATGCTCAATTAGAAAGTGGTAACAAGGCAGCTGGAACCAGAGCTAGAAAATCATCTTTAGCTTTAGAAAAGCTTTTAAAAGAATTCCGTAAGGTATCCATTGCAGAATCAAAGAAATAATTAGATTACCCCTCGTTAGAGGGGTTTTTTATTGCTGTTTTTTAAAATGCTCTATGGAAATCATTCGGACTGACTGGTTATGAGTGTCGTTGAAATTGAAGTCGAAGTTGAAGTTGAACTCGAAAAATACTCCCAACTTCCTCTTAAAACCTGAACTCACCAACTCAAAAACTCATCCACTAAACAACTTCTCGATACCATTTCACTATTGCTATTGCTCTGCTGAAATCATTATAACTGAATGGTTATGAGTTTCTTTGAAATAGAAATTGAAGTCGAAGTTGAACTCGAAAATATCTGCTCACCGAATACTGAATACTACCAACTAAAAACCGCTACTTACTCGTCACAAAAATATCCTCTTCTTTTAAATCTTCAATAAACTGTTTAGAAAAAAGGCGTAAGCCTTCCTGTACTAAATAATCAGAATCGAAAGCTTGCTTAATATCCACATTTAATTTCCATATTAAATCCTCTTCCTTATTCTGTTCGCAAATACAATATAAATTAGAGGCCACGCGATGGATATAGTAGTCTTTAAAACCTTCTTCTTCAGAATATAAATCTTTATTTTTCATGATATCTTCCTTAAAGCTTCCAAAAAACTCATTGTAGTAGCGTACGATTGCACTTTTAGAATCTTTTCCTTCTTGCCCCACGATTTTAGTTATTAATACAGAATCAAAATTTTCTTGCTCTAGGTGCTGAATATGCGGAAGCCAGTCTTCCATAGTCTGAGGTAAAGTATCCATTTCTTCACCAAAAAAGGCTAAACTACCTTGGGCTGAAATTCCGTTTTGTTCTAAAGTTTCCGAAAGTTTATCTTCAACACGTTTTCTAAAATCGGTATTTGGGGTCATCGCTAATACCAATACCTTATGTAATTTAAGTCCCTCGGTATCCGGTTTTCTCCAGTTGCTTACAACTTTCGTACTCGAACAAGAGGTGATGATAAAAAACAATAAGGAGAGTCCTATAAAAGAGAGTGGTCGATATCTATGCATAGCTATATAAAGTTGAATTGATGAGTTTTCTCCCAAAGTTAATCAATAAGCCTAAGAGGAACTGCTAAAATAATTCTAATTCTCTTTTGCAATACTTCCCATAAGATTCAGCGTAGACTTTTAAAAATAAGATTAGGAGCGCAAAGGGAGTTAGTTCTTGAGTTATTAAGTTCTTGAGAGGAGAGAGGGGAGATAGCTATGAAGTTGAATTTTAACTCAATAAATTCTGCTTACTGAACACTGTCAACTCAACAACTCATCCACTCAACTCCTTCTCGATACAATTTTAGTCTCTCTACCGATCGTCTAAAACCACTCGAAGTGACTGGTATAACTGTCGTTAAACTCGAAATTGAAGTCGAAATTGAACTTGAAAACGTATTGGATAGAAACGGCCTATCGAGGAAAGAATTGAAGTTGAAATGGAAGTTGAAGTTGAAGTCGAAAATTACTGCTAACTAAAAATACCTGTTCCTTCATAGTATTCTCCAGCAAGGGCTTGTTATCTTTGCCAAAAATAATTTATGTCAACATCATTTTCAGGCTTAGGAATTCAAGAGGAAATTCAACAGGCGTTAGCCGAATTAAAGATCGATCAACCTACGCTTATTCAGCAAAAAGCCATTTCACTTATCCTACAGCAGCAAAAAGATTTGGTGGTGTTGGCCCAAACGGGAACCGGAAAAACAGCAGCTTTTGGATTACCGCTCTTGCAATTGGTGAATTCCAAACATTCGCATATTCAAGCGGTGGTGTTAGCCCCTACACGAGAATTGGGGCAACAAATCCTAAGCATGATAAAGTCATTCGCTACCCAACTTCCCGAATTAAAAATCACAGGTGTTTTTGGGGGTACGCCGGTGAAAGCGCAGGTAGAAGACTTACAACAAGTACCGCATATTTTGGTCGCTACGCCGGGAAGGTTATTAGATCTCCTCGAACGCAAGGCCTTAAGCTTAGCTCAGCTTTCGTATTTGGTGTTAGATGAAGCCGATGAAATGCTGAGCGCTTTAAAAGAAGAAGTAGAGCTTGTGTTTAAAGCTACTCCCAAAACACGTAGAACTTTATTGTTTACGGCTACCTTACCCGGAACCATTAAGCAATTGGCTCAAAATTATATGGGCAAGAAGGTCGTATATGTAGAAGCCGATATGCAAACCAGCGGTCATCAAGGGATTCAGCACCAATATGTGGTGGTAGAACCCATTGAAAAACTAGAAGTATTACTTCACTTTCTCAACACGAGGGAAGGAGAACGCGGAATTATTTTTTGTAAAACCAAAGCAGCGGTCAATAAACTGTCCAAAAAATTAGCCATCAATAAATTTTCTTCCGGAGCTATTCATGGAAGTTTAACCCAAGGCATTCGTGATCGTATTATGGGACAATTTAGAGAAGGACATATTCAAATTTTGGTGGCTACCGACTTAGCTGCACGGGGGATTGATGTAAAGGATATTGCCTACGTGGTGAATTACCATTTACCCGATACCTTTGATACCTATGTTCACCGAAGCGGAAGAACGGCCAGAGCAGGAGCAGAGGGCTTTTCCTTAAGCATTTTACAGGAAGAAGAAGTGCAGGAACTCAGCGATTTTGAAGAAGCCTTGGGCATTCAGTTTCAATCTTACCAAAAGGCAGATGCGCAAAGTATAGAAGACAACAATACCCTATTATGGGCGAAGAAGGTATTTAAAACCAAACCCAATCGCGAAGTTTCAGAAGAATTAAAAACCAAGGTGAAGACGATATTTCATCACTTGACTAAAGAAGAACTGATCGAAAAATCTTTGGCCTATTACTTAACACAAAAAACTTCCAATTCTGCTTACGAGAATTCTAAAAAGGATAAAAAACAATAATTTTTATGGCAAATACTATTAAAAACCAGGAGGATATTTTAGCGAAATTAAATATTCAGGTTTTAAATCCTATGCAGGAAGAAGCAATTTCTGTTATTGAACATAAAAAAAATATTGTTTTACTGTCTCCTACAGGAACTGGAAAAACGCTGGCATTTTTATTACCACTTTTAGAAACCTTAGCTAATGCTAATGAAGAAATTCAAGCTTTAATCATTGTACCCTCTAGAGAGTTGGCTATTCAAATCGAGCAAGTACTACGCGCTATGGGATCGGGTTATAAAGTGAATGCGGTCTATGGTGGCAGACCTATAAGCAAAGATAAGATTGAATTAAAACACACTCCTGCTATTCTCATAGGAACGCCGGGAAGAATTTTAGATCATTTCAATAAAGACCGCTTCTCAAAAACAAGCATTAAAACACTTATATTAGATGAGTTTGATAAGTCTTTGGAAAATGGTTTTGAAGAAGAAATGAAAGGAATTATCAATCAATTGCCTAGTTTAAATAAACGTATTTTAACTTCTGCCACTCAAGGGGTTAGCATTCCTAAATTTGTACAGTTAGATCAACCTCACATCATCAACTATCTAAACGAAAAAACAGTTTCGAAGTTGGTGCTTCAAACGGTGGTTTCTCCAGATAAAAGTAAATTAAAAACCTTATTAAATTTATTAGCATATATTGGTGCTGAACCTGGAATAGTTTTCTGTAACTTAAAAGAAAGCATTGCTGGAGTGAGTTCATTTTTGGAACGCAACCACATAAGCCATGTTTGCTTTTCAGGTGGAATGGAGCAAAAAGATCGAGAACGTGCTTTAATTAAATTTAGAAATGGAACCTGCCAACTATTAGTAGCTACAGATTTAGCGGCGAGAGGAATAGATATTCCAGAAATGAAGTACATTATTCATTATGAATTGCCACGACACGAAGAAGAATTTATTCACCGAAATGGAAGAACAGCTAGGGTTAATGCCAAAGGTACTGCTTACATTTTACAAGGGAAAGATGAATCGCTACCTGAATTTATTAAAGGAGCCAAAACAATCTCCATAGCGAAAAAAGCAGTGACCAAACCGCAGTACTGGGAAACCTTATTTATTTCTGGCGGAAGAAAAGATAAAATATCTAAAGGTGATATTGCGGGTTTATTCTTCAAACAAGGCGGACTTCATAAAGACCAATTAGGGGTGATCGAGTTGAAACAAGACTGTGCCTTTGTAGCCGTACCCTTAAGTATTGCAGATGAGTTAGTAGAAAAACTGAGTAATTCTAGGTTAAAGAAAAAGAAAGTTAGAATTTCGGTACTGTAGCGCGTTCATTTGAGGTTGAATTCAATGATTTTCCTTTTTTAAATAAAAGTAGGCTTGCTTTGGTTTTTAACCTCCATCTATATAGAAAATAAGCGTAAAATATAGCTTATGACCCCTACTTTTTTTTCACGTTATTGATCAGAAGAATAGGCTATTTTTAAGCAATCCCAGAATTTGCCATTCCATATGCTATACTCAGGTAGTGGGATATAGCTGTAGAAGCGGAGTTTAATTGAATCAACTTATCCCTATAAAATATTCTAATTTAGAAAAGAAATAAAACTATATTCGCACCAAAAAATAACTTATGCAAGTGAATAGGGAAGAGGAAGGAGTGGTGAGCCAGTCAGAAATTGACCAGTGCATAAAGATACTTGAAAACCTAAACAATCATACCGACCAGATTTTTGAAATTCCGAAGTCAAAAAGGACTGCTTTGATTAAAGCCGCCGGACAATTATCTAGGCCCAGCCGAGAAGAGTTTTCACGTAGAAAAAAAGATGCTAAAAAAGCGGCTAAACGCAAACAAGCTGCTCGCGATAAAAGTGCTCGTAAAGAAACGGGAATTAGAAGCGCACGAGAAGCACACGTGTTTGTAGCTCCAAAATTACTGGCTGCTGCAGATCTTGAAAGTAAGGAGCGTCTTGAATTAGAAACCCCCCGAAATTGTTACGTTTGTAAAACCTTATTCACCAAATTGCATCATTTTTATGATACGATGTGTACGGAATGTGGCGATTTTAACTATGCTAAACGTTTCCAGACCGCGGAGGTCGACGGACAAGTTGCCGTGATTACCGGTTCTCGTTTAAAAATCGGGTACCACATTACCTTAATGTTATTAAGAGGAGGAGCAACAGTGATCGCAACTACTCGTTTTCCGGTAGATTCTGCGCTTCGTTTTTCTAAAGAAGAAGATTTCCATCAATGGAAAGACAGATTACATATTCACGGATTGGATTTAAGACATATCCCAAGTGTGGAAATTTTCTGTAATTATATCGAACAAAAATATGATCGCTTAGATATTTTAATCAATAATGCGGCACAAACCGTAAGAAGACCTGCTGGATTTTATGCGCATTTAATGTATAACGAAGAACAGCCGCTAGAAAATTTTCCTAAAAGTGTTCAAGATTTATTAGCAGATCATTCCGATTGTTTAACTGAATTAAAATCTTTTCCAACAGGAGCTTCTCCAAATAAAAATATGCCAGTAACTTGGCACGGACCTGAACCGGGAATTGGACTGAGGGCTTCGGCAAAGCTGTCTCAAATTCCGTATAGTTTCGATAATTCATTAGTGGCGCAAGAAGTTTTTCCGGAAGGAGAATTAGATGCCGATTTACAACAAGTAGATTTAAGAAAAACCAACTCTTGGCGTTTAAAATTAGGAGCCATTGAAACTACTGAAATGATTGAAGTTCAACTGGTAAATTCGGTGGCTCCTTTTGTACTGTGTAATCGTTTAGCAGAGTTGATGAAGAAAGAAAACACCGGTCAAAAACACATCATTAATGTGACCGCAATGGAAGGGAAGTTTCATCGTTTCTTTAAAGAATCGAGACATCCGCACACCAATATGGCCAAAGCTGCTTTAAATATGTTGACCCATACTGCCGCTGGAGATTTGGCAAAAGATGGAATTTATATGAATGCTGTTGATACAGGTTGGGTAACCGATGAAGATCCAGCAGAACTGGCTAAAAGAAAGCAAGAATTACACGATTTTCAGCCTCCACTAGATATTGTAGATGGCGCTGCTCGAGTATTGGATCCGTTGTTTGATGGAATTAATACTGGGAAACATTGGTGCGGTAAATTTTTAAAAGATTACAGACCTATAGATTGGTAAATGATGAACGAAACACAACCTAACAATCCACTACACGGTGTGAAACTTGCCGATATGCTCAACTATTTAGAAGATGAGTATGGCTGGGAGGGTTTGGCAGAACGTATTAACATCAATTGCTTTAAGTCTAATCCTTCCGTAAAATCTAGCCTTAAGTTTTTACGGAGAACCGATTGGGCAAGGACTAAAGTAGAAGAACTCTATTTAAAAACCATCCAGCGATAAGTAGGTTGTAGCGCTTGTGGAGAGGCTAAAATATACTCGTTAGAAATAGCATACTGATTTTGTGAATGCTATGGAAATAAGACTTACTTTCGCGCCTTGATTTAAAATAAAGATATGAAGCGCATCAATGAATATAAAAAGCTGTTTGGAGTTGAACAAGAGATAGAACTCAAAGCTTTAAAAAAGAGTTACCGTAATTTGGTAAAAGAATGGCATCCTGATAAATTTCAGCAAGGCGATGCACAACAAGCTGAAGCAGAAATTCAAAGCCGTAAGATTATTGATGGGTATCACTTTTTAGTAAGTATTGCTCCCGAAACCAAAGCCGCCAATTTACCCGAATATACCGCCGCCATGGAATCGGGTATTGCCGATTATCATCATAAAGGCTTAGTGTTAGAAATGACTTATTTGGATGGTTCTACCTACGAATTTTTTGGGGTGACCAAACCGATCTATCTAAAGATGATTCAAAGCAATAAATTAAACCGTTTTGCAAAACGTTCCATTTATCCGAATTATTTATACCGGAAATCTAAACGTACGCAGGAACAAGAATAAAAATTGGAGTTCAGTTTGATAAAACTGAACAAGCTCTAAGATCATGACAACCCCTCGAAGTTTATTCAGGGGTTTTTTAGTAGAACGATGGGAGGGTTTATTTAAAAACTATGCCGCTGTTCTTGAGTAGAAGAAGCTTGCAACAGTTCGTGAAAAGCCTTTATCGAATTAAAATCTTTGGTAATCGCCTCGTCAATAGCGAGTCCAGAAATTCCGGTGGCTAAAATCGCCTTTACGTCTTCCAACTGAATTTCACCCATAGCGAATAGCGGAGTCGCTGTCGATAAAGCTTCTAGAATCAACGTATAGCCTTCGAGGGCTAAAGGTTTTAACAGACTATCAGGATTCGTATTTTTAAACGGACCTAAATACAAATAATCCAATTCTTTGGTGAGTAACTTTTCGGCTTCAGCGAGGTGATGTGCCGTAGCCCCCATGAATTGCCAAGAATATAAATGTTTTCTTACCGAACTTGGGCTGGCGATGCTATGTGCTAAATGAACGCCATCCGCTTTAATTTGTTGGGCAATTTTATAATGATCCTGTAGCACAAGCCGCGTTTGAAAATGTGCCGTCATCTCCCGAGCTTCTTCCGCATACTTCAGTACTTTTTTGTCGCTTAAGCCGTTCAAGCGCAATTGTACCCATTCCGCTCCCGAAGTACAAGCTTTTTGTACGTGGTCCAGGTGTTCCTGCGGAGAATTTCCCTGCGTTAAATAATGTAATTTAGCAATCATACGAACAAGCAATTTATAAGTTTACCAAGCTTTTAAAGCTTTAGGAAAGACTAATTTTTTTAGAATATTCCATAAAATAATTGTCATAACGCTTTAATTTAGCATTCATTTCTTCCGCATAAATTACATATTGACACTTCATCAGGCTTTGGGTAACCGATAATAAGGCGGCGTAAGCCGACTGCTGACTTAAAAAATCGGCATCATCAATGCTAAAGATTTTTAATTGTGCCGTATGCACTCCGTTCAGTAAAAATAACTTATTTAAATTCTTAGGGGTCGAAATAAGAATATCTACACCCTCTAAGATTTCCGACTTCTGTAAATCGATATGCATTTTTTCGTAAGCTACATAAGTGCGTAGGGAAGTATGCCGCGTATAGACCGTAAACCGATCCTGCATTTCTAGGGCTTTTTCTTTATTTTCTACCAAAACAATCGCTCGCGGAGCCTCACCAACCGCTTCACATTTTAACTTCTGTAAAGTGGTTAATATAAGCGTGGTGGTTTTTCCCGCATCCTTAGGCCCAATACAATACACATTCATTCCGCTTTTAATCACCGGAATACTTTTGCGTTGCAGTGGAGTAGGAGTCTCCATTTCTAGCTGAGCTAGTTTTTCTTTTAGTTCGGGGTGTAATTTTTTAAAAGGCATTTCGCAAAGGTAGTCATTTCTATAGCGGTTTCTATCATGGGAAGGAGTGAAATGTGGAGCGGAATAGTGAACCAATACCCATTGAAATTATGTATATTTAAAGCGTCATGCAGTAAGAAATTAAAAATTAGTCAGTTCGAGTGATTTTGTGCAGTGAAACGAAAGAAAATTGTATCGAGAACCGAATTTAACTTTAAAGTCTTATGCTCAATACAAAATATAAACCCTTCTTCAATCGAAATAATGCTAACAAAGCATATCCTTTTTGTTTGCTCAGCGAATAAAGATCGTTCCCGAACCGCTGAAGACTATTTTAGTCAGCACTATCCCGATATATGTTTTGATTCGGCTGGCACCAATGCAAAAATTTGTCGGCAGTTGGGTACTACGTATATCACTGAAAACCAATTAGCCGTAGCAGATCAAGTATTAGTCATGGAAAACAAACACCGACAAGCGCTTCTCCAAACCTTTGGAACGACCTATGCTCATAAAATAAGCGTACTTCATATTCGGGATATTTATCCCTATGGAGCTAAAGCACTAATAGACGTGTTAAGGGAAAGGGTTAGTTTTTGAGATTATTTATTGTTTCCAAAGAGATTTTTAAAGTTGCTTTTTTCTCCAAATTTAATAGATCGCTTTTTTAGAGTTGAAAGTGAGAGGGTAAGCATAATGTGTTTGGAACTATATTATATCGTAAACTTATCTTTTTTAGTAACAAACCCTTTTTCTTTAGCATAAAAAACTATTGTTCCTAGTGATATAGAAGATGACATTTCTAAATTTCTATGGTTATAACAATACTTAAGTATGTTTTTGCTTTCAAGTTCGTTATGCTTTTCTTTATCTAATTCACATAAACTTAAAAAATATTTTTCACCTAAATCATAACTAAAAGTACTTGCAATAGCTAAAGCTACTCTTAACCACTCATCAAAAGAACTTGTTATTGATAATTCTTTTCTTTTTAAATATTTAATTATAAGATTAATTATTTTTCTATGTTCAGATTTATTTAAACCTTCAGTAGCATAAGCACTTTTGTTAAGAGATTTACTAAAAGCTATTTTTTTTGATTTAGATGCTTCAATCTCTTCTTCAATTAATTTATCATCGTAAATTTCAGAATTTGTATTTAGATATAAATCTTTGTCCCAAGAAACAAAACATAATCTTGTTATATCGCTTCCACTATTGTCTAACTCAATATTATATTCTGTTTTGAAATATTTTTTGAGCGAATTAAAGCTTGATTTATGCTCTTTAGGACTACTATCAATTCTTACTAAAGCCTTTAATCCTTCATTTGATGGAGACAACCAAACTGAATAAATGTATTTGTCTTTAATTAGTTGATTTTTTAAAACATTAATATTAGATGAATTAATATGGTCAATGTCCAAGATCATAATATTATTATAACTATCTAAATTTTCTAGTTTTCTACCGTTTTTAAATGTTCCGCAAAAAGTAACTATCGGTAGTTTTATTTTTAGAGTTTTATAAGAATCATAATCTTTTTTATTAGTGAAAAATCTACACTTTTCTATAAGGTTTTGATATTTTCCTTCTTTTATATCATTAAGTTCATCTAGTAAATTTGATTGAACTATAGATTTAGTATAGATATTTTGAAATCTAGAAACTTTCATCTCAATTTATAATTTTAAACTATAAATATAGTATATTTGGATTAAGGCGTAGGCAAGAGTGAAGTTTACTTCATTATGTTGAACAGGTATAAGAATTTATTCTTTAGGTGTTAGTAGCATTAACTATTTTAGTTATAACCGAAATCACTGAAACAATTTACGAGCCTAATAATCCTGATGCTTATGGTTTCTGCTGTATTTGTATATCAGAGCAGCAATGTATCTCAATCAAATTAATTTCTACGCTCTACGCCTTATTTTATTTTACGTCCTATTTTAAAATGAAAGAGTTAGAAGATTATTATACAGATACATCGATAGTTAAAATACTTTGTAAGCATAGAGCCGGGATATCTCATAAAAGACATAAAAAACATATGTCTAGAGATATTAGCTTTCATAATAGAACTAATAAAATAAAAATATCTCCAAAAGACCTAGATTTTCTCACTATTCAATCTTTGTTTCCAACACGCAGAAATTGGAAAAAACTAAATCAAAAAGAAAGACTTGATCCAAATAGATTAACAAATAGCCTAGAACGAAATCAAATGAGGCTTTGGAAATCTTATAAACTTGAAAAATATTTAGTTGATTTTAAAGGAAAAACACCTGAAGATTGGTACAATAAATTATTATTATTTTGTGATAATATCAGAAAAAAGGTAGATAATATCTCTAATGGTAGATACATAATTCAAAAACCACAAATATTTCCTTTACCAAAATCAAATAAAAATGATGTATATATATATCGTCCAATTGCAAAATTCACTTTAGAGGATAAAATTATTACATCATTGTTTTCAAGATATTTAACGATAAACTTTGATAGTTTATTTTTAGATTGTTCTTATGCTTTTAGGTCTAGAAAAAATGGTGTTGTTCCTAATCATCACGATTCAATTATTGAAATATTAAAGTATAGAAAGAAACACAAAAAGGTTTGGGTTTCTGAATGTGATATTCAAAAGTTTTTTGATACAGTTCAGCATAAGCATTTAATTAAAATTTTTAATGAAACAATAAAAGAATTATCAGTTAAAGGAATTAAAATATCTAACACCGCAATTAAGTTATTTAATTTGTTTTTAGATTCCTATTCTTTTAATGTAGATGTTCTAACCAAAAATAATAATCCTAAATATTTTAAAGATAACGGAGTTCCTGTTGGTGAATTTGGTTGGGTGAAAAATGAATTGGAATCTAATTATTCAGAAACATATATTGATGATTATAAAATAGGTGTTCCGCAGGGAAATGCAGTTTCCTGTTTTATAGCAAACCTTATATTAAACAAGATTGATAGATCTGTAATAAAAGTAAATAAAGATATTTTATATGTAAGATATTGTGATGATATGGTTTTATCTCATAAAGATTATAGTGTATGTAAAAATGCTTTAGAGGTTTATAAAAAAGGAATTAGGGATAATTACCTACTTTATCATGAACCAAAAAGTTTTAAAAATTATAAGGATTCTGCTAATGAATTTTGGAAAGTTAAATCAAAGGAACCTTATTTTTGGGGAAATAAGTATGTAAATGAGAGAAATATACCTTGGCTATCTTTTGTAGGTTACCAAATAAATTATAAAGGAGAATTAAGGGTTAGGAAAAGCTCTATAAAAAAAGAAATTAGTAAACAGATTAGTGAAACACAAAAAATCTTAATATCTCTTGGCCTTGATGAAAACAGAAAATTACCATATATAGATAAATATTCAAGAAAAACCATTAATCAAATTGTATTCAGTTTACATCAAAGATTAATCTCGATGTCTGTAGGAAGAATTACAATTTATAATTATAATAAGAAAAATCTTAATCAAGGATTATGTTGGACTAACGGTTTTCATTTATTAAGCGAAAATGAAATTGCTTTAAAACAATTAAAAGAATTAGATAAAAGAAGAGAACAGCAAATTTCATATTTGAAAAGAATTATATCTCATTTAAATAAAAAAACTGATAATCAAGATGAATTACCAAAATATATGGAAGAATTGTATTTTGGAGTTCCTTATAGTTATTTCAATCATTTAAAATAATATTATAATCTATTTAATAGATATAAGATTAAAATCTGCATTTATGTAAAATAGAAATTAAAAATGTTATTCGCATAAACACATAATATTCATAGTTTATCCCATAAGAACGGAATACATTTTATAGAAAGTAGTAGGATAAATCCTCATGGGTTTAAAAATATCAACAAGCCATTTTTAATCATAAAAAATTGCATTTTTTGTAATTGTATAGCTGTTGTTGTGGTAATTATGCAATTAGTTGTAAATTATCGCTAGCTGTATTGTTTAAGTATAGGTGGATTTTAGAAGTATTCATCATGAATACATGAACTTTAGCAGGTACCATGATAAACACATCGATATGAAAACTAATTTTACCCAAAGCCTTAGAATATTTTTATTTTTTCTACTAGCCAACTCCTTTTTTCTTACCGCTCAGGTAAGCGTGGAAAGTGGTAGTTATACCAACACCTTTCCCGGAACAGATTCTGCCGGTAGAAATGGATTTCCTTCCGGTTCGCCACAAGTCAGTGGCAATGCCGTAGGAAAACCTGTCCCCACGAATGATTGGTGGTCAAAATTAATTAAAGAAAATCACGCGGATAATTTATTTAATTACCCGATGACCTTAAAAACGACAAATCAAGGATTAATCGTCACTTATATTCCTTGGGGACCTATTGGTGATTCGGCTCCCATAGAAGTGGGGCTTACCGGTTTAAACGCCTCCATGGCCACCGCCTCCGATTATTCCGATTGGACAGTGACCATGAACTGGAATGATGGTACACATGAGTTACAAGCCACTTCCGGGATCGGGATGCCTTTTCTCTATTTTGAAAAGGATAATGACGCTGTCGTAGAAATCAAAGTCAATTCAGGAACACCCACAATTTCCAACGAAATCCTAATCGTTACCGATGCGACCAACGGAGCAGATTTTGTGATCTATGCCCCAACGGGTAGCACATGGAACCAATCCGGGAACCTATATACTTCCACCTTAAATGGTAACGATTATTGGTCGATGGCCATGTTACCGCAGAGTACTACTAATGTGAGTACAGTGGCTGAAGCGTATAAAAATTACGCCTATGTTTTCCCCACGAATACCACTTCTTCATGGAGTTATAATGAATCGAATTCAAAATTGACCACCACCTTCAGCGTTGATACCGAGGTAAAAGAAGGTACAAATACCCATATGCTCTTAGGATTGTTGCCCCATCAATGGAATAATTTAGCTCCCGGCTCTCCCACGCCAGATGAATATAGCTATGATAGTGTAAGAGGAGAGTTAAAAACCTTGGATGGAAATTCATTTACGGTAGAAAATACATTTAAAGGGATATTGCCAACCCTTCCTGATTTAGCCCACTATAGTCCGGATTTTAATCCTGCCGATCTGGATACCAAAATAGCATCGATTGAAAATGATCAATTGGCAACTTGGACGGATTCCTATAATGAGGGGCAGGTGATGAATAGATTGATCCAAACCGCAAGAATAGCCGATCAAACAGGGGATTTTGTCGCGAGGGATAAAATGGTAGCCACCATCAAAGAACGATTGGAAGATTGGTTAACCTATCAAGCCGGGGAAGTGGCCTTTTTGTTTTATTATAACGATACGTGGTCTTCGATGTTAGGCTATCCGGCTGGGCATGGACAAGACAATAATATAAACGACCACCATTTTCATTGGGGATATTTTATTCATGCCGCTGCGTTTATGGAGCAATTTGAACCAGGTTGGGTCAACGAATGGGGAGCGATGATTAATTTATTGGTTCGGGACGCAGCGACTGATGATAGAAATGATGCGCTTTTCCCATTTCTAAGAAACTTCAGCCCTTACGCCGGACACAGTTGGGCCAATGGATTTGCTACGTTTCCTCAAGGAAACGATCAAGAATCTACCTCTGAAAGTATGCAATTTGCCTCTTCACTTATTCATTGGGGAACCATTACCGAAAACAATGCCATCAGGGATTTAGGAATCTATATTTATACTACCGAGCAAACCGCTATTGAGGAATATTGGTTTGATATGTACGAACGTAATTTTCAACCCTCACAGCAATATAGCCTTGTCTCGAGGGTTTGGGGTAATTCTTATGACAATGGTACCTTCTGGACCAGTGATATAGCAGCCTCCTATGGAATAGAAATGTATCCCATTCACGGAGGTTCCTTTTATTTAGGACATAACCAAGCCTATGCACAATCTTTATGGACAGAAATTACAGCAAACACCGGCGTGTTAAGCAACGAAGATAATCCCAACCTATGGCACGATACCTATTGGAAGTACCTCTCTTTAATTGATGCTCCGGCAGCATTGGATTTATATAATTCTTACCCCGATCGAAACTTAAAATTTGGGATTTCCGATGCGCAAACCTACCATTGGCTTCATACGATGAATGTGCTAGGACCCGTAGATGCTTCGATTACTGCCGATTATCCTATTGCGGTGGCGTTTTCCAATGACGGAGAAATGACCTATGTAGCGCATAATTATTCAGATGCACCCATTACCGTGAACTTTTCAGATGGTTTTATGCTAGAGGTTCCTGCCAATTCCATGGCGACCAATAGAGATTTAAATGTTTCAGGCATACTTTCTGCCGATACTTATCAGGCAAATGAAAATGACCCGGTGATGCTTAGCACTGAAACTTCAGGTAGTGGAATTACCAAAGTTGAATTTTATATGGGGGATACCTTGTTAGGGCAAGATACCACCGCACCTTATGAGTGGACGATTCCTACGATCGCTTTGGGAATTCATCACCTCTATGCTAAAATTTATGTGGGTACTGATTTTAAGGTTTCTAACCTCATTACGATTCAAGTAGGGGAGCAGTTGCCTTATTTGGGAACCCCTCATTTAATACCGGGAACTATTGAAGCAGGAACTTATGATAGTTTTGAAGGAGGAAATGGCCAAAACATCAGTTACTACGACTCCACATTAGATAATCAAGGAGGATTTAGACCCAATGAATACGTAGATGCTGTAGAAGAAACGAATGAAGGTGCAACGGTAGGTTGGATTTCTTCCGGGGAATGGATGGAATACACGGTGGATGTGCAAACAACAGGATGTTACGACCTTGATTTGCGTTATGCTTCAGGAAATAGTAATGGAGGAGGACCTTTCTATTTTGAAATTGATGGCGAGCAAGTAAGTCCGGCAATTGGGGTAGCCACTACAGGCGATTGGGGAAACTGGAATACGAAAGTGACCACTATTGATTTAACCGCAGGTATTCATGTATTAAGGTTAACGGCCACGAATGGAGAATTTAATCTGGGTCGAATGACGTTTACTTATAATTCCTTAGAATGTGCTCCTACAGCAGGGATAGGTTTGCCATTTGATTTTGAAACCACACCGGTGACTTCCGATTTTTTCAATTTTAATGGAGGGACCGCGACTGTAGAACCTGTTACCGCACCTCAAAACATGGGAAATAACAGTACTCATTTGGCAAAGTTGGTGAGAGATGGAGGTGATGTATGGGCCGGAGCCTACCTAAATTTAGAAGGAGGATTAGATTTTACTAACGATAGGTATATTACCTTAAAACTTTGGACGAGTGCGCCCGTAAATACCACAGTACGCTTGAAACTTGAACAGCAATCCAATGCAGGAAGCTTTTCAGAATTGGATGTACTCACTCAAAAATCTGGAGAATGGGAAACCTTAACTTGGGATTTTTCAAGTTTGGGGGCTACGGTTTACGATAAAATGGTATTTATGTTTGATTATGGAAATACAGGAGATGGAACGGCAAGCTCTACCTTCTATTTTGATGACGTACAACAAGTGGCTACCTTGGGTACGGAAGGATTTGATTTAGATACCATCCAAATCTTCCCGAATCCAACCACCGGTTCCTTACATCTAACATCCAATTCAATTCAATTACTCAAAGTAGAACTATTTTCATTACTCGGGAATCGATTAATGGTACTTGATGCGAAAAATTTACATACGATTGATGTGAGTAACTTAGCTAACGGGCTTTATCTAATTAAAATACATAGTGCGCAAGGAGCCATCACCAAAAAGTTTATTAAAAAATAAAATTTATGACCATACCTATGGAAGCATACGGTTTATGCTTTTAGTTAAAATAGCACCTTTGGTGCTATTTTGCTTATATACCATAGGATGCTTGGTTCTATAAGCTTCCACGTTAGGGAATTTGCGCTTTAATGAATAGCGAAATTGAAAAGGGAATTGGTTGATGATTAATTTTTTAGTACATTTAACTTACCCAAAGGTTTTAATACCTAGTTTTTCTACCCCCATCAATAAAACAGAAATACCTCTGTGAGGTATTTTGTAAACTGCGGTTTCTATTGAATCTTATACGATTTGATTTCAACCGCATAATAAATCAACTATGACTGAAAAATTTAAACCTTTTCACAAAATTGGTCTTTGCTTTAGTGGGGGAGGCTATCGGGCAACCTTTTACGGGTTGGGAGTACTTGCTGTCCTTGATAAAATTGAATTCCAAGAAAAAAGCTTACTGGAGGCTGTTAAGTCCATCAGTTCTGTGAGTGGAGGAACCTTACTCGCAGCGGCATACACCAGATCGGTTCAAAAGAATCAGCCTTTCAGCGATTTTTACCAAAAGCTATATGCCACCTTTGAACCCAGCAATGATCAGCTTCTTGAAAATGCCACCAAGAAACTCAAGGACGATCAGGTTTGGAAAAAAAATGCCTATAAAAGGCGCTCTGTGATCAATGCCTTTGCCTTGTGTTATCAAGAGATGGAAGTCTTTGAAGGAACCTTTGAGATGTTTCACAAAGATCATATTAAGCAATTTGATACCGTTTGCTTTAACGCCACCGATTTTACCTATGGGTTAACCTATAGGTTTCAGAACAGAGGTGATTTTGGAAATGGTCCTTTATACAAAAGTTATAGGAGTCAAATCAAAGCCTTGAAAGATCAGATTGAAATAGGGGATATCGTTGCCAGTTCGTCTTGTTTTCCCATAGGCTTTGCGCCGCTCGTTTTCCCTGACGATTATATCAAAGATCATAACAATTCCAGTTATCAACAACTCAAGAGCTATGAGGTTTTTAAAGATGGAGTCGGCTTGATGGATGGAGGCATCGCAGACAATCAGGGAATAGGGAGCATGGTCCTTGCCGATAAAAGAAAAGGCGGCAGGTTAGATCTTATTCTGATCAATGATGTAGGAGGGAACCAGATGCCAGCCTGGGAGCCCTCCCATGAATCTCACTCAGCCGCCGGTGTTAGCCTGACAGATGCCGTTTCAAAAGTTTTAGATTATTTAAAAGTCCGTGCCCTCTATTGGATTCCCGGATTGATTGCCTTGCTTATGCTCATACTTAATAATATGCATGTGTTCGGAGAGCGATCCTATGCCTCCATTTACATCGTTTTTGGGGTGCTATTGGGAGCAAGTATATTGGCGACGATGATAGGCTTGATCGCCTCAGTAGTTAAAAATACTTATCTACAAAAAATTGCCGTGCTCTTTGAGAAAAATGTGCCCAAACCTATTGAAGATGATATACTAAGGCTTAAAAACCTTAAGGTTTCCTTGATCAAACGTATGTTAGCCGAGCGCATGTCCAGTGCCTTTACGATGATTAACTATGTATTCATGAATCAGATACGCCGCTTGAATTATGACCTGCTGTATTCTTCCAGTAAGCTCAAACATCGTAGAGCAACAGCGATGATTTATGAATTGGACGGGCAGCGTAATTCTTACACGCGTAACGATGACGATAAAGTAGCGATACCTCCACCGTCTAAATTATTGCAAGATGTAGCACTAACGGCCACACAAATGCCTACGACCTTGTGGTGGAGTGAAGAAGATATCAAGGTGAACCGCATGAACAAACTCATTGCCTGCGGTCAATTTACGGTTTGCCACAACCTTTTAAAATACATCATCGAATTGCAAAAAGGCACCGAAGACCGTAGCGAAATTGATGAAATGTTCGGGAGAATGGCCAAAGAAAGCCTAGAAGAACTCCCGTTTCCGGAACTGATCCCGCTAGAGCAGCAGCTACGGGAACTTTGGAGCAAATTCAACGAGAACCCGTTATGGATGGTGGAGGAGTAAGGTGGTTTTAGAATTCTTATGGAAGATTAAGCTCCACTAAAGCCTTCGTAGAAGTAAAGAAGTATGGCTTTAACTAACTGGACATTTTACTCGTTGAACTTCAAGCCCTCAATTCGGTTAAAAATCGGTTACGATTTTTGTATCGAGCATAGAGATTAAAGCGAAAATAAAGTTCTCGATAAAATTTAGCTTTGTTTCATGGCACAAAATCATTCGAACAGATTTATTTTTATTTCTTAAATGTATTCAGGTCAATCCATAATATTATGTAAAATAGAACTTGTTTTTTATTGGATGTGATCCTGAAACCAGTTCAGGATGACGAAAACGTTATTTCGAAAGAGCTCTTTCTGCGACTGAAAATTGTGTCAGATAGCAGGAATGACATTAGAGCAAAACAAAACCCGACTTTGAGTGAATAATACGTAGTACTAACGAAGCATTAGTTGTATCGAAAAGTCATGCTAGCATCTTATAGTTAAAATTTAGAATAACGAAAAATCTATAAATTCCAATCGCTGAGAATCGCGTATTTAAAATTTTCTGGGCAATGGTGAAGAACACGAGAATTATAAGAAGGCAATATAATTCACTAAGGTAAATTTATTAATCGGCTGTTACATAAATGCTGATGATATAGTTCTAAGATAAATAATACATTGAGGTTATGGAGTTACTATTAGCAAATAGGCTTTTACATAATATCTATCGATATAATTTACTATCTGCATCTATGTAAAATAGCACAAAAAAGTGCTATTCGCCTAAATACCTATTAGTATAGTTTGTTCTATAATATATATTATGTAAAATAGGATATTTCGGAAACTAGAAATATTCTTTATGATACTAACTCCTCCTTTCCTTTATGCTGGTGATTTTAATGAGTTTGCTGAATTCGATAGTAGCGTATTCGAACCTTCGGTACAAAATCTTTTATCAAGATTAAACTCAGTTTCCGTGCATTATTCTTTAGCAAGACTATCCAAGGCTTTTATTCTTCCTTGGTAACTAATATTATCCCGATGTGATGATTGTACATACGTCCGTACGGTTTTACTTGGATAAATATTCAGTTTAAAATTGAGGATTTCGGTTTTATAATTTCCTTCAAAGCTAATTTCAATTTCCCGAATGTCATCATGGATCACCATAGAAAAATCTTTAGGCTTTCCGCTGTAGTTAATTCCGCTTTCATTATAACCGCCTCCAAATTGACGTACTCCAAAATATGGTAAATAGACATCTACACTATCTTTATAAAACCGTATGTAATTAGGATTTCCTATTAAGTTAATCTGATTGCCCCGCAACGGATATAACCATTGGTTATCCACTTCAAACTCTCCTCCACTGACCAAGCTCTTCACCGTTTGCCAGTTTTTTTCTTTATCAACACTAGTGTTGGTGCTTTTACAAGCCACAAGCATGAATAAGCTTATGAGCATTAACGGGATATAATTCACTCTATTTTTCATACTTACAAGATAATAACTTCTACTAGCTTAAGTAAGTATTTAAGATATTTTTATTGCTTGGTTTTACTTTCATTTTGTTCTCGATACATTTTCCCTCCACCTTGTTGCAGTAAAAACTTGAACAGATGAAATAACAAGCCCTGAACGAGACAGGACTTCTGGAAATTAGAAGTAAGCTAATATTTAATTAGTAGTCTTCAGTGAGCAGAATTTTTTGAATTCAACTTCGAGTTCAACTTCAACTTCGACTTCTATTTCTATTTCAATTTCTATTTCAATTTCTATTTCAATTTCTATTTCAACGACATTTATACTAGTCACAATTTACAATGATGTTAGATTTTCGATACATTTTCCTTTACTTCGTATAGCAAAACACTCGAACTGAATTTCTTATGATGTTGTGGAAAACCCAGGAACAGACGATGACTTGTGAATAGAAATAAAATTGTATTTTCGAGCAAAAACTAATTTATACGATGGCGGGAAATTCTAATGTGGCAATCTACGGGGCAATTGGTGCCAATCTCTTAATTGCAATCAGTAAATTTACAGCTTCTTTTTTTACAGGAAGTTCAGCAATGCTAGCAGAAGGCATTCATTCCCTGGTAGATACGGGTAATGGATTACTTTTATTGTTGGGGATTAAACGTTCTAAACAAAAACCCACCAAGCTGCATCCCTTTGGCTACGGAAAAGAAGTTTATTTCTGGAGTTTTGTCGTCAGCGTCCTAATTTTTGCCCTCGGTGGTGGATTTGCGATTTACGAAGGGATTCACGCCTTGCAAGATCCACACATTACAGAAGATCCTACATGGAATTATATCGTACTCATCGCCGCTTTAATTTTTGAAGGTACTGCCCTTATCTTGGCTTTAAAAACCTTTAATAAGTCCCGCGCCAAATCTAAAAACTTAATCTCCAGTATTGTTCAAAGTAAAGACGCGGCCACCTTTGCTGTGATCATTGAAGATACTGCGGCTGTGATCGGATTAGCGGTAGCGCTTATTGGCGTAGTGTTATCACAATGGCTACAGAATCCATATATCGATGGAATCGCTTCTATTGCCATTGGTGCAATTTTGTTAACGGTAGCTACTTTCTTGGCCCATGAAAGCAAAGGTTTATTACTGGGAGAAAGTGCTCGTCCGGAAGTATTGCTACAAGTACAAAACATTTTAGAAAACAATGTCCACGTGGTAGAGTTTGGTTTACCGCAGACCATGCATTTTGGTCCGGAAAGTATTTTGCTGATTGTGGAAGTAGATTTAGAGGATAGTCTAGAATTACTAAAAGCCGAACAAGTGATGGAAGGACTTCGAAATCAAATTAAGCAGGAAGTTCCTAAAATCACCCAAGTCTATATCCAGACCACCAATAAGCTATAAGATTTCAAAGGACTATAAAACTTCTAGTTTAGGTTACGAGTTGACTTCAAGACCATCGGTTCATCGGTTACGATTTTGGTATCGAGAATAGGGCTTGAAGCTAGTAATTTACTCTGAGTGCAATGATGCCTCCCCTTCTACTACCTCACCGGAGCTGAGGAATAATTTTCTTCTAAAAAATGTATTAGGGGGTTTTTACCACGATAAAAGAAGCTTTGTAACCGGTAGCTAAATTCCATTCGTTGGAAGTGATCACGTTTCCACTTTCATCCAATACCTGAAATTGTGCGGTATTAGGACCCGATTGTCCTTGGTTAAGGGCTTCTACTTCTATTTTATTGAAACCTTCTTTTAACTTCATATAAATGGTCTTGTAACGAGCTTCCAGGTAAATTTTATCGGCCACCACTTCCCCATCTTGATAAACCCGTACCAAATCACCATCGACGGCTTGATGGTCCCGACAGATAATTTTTATTTCACCGCTTTTGGTTTTAAAATCGCCTAAATATTGGTTCTGCTTATACTCTTCACTCATTTTACGTTCATTTCCCGGCTTTTGAGCGTATTTAGGATTAAAATCAATTTCTGGTTCTATAAAACCTTCATTTTCAGAAATATCTACTTTCTCTTCTTTTTCATCTAAGGTCGCTTGTTCTGGTCGCTTGTAAAAATTGTAATTCCGTTTGCTTAAACTTGGGGCGGTTCGCCGCGTAGAAGTATTGATTTCATTCGAGTTTAATAAATTTCCGCTAGTCGTTGTAGTAGGACTATCAAATTGTGCGTGTACTGAACCAAAGCTAAACACAGCAAGGAGTAATAAAATAATAACTTTCATAAGCTTTTAAGTATAGTTCAAAAATACTAAGAATTAAGTTTTCTTTAATAAACAAGAATCAATAATCTTACCAAAAATAAGCGATTTCATAGGGTGTGTAGAATTTCTACAGTTCACTTTTAACAAAAGTATAAGGTTTTGCAAACTTTTTTTAAGAACCTAAACCCATTACTTCGTTCTTGTAACTAAAAAAAACAAATGATGAAAAAAGTTGTATTGGTATCTACCATTTCTATGAGCCTCTTATTGGGATCGTGTGTTTCTAAAAAGAAATATACAGAACTGGAAACTCAATTGGATAATACGCGGAGTGAATTGATGAAAACTCGTGTAGATAAAGAAGATTGCGAAGATAAGTATGCGCAAATTCAGCAAAAGGTTTCTAATTACTATGCTAAAATCAATTCTTTGCAGGAAGAAAATGATAACAAATTAGAGATGGTTGATAATATCGCTGCGATGTCGGTGAAGAATAAAGAAGCCATGCGTAAAACCTTAGCTAAGGTAGATCCTGAAAAACTAAAAGATGCGAAAACCTTAAGTGACAGTATAGATGTAGCGATTTCGTATAATCTAACCAAATCCCTAAATGAAGGTGAAGACGAAGGAATTGATATTAACGTAGATCAGACCGTCGTACAAATTACCATTTCTGATAAACTATTGTTTAAAAGCGGAAGCTATTGGGTAAGTCCACGTGCTAATGATTTATTGAAAAGAATCGCAAAAGTAGTAAAATCTGAACCTTCGATGGAAGTATTGGTGGAAGGCCATACCGATGACCAAACGATTGTAGAGGATTCTTATTTGGAAGATAACTGGGATTTAAGTGTACGTCGTGCCACTTCTATAGTAAGAGTATTACAAGATAACTATGGAGTGAATGGTGAACAACTGATTGCTTCCGGCCGAAGTAGTTACAAACCTGTTGCCGATAATGAAACCCGAGAAGGGAGAGATAAAAACAGAAGAACCAGAATTATTATCTTACCTAACCTAGATAAGTTCTTGGCCATGCTGGAGTCTAACGGGTAAGTTATTGATTATCTTTTCGTCATTCCGTGTTGGACACGAAATCTCATAGTGACCTGAACATTTTCAAATGACGATAGATAATTTTATCATTGATGAGCACTAGCAAATAACCATCAACAAAAAAGGGAAAGCTTTAATTAGCTTTCCCTTTTTTGTTGATCATTTGAATTTCAAATAAAGATTTCACTCAGTCTGTATTTATAAGGCTTTCTCCTTAAAGCTTATCTGAAGTTTTTGTTCTATTTCTTTTAGCTGTGGAAGTTCATGCGGTAAAATAAGTGCAATAGAAATTCCGGAGTTTCCTCCCCTAGCCGTTCTTCCGCTTCGGTGCGTATAATAGGCTAAAGATTCCGGTAATTGGTAGTGAATCACAAAAGCCAGGTTATTGACATCTATTCCACGTGCGGAAACATCGGTAGAAACTAAAAATTGAAGGCTTTCTTTTTTAAAAGCGCGCATCACTTTTTCACGATCGCGTTGTTGCATATTCCCTTCCAAGGCTTCTACTGAAAAACCTTCGTCTTTTAGGCTTTTTACTAATTTTTGAGCGCCGGCTTTTGTTCTCGTAAAAATGATTCCCCGTTCTTGTTGATGTTGGTCCAATAAATTGATCAATACATCATCTTTATTGGTTCTGGAAACCTGAATATATTGATGGGTAATATTTTTATTGATTAAATCGTTCTTTGGTTCTACCCTTATCGCTTTGGGAGACATGTATTTTTTAATCAACTGATCAAGCTCGGCAGGCATAGTAGCTGAAAACAACCAGGTGTTTTTGGAGTTTCCGGTATATTTTAAAATTTTATCTAAATCTTCTTTAAAGCCCATACTCAGCATCTCGTCGGCTTCATCTAAGACTAGGGTTTTAATGTGTTTTAAATTTACCGCACCACGTTCAATTAAATCTAACAATCTTCCGGGGGTAGCTACGACAATGTGGGTAGGACGCTTTAGGTTATTGATCTGGATTTGGATTTTCTCACCTCCATACACTTCTTCGGTAAATATTTTGCCCTCTACATATTTGGTGAATTTAAACAACTGCTTTTTTATTTGCTGTGCCAATTCTCTTGTGGGAGCCAAAATTAAGGCTTGAATCACCTTATTTTCGATTTCAATGTCCTGTAAAATGGGTAATCCATAAGCGGCAGTTTTACCGGTTCCCGTAGGTGCCTGCCCGATAAAATCGGTATTTTTATTTAATAATTCAGGAATGGTTTCTTCTTGAATTTCAGTAGGGTTAACTATCCCTAATTCATTTAATCCTTTAACGAAGTCTTTATGAATTCCTAATTGTTGAAACGTCTGCATAAGTTTTGTTTTCTTGGCGCAAAGTTACGTTTATAATTGCTAAGGAATGGAATTTTATACCTAATCCTTTAACTTGCTAAAAAAATGATAAAGTCATTGGCTAATTGCCAATTTAATCTTTACTTGAAGCATAATTTAAAAAAATAATATGACCGTGTTAGCAAAAAACGACCGACAACTAATTGTATATTATGATTCAAAAAGTGATTTAGGAAGAAAAGTGAGAGCGCATGCCGAGTCTTCTAACTTAAAAGTACTCCCTATTGACTTATTGGAATCTAACATTACCGGAACAGAATGGGCTGAAATAGCTGAAATGTTAGGCGTTACTGTAGATAAATTAATAGATCAAGATCACCCTATTTTTAAAGAAATGTATGGCGATGATCATGTAGAAGTGGATGAAAATGATGCGATTAAAATTTTGGAAAAACATCCTGAAACCTTGGTATTTCCTATTGGAATAAGAGGCGAACGTGCAGTGCAAGTAAAACAGTCTAATGATTTGAAAGTATTATTTGATGCCGATACCGGGGAAATCCCACAGCCTTAATGATGATTACTGAATCATTGAAAGAAATAAAAAAGCCTGAAAATTTAATTTTCAGGCTTTTTCTTTGAATTAAATGTTAGAAATTTAATTCAGTTTCTCTTTAAAATCGTTGATAATACCACCTTTTAGCAATACCCTAATTTGTCGATCACTCATCGTATGTTTGGTAGGAACCGTCACAGAATCTCCGTTTTCCTTGATAATTTCAACTTCAATAGTATCACGGTTTTTCACCGACGCTCTTAAGTTTTTTAATTTAATCGTATCGCCTTGTTCAAACTTATCGTAATCTTCTAAATTTTCAAATTCTAAAGGAAGAATCCCAAAATTCACTAAATTTTGCCAAGCGATTCTGGCGTAACTTTTCGCAATTACCGCTACTTGTCCTAGGTATTTAGGAGCAATGGCAGCGTGTTCCCTACTCGATCCTTGCGCATAATTTTCAGCAGCGACTACAATATGTCCGCCAAATTTATCTTTTGTTTCCATCGCACGATCGTAGTAAGTTTCATCGATAACGGTAAACGCATATTTACTAATCTCTGGTAGATTACTTCTTAATGGCAATACTTCTGCTCCTGCTTTTAAAATCTCATCGGTAGAAATATTATCACCCATTTTTAATAATACAGGAACTTCTACTGAATCTTTTAATTCTTCGATATGAGGTAGCGATTTAATATTAGGACCTTTTTGTAATTCTACATTTTCATTATCTTCCGGTGGTGCGACCAACATATCGGTATTGATAATATGAATCTCGGGATCTACATATTCCGGATAGTTCATATCATATAGTTTTTCCATATCACGCGGATCGGTAATTTTTCCGGTTAATGCAGAAGCAGCTGCTGTTTCGGGACTACATAAATGGACTTGATCATCTTTGGTTCCACTTCTATCCGGGAAGTTTCTAGGCATGGTTCTTAAACTAATGGTTCCGCTGGCAGGCGCTTGTCCCATCCCTATACATCCCATACAACCACTTTGGTGAAAACGCGCTCCGGCGGTAATTAAATTTCCAAAGGTTTTAATATCAATCATATTCTGAATGATTTGTCGGGAAGTAGGGTTAATATCTAAACTTACTTCAGCATTAACCGCTTTTCCTTTTACGATTTCGCCGGCAATCCAAAAATCACGTAAACCGGGATTTGCAGAAGAACCAATGACACACTGACTTATTTTTTTACCGGCAACTTCGCTTACAGGAACCACATTTCCGGGACTGGTAGGTAACGCAATTAAAGGAACCAAATCATCTAACACAATTTCATCATGCAAATCGTATTCGCATCCTTCATCGGCTTTTAGTTCTATCCAATCCTCTTCACGGGTTTGAGATTTTAAGAAGCGTTTGGTTTCTTCATCACTAGGGAAAACAGTGGTCGTAGCTCCTAACTCTGCTCCCATATTAGCAATAACGTGACGATCCATAGCGCTTAAATGTTTTAGTCCGTCACCATAGTATTCAATAATTTTTCCAACGCCCCCTTTTACATCATGACGGCGTAACATTTCTAAAATAATATCTTTGGCGCTTACCCAATCTGGTAAATTACCTGTTAATTTTACACCCATTACTTTAGGCATTTTCACATAATAAGGCTGTCCCGCAATGGCTGCAGCTACATCTAATCCTCCTGTACCTATGGCAAGCATTCCCAACGAACCGGCAGCACAACTGTGACTATCTGAACCTACTAAGGTTTTTCCGGGTTTTCCAAAGCGTTCCATATGTACTGGGTGACTTACCCCATTACCGGGACGACTAAACCATAAGCCAAATCGCTGAGCGGCAGATTTTAAGAATAAATGGTCGTCGGCGTTTTTAAAGTCGGTTTGCAGTAAATTATGATCTACATATTGAACGGCGACTTCGGTTTTGGCCCTATCTAATCCCATCGCTTCTAATTCTAATTGAACTAAAGTTCCGGTGGCATCCTGTAGTAAAGCTTGATCTATTTTTATACCAATTTCTTTACCGGGAATAAGTTCGCCTTCAATTAAATGATCATTAATGAGTTTTTGGGTGACGTTTAATGCTGCCATTTTGGTTTTTCTTTTTAGTTAATTTTCCCCTTAATTTAAGTATTCCTCACTGGTAATGAATGGCGTTTAACAAGTTTTTAAGCATGTGTACTTTTTGAGGTAAAATCTTCCTAAATCCATATTAAAAATTTAGGATTAAAGTTGGTGAAATCGTATCTTTAAATTGAATTTAAATAATTAACTATGGATACAAATTTTAATTACGTTCACGTTAGTGCGAGCGAGCGATTAGAAGAGTTTACAAAAGAAAAACTTAATAAATTAAAAGAGCGTTTTGACTTTATTGTTAGTGCAGATGTTTATTTTAAAACTGAAAATTCTTCTATAAAAGAAGAAGGTAGAATTGCCGAAATTCAGTTAAGCGTTCCCGGCCCTCAAATTTTTGCTTCGGCAAACCAAGAAAATTTTGATATGGCGGTTAATAAAACAATTTCTGAATTGAAAACTCAGCTTCAAAAGAAAAAGGAAAAGATGCAAACGCATCATTAATATAACCCAACAAAAACAAAAAATCCGCTGAAATATTTTCAGCGGATTTTTTATGGAATAAATATTACTTTCTAATTAATTAGCTTTTTGCTTAGCTTCTTCCTTCATTTCTTCATTGGCTACAATCGCTAACTCTACCCTTCTATTTTTTGCTCTTCCTTCTACGGTAGAATTATCATATTTTGGTTGAGTTTCTCCATACCATTTAGTAGTAAACCTTCCGGCAGATAAACCGTGACTGGTTAAGTAGTTAGTTACTGCCTGAGCTCTTTCTTTTGAAAGTGTCATATTATAACTATCGGCACCGGTGTTATCGGTATGACCTTCTACTAAAACATTGGTGTTTGGATATTCTTGAAAAATACTAATCAATTTGTTTAAAGTTTCTTGAGATTTTTCATTGATGTTGTACTTATTGGTTGCGAAATAAACACCACTATTCTCATCAAAGGTTACGCTAATCCCTTCTCCTACTCTAGTTACTTCAGCACCAGGAACTTCTTCTTCAATTTGCTGCGCTTGCTTATCCATTCTATTTCCAATATAAGCTCCGGCGGCACCACCAACAACTCCACCAATAATTGCTCCTAAAGCAGTATTGTTGCCATCGCCCACATTATTACCGATAACACCACCTATTACAGCACCTCCGGTAGCGCCAATAGCTCCACCTTTTTGTGAATTATTAGCGTTTTTTATAGCATCACAACTTGAAAATACAAGTGATAAAGCCATAATTATCACTAAAGATTTATTTGCCATTTTTTTCATAATATCGTTTTTTAGTTGATTTAGTAATTAGATTTTATAAAGTTCATTCTTATTTTAAACGGTTGTCCTTCGTAAGAAACGGTTTGCTCCCAAACCATGTTATTTTCATTTAAAGAAACTAAGTTTAATTTAAAACCGGTATTTATTTTACGTGCATTTTCTCCTTCTTGTACTGGTTTTAAGGTAAAATCGTAAAGACCGCTATCTGGGGTTTCTTCCCTTACCGCCCATACAAAATTTCGGGTTCCTCCCATACAATCAGCACCGCTGAGCGTGTAGGTTCCTTTATTGTTGTTGTTGATAAAATTCCAAGAAGAGTTTCTAAAACAATTAGAAGAAGCATCCTGAAATAGAGTAACATCTACAAATCCTGAACTGTTGGGATAGGTAATATCGGTAAGCGTCCAATCTCCCGTGAAAGTACGTTCAGCTTGTCTTTCAATTTTTGTAGTACCGCAAGCAACAAGAAGTAGACATAGGGCAACTACGGAAAAAACTTTTTTCATAATTTAAAAATGATTGGTTATAAAATAGTTTATATAATCGCTATCAAAATTAAATCCAGCTTCATTCTTTCAGATAATAATTAAGAATGTTTAACTATAAATTGTTAAAATTTAGCTAAGAACTTAATAGTCTAAAAGTTCTTGAATAGTACTATCAATACGATTTTTGGCTAAATATTCTTTTTCTAAATTCGCAGCAAAAGGAATGGGTGTTGGTAAACTGGCCACTCTTTTAATAGGCGCATCTAGAAATTCAAAACAGTGTTCTGAAATTAATGCGGAGATATCAGACATAATTCCTCCAAACATCGAGTCTTCCTGAAGCAACAAAACTTTTCCTGTTCTTTTTACCGAATTAAAAATGGCTTCTTCATCTAAAGGTTGAAGCGTTCTTAAATCCAACACATCGGCATCGATTTCCGGATGATCTTCCAAGTAATCTAATATCCAATGTACACCGGCTCCATAAGTGATTATACTTACCGCCTTTCCTTCTCTTAAATGAGCTGCCTTACCTAGAGGAAGGGTAAAATAGTCTACCGAAACTTCTTGGCGAATACTTCTATACAATGCTTTATGTTCAAAAAATAAAACCGGATTGGGATCTTCAATGGAGGCTGTCAATAATCCTTTAGCATCTTGAGGAAAAGCAGGATAAACTACTTTTAGTCCAGGAGTTTTGGTAAACCAAGCTTCATTGGTTTGACTGTGAAATGGCCCCGCTCCTACTCCTGCGCCGCAAGGCATTCTAACAACAACATCCGCTTGTTGGTTCCAGCGGTAATGAACTTTAGCTAAATAATTGACAATCGGATTAAATCCGCTAGAAACAAAATCACTAAACTGCATTTCGACGACCGATTTTATTCCGTTAATGGATAGTCCCATGGCAGCAGAAATTATTCCTGATTCACAGATAGGTGTATTTCTTATACGGTCTTTGCCAAACTCATCTACAAAACCTTCGGTAATTTTAAAAACACCACCATAATCGGCAATATCTTGTCCCATCACGACCAGCTTATCGTATTTTTGCAGTGATTGTTTTAAGCCTTCACTAATGGCATCAATTAAACGTATTTCCTTTTTAATGGAAGTTGGTTTTGTTTCGTTAAAACTAAAAGGCGCATAAACATCTTTTAATTCTGCTTCCAAAGTAGAAACAATCGCCTCTTCAGCATTAGCCATCTTTAAATGCTCATTGATTTCTTTTTTGATGGATTTTCTGAATTTTAAATCTTCTTCCTCGGTTAAGACTTCGGTTTCCAGTAGGTATTTCTGAAAGTTGGTTATTGGATCTTTCTTTTCCCAAGTATCCATCAATTCTTGGGGAACATATTTAGTACCACTCGCTTCTTCGTGACCCCGCATTCTAAAGGTTTTAAACTCTAGAAGAATAGGTCTAGGGTTTTCCCGAACGCTTTCGGCAATTTCATTTACTTTTTGGTAAACCTCCAAAATATTATTTCCGTCTATGATATGCGCTTCCATTCCGTAACCTTTCCCGCGATCAGCAATATGTTCACAGAAGTATTGTTCATTGGTCGGTGTGGAAAGTCCATAACCATTATTTTCAATACAAAACAGGACTGGTAATTGCCATACGGAAGCGATATTTAAGGCTTCATGAAAGTCTCCTTCACTGGTCCCTCCTTCTCCTGAAAACACAGCCGTTACTTTTTGTTCGTTCCTCAGTTTATCGGCTAGGGCAATTCCATCGGCCACGCCTAATTGCGGACCCAAATGCGAAATCATTCCTACAATTTTAAACTCCTGCGTTCCAAAGTGAAAACTTCGATCTCTTCCTTTAGTAAAACCACTTTTTTTTCCTTGCCATTGAGAGAATAACCGATGCAACGGAATATTTCTGGAAGTAAAGACTCCTAAATTTCGGTGCATGGGCAAAATATATTCATCATCTTTTAAAGCTGAAGTTACTCCCACTGAAATAGCTTCTTGGCCAATGCCGCTAAACCATTTGGAGATTTTACCTTGCCGAAGTAAAACCAGCATTTTTTCTTCAATTAAACGTGGTTTTAATAATCGTTTATAAAGTTCTAATTGTAAGTCTTTTGAAATAGGAAAGCTGCTGAAATTTAATACTGAATCTTGAGTGGTGGTTACCAATTTCATAAATTTTAGAAATGTTTTTTATCAAAATTATAATAATATCCTTAAACATTCCTATTTCTATATAGTTTTTTATCGACACAATTACACATAGACTTTGTATTTAATTCCTTATTCAGGTACTTAGCAATATCTATACTCATTTTTTCAGGATGATGAATAACTTCTTTATAATCCACATATTTAATCGAGACATTTGGATGTTGCTTTTCAAATAGTTTTATCTTTTCAAGCTCTCTTTTATAGGAATTAAAAAGAGTTACCGGTAATGTTTTGATGTCTTTATGTAACATCACCTGTTGGGAAGTAATAATTTCTTCTAAATCCCGTGTCATAAATAGAATTCTGTATCGGTATTTAGGATGTAAAAACTTTAGCAATGGAGCCACAATTTTTACCGATCTATTCTGTGCCTTGTCTAGCCACGAATTATCTCTAGCCAACGACTTGACTGGTTCATACTCAAAATAGCCTTTAGGATTGGAATGATCTGCTTTTCTCTTTTCATCAATTAGTGGGTCTATTCCGCCCGCCACAAGCATTTGCATCATTAACGAGGTTCCAGATCTTGGTAATCCTGAAACCACGACAATTTCGTTATCAAAAACTTGAGGAGAACTTTCTTGTGAATCATTGCTTGATTGAAATTCTATATTTTCAATAGCTTGCTCTGCTTTATACATTTTCGGTTGAAGCATGTTAGCCGTTTCAAAAGCAATTTTTGCATTTTCATCATCGCCTAATTTTTCTAAACATCTTCCTAACATATAATGAGCTTCCGGAAAATACCTCACTAACTCAATACTTGTTAGGGCATGATCGGCTGCCTCTTCATATTCTTCTAGCTGAAAATAGGTTTTAGCCATTCCGTTGTGTAGTTTGGCATTGTCCGGTTCTATGGTTAATCCCTTTTCGTAAGCTTTTAATGCCAAAGGAAGCTTGTCTATATTAAAATAGACATTTCCCAGCTCTAATGATATGGCTGAACTTTTTGTATTTTTTTGTTCAACTTGTTCGAGTAGTTGAATAGCTGTATTGATTTTACCTTTTGAAAGTAAAATCTTGGCCTCTACCAGGCTTGTATTTACTTTAAATTTTTGGTCTAGTGATCTTAGCGTAAGCATGTACTCTTCGGCTTTAGCAAAATCTTCTTGCTCCATACTGATGGTCATAAGATCCATATAAAAAGGAATTAAATCAATCTTTTCATCCTTGATTTCAATAAGTTCCAATAGAATTTTCTTGGAGTTTTCAAAATCTTTTTTGCCCATATAAACCCTAGCCAAATTATGCTTAATATCACATTTGGTTTTAAAAATAGCGGTTTCAATTTTAGCATCGGGTTTTTCAATATAGCCTAACTCCATCAGTTGTTCCATCGTATCTTGATCTGATAAAGCATCTTCTCCAGAAATGGAAGTATGGGTTGCAAAATCTCCATTCACATTTTCCCAACTTTCTATATACTTAGGTTTTTTAGGCTTTTCAAAAATCTCTAACATCGGCTTACCGTCCATATCTTTCCCAATGGGTAAACCATAATAATGAAGGATGGTGGGAGCTACATCTATTAAACTCAAACCATACACTTTTTCATTCTTTTTTATACCGGGACCGGAAGCCACAAACATTCCAAACCTCCGATGTTCTAAAGCAGGAGCTGCGGGATATTTAGGCATTTTTAAAATTCTCTTAGTAGAAGATTCATAGCCGTGATCTGACATGACAATAATCGACGTGTTCTTATCGGCCAAGTCCATCATTCGTTCTAGCATCATATCTTGAAAACGATATGCACTAACAATTACTTGGTTATAATATTCGTAAAGTTTCTGAGGAACTTGCGGGAGTTTAGGAGGATGAAATTTCATAAAGCCATGGCAAAAATGATCGATCATATCATAATAAACTGCCATAAAATCCCATTCGGTGGTTCGCATAAGTCGAGTCGCAGCAGCATGCACCGAAGTGTTTTCTGCCAACACTTTCGCAAATGCGTTTAAACGTTTTTTAGTAGGCTCATCCTTCATATCCAATTGAGCAGCTTTAGGAATAAAAGGAAGAATATGGGCTTCTGTAATTTCATCAGGAAAAAAGCGGAGTTCTTTTAACTCTTTGGCCATTTTTTGAGGAAATACAGTACCTTCCGGTAAATCCTGATTTCTTAGATTGGCTTTAAGGTTTTTTTGAAATTTATCTGAAACTACTACTCCGTTAATAGGCTCTGCCGGAAAACTGGGCCACCATCCTACGATATTACTTTTTAAGCCTTCGTGATGAAAGATATTCCATAATGCTTTACTTTTTCTGGAAGTTACCGTAACAGGCCTAATGGCTTGTTTTTCTGGGTGAAGTTCTATAAAACCAAGAACTCCATGTTTGTCGGGAGTTTTTCCAGTAGCAACTGTAGACCAAAGCATAGGTGAATATGGAGGATTCATGGTGCTCATATTTCCATACACTCCCTTATCTATAAGCTTTTTTAAGGCTGGCATTTGCCCTTTTGCTATTAATGGACCAATTATTTTCCAATCAGCTGCATCCCAACCAATTAATAAGAGCTTATTTTTTTTCATGGTTTCGCTTATCTTTTAATTTTTCATCCCTTACTTTACGCCACTTTATCAACCCTACATCACCTAAAGCAAGAATTCCCAGCGAACCCTTCATTGTGATTTTGTAACTTTTTCCATTCATACATTTAAATTGATAATCTAAATTAACATAATTTAATAAGATTATTGTAATTTTAATAAAACTTATCTCTTTATGTTATGAAAAAAAATTACTCCAACAAACTCTCGAAACGCTTAGGGCAATATGGCTCTTTAGCCGTGGCACTTACCGGATTAAGTGAGGCTAATAGTCAAGTTATTTATACTGATGTGAATCCGGATTATTCCGGTAGTCTAGGAAGTTCTTATGCTATTGACTTTGATAACGATGGTGTGGATGATATTATCTTGCAAAATAGTGTGAGTAGTTCTCAATCGTATTACTTTAGTTCTTTTATAAGAGCCTTATACGCAAACCCACAAGGTGATAATGAAGTTTTAGGGAGTGGTTCTGGTGGTTTTACCTATCCCTACGCCTTAAATTCCGGAAATATGATTAGTTCCAATGCTGATGGGGTTTTTTTTAATAACTCCAATACCAATTCTTTAAACTGGAATTATGGGTTTTCTTACTTTGGATATACCTATTCTGTGAATGATGGAAATTGGGTAGGAGTCACTGATAAATATCTAGGGGTAAAATTCGATATTAGTGGAGAAACCCATTATGGTTGGGTAAGACTCGATGTAAATGAAGATTCTTCTTTTATTGTAAAAGATTTTGCGTATGAGGCCACTCCTAATACAGGAATATTAGCCGGAGATCAAGGAGAAGATATTTCTTGTGCTGCTCCTACTGCTCTTACTGTTGATAATGTCACAGAGAATACTGTAACTTTTTCTTGGACAGCTTCCCCGGATGAAACCGATGGCTATGATTGGGCGTTATTTGCTGAAGGAGCCAATATTGATACCGATACGCCTATTACTACCGGATCTGTAGGAACAGGTATGCTGAATGCTACTGTTGAAGGATTGGATCCAGAAACAGCATATGATATTTATGTGCAGACTAAGTGTACTTCCGAGACTTCCAGTGATTGGGAAGGACCACAAACTTTTACTACAGAGACCATACCTTGTGCCGCTCCTACGGCCTTGACGGTTGATACTATTACCGAGAATAGTGTGACTTTTTCTTGGACAGCTTCCCCAGATGAAACCGACGGCTATGACTGGGCGGTATTTGCTGAAGGAGCCAATATTGATACCGATACGCCTATTGCTACCGGATCTGTAGGAACAGGTATGCTGAATGCTACTGTTGAAGGATTGGATCCAGAAACAACTTATGACATCTACGTACAGACTATGTGTACTTCCGAAACTTCCAGTGATTGGGAAGGACCACAAACTTTTACTACGGATAATTTATCTACTCGGAATTTTGAAAGTCTAGATGATTTAAGTCTTTATCCTAATCCGGTTTCTTCAATTTTAACTATTGAATCTAAAAACAGTATTACAGCCATAGAGATTTATAATTTATTAGGACAAAAAGTTTATCAAGTTCAGGTAAATAAAATTAATCCGGAATTAGATATGAGCTTATTGGAAAAAGGGACCTATTTCATTAAAGTTTACAAAAATAAGATCTGTAAAAATTTTAAAATAATTAAAGAATAATTCACTTGAATTTATTTTAACTAAAAAGAGCTTACCATTCGTAAGCTCTTTTTATATTTTGATTAACACATTAAATTGAATATAATTAGTTAATTTTGTTTTACTTCAAAATATAAACTATGTCAGTTAATAATATACCCAGTGTAGATCTTGCCGACTTCTTATCTAAAGATCCTAAACGAAAGCAAAAATTTGTTGATAAAATAGGAAAAGCTTACGAAGAGATAGGCTTTGTGTCCTTGAAGAATCATTTTTTAAGCGATGATTTAGTAGAAGAGCTTTATAAAGAAGTAAAAGCTTTTTTTGATTTACCGGTGGAAATAAAACAAAAATATGAGATTGAAGGCCTAGGTGGTCAACGAGGTTATATTTCTTTTGGTAAAGAACATGCCAAAGGTAAAAAGGAAGGGGATTTAAAAGAATTTTGGCACTTTGGTCAAGAACCGGATGAAGATGCTAAACTTACCGAAGAATATCCTAAAAATGTAAAAGTTGAAGAATTAAAAGACTTTAACCATACCGGAATGGAAGCTTATCGAATGCTTGAAAAAACCGGAATTTATGTGTTAAGAGCTTTGGCGCTGTATATTGGGTTAGAAGAACATTATTTTGACCATTGGGCAAGTAATGGCAACAGTATTTTAAGGCCTATTCACTACCCTCCTATTACCGAGGAACCCAAAGGTGCAGTAAGGGCCGGAGCCCATGGCGATATTAATTTAATTACCCTGTTAATGGGTGCTTCTACCGGTGGACTTCAGGTTTTAAGAAAAGATGGGGAATGGATCGATGCCAAGCCGGCTGAAGATGAATTGGTCATAAATGTGGGCGATATGTTGGAGCGCCATACCAATAATAAACTGCGTTCTACCATTCATCGTGTAGTAAATCCACCCAAAGAACAATGGAGTGAACCTCGTTATTCAATTCCTTTCTTTATGCATCCTAGAAGTGATATGCGCTTAGATTGTTTAGAAGAATGTATCGATGAAAATCATCCTAAACAATACGAAGATATTACCGCTGGAGAATTTTTACATCAGCGTTTAGTGGAAATTGGATTAATTAAAGAAAACAACTAATCTAATGGATTTACAAGACCAACTCAAAAATTTATTTCCCGATCACGAACCCGAAGAAAGTCCGGAAGAAGAACCACAAGACGATCTTTGGCTTCAGGACGACCCTCTAATTTGTAAATACGAAAAACGAAAAGGAAAGCCTATTACCATTATTGAAGGCTATACGGGTGCCGATGATGATTTTAAAAAACTGGCCAAAGAAATTAAAACTACTTTAGGTGTTGGAGGAAGCTTCAAAAATGAAAAGATTATTATACAAGGAGATTATCGTCCTCAAATTATGGAAATGCTTCAAGATAAAGGTTTTCAAGTAAAACGCGTTGGCGGATAAATTATGACAAATAAAATGCTTCATATTACAAACGGTGATAGCCTAACCGATAAAATGAGCCGACTTAACCTTCCCGGTGAAGTGGTGATTTGGCGAGAAATGCTTTGCGAAGGACAAACCGTTCAAGAGGTAGGAAGTCAAGAATTTATAGCTAAAAGAAAAGAGTTTCTAGAAACTTGTTATGATATTCCTGCTTCTGATTATGACATTAAATTTGTTTCAGAATTAGAAAAATTAGCTCAAGCTAAAGATTATGAGGAGATTATTCTTTGGTTTGAGTTCGATTTGTTTTGCCATATTAATATGATATCGGCCATTTCATTTTTATTCCAACAAAATATCCACAAGCCCATTTATCTGGTGTGCAGCAAACGGTTAAAAGGAGAAGAAAAACTGCAGGGTTTATCACAATTAAGTGATAAAGAACTGCTCAACCATTTTAACCATAAAATTTTGTTGAACGAAGACGATTTAGAATTAGCTGAATTGGTTTGGAAATTATATTGCGGAAATAATCCACTTCGTTTAAAACCGGAAATTAAAAAGACTTCCAATTTTGAATACCTATCCAGTTGTTTACGCGCCCATATAGAACGCTTTCCTAATGTGAAATCAGGATTAAATTCTTTAGAAGCCAATCTTTTAAAAATTATCACTTCCCATACCATTAGCAGCCACAATCAACTTTTAGGGTATTCGCTTGAATACCAAGGGTATTATGGTTATGGAGATATACAAATGCTTCGGATTATCGATAACCTGAAGTCATTTATTTATTTGGATAATCAAAAATATTCCCTTACTGAAGAAGGTAAGTTGGCCCTCAACAAATCACAAAACTTTTATCAAGAGCTAAAGGATGATTTATATTACGGTGGCGCCAGAAAATATGACTTTCTTTACGATCATGAGTCGCATCACTTATTAAAATTATAAAAATGCCCATTAAGGAATCTGAATTAGTATTGAATGAAGATGGCAGCATTTACCACCTTCACCTCCTTCCCCATCAACTTGCCGATCTTATTATTACCGTTGGAGATCCTGAACGTGTGGAAAAGGTTACTCAGTATTTTGATGATATTGAAGTAAACGTTAGAAAACGGGAATTTCACACGCAAACCGGAACTTATCAAGGCAAAAGAATAAGTGTGATTTCCACAGGAATCGGTACCGATAATATTGATATTGTTTTTAACGAACTTGATGCGTTGGCCAATATCGATCTAGAAAAAAGGGAAGTAAAAAAGAACTTGAAACAATTACAGATTATAAGAGTAGGAACCTCCGGAGCAATTCAAGAAGATATTCCTATGAACTCCTTGGTGGCTACACAAACTGCAATTGGTTTTGATAGCTTATTGCATTTTTATAAAAGTGAAAGTATTCAAGAACTAGAAATCGCCAAAGAAGTAGAACATCAATTGGCATTAGCTGACTTTAAGGCCAAACCTTATGTAGTAAATAGCTCAGCAGAATTACTTGATCATTTTACCCAAAGTGGAGAAATTTCTAAAGGAATTACTGCCACCAATGTCGGTTTTTACGCTCCGCAAGGCCGGGTATTACGTGCACCGCTTCAAGATGAAAATTTTATGCAAAAGCTCACTCAATTCAATTATAAAAATCTTCGGGTGACTAATTTAGAAATGGAAACCAGCGGTATTTATGGAATGGCTAAGTTATTTGGGCACCAAGCCTTGTCTTTAAATGCGATTTTAGCCAATAGGTTAACGGGAGAATTCAGTAAAAACCCGGGAGAAATCGTGGATCAACTCATCAAATTCACCCTAAAAAAAATAGTCACACTCTAAGTTTTTTATTTAACAGAACTTTAAAAATAGCTACGCAGGGTAATTTGTAGTTTTAGAAAAATTTTATTGATGACAGAAACTCCAGATAAAAGGTTTCAACATAGAGATATAGATTGGCTTAATTTTAATAAGCGTGTTTTACAAGAAGCCGCAGATAAAAGCAACCCTGTATTGGAACGCTTAAGGTTTTTGGCTATTTTTTCTTCTAACTTAGATGAATACTATCGGGTACGGGTTTCTCAACTTCGGCAAATCAAAAAAATCAAAAAAAGTTTACGTAAAAAGCTTGCTCTAAAGCCCAGTAAAAAGGTCAAGCAGATTATAAAAGACGTAAAAGAACAACAAATAGAGTTTGGTGAAATTTTTAAACATGAAATTTTACCTGAATTAGCTGAAAACCATATTCATCTTATTCAGCATAAAGATTTTACCAAAAATCAATTAACTGAAGCTCAGGATATTTATCAAGCTAAAATTAAAGATTTACTTGAACCACAATTAGTAGATTTTGATAAGAAGAATCAGTTATTTCTAGAAAACAATACCATCTATTTTTTTATTGCTTTTGAGAATGAAGAAGAAGCCGGAGTGGTGAATATACCGGTAAATCAAGTAGGAAGGTTTATCGAATTAAAAAATTCTGGTGAAGAACATTACATCACTTTTGTAGACGATATTATCCGGGCAGAAATCCACGAAGTTTTTCCCCAACGAAAAGTAGAAGGAATCTATCAGGTAAAAATGTCCAGGGATGCTGAATTATATATTGATGATCAATTTAATGGAGTTCTCGCTGAAAAAATTTATGAATCTTTAGAGCAACGTACCGATGGACAACCTACCAGATTACTGTACGATGCTGAAATGCCTAAAGAGCTTCAGAAAAAACTAAGAAAACATTTAGGCTTAGGGAAAATAGATATGATGCCGGGCGGAAAGTATCATAATTTTAGTGACTTTTTCTCCTTTCCCGATCCCACTGATAACCCGAAACTGCAATACGAAGCACTTATACCTATTCTGCATAAAGCTTTTGAAAGTGAAGAAGATTATTTCAAAATCATTAAAGAAAAAGATCAATTGCTTCATTTTCCATATATGTCTTTTTCTTATGTTGAAAATTTTATAGAACAAGCTGCAGAAGATGATGACGTTGTTGCTATTAAAATCTCCTTATATCGTGTAGCCGATGAATCTGCCTTAACCAGCTCCCTTTTAAAAGCCTTAGAGAAAGGCAAAGAAGTTACGGTTTTCATTGAAGCTAAAGCTCGATTTGACGAAGAAAACAATATTACTTGGGGACGAAAATTTGAAGAAAAAGGAGCGAATGTTATTTATAGCTATCCTAAAATAAAAGTCCACTCCAAAATATTTTTAATCGATAGGATTGAAAATGGAGAAAGTATAAAATACGCTTACGTAGGTACTGGAAATTTTAATGCTGAAACCAGTAAAATTTATTGCGATCACGCTTTATTTACTGCCCATAAAAAAATCACCAAAGAATTAGATCGGGTTTTTAAGGTTTTAGAAGGTGAATTAATCATCCCTAGGGCCAAAAACCTATTGGTCTCCCCTTTTGAAACACGCAGAGAATTCACCCAAATGATTTTAAAAGAAATCGACGAGGCTCAAGCCGGAAGGGAAGCCAAGATTACCGCAAAAATGAATAGTCTTGAGGATGAAGAAATGATAGATTTGTTATATCGTGCCAATAAGAGCGGAGTTAAAATTCGACTTTTAGTACGTGGTTTCACCTCTTTAATTGCGGGAGTTAAAGGCTTAAGCGAAAATATCTACATTACCAGTATCTTAGATAGATTTTTAGAACACGGAAGAATTTATATTTTCCATAATGGCGGGGAAGAACGCATATTTATGGGAAGTGCCGATTGGATGAACCGTAATTTAAACCGTCGTATCGAAGTTCTGGCACCTATTTTTGATGAAGATATTAAGCAAGAATTAAAAGAAATTTTACAAATTCAATTAGACGATAACGTAAAAGCAAGAGTCCAAGACTATACGCAGAAGAATGAATACGTAGCACACGATCCTGCACATCCTATTCGTTCTCAATATGAAATATACAATTACTTAAAGAAAAAACATTCTTAATGAAGAAGATTAAAGTTGGTGGCGTACCTGAACATTTCAATTACCCCTGGCATATTGCAATTGAAGAAAAACTTTTTGAAAAAGAAGGACTAGAAGTAGAATGGATAGATTTTTATGGCGGAACAGGCGAACTATCCCAAGCTTTAAAAAATAACGACATAGATATCGCTTTAATGCTTACAGAAGGCATTGTGAAGGAGATTATTGAGGGGAGCGATTTTAAAATTCTACAAAATTATATTGCAAGTCCGCTAATTTGGGGGATTCATGTGGCTGCAAATTCTTCCTATAAAAGCATTTCAGATTTAGAAAATACCAAAGCAGCCATAAGCCGTTACGGTTCTGGTTCTCATTTACTTGCTTATATCAATGCTAAAAATCAAGGTTGGAACACGCAAGAACTGGATTTTGAAGTGGTAAATGATTTATCGGGAGCGGTAAAAGCATTACCTGATGATGATGCTCAATATTTTATGTGGGAACATTTTACCACTAAACCTTTAGTAGATAATGGTACGTTTAGAAGAGTTGGGGATTGTCCCAGTCCGTGGCCGTGTTTTGTTATTGCAGCAACCGATAGTTTTTATAAATCAAATAAAAACGAAGTTAAAAAAATACTTTCTACCTTAAATTCGGTAACAGAAAACTTCAAAGATACCCATCAACTAACTGAAATTTTAGCTAAAAAGTACCAACAGAAAGAAAAAGATGTAGCACTTTGGCTTGAAAAAACAGAATGGTCACAAAATCAAATAAAAGAAGAAACCATAAAGGAAACTCAAAATCAATTATTTAACTTAAACTTAATTAATAAAAAACTTGATTTTAAAGATTTCATTGTAAAATCTTAATGAAATCTAAATTTTTTACGCAACCTTTGCGTTATCATTGTATCTATTTTGTAGAAACCAATCTAAAACCGAGGTATGCTAACTTTTTTTATCATCTTAGGAGCTTTACTTATACTTAATATTTTCATATTTATTTTCAGTAGAAATAAAGTTGAAGAAACCGGTACATCAAAAGCTAAAAAGGCAAATTATGAGCAAGAAGTTAGAAAAACAAATACCTCTACCATTCCACAGGTTCAAGATGCTTAGATTTTAAAAATGCATTGGTTTTACTAAAATGCTTATTCCCAAACCAATACCCTCTATTTGCGCTTAATGGTGAAGGATGTCCGGAGGTAAGGATGTGATGTTTGTTTTTATCTATTAATTGAGCTTTCTTCTTGGCGAAACCTCCCCATAATAAAAAGACTACATTTTCTTTTTTTGCTGATATGGTTGAAATTACTTGATCCGTAAATTGTTCCCAACCTTTGCCTTGATGGCTTCCGGCTTGATGCGCTCTAACCGTTAAGGTAGCATTTAACAGTAAAACGCCTTGTTTGGCCCAACGCTCTAAATTTCCTGTTTTAGGAAAAGGTTTAGTTAAATCCTGTTCAATTTCCTTAAAAATGTTGATTAATGATGGAGGCATCGCTATATGATCTTTTACAGAAAAACACAATCCGTTGGCTTGATCTACCCCGTGATAAGGATCTTGACCGATAATTACCACTTTTAAATCATCAAATTTACAATAGTCAAAAGCAGCAAAAATAGCTTTCCCTTTAGGGTAACATCGATGCGATTGGTATTCATTTTTAACAAATTCTGTCAATTGAACAAAATAAGGTTTTTCAAATTCTTCTTTTAATTCACTTTTCCAGCTTTCATCTATGTTTACCTTCATAAAATATTATTTAAATTTGCGCTGCTACGAATGTAGAAAATTGCTATGATAAAAATAACAGAAAAGACCCTTAAAGATTTAGAATTTCCTTCCGTTTGCCAACAAGTTAGTGAACTTTGCATTACCGATAAAGGAAAAGAAAAAGCTTTACAAATAGTTCCGCTTACCACTTATGGAGAAACTTTGTTTTCACTCCATCAGACTAATGAATATAAATCTTCGGCATTACAAGAAACCAGAATTCCCAATCATGGTTTTGAGACCATCGATAAAGAAATTAAATTTCTAAATATCGAAGAGAGCATCTTAGAAGTGAGTGGTATTCGTAAAATAGCCACCATATCACAAACCGTAAACAATCTTATTATTCATTTTAGGAAGTACCAAGAAATTTATCCTAATCTGCATAAAACTACCGATGAAGTTAAATTTACTAAACATCTCATCGAGAAAATAGATCAAGTAATTAACCGTTTTGGTGAAATTAAAGATGAAGCCTCTCCTCTACTTCAAAACATCAGAAGATCGATTAACAGTGTACAATCACAAATTAATTCAAGTTTTGTAAGTGCACTTTCTGCTTACAAAAGTGCCGGTTATTTAGATGAAATTAAAGAAACTGTTGTTGATAATATTCGCGTATTGGCTGTGACCGCTATGCATCGCCGAAAGGTGAAAGGTTCTATTTTAGGAAGTTCAAAAACCGGGAGTATCGTTTATATTCAACCGGAAGCTACTTTACAATTTGCTCGTGAACTCAATAACCTTCAGTATGAAGAAAAAGAAGAAGTTAAGCGTATTTTAAAAGAACTTACAGAGTTTATACGGCCTTCTCGTGAATTGCTTATTCAATATCAAGATTTGTTGAGTGAAATAGACGTGATAGCTGCCAAAACCAAATATGCTGAAGAATTAGGTGCGATTCTCCCTAAAATCACAAAAGAGCGTGAGATTTATTTAAAAGAAGCTTATCACCCACTTCTTTATTTGAATAATAAAAGAAACAGAGAGAAAACTTTTCCGCAAGACATAGAGTTACTTCCTGATAATAGAATTATTGTAATTTCCGGACCTAATGCGGGAGGAAAAAGTATTACTCTAAAAACGGTAGGGCTTTTACAAGTAATGCTTCAAAGCGGAATGCTAATTCCCGTGCACGAATTTAGCCGGATGTGTTTTTTTAATAAAGTACTTACGGATATCGGAGATAATCAAAGTATTGAAAATCATTTAAGCACGTATTCCTACCGATTGAAAAATATGAATTATTTTCTTCGGAAGTGCGATGATAAAACCCTCTTTTTAATTGATGAATTTGGTACCGGAAGTGACCCGGAATTAGGTGGTGCTTTAGCAGAAACCTTTTTAGAAGTATTCTACGAAAAAAACAGCTACGGAATCATTACCACCCATTACGCCAACCTGAAGAAAATGGCACAAGAAACGGAAGCTATTTCTAACGCGAATATGTTATTTGATTCTAGAACCTTAGAACCTTTGTATAAGTTACATTTAGGGGAAGCCGGAAGTTCTTTTACTTTTGAGGTAGCTCAGAAAAACGGAATCCCTTATAGTTTGATTAACCGGTCTAAAAAGAAAGTAGAGCGTGGAAAAATCAGATTTGATAAAAGTATTGCCAAACTTCAACAAGAACGTTCTAAATTGGCTAAAACCACATCTAATTTAAAAAAGAAAGAAATTCAAGCTTCGGAAGAAAAAGAACGTTTAGATGAAATCAACACCCGCGTACAGAAGAAATTGGAAGGTTTTCAAGAACTGTATGATAGCAATCAACGGCTTATACATTTAGGACAAAAATTAGAGGATATTAGTTTAACTTTCTTCAATAATAACAATAAAAAAGAACTGATTGGAGAATTTTTAAAAATGGTAGCTATTGAAAATTCTAAACGTAAAAAAGAATCAAAAAAGAAACAAGAAGTCAAGAAAAAACAAGAGCAAAAAATAAAAAAGGAGGCTGAAAAGAAAATTGAAGTTATCCGACAAAAGAAGAAAGAAGAAAAAGAGAAACTGGTAGAAGAAGAAAAAAAGGCAGAAGCAAAGAAAGTAGTTTCTTTTAAAGTAAATGATCGTGTACGTTTGGAAGATAGCCGTTCTGTTGGAACGATAGATAAAATTGAAAAAGGAAAAGCTATTATTAACTATGGAATGTTTACCACCGAAGCCGATTTAAGTAAATTAGAATTGGTACAACGCGCCAAAAAATAATGACAGAACTTCCTGAAAATAAAAAAATCATCTTGTTTGATGGCGTTTGTAACCTTTGCAATAATGCCGTGAATATTATTATAGACCACGATAAAAATGATGTATTTCGTTATGCTTCCTTGCAAAGTCAACTAGGGCAGCAACTTACGTTAGAACGAGGTATCGATACTTCTAAAATCGATTCCATTATTTTAATCGATCCGGGAAATGCCTATTACATCAAATCTACTGCAGCTTTACAAATTGCCAAGCATCTTTCTGGTGGTTACCGATTATTAAGCAATTTTTTGTTTTTACCGGAAAGTTTTAGAAACTTGGTTTACGATTTTATCGCTAAAAACCGGTATAAATGGTTTGGCAAAAAAGATAATTGTCGCATCCCTACCCCTGAATTGAAAAATAAGTTTTTGGAGTAGTTTGTGATTTAAATTGAAGTGATGCTGAACTTGTTTCAGCATCGCATCCTCCTTATCTTTTAATTTGTTACATTACTTCTTCTTATAATTATCGTCCCAGTTTTTTACAAGTGGTTTATCCCGAAGTTTCCCTACAGATTTTGCTATCAACATAGATACAGAAGCATCACCGGTTACATTAACTGTTGTTCTACACATATCTAAAGGTCGGTCGATAGCAAAAATTAATGCTAATCCTGCTTCAGGAATTCCGGCTTGTGCCAACACAATTACCAACATTACCATTCCAGCCCCAGGAACTGCTGCTGAGCCAATAGAAGCTAAAGTGGCGGTTGCAATAATTCCTAATTGAACAGAAAACGATAAATCCATTCCAAAAGCTTGCGCAATGAATACTGCTGCAACCGCTTGATAAAGACTTGTGCCGTCCATATTTATCGTTGCCCCAATCGGCAATACAAAACTTGAAACCTCTTTACCTACGCCCAAATGCTCCTCTACCCTTTCCATAGTGACGGGAAGTGTCGCTGCACTCGAACTGGTGGAGAATGCTAAAAGTTGGGCAGGAGAAATTCCGTTAATAAAAAAGGACGGTGTCTTTTTAGTGAATACCCAAACCAATAGGGTATAAATCACAATCATCAATAATAATCCACCTATCACGCATAAAGCATACATTCCCAGTGCTATAAATAAATCGGCACTTGGAGCTTCTACGACTAAGGCTGCTAATAGCGCAAAAACACCAAACGGAGCAGTTAGCATAATAATATCAATCATTTTCAGGATGACTTCATTAAAACCGTCAAAGAATTTTTTTACGGGTTCAGATTGTTTTTCAGGAATCAAAATCAATCCAATCCCGAAGAAAATGGCAAAGAAAATCACCTGTAACATATTGGCATTACTTCCCGCAGCACCAACAATATTGCTTGGTACAATATCTACTAAAGCTTGTAGAGGTCCGGCTTCTTTTTGCTTCTCGGCATTTTGTCTGGTAAGATCGGCATCACCTCCGTAGCTTTCTACCAATTCAGTTCGGGTTTCTTCGGTAATGGTACTTCCGGGTTTTACTAAATTTACCATCAATAAGCCAATAGAAACTGCAATAATGGTGGTGATAATATAAATGCCAATGGTTCTAAATCCCATTTTTGAGAGTTGGGAAATATCCTTTAAATCTGAAACTCCTTTGATTAACGAAGCTAATATTAAGGGTACCGCAATTAATTTTAAAGAATTGATAAAGATGGTTCCAAAAGGTTTGATCCAATCTTCAATAAAATCTGCTCCCCAAGTAAAATTGGTCATCAAAAGGGCAAAAATCACCCCTAATGCCATTCCTAATAATATTTGCCAGTGTAATGCGAGTTTCTTCATCTAAAGTTTATGCTTTTATGGTACGGTTTAACAATATAAAATCTGCAATCACCAAGGCTGCCATGGCTTCTACAATGGGTACTGCTCTGGGAACTACACAGGGATCGTGACGACCTTTTCCTTCCATTTCTACTTTTTCGCCTTTGTTAGTAATGGTTTCCTGTTTTTGCATTAAAGTAGCGACCGGTTTAAAAGCTACTTTAAAGTAAATATCCATTCCGTTTGAGATTCCACCTTGTACACCACCACTGTTATTAGAAGTGGTAGAACCATCATTATTAAAAAGATCGTTATGTTCGCTTCCCTTCATTTTGGAGCCTTCAAAGCCGCTTCCATATTCAAAACCTTTTACCGCGTTTATAGATAGCATAGCTTTGCCTAATTGGGCATGAAGTTTATCAAAAACCGGTTCTCCCAATCCAATGGGAACATTTTTTATCACACAAGAAACCACGCCACCAACGGTATCGCCTTCTTTGCGTATTTGCTTGATATAGTTTTCCATTTCTAATGCTTTTTCAGCATTAGCGCAACGTACAGGATTTTTTTCAATTTCATTAAAATCAATGCTATCACTTTCTTGTAGTTGAATTTTTCCTACAGAAGAAACATAAGCTTGAAATTGAACAGTTTTCAGGAATTGTTTGGCTACGGCTCCGGCAACCACTCGGCAAGCTGTTTCTCGTGCAGAACTTCTTCCTCCACCACGATAATCCCGGTTTCCATATTTTTGGTCATAAGTGTAATCGGCATGGCTTGGTCGGTACACATCTTTAATATGACCGTAATCTTTAGATTTTTGGTTGGTGTTTTCAATGATAAAGCCAATGGAAGTTCCGGTGGTGCTTCCATCAAAAATCCCCGATAAAAACTGAACGGTATCGGGTTCTTTCCGTTGGGTTACAATTTTTGACTGTCCTGGTTTGCGCCTATTCAACTCATTTTGAATAGCTTCTAAATCAATTTCAACACCAGAGGGACAACCATCAATAATTCCTCCAATAGCTTTTCCGTGAGATTCACCAAAGGTGGTTAACTTAAAAATTGTTCCGAAGGAATTTCCTGCCATAACTTGATTTTCAACAAATGTAATTTTTTTCAATAAATAATTAAAAATCTACATAACATTCTCTTGATAAATACATATTTATCCATTACAAGTATAACGATTAATTCAACATAGCTTAAACTGTAATTAATATACTTAACGTTTTATTTTTATTCCTTTGTTCATAAGAAAAGTTGCTAGGAGTGAAAAAGAGAAAAGTTGATTTGGTTGTAATTTCAGATGTGCATTTGGGAACTTTTGGTTGCCATGCAAAAGAACTGCTTCTTTATTTGGATAGCATTAAGCCCAAAAAACTTATCTTAAACGGTGATATTGTTGATATTTGGCAGTTTAGAAAGAGTTACTTCCCTAAATCACATTTAGAAGTCATTAAAAAGGTTATCGACCTTTCTGCTAAAGGTACAGAGGTATTCTATATTACCGGAAATCATGACGATTTGCTTCGAAAATTTACCGATGTAAAAATGGGTAAGATTTCTGTGTTAGATAAATTGGTTTTAGAGTTAGATGGAAAAAAAGCTTGGTTTTTTCATGGCGATGTCTTTGATGCTTCTATCCAAAATGCAAAATGGTTAGCCAAATTAGGTGGTTGGGGTTATGATATTCTTATTTTAATTAACCGATTTGTTAATTGGTGCTTGATTAAAATGAAACGTGAAAAATTCTCACTTTCCAAAAAAATTAAAAATAGCGTAAAAAAGGCAATTAAACATATTCAAGATTTTGAAAAAGTAGCTTCTGATTTGGCTATCGAAAATAACTACAAATATGTAATCTGTGGACACATTCATCAGCCACAAATCGTAAGGAAAGTGAATAAATTTGGTACTTGTCTTTATTTAAATTCCGGTGATTGGGTTGAAAATTTGACTTCTTTGGAGTATCATAAGGGAAAATGGAACCTTGAACATTTTCAAAAAGAAAATTATGAAAAAGAAGTGGTCTCTACAGAAGAAGATTTGAGTGAAATTCAAAATCTAGTTGCTGCTATAACAATTACCTCTAAACAATAAATATTAAATAGTATATTTGTGGTAAAATCAAAATAATATGAAATTACCTAAGTATCTATTTTACTTTTTAGTAAGTTTTGCCATTATAAGTTGTTCTGATGATGATAACAATGACGCTGAGGAAACTATTTCTAACCACTTCCCGTTAACTGTAGGGAACAGTTGGACCTATAATAATGAAACCACTTATCAAGATGGAGCTTCTACCAATTCTCAAGAAACCCTTACGGTGGAATCTACTTCTGAAGAACAAGGGGTTACTTATTATAAGTTAGAATCTGACGCTTCTATTAATGAAAAAGGTTTTTTTACCGGAATTTTAACTGCTGGCAGTTTAATTATGGCAGATAATCAATTAATTTACAATGGAGAGCTTAGTGTAGATCTATCTGGTTTTGGCCTTGATTTAGATAATTTAAGTATTCCATTAAATAACATCATCGTTTTTGATGCTGAAGCAAACTCGGGAGAAAACCTTACCCAGATTAATGATGTGATTACTCGAAATGTAAATTTACCTCAAGTAGGAACGGTTCCCTTTACTATTGAATATAATCTTCGTACAGTTCAAAATGAATTTTTAAATTCTTATACAGTGAATGAAGAAGAGTTTCAAGATGTTTTATCGGCAGGTATTATTGTTAATTTAGAAATAAGCGTTTCTCTTTCAGGATTTCAAATTCCTATTTTACAAAGTCAAGACGCCATCCAAATGACTAATTATTATGCGGATAATGTAGGATTAATTAAGAGTGAGACTTCTATTAATTATGATTTTGAAGAATTAAATTTCCCTAATATTCCTTCTATTCCTGATTTTAGTATGGAAGAAACTCAAGAAATTGAAACATATATAGTTGCTGAATAGTAGTTAAACTACTACTTCAATAAAAATTTATTTAAAATGCTCACCGGATGGTGGGCATTTTTTTGTGTTCCATCTTTAATTTGATGTCGGCAACTAGTACCATTCGCCACAATGATAGTTTCGGGATTGGCTTTTCTAATTGCCGGAAAGAGCGTTTGTTCTCCAATTTGCATACTAATTTCGTAATGCTCTTTCTCGTAACCGAAACTACCGGCCATTCCACAACAACCTGACGGAATAATCGTCACTTCAAAGTTCTCCGGTAAATTTAGTAAATCAAACGTATGCTTTACATTCGACATGGCTTTTTGATGACAATGGCCATGAATTTTAATTGTTTTCTTTTCTTTACTGAATTGTGTTGAAGAAATAGTTCCTTTTTTGATTTCTGCAGAAAGAAATTCTTCTATTAAAAACACGTTCTTAGCTAAAGAGGAAGCTTCTTGCCTATTCTCTGCTAAGCGTAGGTATTCATCACGAAATGATAAAATAGCCGAAGGTTCAATACCTATTAACGGAATCTCTTCTGAAATCAAGTCTTTAAACACTTGAATGTTTTTATTGGCTAAGACTTTTGCTTCCTCTAAAAAACCTTTAGAAATATAGCTTCTTCCACTTTCCTCATGGTCAATACTTTTTACTTCGTAGCCCAAACCTACTAGTAATTCAATGGTATCAATACCAATGGTGGTATCTAATAAGTTGGTGAATTCATCAATAAATAGATAAACACTTCCTGTTTTTTTATTTGGTCGTACACTAAGTTCTCCAGAAGTGATTAGTTCTCGTAAACTCTTTTTGGACACTTTAGGTAAGGAACGTTGTGGGGCAACACCCATCATTTTTTTGAGGAGTCCACTGGAAATAGAATTAGCAAACAAGGTATTCGTGATTCCTGAAAATTTTGCTCCTAATTGATTGGCTTTATTGTTATGGGCAAAGAGTTTATTTCTAAAACTGAATCCATTTTCTTTTTGGTATTGGTATAAAAACTCCGCTTTATACGATGCCATATCTACATTAGATGGACATTCGCTTTTACAGCCTTTACAGCTTAAACACAAATCAAGTACTTCTTTTATTTCTTCGTGATTAAATTGATTCGGCTTTTCACTTTGCGTTAAAAATTCGCGCAATACATTGGCACGACCACGAGTGGTATCTTTTTCATTTTTGGTCGCACGGTAACTTGGACACATGGTTCCGCCTGCTTCGATACTTTTTCGACAATCCCCCGTTCCATTACATTTTTCAATAGCCCTTAAGATTCCGTTGGTGTCAGAAAAGTCTTGAATAGTTTTAATTTCCGGTTCTTTTCGGTCGGGAACATAACGTAAGGAAGTTTCCATGGGGGCGGCAAAAACAATCTTTCCGGGATTAAAAATTTCCTGCGGATCAAAGAGTTTCTTCACTTGAATAAAAAGCTGATAGTTCTTCTCTCCCACCATTTCCTGAATAAATTCGGCACGCAATCGTCCATCCCCATGTTCTCCACTTAAGGAACCTTTATATTTTTTAACCAATCGTGCTACATCGTGCGTAATTTGCTTAAAAAGTTTTACGTCCTTGCCCACTTTTAAATTAAGAATGGGACGTAAATGTAATTCTCCCGCTCCAGCATGGGCGTAATACACGGCTCGCTGACCATAACTTTTCATAATTGCGGTGAACTCATTAATGTAATTTGCCAAATTAGGAATGCTCACTGCCGTATCTTCAATACAAGCCACTGCTTTTTCATCCCCATCCATATTCCCTAGCAAACCGAGTCCTGCTTTGCGAAGTTCTATGGCCATTTCTATATGCTCTCCTTTTAAAATGGGCTGTGCGTAACTATTCGTATGTTCTGTCAGTTCGTCTAGAAGTGAATTTAATTGAATTTCTAAATCCTTCTCGTGATGGTCACGGACTTCCAACATTAAAATCGCTTGTGGATCTTTTTCAATAAAAAAGCGATTTTCTTTATATTTTAAATTGCTTTTTGTGCAATCTAAAATGGTTTTATCCATCATCTCGCATGTGAATAGCGAATGTTTCATCACCGGAGCAACGGCCGCTAAGCAATCTTCAATACTATGGAAATGCGCTGCTATTAGAGCAGAGTATTTTGGAGGTAAATCGTCTAATTGTAGGGTAAGTTCTGTTGTAAAAGCTAATGTGCCTTCACTTCCGGCAAGAAGTTTACAGATATTTAATTTTTGGGTGTTTTCTGAAAAGATTTCAGTAGTAATGATTTCATCGATGGCATATCCGGTATTTCGCCTATGAATATCCCCTTTTGGGAACTTCTGATGTATTTCTTCTTGAATTTCTTTGGGCTTCAATAATTCATAAAGTTCACGGTAAATTTTTCCTTCTAAGGTAGAAAGCCGACACTTTTGTTGAAATTCTTCTGCGGTTAAAGCTTTAAAAGTAGCTTCGCTCCCATCAGATAGGAGGCATTTCATTTCAAGAATTTTATCGCGGGTAACTCCGTATTTTATAGAAGTAGTCCCACTGGAATTATTTCCTGTCATTCCACCTATCATACATCGGTTAGAAGTAGAGGTATTGGGACCAAAAAATAAATTATAGGGTTTTAAATAGCGATTCAAATCGTCTCGAATCACGCCCGGTTGGAGCCTTACTGTTTTTTCCTCTTCCTTCAGTTGAATGATTTTTGTAAAGTATTTTGAAATATCGACCACAATTCCATCACCTACACATTGTCCTGCCAAAGAAGTTCCCGCAGCTCTTGGAATGAGGCTGGTGTTGTTTTCTACACAAAACTGAATAAGCAATTGAATGTCTTTTACTGTTTTAGGTAAAGCTACGGCTAAAGGGAGTTCACGATAAACAGAAGCGTCTGTAGCGTAAAGTGATTTGACTAATTGGTTAGCATAAAATTCACCTTGAAGCTGTTGGGATAAATGTAGAAGTTTCTCTTTCAAAAGAATTTTTTACTAAGGTACAACTTTAGGAAATATTGTACTGAATTATGGATTTAACTTTTGTTAAGTAAGATTAACAAATATTTGGCGAAGCCACTGTTTTAGGGAGGTACGAAAGAAATATATTTGTTCTAGAAATAAAAAAAGCAAATTATGAAAAAATTATTTTTTACTTCTATTTTTATAATAGGAACGTTTTTTACCATCCAAGCACAAGAAATAGCAAACAATGCATTAGGTCTTCGTTTAGGGGGAGCTAATGGAGTTGGTGCAGAAGTTTCTTACCAAAGAAAAGTGGGAGCCGATAATAATCGTTTAGAATTCGATTTAGGTTGGCGTAATGATTCTCATTTTGATTTAGTAAAAGCAACTGCTTTGTACCAATGGGTTTGGAATATTGAAGGTGGTTTTAACTGGTATGTGGGTGCCGGTGGTGGTTTAGGAGTGGTTGATGACAACCATCATTATCCGGATCATCACGATCACGATGACGGAGCTTTTTTATATGCTGCCGGAAATATTGGTATTGAATACAGTTTTGATATCCCATTACAAGTATTTGCCGATTTAAGACCGGAAATTGGTTTTTCTGATTATGAAGTAATTGATGATTTTGTGCCTGATTTTGCGATTGGGGTGAGGTATCAATTCTAAATTCATTTTATCATAAACTAAAATCCCGACTAGTAAATTTAGTCGGGATTTTTTTATGTTCTTTTTTGAAAGTATTGAGTGCTCTACCTTAAACTTAAATCATCTTCACATAACTAAAAAGCTATTTAACCGGTTCCAAGGCCTTTTCGTAAACTTCTTCGTAAAGTGGAACAATGGCATGAATATCAAACTTTGTAGCCATCTTTTTAGCATTCTCTTTAAAGATTTTTAAGTTTTTTTCATCTTTTAAAATGGAAAGTCCATTTTTAGCCATTTCTTCTACATCGCCAACATCGCTCAAATATCCGGAATAACCGTGCTTATTAACTTCCGGTAAACCACCGGTATTGGATGAAATCACTGGAACTCCATTAATCATTGCTTCTAAAGCAGCCAAACCAAAACTCTCACTTTCGGAAGGCAATAGGAATAAATCTGAAAAACAAAGTATTTTATTAATTTCATTGCTTTCTCCCAAAAACATCACATGTTTCGATATGCCCAATTCATTCACTAAATCTTTAGCAGAAGAAACTTCTGGTCCTTCTCCTACCATGATAAGTTTTGCCTTGATTTCTTTTTGAATATTGTAGAAGATTTTTACGACATCATCAATGCGTTTTACTTTTCTAAAGTTACTAATGTGTGTAACAATTTTTTCATCATCATCTGCCATTAAGCCTCGTTGACATTCGGTAAATGGATTATCCTTTTTTGAAATATCAATAAAATTAGGAATTACCTGAATATCTTTTTTTATTTCAAAAAATTTTAAGGTATCATCTTTCAAGCTTTGTGAAACCGAAGTGACAACATCACTTTTATTAATACTGAAGGTTACTGCGGGTTTATAAAACGGGTGATTGCCTACTAAAGTAATATCGGTACCGTGCAACGTAGTAACCATCGGGATTTGAATGCCTTCTTCCCGTAACATTTTTTTGGCCATATAACCTGCATATGCATGCGGAATGGCATAATGCACGTGCAATAAATCAATTTTGTGCATTTTAATGGTATCTACCAACTTACTGGAAAGCGCTAGTTCATATGGTTGGTAATGAAATAAAGGATATTCAGGAACATTCACTTCGTGGTAGTAAATATTAGAAGAAAGCTGCTCTAATCGCACCGGTTGCTTGTAAGTGATAAAATGTATTTCGTGTCCCCTTTTTGAAAGTGCCATGCCTAACTCGGTAGCTACTACTCCACTTCCGCCAAAGGTAGGATAACATACAATCCCTATTTTCATTCTTTATAAATTTAAACGCTGTAAACTATTCAGTTCAGTCGTAAGTCTATTTTCAAAATTACGGCTTTATCACTTGAAAAACGTTTAAAATTAAAATAAGATGAGGATTTAGTACATAATAGATTCATAGATAAGCTTTTGAATCTTGGTCCTGATGTCATGAGAAATCAACTTTCTATTAGAGGCAAATGGGAAAGTTCTATTGGATAGAAAAATATAGACAATTTCTTCTTCCGGATCTGCCCAAGCGAAAGTTCCCGTAAAACCACTATGCCCAAAACTTGTCATAGAAACACAACCACAGGTGGGCCCTACTTTTTCTAACTGAGGTTTATCAAAGCCAACACCCCTTCTTACTTTATCCTCACAGTAGTAACACGTATTGAATTTATCGATAGTTTCCGGTTTAAAATATTGAATGCCACCGTAACTCCCCTTGTTTAAATACATTTGCATCATTTTAGCCACATCATTGGCATTACTAAAAATACCAGCATGACCTCCTATTCCACCGAACATTGCAGCACCTTGATCGTGCACGGTTCCTTGAATGGTATTAAAACGCCAGTAATCATCAACTTCTGAAGGAGCAATTTCGTTAATATTGAATTTTCTTAAAGGCAAATATCCCATATAATTAGCTCCCAAGGACTCATACAGGTGATTTTGCGTTAAGGTATGGAGTGAAGCGGCATAATAATGCTCTAAGGATTTCTTTAATAAGTAATAAGGCAAATCACTATATTTATATTCCTTTCTTGTTAAAAGATCGCTATCAATGATTTTTTGATACATAGAATCTTGAATATCTTTTCGCATATAGAACTTTTCACTTACCGGAACATTGAAGATATCGGTTTTTTCTGAACGAAAATACTTAGGTGATGCGTGAGTTCCGTCTTTTGAAAGTGTAGCAGTATAGAAAGGAATCCAAGCTTGTAACCTGGCATAATGGCTCAGCATTTCTTTGAGTGTAATATCAGCTTTATTGGAATCTTGAGCTAGAGGAATTAATTGTTTCAACTTGGTATCTAAACTAATTTTACCTTGCTCTTCCAACTCCATCACCAAAGGCAAAGTAGCCATAATTTTGGTGAGGGAAGCCAAGTCGTAAATCGTAGTATCGGTTACTGGTAATTCATTTTCATAGGTATGATAGCCAAAGTTCTTCTGATAGATAACTTTTCCTTTTCGAGCGACTAACATTTGAATACCAGGGGTCATTTCTTCTTTTACAGCTAATTGCGCAATGGAATCGATTTTATACAATTTAGCGGAATTGATTCCTACACTTTCCGGTAAACCATAAGATAAACGTTGGAGTTCTTGTGTAGTAAACTTTGTGCCGACCGGAAAATTCTGTCCTAAACTAACCGGTAATTTTCCTTTGGCCGGAATGGCTCCAAAAATCACTTGTGCGGTTTTTTGTTGAGCAATTTCACTGTTTTGATAACCTAATACAATTCCGTCTATATTAGTAGTCGATTTTATATCTAAAATAGCATAAGGCCTTGCAAATACACTTAAAATGGTTTGATGGGTTCGGGCAATTTCGTGCAGCCAAACCAGTTCTTTTTCTGAAAAGTGATACGATGCCCATGGAGATGAATTGGATTTATGGTATCCCAGAATCACCAAGTCATAATCTTTTAATTTTTCTAATAAATCTCCTAAATTATCCGCTTGGACATGATCTATTTCGGTATATTTTTTTAATTGCTGAAGAAATGAGGTTTCGGTTAGATGTTCCCCTAAATTCACATAAGCAATTTTCTCATCTTCTAAATTTTTAATAGGTAAAATGCCTTTGTTGTTTTTAATTACCGTAATGGCATTTTCCATTAATTCTTCATACAACAAATCATTATGAATACTATTTAGGTCTTCAATTAAATAATTGGTATCTACGGGTTGGTAGTGGTTTAAACCGACTTTATATTTTGCAGAAAGGATTTTCTTTACCGATTTTTCCAATCGTTTTTCTGAAATGACATCGGCTAAGTAAGCTTCTTTGATTTTTTCGGCTGCTTTGGGTACATTTTCTGAAATGAGTAAAATATCATTTCCTGCTAAAAATGCTGCTAAATCGATCTCTCCGGGTTCGTCATAATCGGCTACGCCACGCATATTTAAAGCATCAGTAAAAACTAAACCTTCATAATTTAATTTTTTTTGAAGCAAATCAGTCACAATAGGTTTAGATAAGGAAGAAGGAAAATTAATTCTCGGTTCTAATGCAGGAACGTTTAAATGACCAATCATAATACTGGAAACGCCCTCTTTGATCATTCTTTTAAAGGGATATAATTCTAAACTATCTAAGCGTTTTTTGGTAAAATCTAAAGTGGGTAATGATTTATGGGAGTCTACGTCTGTATCGCCATGACCGGGAAAATGCTTTGCAGAAGATAAAACCCCTTCACTCTGCATTCCTTGCATAAAAGCTACCGCTTTTTCTGTTACATTTCCTTTGTTTTCGCCAAAAGAACGATTACCAATAATAGGATTATCCGGATTGTTATTGATATCAACCACCGGAGCGAAATTGATATGAACTCCTAAGCGTTTACAATGTTTGGCTATTTGTGCTCCTGTTTTTTTGATAAGTTTGTTATCTTCAATAGCACCTAAAGTCATATTCCAAGGGAAAGCATAGGTAGAATCCAATCGCATTGCTAAGCCCCATTCAGCATCCATCCCAATCAAAAGCGGCACATTTGCCAGTTCTTGATATTCGTTATTGAGTTTTGCTTGCCGCATGGGTCCCCCTTTTGAAAAGATGATCCCTCCAATATAATTTTCTTTGATTAGGTCTTTAATTTTATCGGTTTCTGCTTTGCTTTTACTGGAAAAAATATCGACCATGAATAATTGACCTATTTTTTGGTCTAAGTTCATGGCATTATATGTACTATCTACCCAAGCTTTTTGAACGCGGAAATCTTCTGTTTTTAAAGGGTGATTTTTCTGAGCAAGTACACTCAAAGAAAAAAAGAAAAATAGATAAGTAAAGTGTTTTATATTCATGTATAACTAGAAGGTTTTATCTTGATAGTTCAAGAATAACGCCACAAAACAGAATTAAAGTATGGTAATTAAAGAAATCTACTATGCCAACTTTCTTTTAAAGGAACTTCCCAGTCTTGGATAAATTCTTGTTTGTTGTTAACTAGGTTATTAAATACGATTGTATTGGCAGAAACGGATTTGTTTTTAACCATTTTCTTAAAATCAAGTAGGGTTTTATGTGCTACATATTGCCCTTGTTTAAAGGTAACGTTCATCTTATCCAATAAATCAATTTTATATTTCTTCTCTAAGGATTGAATAAAATGTACACTGGCATCGATAGAACATCCGCTTGCAGCATTGATTTCTTGGTCTAAACCAAATACAATAAAACGGTTGTATTTAATAGTATAAGCGGCTTTTAAGCTCGCCCCATGTGCGGTCCAAGCAGTAAGAAAATTTTCTAATTCTGGTTTTATTTCTTCTAATTCTTCTTCGGTAAATGGTCGATTTGCTTGGTAAATCCATACCCGGGCCTCTGCCGGCAAATCTTTAAAATTAATCAGCATATACTCTAATCTTCAACATTCAATGGTTATAAATCTTCCGCATCGGCAATCATTTCAGCAACATCCATTACTTCAATTTGCCCTTCTTTATTTTTTCCTTTTACGCCGTCAGTCATCATAGTATTGCAAAATGGACAACCGGCCGCGATTACTTCAGGTTGGGTTTCTATGGCTTGTTCGGTACGCAAAATATTTACGTCTTTATTTCCCTTTTCAGGTTCTTTGAACATTTGCCCGCCACCGGCTCCACAACAAAGTCCATTTTTCTTGCACTTGCGCATTTCTACTAATTCTACTTCCAGTTTTCTTAGTAAATCTCGTGGTGCTTCGTATTCATTATTGGCTCTTCCCAAGTAACAAGGATCGTGAAAAGTAATTCGTTTTCCTTTAAATTTTCCACCTTCCACTTTTAATCTTCCTTCATCTAAAAGGCTTTTTAAAAATTGGGTATGGTGCATCACTTGGTAATTTCCACCTAATTCAGGATATTCATTTTTTATGGTATTGAAGCAATGGGGGCAAGCGGTGACAATTTTTTCAATTTCATAACCATTCAACACTTCAATATTGGTAACGGCCTGCATTTGAAAAAGAAATTCGTTACCTGAGCGTTTGGCAGGATCGCCTGTACAACTTTCTTCGGTTCCCAAAACAGCAAATTCTACACCTGCTTTGCTCAACAGTTTTACAAAAGCTTTGGTGATTTTTTTAGCGCGGTCGTCGAAACTTCCGGCACAACCTACCCAAAATAAGACTTCGGGCTTTTTGCCTTCTGCCATA
>CEOS01109741.1_pt1 | contig 76179 bp, 57 predicted proteins | sample 530601 | NCBI WGS metagenome assembly CEOS01 (sample SAMEA2620666, study PRJEB7988) | marine metagenome | biome: marine biome (ENVO:00000447); feature: mesopelagic zone (ENVO:00000213); material: "saline water (ENVO:00002010), including plankton (ENVO:xxxxxxxx)" | depth 1000 m
TGTTTTTACTCATTTCAGGATCAAAATTTCGCCAAACCTATAGCAGGAATCTCAGTCCAAAAAATGAAGTCTACAAACCTGCAATATCAATCTACCAACAGGAAAAAGCAGACTATAAATCTCCAAAAAAGCATTTATAGTCACAAATTTCAGCCTGGTAGATAAAGGCTTTGGGTTGGTCTATTCTAATTTTTACACATAAAAAGATTAGATAGGTTCGCTCAAATTTTAGTTTATGAAGTCAGTCTATTTTAGATGTTTTGGAGTACTATTTTTTGTTCTCCTCTTTAGCTGCAGTAATGATCAAGAAAGTATTAGTGTTGGTGAAGATTGGATAAACAGTGCTATTAAAGTATACACCTTCGATACTTTAGCGATTGAAGCTACCACATTTCAATTTGATAGTCTTATTGTTAACAGTGCAGATAATCTTCTAATTGGATCCTACAAAGACGATATATTTGGAAGAACCACAGCCTCTTCCTTTTTAAAATTCACGGGCGAGACTTTTACTATTGAAGATGAAGCTGAATTCGATTCTATTAGTCTTATTCTAAATTATGATTCTTATAGTTTTGCTGATACCACTAATGTTGAGTCTTTAAATATTTATCGTTTAGCTGAAGAGATTGAAACCGATGAGAATTCAGATCTTTATAGAAATTCAGATTTTGAAATTGAGCCTTCTTCTCTTTCTACTTTTAATTACTCTCCGCGACCGCATCAAAACGATAGCATTCAAATAAGTATATCTGCAGATTTAGGTCAGGAATTATTTGATAAAATTCTAAACGATGAGATTAGTAGCAATAACGACTTTAATAACGTATTATATGGATTGGCGATCGTTCCAGATTCGCTGAATAATAGCAGCGTTATTAGTTTCAGTAAAGAAAATAGTTATTTAAGACTGTATTATAGCATTAAAGATGAAATTGAAAATGATGATAAGTTTATCGATTTTTCTGTAAATACTTCAGAAAGTTTTCATCAAATAAAGTCTAATCACCAGGGTACTTATTTCTCAGGAATCGAAGATCAATTAGATCAAGTCCCTTCTTCGCAAACCAATAACCAGGTTTTTATTCAATCTGGTACCGGTATCGCCACTCGCATAGAGTTCCCAAATTTTAAACAAAGTCTTAATGATATTCAGGGTTCTGGTTCGATTACCAATGCGATTTTAAACTTCAAAATAAAAGTAGATCGAAACAACGTGAATTACGGAGTTAAGGATTCACTACCGGTTTACATTATAAATCAACGTACAGAGGTACAAGATAATGTTTACAATTATTTAGGCACTCAATCTTATGCTCTAATTACAGAAGAGAGCGATGAATTTAATACGCTAGAGTACAGTTTGTCGCTAAAATACTTTTTAGATAATCTAATTGAAGACACTCAAAACGAGGATCAATATTTAGCGATTTACAGCCCAAATTTTAATAATTCAGTAGATCGCTATGTGATCTACGGGCCAAATGCCGCTGAAGATAATCGAATGAAATTACAAATTACATATGCGATCTATAATGAAGATGAATAAGCTCTTTACGGCAATATTGGTAGTTATTGGCTTTACCCAAATTAAAGCGCAAAATTCTAATTCCCTTTCCAGCTCGCCTTACTCTTTATATGGTTTGGGTTTAGAAAATCCATTAAGTACGGGCAAAAATGATGGGTTGGGTTATGCAGGGCTTGCCATGACTTCAGCAAATTCGCTAAACTTATTAAACCCGGCCAGTCTTGGTGGCATAAATCAGCACAGTCTTTTTTATAATATTGGCTTTAAGCTGGAGAGTAAATATTTAGAACAAAACCGGGATAGTGAACACATTACTTCTGGAAATTTTAGTAACCTGGCTTTAGGAATGGCGATTAATAATCGCAGCGGGATTGCACTTTCCCTAATGCCTAAAACCGATGTTGGTTATGAAGTTTCTGGATTGTATTCTCCCATAGAAGGTTCTTCTGAGCTTTTTGAAACTGAAGCTGAAGGTAATGGCGGACTCAATAATTTTATGCTTTCTTACGGTTACGCACTTACCGATAAACTGAGATTTGGTGCAAACGCTTCCTTATTATTTGGCGAAATTACAGAAACGCAGTTCAATTATATTCAGTCTAACATTTTATACATCGCAGACGAAAATGATTATTCTGGTTTTCGTTTTGGTGCCGGTTTACAATATGATCTTTCTAAAAGCATCAGCTTAGGTCTTACGGCTAAAACTCCAGTAAGCTTAAGCGGCTCACAAACCAGAACCATCTCTCAATATTACGCTGATGACGAAATTGTGGCCGGAATCGTAGAAGAAAACGAAGTAGATAATTTTGATCTTCCTCTAGAATTAGGCTTTGGTTTACAATTAAAACTTATGGATGGTTTTGATGTTTTGGCCGATTATAAACGTCATTTTTGGTCTTCTACCAATCAATCTGACGCGCTGGGTAAATTTACAGATCAGGACTTTTTCAATCTTGGGTTTAGCTTTTCACCATTACCCAATAGCAATCCACTGATTTATGCTAATCACTTAGAATATCGCGCCGGGGCTTATTACGATTCTGGAAATCTTGAAATTAACGATCAAAAAATATCAAAATACGGATTAAGCCTAGGGATTGGTTTTCCTTTAAATAAGCAGGATAAAAGCATGATAAATCTTAGTTATTCCTACGGAACCCAGGGAAATATCAATAACGGATTAATAAAAGAAAACTTCCATTTACTAAGCTTAAACTTCAGTTTTGAAGACCTCATTTTCGTCACTCGAAAATTTAACTAAAGCATTCGCTTCACTCTAAAAATTAATACTAAAACTATCGAATATGGACAGAAAGAAATTTTTAAAAGGCCTTGGATTAGTTGGCATGTCTATCCCAACACTTCACTTTTTAGACGCCTGCAGCTCAGATTCTACAAATGCTGAAACTTCAGAAAATATCCCCGAGACCGATGTAGATATTTCTACAGATTGTGCCGTTACAAATTCTGAAACCCAGGGCCCATTCCCTACTAAATCTCCAGATTCCTGGGAACGTGTAGATATTATTGGCGACAGAACAGGAATAGATCTGGACATCAATTTAATGATTGAAAATGTAAATACTGAATGTTCTCCTCTGGAAAATGCAGTTGTAGACATTTGGCTTTGCGATAAAGACGGTAATTATTCTGAATATGGCGGTACCGGAATGCAATCTACAGATTATAGTTCTAATCACTTTTTAAGAGGAAGGCAAATCTCAGACGAAGATGGTATGGTTCGATTTAAAAGCATTTTCCCGGGCTGGTATCGTGGTCGCGCCACGCATATTCATGTTCATATTTACAATAATCTGGGAACATCTTTATTGGTTACACAAATTGCTTTTCCAGAAGGTAGTGATAGTGCCGTAACCAATGTAAACCAGGCCAGCAGCTATGGTTACACTAAAGGAATGTCTGGTTACACCTACAACAGTACAGATAATGTATTTAGTGATGGTATCGAAAATGAACTTTGCACTATTACCGGATCTATAGACGACGGCTACGAATTAGCGCATACCATTAAAGTTTCAACTTAAAATCGATAAAGCTTGAATAAAATATTTCAGAAAAACAATTAAGCTCGGTTACCGAGTAAACCCTGCCTGGTAGCATCCCTACCTGCTTCCAGGCTTTTAAAATAGTTAAGATGAATCCCACAAAACAGGTAAAGATATTTACGGCTAATCGCAGAAACTTAATTAGAACAGAGAATTTCAATATTTGTGAAACGATTAATAGCAAAAATAGCTTCGGAAGTTTAATTCATTTCAGTTTAAATATTCTAAAATCGAATCAGCAAACCTTTCTCAATTATTCTGAAAATGTTTTGAGCTTAATTATACCCACATTTGGCGGAATAGAAGTTGCTGCAGGATCAGACAATTTTGTGCATATTAGTCAGTTTTATTCTGAATTTAAACCGAAATCAAGCTTATTACGAATTAATAATCCTTACGAGGATTACGAAATAAGTTTTCTACGCATCGATTTTCTGGCCGGGATGGGGTATAAAAAGATAACCGACTTCAATTTGAAACCTAATAGTTTGAATTTAATTTTTCAGAATTACGCCATAAATGCTTCCTTAAAAATGGGAAAATATGAAGGCAGACAAAAGGGAGAATCGCGGGTGCAATTTAATCACAAAACTTTCATTTATGTTGTTAGCGGTGCTTTTGAAGTTAATGACCGACTTTTAGAAACAGGAGATGGGATTTGTTTTTGGGAAACAGATTTAATTGAATTTGAAGCGCTTTCCAACAATGCCGTTTTTCTAATTATTGAAGTTTCTGCTTAAGATTCTATAGAATTCGGTTCTTTTCTTAAAACCAAAATTCTACAAAAAATGCAGTTATTTTTATAGATTTTTAACCAAAGAAATATCGTCGATTTGTGCACTGGCTCCCGGGTTTCCTTCAGCATTAAAACCAATTTCAACTTTTCCGTTTTTTACATTTACATTTTCCAGAACAATGCTTTTCCAAGCGTCTGCTTCCTTATTTATTTCGATTTTTTGTGTAGTACCAGCGCTTTCAGCATACATTTCTAATGATTTAAATAAAGAATTAGTTTTCACTTTTGCTGTTAAGGTATAACTTCCTTCTTCTAAATTTACAAAAGGAGTACTGCTTATGCTTTGATATACTTTGCGCTGAAAAACAACATTATCATGAATATTTAAACTTTTTTCGCCAATCACATATTTTCGATCTTCTGTGGTATTAAAATAATTTAGTTGAGGTGATTCCTTATCTCCTATCACAATGGTATTGCCCTGATAAACTTTGGTTGTCCAGCCTTTTAATTGCTCCTGAATGGGTTTTACGGTAGATGGAATTGCTCTTCTATCAGCTTCAAAACTAGGATTTCTAACATAATTATTATCTGCAGCAACCTGCCACTCACCAGTTTTTTCATTCAGTATCCAGCTATTCAAAGAATTGAAGTACGGCGTTTCTTCCTGAAACGATAATGGCACCCATTGATTATAACCCAATCCATTTCCAGCAAAATTTGCCCATCGATCTCCGCAATACATTATAGTTTCAGTTTTCTCGCCTCTTACATTTACAAAAAAGCCAGTTTGTGTGACGTGCGCATAATCTTCGATACTACCAGGAGTAATCAGCATTTTATTGGTAGGCAGATAGGGACCATTAATATCGTCTGAAACCAAATAATAAGCATACGAAGAATCCCAACCATAAAGATTTGAAGCAAAAACGTAATATTTACCTTTGTACTTAAACATACAATTTCCCTCACGACCTTTACCTCTAAAAATCTCGGTTACTTCTAAAAGATCTACTTTACCATCTTTTAAACCTATTTCTGAAATATAGATTTTATTTCGGCCGCGCCCATAGGAGTACACAAGATAAGATTTACCAGAATCTGGATCTGTAAAAACACTTTGATCTCCAGTATTTGGCGTACCAATACGATTGGTCATATCTAATTTCCTATCCCATCTAAAGTTTCCTGTTGGCGAATCTGATAAAGCAATTAAGACACCTGCATTATGCTGAACCAGCAGCGCATATTTATCGATTTCTGGTACATAAACAACACCTAAACGTCCCATCCAACGTGTATTTTCGTCATGTACAAGCGCTTCTTCTTTCTCAAAAACATAATTTTCAAATGTCCAATTAGTAAGATCTGTAGAACTATAACAGGTAACGGCTACAAAATTGTCCTTTGTATAAGTTTGGGTATAATCGTTTCGATAAAGTTCAGCTTCTTTGTAATAAGCGCCATACCAGTAGTATTTTTGTTCTCCCGTTTTGGGATCTTTAAATTGAAAAATCCCACCACCCTGACTATAAATTGGCTTTCCGTCTACAGTTTCCCAAAATTGGTCGTTTTTAATAAGATTATTTTGTGCACCAAGATTCGTTAAAATTGAACATAAAAATAGAAGAAAAATAAAAGCATTTTTGAAAGTACCATTTCTCATACAAGCATCTTTTAGATTTTGAATGTTCCCCACCATTCGAGATGAAATTAGTGCTAAATTGTAACTATTTATTTAGAAACTCATACTGAACTGTCCTGCTTAAGATCTTAGGTATTTTAAATATCTTGTTTTTATATTTCATTGAAACTTTATCAAATTCAATGCGTTGTTTCAAGAATCGAACCTAGCTCACAACAAACAAAAAACAATAACTTAATCATTCTACGTGTTTATATGTTGACGACCTGTGAACTTTTGGAGAAAGATTTGATCTTTCATATATCAAAATAAATCAACTAAAATGATAATTACTTTCTCAAAATGGAAAGTCGTTAAAATCAATAGCATCTCCTTCTCGAATACAACTAAAACTTCACCTTAGAAATTGTGAAGCGTCAACTACGGAACATTGTTTTAGTTCAATAATCAGATCGAGGCAGTTTCCTCTTCACAATCCGAAGTCGTACCATCTGTTTTTATGATAAGAGACATGGAAGAGGCCTATCTTTCTGACCCCTGGGGACTCAGTAACCAGGCTTCTTTCACCGATGTTTTGCTAGGATAATGACCTAATTTAGCGAGTACAAGTAAATGTCTAGATTACGGGCATGTTCACAGCATATTTTCTTTGCTTTCATAAGCGTTCTATTTTCTGGATTTTTTTGATGAATTGATGAGAATCCCTTCTAAGCCCTTATAGATATTAAACTAAAGAACTACATAATTTTTTTTCACATAATCCATTCTTTACCAATCCACTCAAGTTAACTAAACAACTCTACATTGCCAGTACAGAGGTTTATTAATACTCAGGATTAAAAGTTCCCTTTTACTATTTCTAATATTAAATCGGAATTATTACTCGAATCTCGACGATGATGTGCTAAATAGTCCTTGACCATTTCATCAGTAATATTTCCCGAACTCCATAACCCCACGCCCAGATCTACCTGGTCTGCAGGCAGAAATTTTGTCCCAATAACCTTACTTCAATCTTGGAAATTCTTCTTAAAGCTTTCGTGATGTTCTTCCTATAAGTGTATTCAATATGCTACTTACATTCAACTTTGGTGCATGTTCAATGTACATGTGAACCTGATCAGAACTTACAACACCTTTCATAATTTCTATTCCTTCAGCCTCACAAATTTCGAACAAAAGTTCACAACAAAGAATTTGAATACCCCTCTAAGTATATTGTATCCATATTTTGTTAACCAAAACAATATGGCAAGTCAAATGACTTACAGTATGGCTCACCTTTCTTTGATAACTCATACCACACAAAATAGAGATTTTCTCGAAATACTCAAGTGCAGCAATAATTGTAGAGCTTAAATCCCATTTTCTGAGACCAATAAAAATAATGGACTTTCTCTTAACTTATTTATCATTTATTGATTTAGCTTTATTATAATCGAAAACATCGTAGACTGTAGAATCCTTTTTCAAAGTAAAAAGAACAGCAAGGGATATGATAGAAAATTACTAAATCAATTGAAGGGATGTTAAACTATTATACCTATAAAAAGACTAGTAGAATTATTTACATAATAAAAAGAGAAGAACCTAAACTTCAATATAAAGATGCCTTGCATCGATACAATTCTAAAATAAAACGAATGGCAAAATTATGTGATATTGAAGATAAATTAACTTCTTATATTTACAGACATAGTTTTGCTACACATGCTTTATTAAAAAAGTCCAGTTGATATGATTCTTCTATATTAAGCCATTTAATAATTAATATTAATTAGATATACTCAATGTCATTATCCAACAAGATTTTAGATCTGAATTAGGAAAAAACGAATGAACTTGGAATTATCTAACTTTTAATATATAAATGATTAATTACTCCGATTTTTTAGAGCTCCATGTCTTTTGGTAATGGTCCAATTTGAATCTATGCCTCGATATCCAGGAATTCTATTCAACAAATACTAAATAATTATTTATATTTCCATTCATTTTAATATAATTGACAAATCCAAAAGTTATTTTCCCCTTAAAATTAAATGTTGCAACATATTGCACATTATTTCACAAAACAGAATGAATCTGTATTATAAATTAATATTAATTTTTACAATTAGTTTTTTTTCACTTTCAGAAGTAAATAGCCAAATAAATCCGATTTTTGAAAAAATCGATAACTCAGAAGGATTATTAAACGGCAGAGTTACCAGTATTGTAAGTGATCCCCATGGCTTTGTCTGGATAGGTACACAAAATGGATTAAACCGTTATGACGGATTTTCATCAAAAGTATATAATAGACGAAATAGTAATATAAGTTCTAACGATATTTCAGATATCATTTTTGACAGTAAAAACAGACTTTGGGTGGCTACTTTGGGTGGGGGTCTCAATTTATATAATCAAGACCTCGATGACTTTGAAAGTTTCAAATCTTCAGATTCGGCCAATAGTATTATTTCCAATCAAATTAACGTCATATTCGAAGACAACGAGGACCAAATTTGGTTAGGTACAGAAAATGGCCTTTCCTTATACGATGAACAGGCTGATAATTTTATTAATTTCCAGGATATTGACACTATTAACGGTTTGAATCTTAATGGCGTTACCAGTATAGCTCAACTAAATAAAAAGTATTTATACATTGGCACATTTGGAGGAGGCCTAATGAAGTTTAATTTAGAAACACAAAAGTTTGATAAAATTAAGTCCGAAACCTCTTCTTTTATATACACTATTTACCCTGATCACAATAACCATCTACTTTTAGGCACTAGTGAAGGGTTATCATATTATGACGTTGATAAAAATAAAATTTCAAATTATTTTGAAGATATAAGATTAAATGAAGAAATATCCATCGTTCGAGCGATTAAACGTGACACTAAAGGCACACTATGGTTAGGTACCGATGGTAATGGACTTTATAAAGTAAATGAATCTAATAAATCTTCAAACAAGATTCAAAATTATCTCTCCAATTCCCAACTACGCTCATCCTTGAGCGGAAATGCTATCTATGATATAATGGAAGATAAGAACTCCAATCTTTGGATTGGTACTGCGTGGAATGGAATAAATATTTTAGAAAATGATAAAAATTACGAATTGCTATATAGTGATATAAAAGGAAGTAATCCATTACCAGTATTAGCTATATACGCTACAAATAATCGAATTTTTATGGGCCTAGATGGAAACGGACTAACATCCTATTCTACTCCGAATAATAAAATTCAATACTATAACAAGGAGGAAAATTATATAGGTGCAAATTATATACAATACATGACTCGCGGGATAGATAGTAGCAAGTTATGGATTGGGACTTTTTCAAATGGCTTGATTGAATTTGATATTAAAGATGAGGATTTTAAAAAATATACTTATGATCCCAAAATCAAAACCTCATTAAGCTATAATGATGTACGCTACATTATTCCAGAATTGAATGGTGACTTATGGATCGCTACTTGGGGCGGCGGTCTAAATTATTTTGATAGTAAAAACAACCTTTTTCAAAAAGTCACAGCTGGAAAATCTTTATTAAGTAATAATTTAGTTGCCCTACAAAAAGACGATCAAAAATTATGGATTGCAACCTTTGGAGGTGGTTTGGGACTGTATAACATTGAGAAAGAGACTTTCAAAAATTTCAAATTCGAGGAAAACAATTCCAATACACCTTCAAGTAATAAATTATTTTCCATATTACTTGATTCTTCAGGTAGATTATGGATTGGTACTTCAGGGGCAGGAATTAACTCATATAGCCCTAATGATGGAATATTTGAAAGGTTCTCAAATGAGGAAAGGCTCAAGTACGCTACAATAACTGCAATTTTGGAGGATAATAAAGGTGATATATGGTTTAGTACAAAACAGGGAATTTGGCAGTATCGTAAGAAAGAGAAAAAATTCAGGAGATTTCCAGATCTCGAAAACGAATTTCATATAAATTCTGCATTTAAGGATGAAAACGGTCTCTTATATTTTGGCGGCATAAAAGGAGTTGCTCGATTTGATCCTTCAACTATAAGTTATAATAGTGAAACTCCAAAAGTAATATTGACTAGTTTTAAGCTTTTTAATGAAGAGGTTTCTATTAAAGAAAATAAAAATTTAAGTAAAGCTATATCAAGGACAGAAAAGTTAGTTTTAGAACATGATGCAGATGTAATTACATTCGAATTTGCTGCTTTAAAATTCCCTTTTTCTGAAAATTGCGAATATGCTATTAAGTTAGAAAATTTCGATGAAAATTGGAGAAATATTGGTAAAGATAGAACCGCTACATTTACTAATCTCGCTCCGGGAGAATATACCTTAAAAATAAAAAGTAAAGAAGTTTGGGGTAATTGGGGAAACGATTATACCTCAATCGAGCTTGAAATACTTAAGCCTTTTTGGATGCAGTGGTGGGCTCTTTGCATTTACACCATACTCATTCTTATACTTTTTTATTTATTTCGGAAATACATCATTGCCTGGGAACAGATGAAGGCAAATTTACGGTTGGAAAAATTTTCGCATGAAAAAGATAAAGAGATCTATACTTTAAAACAGCAATTTTTCACTAATATTTCTCATGAAATACGCACTCCAGTGACTTTAATATTAGGAGGAATCACTAGTCTTATCGAAAAAGGTCAATTTATTGATAAAAAACCTTACAATGCTATAAAAATTATTCAAAAACATTCGAACCATTTATTGAGACTGGTGGATGAATTATTAGATTCTAGAAACCTAGAACTTAATTCGGTTAAGTTAAAAGTAACAAAGGAAGATTGGATTGATTTCTGCGAAGAAATTTTTATTTCTTTTACGGAGAATGCGACTCAAAAGAAAATAAATTTTCAATGGTATACTGATCAAAAAAATGCATTGATTTGGTTTGATTTAAATCAAATGGAAAAAGTCCTTTATAATTTATTTTCAAACGCATTGAAGTTTACACCACTAGGCGGCAACATTAACATCTCTAATAAAATTTGTGAAAATTTCGTTCAGCTAAAAATTACTGATAGCGGTATAGGAATATCAAAGAAGCAGCAATCAAAAATATTTAACCGATTTTATCAAACCAATAGTTCCAAGCAATTACAGGATTCTGGCTTCGGTTTAGGTTTATCAATTTCAAAAGAAATTGTGGAATTGCATGGAGGAAAACTTTGGGTTGAAAGCGAGAAAGGAAAAGGAAGCACGTTTATTTTAGAGCTCAAAAAAGGGAAAGAACATTTTAGTGAAGATCTAATTCTGATAAATGGTATAAATAAAAAGGAATATAGTCTATCAAGTAAAAAAATCGAAACTTTTACTAATAGTCATAATTTAGATTTAGAAATTTTAAAAAATGAAAGTATTCTGATTGTTGAGGACAATCCTGAAGTTAGCGAATATATTAAAAGTATTTTAGAGAACTACTGTACTATAATTCTAGCCTCTCATGGCCAGGAAGCCATAGAAAAAACTGAAGCACATCAAATTGATTTAATAATCAGTGATATCATGATGCCAATAATGGATGGAGTGCAATTAACAAAATTACTGAAGTCTTCATCTCAGACTAGTCATATCCCAATTATTTTACTTACTGCAAGAGCTACTGTTGTCCAACAAATGGAAGGCTATGAGACAGGTGCGGATATTTATATAACAAAACCATTCACGGAAAAAATACTTAAATTAAGGATTATAAACCTAATGAAAAGACGAAATTTACTCCGAGAAAAGTTTCGTTCAGAAATCCCTATTCATTTACCCGACCTTGCGATCAACTCATTAGATGAAGAATTTCTAACTAAACTTCATTCTATACTTAACAAAAATATTGGTAAAGGTAATTTGCATGCAGAAATTATATCCAAAGAAATAGGGATGAGTCATTCGGTAATGTATAAGAAAATAAAATCTATAACTGGAATGACATTTATAGAATTTATTCAAGATTTCAAATTGAAAACTGCAAAGGATTTAATTTCAAAAAAAGGCTTTTCAGTCAGTGAAGCATGCTATCATGTCGGATACTCCGATAGGAAATATTTTAGCAAACTTTTTAAAAAGAAGTTTGGTTCTACTCCTTCAAGTTATTCTAATTAATAATCTTCTGCATTTTAACAGTTATATTATACCCTGTTAAGTCCTGCTATTACTACAAAAATGAATAATCCCCCCTTATTTAATTGATTTTTCCCCCTTCCTCTTTTTACGCAAACGTTTTATTTGTATTTAATAAAAAAATCATGATTTAAACTATCAATTATTGAAATATCATAATTTACAACGGAAATATTAATTAATATTCAATACGAAAAATATGAATATAACTATACTCAAATTAATTATAAGCTCACGTCTGTCCGCAGTATGGCTAATTTTTTTACTCTCCCTACCACTTCTGTCATTTTCTCAGGGACTCATTGTAAAAGGTGTTGTCACTGAAACTTCTACAGGAGCTCCTTTACCTGGAGTGAATGTATTCGTAGAGGGAACTACAAATGGTACAATTACAGATTTTGATGGTAATTACCAAATAGAAGTTGAGCAAGGAGAAATACTTAATTTTTCTTTTTTAGGGTTTATTACCGAGAAAAGGACAGTTGAAAGCACTACTATAGATGTTCAACTCAAAGAAGATTCAGGCAAACTTGATGAGGTAGTAGTTATCGGCTATGGAACAACAACAGTAAAAGATGCTACTGGTTCCGTTAGTTCAGTAAGTGAAAAAGATTTTAACAAAGGAAATATCGTTACTCCCGAAAATTTACTTAGCGGTCGGGTGGCAGGTTTAAGTATAAATACTGGTGGAGCACCAGGATCTGGATCAACCATTAGAATACGTGGAGGTGCTTCTCTTGGGGCTTCTAATGATCCATTGATCGTAATCAATGGTCTCCCCGTTGACAATAACACTATAGGAGGCTCCAGATCTGTCTTAAGCACGATTAATCCAAATGATATAAAATCATTTTCAGTTTTAAAGGATGCCTCAGCTACCGCGATATACGGTTCCAGAGCATCTAACGGTGTTATTATTATTACTACAAAACAGGGTGGTAGTCAATTTCGAGTTAATTTTGACACACAATTCGGAATAAATACGCTTCCTCGTAAAGTGGATGTTTTTACAGCAGATGAATTTAGAGAGTTAGTTTCAGAAGAACGTCCAGATCTTTTATCATTATTAGGTGATGGAAATACTGATTGGCAAGAGGAGATTTACAGAACAAGTCTTAATTCAAGTCAGAATCTTTCAGTGTCGGGATCTATTTTTAAGAACACTCCAGCACGACTTTCTTTAGGAAGGACAATACAAGAGGGACTAAGGCTAACCTCCAAATTTGAAAGAAATAATGTTTCATTGACACTTAACCCAAAGTTATTTGATAATCATCTAAAAATTAGCCTTAGTGCTAATGGAACTTATGAAAAAAACAGGTTTGCTCCTGGAGAAGAAGGGAATGCTATAACCTTTGATCCCACACAACCTGTTTACGATGTTGATTCTCCTTTTGGTGGATTTTTTCAATACACAAATATTAATGATGATAACGTTTTGAATATAGAGGATTTAACTCCTGATGCCCCATTCAATCCTGTAGCTAATATTCTGCAAAGAAATGATCAAAGTGAAGTGAAACGTTTCTTCGGAAATATCAAATTCGATTATCAATTTCATTTTTTTCCAGATTTAAGTGCTGTTGTGAATTTAGGATACGATGAGCAGCGATCTGATGGTTCGGTCGAAATATCAGATAAAAACCCAATTACTCAACCAAATGGTCAATTCTTGGGTTCTGAATCCTACTATGAAAATTATCAGATGAATAAACTTTTTGATGGATATCTTGCGTACGAGAAAGAATTTGAAGATTTCGATTTGGAGGCAACGGCAGGATACTCCTTTCAAAAATTTGAAAGTAATCAGTACGTTTCAGGAGAGCTACGGAATGATCAACCAGACACTGAGCCAGTACTAACCGTAAATACCGACCTAGTATTAGTCGGTTTTTTCGCTAGAACGAATTTATCTTATAAAAATAAATATTTACTCACGCTTTCCTTAAGACGCGATGGCACCTCTCGATTTAGTAAAAAAAATCGTTGGGGAAACTTTCCATCAGCAGCCTTTGCATGGAAAGTAAAAGAAGAGTTTTTTCCACAGTCTGAAAGCCTATCCACGCTTAAACTGAGAGCTGGTTATGGTGTCACCGGACAACAAGACATAGGACGGAATAATGCCGACCTTTTTTTACAGCGATATGCGAGAGGATTGCCTGCGTCTCAATATCAATTTGGAGATGAAATAATTCCAATTGGTATTCCAGTATTCCGTAATGAAAATCTTAAATGGGAAGAAACTTCCACCTATAATATTGGATTGGACTATGGTTTATTTGAGGATAGATTTTCAGGATCAATTGAAGCTTTCTATAAAAAATCAAAAGATCTTCTTGCCAACGTAGCCATATCAGACGGTTCAAATTTTAGCAATGCAGGGTTTCAGAACGTTGGTAACTTTGTATCCCAAGGACTTGAGTTTTCCATCAATGGGGATATTTTTCAAGGAAATTCGGACCACTTTTCCTGGAACGTAAATTTTAATACGACATTTATTGATACTGAAATTAAAACACTTGCATTAAATCAAGATCAACTTGTAGGAGGGATAAGTGGAGGAACTGGAAATACAGCTCAAATTCATCGCGTTGGGTATACACCATACTCTTATTATGTCTATAAACAAGTTTATAATGAGCAGGGACGTCCAATAGAGGGAGGTTATGCCGACTTAAATGGTGATAATATAATAAATGACAATGACCGATATATTTTTCAAAACGGACAACCTGATGTTACTATGGGTTTTCTTTCAAATATGTATTACCGAGGTTTTGATTTTTCATTTAATCTTCGCGCTAATTTGGGGCAGTATAACTATAATAACATAAATTCTTCTAGAGCACAATTAAGCCTTTTAGAAAATAATGCCGTTGTATCGAATCTTCCAACCTCAGTCCTTAATACTGGATTCAATAATACAGAAGATGTTATTCTTTCTGATCATTACATAGAGGAAGCCTCATTTCTAAAAATGGACAACATATCATTAGGATACACTTTTGAAAACGCCTGGAGTGACAATTCTTCTGTTAGAATTTCCGCCGGTGTACAAAATGTTTTCATCATAACAAATTACTCAGGATTAGATCCAGAGGTATTTGAAAATGGCATTGATAATACATTATACCCTCGATCTCGAACCTTTATTCTTGGGGCAAACATTAGATTATAAAAATTATGAAAATAACTACAAAATTAATAACAAGATTAAGTATCCTAGGATTCCTTATTACTTTCATAGGATGCACAGGAGAACTAGACGTTGAACCTGGAGACCCGAATGCATTTCTGGCAGAGGATTTTTATTCCGACGCCCAATCTTATAGAGAAGGGCTTGCCGGGGTATATGCAAATTTGAGTCTTACTGGTACAAATGGTGCTGACAATTCAAATATAGCAGGTTTAGATGCGGGAACCAGCCAATATGGTAGAGGCCTATGGAATTTACAAGAACTTTCCACTGATGAAGCTATTTGGTCATGGGAGAATGATCCTGGATTAAGAGAACTCAACAGAAACACTTGGACATCCGAAAATGTAGTATTACGAGGGATGTTTGGAAGAACTATGACTTCCGTTGCCTTTGCTAACGAATATTTGAGACAGACATCACCAGAGGTTTTGGAAACCAGAGGTGTTGAAAATCAATTAAAAGAGCAAATCGAAACTTATCGTGCGGAAGCGCGATTTTTAAGAGCCTTGGCATATTACCACATGATGGAACTTTTTGGTAAAGCTCCATACTTAACGGAAAACGATCCGGTCGGGGCCTACCAAGCACCCATGTATGGCAGAACCGAACTTTTTAATTATATAGAATCCGAACTTCTGGAGGTTGTTCCGGCAATGGAGGATCCTCTTCAAAACGAATATGCCAGGGCAGATAAGGCAGCTGCCTGGATGGTTTTAGCCAAGATTTATCTGAATTCCGAAGTATATACAGGTGAAGAGCGTTACTCAGATTGTTTAAAATATTGCAACAATATCATTGAATCTCCATATACATTGGCTCCTAATTATTTAACACTTTTTATGGCTGATAACGATAGAAGTGAAGCGAGAAATGAGATTATTTTTCCTTTTATTTCTGATGGAATAACAACTCAAAATTATGGCCCAACAACTGTAGTTATAAATGGACAGGTTGGTTCAATTGAAAGTAATGCCTCTGATTTTGGAGTCAATCCCGGTTGGAATGGTGCTATTAGGGTATCTCAGGAATTTTCCGAAACTATGCTCAACGGCAGTTACAATAACGACACTCGCAATACGCTGATTACGGAGGAGCGAAGTATCAATATTCCAAGTATATCTCAGCGTAACACTGGATATATTATAGCCAAATGGTCTAATCTTACTTCTACTGGAGAAGCTGGTTCCGCTTTAGAAATTGTGGATACTGACTTTCCATTATTTAGACTGGGAGATGTTTATTTAATGTATGCCGAAGCACATTTGAGAGGTGGAGGTGGAAACTTGCAAAATGCGGTTGCTTATGTAAATGAATTAAGAGCACGTGCTGATAACCCACTAAGAATAAGCCCATCAGAACTTACTTTAGATTTCTTGATTGAAGAAAGAATGGTAGAATTATACTGGGAGGGACACCGTAGACAGGATTTGATACGTTTTAGTCAATACTCAGGGGGTACATACAACTGGTCATGGAAAGGTAATGCTCCTAAGGGTATTGCTATAGGAGACTACAGAAAATTATACCCCATACCTAGTGCAAGTTTAGCGGCAAATCCTAACCTTACCCAAAATCCAGGTTATTAATAATTAAATTCTAAAAGATGAAAAGAGCAATTACATATTTATTGAGTTTAACACTTTCTATGGGATTGATTTCCTGCGAAGAAGACAGTCTAAATTTTACTGCGAAACCAGATCCTGAAGGTATTTCTTTTGAAAATTCATTTCAATCTGAATATTTACTCTCAGAAGAAACAGAAACAAATATTGCAGAACGGTTCTTATGGAATTCAGTCAACTTTGATGCCCCTGTAAATATAAGTTATGATTTGAGAGCATCAACTGATCCAGATTTCACAACTTCCGAAATAATTGGAACAACTAGTTCTACGAATCAATCAGTTACTATAGCACAGCTAATAAGTTTTGCTGAAGAATTGGGACTAGATGATGATCCAGAAACTACCGGAGATGATAATTTACCTAACAATACAGGAGAAGTTTATTTTCAGGTTCATGCTTACAGTGGAACAGGAGCGGCCAATAGTGTCGATGTAGTTTCCGAAGTTCAACCCATTACGATAAGATGGATTGAACGCGCTCCTGAAACAGCAGGGTGCGACCCTATTTACATTGTTGGAGCTGCTGCAGTAAATGCGGGTTGGGAATGGAGCTCTCCAATTATATTTAACTGTGATAACAATATATATTCCGCAAGTCTGGAACTAACAAATGACACTTTTCGATTCTTTGAGACTGAAGGTGATTGGGAATCAGGTTTAAACTTTCCATATTTTGAAGATGATGGTTACACCATTGATCCACTTCTTGAAAACGCAGAGGATGCTGATAGTAATTTTTATTTTAATGGAACTCCAGGAATATACACCCTTAAGGTTGATAATAATGAAAAAACAATAAGCTTAGAAAATTCTAAGTCATATATTCTCGTAGGTGATGCGGTGCCGGGAAATTGGAGTTTTGATAATGCTGTAGAAGCTCGGGAAACCTCTCCTTATATAAGAACGGCAACACTCCTATTTACTAACGGGATATTTAGATTTTTTACAGATACTGGAAACTGGGACAGTGGTCTTAATTATTCATATTTCGAAGATCAAGAATACACTATCGATGAAAATATTGTTTCGGCTGAAGACGATGATGGAAACTTCAGCTTCGTAGGAAACGCTGGAACTTATACAATTACAATCAACAGTCTAGATAAGACTATTACATTAAATTGAGAAGTATTGGTAACAACAGAGAACAATTTATTGAAAATTCAATCCAGCATTATGAAACTTTATAGCTTTATACTCTTTCTCACATTTACAATTTCCTGCTCATCAGACAATACTACTAATGAAGCAACAGCCGATGATGATCCTACAGAAGAAGTTCCGAATGAAGAGGAAACCGAAGAAATAAGCTTTTATTATGGGGCTGATCTCTCTTATGTTAATGAGATGGAGGATTGTGGGGCTACCTATTATAACAAAGAAGGCGTCGCTAAAGATCCTTATAGCATATTTAAAAATGCAGGAGCTAATCTCATTCGCGTTCGACTTTGGCATAATCCTACTTGGACAAATTATTCCAATTTGGAAGATGTCAAAAAAACTATTCAAAGAGCAAAAGATAAGGGTATGAAAATTCTTTTAGATTTCCATTACTCCGACACTTGGGCTGATCCAGAGACACAGGAAATACCAGCTGCTTGGGAAGATTTTATAGATAAAACCCCTACTCTACGCTCTTTATTGTATGATTATACTTACCATACACTTGAAGAATTAGAACAGGAAAATTTACTTCCAGATCTTGTTCAGGTCGGCAATGAAATTAATGGTATGATTCTTCAAAAAGGAGATTTAGAATGGCCTATTGACTGGGAAAGAAATTCGAGCTTAATCAATGCTGGAATTAGTGCTGTGAGAGATATTGCACAAGAAAAAAATAAAAGTATTGAGATTATGCTTCATATCGCACAACCTGAAAATGCCCTTTGGTGGTTTGATCAGGCAACTAAGAATGGTGTTACTGATTTTGACTGGATAGGCTTATCCTATTATCCGATCTGGTCGGATTACGATCTTAACAACGTCTCTTCAGCCTTTGAGACGCTTATCAATACTTATAATAAGCAATTGATGGTAGTAGAGACTGCCTATCCGTTTTCAATGGAGGATACCGATAGCGCCAATAATATTCTGGGAAGTGACGCTTTAATTGAAGGTTATCCGGCTTCAGAACAGGGCCAATTGGAATATCTTAATGCTCTAAAAAATAAAATAGAAATGGCTGGTGGTTCTGGATTGATATACTGGGAACCTGCATGGGTGTCAACTAATTGCGATACGAAATGGGGAACCGGGTCCCATTGGGATAATGCAACACTTTTCAACCATGAAAATAAAGTAACATTAGGAATGCAGTTTTATCAGTCCTCAAAAAACAATTGAAAAATTAGAAATCATTTAATTCAATGAGTAAAGTATTCAAATTAAACGGATCCCTTAAAGTTTTACTACTTTTAATAATTGTATCGAATTATACTTATGCCCAGCAACGCTACACTGAAATTCTTCAAAATAACTGGAAATTTATAAAAGGTGATCCTTTAGGAGCCAAACAAATTTCAGCAAATACCTCAGATTGGGAAAATGTAAGCATTCCGCATGATTGGGCGGTTGCAGAAGATTTTATAAAAGATGGCGATGGAGACACCGGGAAATTACCCTGGAAAGGGCAAGCCTGGTATCGCCGGGATTTAGACATTTCAGCAATAAAAAAAGGAAATAAGGTTTTCTTGATATTCGATGCTGTGATGGCTTTCCCGAAAGTTTATATTAATGGAGAACTAGCCGGACAATGGGATTATGGCTACAATTCGTTTTATCTTGATATTACCGATAAACTTGATTATTCTGAAAATGCTAAAAATGTGCTTGCCGTTCATGTAGATACTCGAAAACACGATAGCAGATGGTATCCCGGCGCAGGAATTTACAGAAAAGTCAGTTTAATTTCTATGGCGCCAATCCATACAAAAATCTGGGGCACACAGGTAACCACGCCAATTATAAAACCAAATTATGCTGATGTTCGAATTTCCAGTCTGGTAAAAAATGAAACTTCCGAAGCAAAAAAAATAACCGTTACTCAGCGTATTTTAAATCCGGAAGGCAATGAGGTTTCCAGCAAAAGTATTTCCCATGATCTACGTGCCGGGGAAGAAAATTATTTTGAGGTAAATGCACAATTAATCGATCCTATGCGTTGGGATATCGAGCATCCGCATTTATATAAAGCCATTACAGAAGTTAGTGTAGATGAAAAAATCATTGATGTTTCTGAAACTACTTTTGGAATAAGAAGCATTGAATTTACGCCAGATAATGGTTTTCAATTAAACGGAAGAAGAGTTCAGCTAAAAGGCGTGAATTTACATCACGGTCACGGTCCGCTTGGTGCCGCATTTTATCCAAGAGCGATGGAACGGCAGTTAGAAATTATGAAATCTATGGGAGTTAATGCCATTAGAAGTAGTCATAATACGGCCGCTCCAGAGGTTTTAGAATTGTGCGATAAAATGGGGATTTTGATGTTTAATGAGGTTTTTGATAAATACGATCGCAAAGCCGATATTGTTGACACCACTAATTTTGAAAGTTTCGCTGAACGAAATATTCGCAATTTCGTAATGCGAGATCGAAATCATCCTTCGGTATTTATTTGGAGCGTGGGTAACGAGATGCACGATGTGCAAGCCAATTATAATAACGGATTTAAGCGTTTGCACACCATGCTGAATTATGTACGAAAATACGATCATACCCGCCCGGTAACGATGGTAAACGACGTGATGGATAATGCAGCTTTACGACATTTCGATTTTTATGATGTACATAGCTGGAACTACGGAAGACGTTATCGCCTGGCTCGCCAAATGGAACCCAATAAATCGGTGATTATTTCAGAATCGGCTTCTACCGTGAGTACACGCGGATTTTATGAATTTCCGTTACCTAAAAAGAAAACAGATTTCACCAAATCGCTTCAGGTGAGTTCTTACGATTTTCATGCACCAGATTGGGCAGAAATTGGTGATGACGATTTTATGTGGCAACAGGACGAGCCTTATATCGCGGGTGAATTTGTTTGGACAGGTTTCGATTATTTAGGTGAGCCAACGCCCTACACCAATAAGAATGTAAAAGCGATGGGAATGAGCGATAAGGAAGCTGCACGAAGTTCGTATTTTGGGATCGTGGATATTGTGGGGATTCCAAAAGATCGTTATTATTTGTACAAAAGCTACTGGAAGCCAGAAGAAAAAACGATCCATATTTTACCACATTGGAACTGGAAAGGAAAAGAAGGCGAAAACGTTCCAATTTTTGTGTATACCAATGGCGATTGTGCTGAACTTTTTATTAATGGCGAATCTCAGGGAAAACAATGTAAGTCGCCATCTTCTAAAAACTCCACAGAGCGTTTTCGTTTAATGTGGAAAGATGTGGTTTATCAACCGGGAGAAGTAAAAGTGGTTGCTTATAAACAGGGAGAGAAATTGGGCGAAAAAACAATAAAAACAACTTCTGAAGCGACAAAAATCAAACTTTCTGCAGATCGAAAAACGATAAAAGCGAACGGAATGGACCTTTCTTATGTGTTAGTAGAAGCTTTTGATAAAGACGGAAATTTAGATCCTTTAGCCAATGAAAGTTTACAAATTGAAGTCAGCGGAGCAGGAGAACTGGCCGGTGCCGGGAATGGCGATCCACAGTCTTTTGAGCCACTTCAGGATCATAAAGTCGATTTATTCTACGGAAAAGCAATGATTATCCTAAAATCTGGAATGGAAGCTGGAAATATTAAACTGAAAGTAAGCAGCAAAGATCTGAAAGGGGAAACAATAAAAGTTGAAACTGAAAACTAAGAGAGAAAACCAGTTAAATACTGTGATGATGAAACTAAAGAAATTACTACTACGCACTTTTATTTTTATAATAGTTGTGTCAAATAACGTGCTTGCCCAAAACCAAAATCACGGTATAAGCTATGTAGATAAAAAAGGAATTATACGGTGGAAAAATACCGAAACTGAAGTAAAAGGTTTTGGTGTAAATTATACAACTCCTTTTGCTCATGCTTTTCGTACTGCTAAAAAGCTTGGAATAAATATAAAGGATGCCATAGATAATGATGTTTATCATTTTTCAAGACTTGGTTTTGACCTGTATAGAATACATGTATGGGACACCGAAATTAGTGACGAAGAAGGTAACTTATTGAAAAATAATGAGCATTTAGATGCTTTGGATTATTTGCTTTCTCAACTTAAGAAGAGAAATATTAATTATGTGATTACTCCAATCGCTTTTTGGGGAAATGGTTGGCCCGAACCCAATGAAGATACTCCTGGTTTTTCTGATAGATACGGTAAAGAAGGGGCGTTAACCAATCTATTAGCTATCCGCGCTCAGGAAAATTATCTTCAGCAGTTTTTAAATCACAAAAATAAGTATACTGGTATAGCCTATAAAAATGATCCTAATATAATTGCCATCGAAATAAGTAATGAACCTCATCATAAAGGGACATCTACTGAAGTTACAAATTTTATTAAAAAAATGGTTACTTCTATAAAAAGTACAGGTTATAAAAAACCTATCTTTTATAACATAAGTCATAGTACCCATTTAGCTAAAGCTTATTTTGCTGCTGATATTGATGGTGGAACATTTCAGTGGTATCCTACCGGTCTTGGATTTCAAAAAGAATTAGAAGGCAATCTTCTTCCTAATATTGACAAATACACTATTCCTTTTAATGATATAATTACGAAAAACAGAGGAGCAAAAATCGTATATGAATTTGATGCTGCTGATGTTTTAAAATCATATATGTATCCGGTTATGGCTAGAAGTCTTCGTGAAGCTGGAATTCAACTAGCAACTCAATTTGCTTATGATCCAACCTATATGGCTTATGCTAATACGGAATATAATACGCACTATATGAATTTAGCCTATACTCCCCAAAAAGCATTATCCTTAATGATTAGTTCAAAAATTTTTCACCAACTTCCTATGAATCAAAATCAAGGAAGTTATCCAGACAACTTAAAATTTGATGACTTTAGCATAAGTTACAAGCAAGATCTAGGAGTTTATAACAACGAAGAGGAATTTATTTATACAAACCATAATACTATAAAACCAAAATCTTTTAATGACTTAAAGCACATTGCTGGATATGGCAATTCCAAAGTTGTGAAATATGATGGAACCGGTGCTTATTTTATTGATCGACTTGAAGAAGGTATTTGGCGATTAGAAATTATGCCAGATTCTTTCAATATAAATAATCCATTTGGAACAAATAGTTTAGATAAAAAAATATCAGTTATTAATTGGGAAACTCGCAATATGAGCTTAGACCTACCCAACATGAATAAATTCTCTATTAAGGCATTAAATTCAAATAACGATTTTTACACTCAAGTTAAATCTGGTTCTTTTAAAATCGAACCTGGCACCTATTTAATATCAGCATTGGGTAGAGATTTTTCTGGAAATACCTCTAATTTAAGAAATATTGGATTAGAAGAATTTTCAGCTCCTAAATCAAACATAGATAGTACGTATGTAGTACATGAACCCATTAAAGAGATTTCAGAACGGACCAGTCACGAGATCAATGCAAAGATAATTTCAAAAGCTAAAATCGATCAAGTAGAGGTACTAATAAGAAATGGAAATACTCAAGAATTAGTTGTTATGAACTGTACCGCACCTTATCAATATGTAGCTTCTGTACCGGAAAAGCTTTTACATGAAGGTTTTCTAAACTATCAAATTATAGTTAAAACTAATGTCTCAGATTACACATTCCCAGCGAATATTAAAGGTAATCCTAATAATTGGAATTTTTCAGATACCTCTGATTACAGAACCAGAATAGTATCCGAAAAATATCCATTGTATTTATTTAATGCGCAAAATGATTCCGATCATCTAGTTAGATCCTGGAGATACGGAAATAAATTAGTACCGACTAAAAATGCGAATGAATCTGAGTTTCAAATTAGATTGGATTCTATTACTACTAAAGATAATGAGAATTTAAATGCTGTACCTATTCATGACTATTCTTTACGCTACAACTTCCAAAAGAAAACTAAGGGCAGATTACAAGCTTTGAATAAAAAGCAAAAATTAATTATTAACGCTCGCACAATTCTTAATAAAGAAGAAAAGCTTCAGGTTGCATTAGTAATGTCTGATGGAACATCTTTTGGAAAAACCATACTTTTAAAACCTGGAATACTAGAATACAGTATAGACCTCGAAAACCTCAATAAGGTCAAAACAGTCACATTGCCAAGACCTTACCCGTCATTTCTATCATATTATTTTGAAAACACAAAAGGGCATTTCAACCTAAAGAATGCCGAGAGTCTTCAATTTTCAATAGGTCCTGATATAGATAAATCTGACTTGATGCATCCATATGAAATTGCCATTATTAGTGTAAGACTAGAATGACTTTAACAAGTAAAAATTACATCTGATTGGATTAACCTCAAAAATAAGCGATTTATTTGACTTTTTTGATCCGAATAACTTAAACAACAATCTCATCACCACTTGCATCAAACTTGTTTAACTAGGCAACATTGCTTATAAGTTTCTTCTGTTTTTTACTTCGATCGCATAAAAAATTTTACAAAACGCCAGTCTTGCTTTGCTTTTTCAAGGTTCCAGTAGTTAGACTTCAATAAAAATCAAAAAATAATTACTTGGATTCAATAACTCATTGAACAAATCAAATTCTTAGATTTGTTCAATGAGTTCAATAAAAGTGTTTAAGTTTTATCTTTGAAAGATTGACTTGCTAATAGAAAGTTAATCCATAAAACCTAGGTGTCATGTTGTACATATGTTACACCCTAGAAGAAATTAAATAGCCTTACATCGCTGTAAGGCTTAATTTACCAAAGGTCACACATGTTCTCGAACCATGGACGACCCTTGATTATAAGGTCTTGACAAATGAATCATAAATCCAAAAAGGTCAAATGTTTCATCACTCGCTCCAAAAAAGGTCGAAATAAGCTTTCGAGAGTATTAAAGACTGTAGTAATCCCACTTAAGATAAGCGTATAGTCAGGTTTTTTTATTTACTAATTTTTCCATATCATTTTTAATGATGATGTCCACCACCTTCTCCTTTATTCATTTCGGCTATTAAATAATAAGCATTATTAAAAGCAAATTTGGAATCGGCTGCTGTTTCATTCAGGAACTTTACCTCTGTCCAATCATTATCTTTTGCTCCAATAATTACCTCCACCGGTTTAAAGCTCCAGGCCTTCCCTTCTTCTTCGGCAGTAAAAACAAAGAATTTATCTGCTTTTTTGGCAATAGCAGCTTCAGGAAAAGCTAAAGTGCTCAGATTGTCCACAGCTATCCTTCCACGAACATACATACCGGGAACCAGGTTTTCCGTGCGATCCTTTATCTCTGCATGTACATGTAAGGCCTTGGGATCCTGCTCAAAATTTTTTCCTATAGAAAGTATATTAGCTTTCCATTCTTTACCAGCCTGCGAGGCAATGTTGAAATATACCTTCTGTCCTTTTTTAACCTTGGCAACATCCTTTTCAAATACCATCAGGTCTGCATGCACATGATGAGTATTAATAATTTCAAACATATTCGATTTTGCTTCAACGAACTGGCCCGTCTTAATATTCACTTTTTGAACAGCTCCTTTTATGGGGCTTAAAACGGGAATCTGTTGTTGAATATCCCCCTTCATTATCGAAGTAAGGTTAATGTGCAACTGTCTTAGCTGTGCTTCCATTCCTTTAAGATGTCCTTTTGCACTTTCGAATTCTGATTGTGCTTTTTGAAAGGTCTCGCCTGAACCTACACCTTCTTCATACAATTTTTTCTGACGGCTAAAATCCTTTTCAAGAAACTTCACTCGATTGGCCGTATTGATATAATCCGATTGCACTTTAATAATGTCGGGATGGCTCAGGTAAGCCAGCACACTTCCTTTACTTATCTCATCACCTTCGATTACATTAATAGCGGTTACATTTCCTCCTATCACCGGCGTTACCGTGGCTTCGCTTTGAGGTGGAACTTCCAGGTGCCCGTTCGCTTCCACAAATCCTGTCATAACTCTTTTCTTAAGCGTATCAATCTCCATGTCAATTGCCTCGAACTGAGCGGCAGTAAGCATAACCTCTTTCGGCGCCGGTTGGTTTTTTTTCTCCGTGTTCTGCACTGGTTTTTTATCAGAATCTTTATCTTCCTGATTTTTCCCGCAACTTATGAATATAAGGGCAATTGTTGCTATTATGATATGTATATGTTTCATTCTCTTATTTATTATTTAGGTAATATTCGATTTCTGCCAGTGCGTACTGGTATTTATTATACGATTCAACAGCCTTGAGTTCAGACTGAACCGCACTATCTAGATTCTGTATCATCTCCACATAATCAATAGCTCCTTCATTAAAAGCGAGGAGCGTACCCCGACGCTGTTCTTCCAGAAGCGGAACTACTTGGTTCCGGTAAAAATTCCAGGAAGACTTCCATTTTTTATATTGGTTAATAGCCATCCTGTACTCGGATTTTAGCTGATCCTTTCTGAATTGAAACTCTTCCTCCGCTATCGCTCTTTCAATTTTTGCAGATTTAGCCTCGGCATGTTCTCTTCCAGAAAAAACCGGAATAGAGATTCCCGCCTGGTAACTGTAAAAGCCATCGTTTCCGTTCACCTCCTGAATACCATACTGAATATTAAAACTTGGTAAAAAATCTGCTCTTTCAGCCCTTAGTTTTGCATCTGAAACCTCCATTTTGCTCTCTGAAACATCCAGAAGCGGATGTTTTCTCAATTCATGCAGGAAATTTTTATCAGGAACCAAGCCTAATTCGATAGTTTCGGGAACCGTATAGTTTCCATTTCCAAGCCAAAGATTCAGTTGCTGAACAGCTATTTCATTGTCATATAAGGCCTGATCCCTCATAATAGCGATTTCCTGAATACGATTCTTCGCTGCCAAAAGTTCGAGTTTTGAAATCGCTTCAGTTTCATATCGTAGAGAAACTGCCTTATCCAGTTGGTTATACAGGGAATCCAGTTTCATATACAATTTTAATTTCCTTTTAGCAGAAACAGCCTTACTCCAAGACTTTTTAACTTCTCTACTCACATCAAGCGCTGAAAGATCATAGGAATTGGAGGCCAATTCTATTCGTTTCCTGTAAAATTTATTTTTTGAGGGAATTCCCAGCAGGTCTATTTGCTGTTGCTGAAAACCAACCAGTGTATAAATACCTCGGTCATTATTCAGTTCCTCGCCCCCGGTGAATATAGTCGTCCGTCCCAAGTCCCAGGCAGCTCCCTTCATAGCTTCTGCCTGTTCAAGCTTTCGCTTTTCATTTTTAAGCAACGGATAATTTTCCAAAGCGATCTCCACGGCTTCATCCTTATCAATAATTTGAGCCTTCTCAAGGTTTTCCTGAGCTTCTACAGTATTAATCGATAAAACAACACCAGCAAAAACCGTCAATCCTGTCAATATATTCTTATTTATCAAACCTTTTGTTTTTTTGATTTCTGACCATCGGTATAGAATAGGTAACATGAATAAGGTTAGAAAAGTAGAAGTCACCAGGCCACCAATGACAACCGTGGCCAACGGCCTTTGTACTTCAGCACCTGCTGAACTTGAGATCGCCATGGGCAGGAATCCAAGTACATCAGTTAATGCGGTTAACAGAATAGGGCGAATTCTTCGTTTAGTTCCCTGGGCTATTCGTTCATTAATATTAGTCACTCCTTCTTCCTTTAGTTCATTGAATCCACTTATAAGCACCAGTCCGTTTAGTACAGCCACGCCAAAGAGAACAATAAAACCAACTCCTGCTGAAATACTAAAGGGCATATCCCGAAGCCACAACGAGTAAACCCCGCCAATGGCGGCCAGTGGAATGGCCATATAAATCATACTGGATTGTTTAAATGATTTCAGCGCGAAATAAATGAGTATAAAAATTAGCAATAACGCAATAGGTACTACAATCTGAAGCCTTTTCCTGGCTCTTTGGAAATTTTCAAAAGCACCACCATACCTGATATAATATCCTGCTGGAAGGTTCAGCTCTGCATCCAGTTTATCCTGAATATCCTCGACCACCGATTTCACATCCCGATTTCTGATATTCACTCCCACGTAAGTACGCCTGTTGGTATTATCACGACTTATCTGCATGGGACCGGACTGGTAGCTAATATTCGCTACTTCCTTTAGCGGAACCTGGGCCCCGGAAGAAAGTGTTACATACAGATTCTGGATATTTTCTATACTAGTACGTTGTTCGGGTTGTAAACGGACCACCAGGTCATAACGCCGTTCCCCTTCAAAAATCACCCCGGCCTTTCCTCCTGCAAAAGAAGATTGAATAAGCGAATTCAATGCTTCGATTTGAAGGCCATACTGTGCGATCTTACTTCGATTATAATTTACGGTGATCTGCGGGAGACCTGCTGTTGCCTCAACCTTCATATCTGCAACTCCTTCAATATTTCCAATAAGCTTACCCATTTCCTGAGCTTTTGAAGCCAGCATATCGAGATCATCCCCATACAACTTTACAGCAATATCCTCCCTTACACCGGTAAGCAGTTCATTAAACCTCATTTCCACCGGTTGGGTGAATTCATAACTCACCCCTGGAAATATGCTAATCTCTTCTTTAATTTTAGCAATAAGTTCATCTTTGGTTGTTGCGGAAATCCAATCAGACCTTTCTTTCAGAATAATAAAACTGTCACCAATATCCATGGGCATGGGGTCCGTCGGAACATCAGATACTCCGAAACGAGTCACAACCTGTTCGATCTCAGGAAATTTTTTAAGCAGCAAGGATTCTATTTTGGTAGAGGTCTGAATACCTTCTTCCAGAGAACTTCCCGGTTGGAGGATCACGTGAAAGGCTATATCCCCTTCATCCAGCTGCGGAATGAATTCTCCACCCATTCGAGAAAACATAAAAGCGGCAATTCCGAGTAAAAGTATGGCCAAACATAAAACAAGTTTTCCTTTTTCAAGAGACTTTTTTAGAAGAGGTTCATACTTTTTTTGCAGCCAGAACACTACATGATCTCCCCAGGAATTTTTATGTTTTTTGGCTTTTCTTAGAAACAATGATGAGATCATAGGAACATAGGTCAGACATAGTATCATCGCTCCGAGCATGGCAAAAATAAAAGTTAGTGCCATGGGTTTAAACATTTTGCCTTCCACTCCTTCCAGTGCTAAAATGGGCAAAAAAACAATCAAAATGATGAGCTGCCCGAAAAATGCCGAATTCATCATTTTCTTTGCTGAAGAGCTTGCTATCCGATCTTTCTCAGCCTGATCTATTTTTTTGTCGTTCAGCATTTTTTGATGAAGGATAAAAACAGTGCTTTCGACGATGATCACGGCTCCATCCACGATAATACCAAAGTCAATAGCACCAAGACTCATCAGGTTAGCCCAAACACCAAAGATATGCATCATAACAAAGGCAAAAAGTAAGGATAAAGGAATGGTCGAAGCCACTATAAGTCCGCCTCGCCAGTTCCCTAGAAATAAAACAAGAACAAAGATTACGATAAGTCCTCCTTCCAGGAGGTTCCCTTTTATCGTGGAAGTAGTATCCTCGATCAGTTCGCTTCTATCTAGAAATGGTTTAATCCTTATTCCTTCGGGCAGTGATTTTTGAATTTGATCGATCCTGTTTTTCACATTTTCGATCACTTCATTGGAGTTAGCACCTTTAAGCATCATAACCATTCCTCCAACTACTTCTCCTTCTCCATTTTTTGTGAGTGCTCCATATCTTACCGCACTTCCAATACGGACCTCGGCTATATCATCTACCGTAATCGGAATGCCATTAGTATTGGCTACGACTATATTTTCGAGATCTTCAATATTTCTGGCAAGCCCTTCACCACGAATGAAGTTTGCCTGGTGATTTTTTGCAATATAAGCCCCTCCGGTATTTTGATTATTCGTATTCAGGGCAGCGAAAACATCGGAAACATCTAGGCCTATCGCACGCAATTCATCGGGATCTATGGCGACCTCATATTGTTTTATATGGCCTCCAACTCCGTTAACCTCGACCACTCCCGGCACCATGGCCATCTGTCGCCGAACGATCCAATCTTGAATACTCCGTAGTTCGGTAGGTGTATATTGATCCTTAAAATCTTTATCGACCTCAAGGGTATATTGATAGATCTCTCCCAATCCGGTTGAAATTGGTCCCATAGCAGGCTGACCAAAACCATCAGGGATCTCATTCTTCACCTGATCTAATTTTTCGCCCACCAGTTGCCGAGGAAGATATGTCCCCATATCATCTTCAAAAACGATAGTGACTACCGAAAGGCCAAATCGGGAGACCGAACGAATCTCATTAACTCCAGGGAGGTTACTCATGGCAATCTCAACCGGATAGGTCACGAATTGCTCTATGTCTTCCGTTCCCAGGTTTGGCGCCTGGGTCATTACCTGCACCTGATTATTAGTTATATCGGGTTGAGCATCAACCGGCACTTTGATCATACTCCAAATTCCAGTGCCAAATAGTACAACGATAAATAGACCAATAATAAATTTATTATTGAATGAAAAATCAATGATTTTGTTAATCATGAATTGTATGTTTAATTCAGTAAAAATTAATTGAAATCCTTCAGTATGTTAACGTCAGGACATAGGTGTCTTATGAACTGAATTAAACCCGGGGCGGCTGGAATAAAAACTGAGGAATATCATCTCCCATTTCATATCTGAATGTGGAGATCATAGTTGAAATATCAAGACTGATCAAATCGATTTCATTGGTATCGAAGACCACTATGTGTAAGTGACAGCAATGGCACTGGCAGAAGGGACTGCAATCATCTGCTGCTGTACCAGAAGCATGAGTACCATCAACCTGATGGAATTCTGTTGTTTCCTTTTGGAACGTCACATTATCTTCGCATGGCATAAAGCTCAAGCTAAGAAGATATACAGAAAATATGACCGCCAAAAATCTCATATTACAAAAGTAGAAAATATTTTCTGCACTAGAATTGCATTTGACACTTGACTTAATTGTAACAATTTTTAGTATTTTTATTATATCGCCTTTACAAATCCAACTAAAACTTTACATAAATTTTGGGACAGGACAACTATTATATCTACAGCTTTATTCCCTTTGTGGATTAGATTAAGGATAGTTTGACTGGTAATATTAGCCTAAAATAGTTTGAAGAATTTGAAGCGGAACTTTACAATACTGTTTAAAATATAATTAGCTTAAATACAGGGTTTTCAGAATATAAAATGGGGAATGTTTAATTAAATTTTAACATGTAATTATTTGAAATAAATATTGAAAATCGAAAAGTCTTTGTGAAAAGTATCACGTACATAAAATATACCTAATTGGAAGTTTTATCAGTGTAAAGTTTAGCGCCATTTTACAGTAAAATATTCATGGGATTTAGTAAAGTGATTTGGTATTGAATGTATAATACTATCCCTTAATTCTTTAAGCAAAACTTCTTTGGTAAAACTCCCATGAACTACCATTCCTATCTGCCTGGCAGGTTGTGGATTCTCGAATGGTCTCACCCATGGTTGATCATTTTTATCAATTGCCAATTCAGGAACCAGAGTGTATCCTTTATAATTTTGTATCATACGTTTCAATGTTTCTATTGATCCTGTTTTAAATTGAACGGGTTGTGTGGTCTCTTGTGCTTTGGTTTGGCAAACATTTAATATTTGATCTCTAAAGCAGTGCCCCTGCTGTAAAAGCCATAGACCTTCTTTTGGAAGTTGTACAGCATCGATAGATTTTTGTGATAATAAGGGATGTTCTTCCACTGCAAATACCCAAAATGGTTCTTGAAACAATTTAATTTCCCTCAATTGAGGAATGTCTGTAGGCGTAACTAAGAGACCTATATCTAATTGACCAATGCGTAATTGTTCCAATATCATATCGCTTTGCAGCTCTAAAACTTCCAAGGTTACTTTAGGGAGTTTTTCTTGAAATAACTTTAAAAATAAAGGTAGTAAATACGGTGCCAATGTGGGAATGACCCCTAACTTAAAATTACCTTCAACAGATTGCCTATCTTGATTTACCATTTCTTTTAAACCCTCCACTTCTCTTAATATCTGCCGAGCTCTTACAATAAACTTTGCCCCCTGTATCGTTGGCTCTAAAGGTTTTACACTTCGATTAAAAATAGTAAGATGTACTTCATCTTCTAGTTTTTTTACTTGCAATGTTAATGTAGGTTGTGCTACAAAACAACTCTCTGCTGCCTTTACAAAATGTCGATGGGTATCTAAGGCTACCACATATTGTAATTGTTGCAATGTCATAAATATTTATTTTTTAAATACATATTACAAATATATCAATTTGATAAATATAGAGGTAATAAAGAGTTTTGCATTAGAAAATAAATCAAACCATGAAAAAAAATCTTTTTGAGTCTTACATTACTAGTTTCTCTAGTATTGCATTCACAAACTATGACCACCAATACAGGAGCACCTGTGGGTGATAATCAAAATTCTAAAACAGCCGGAGAGTATGGCCCTGTCTTACTAGAGGATATCCACTTAATAGAAAAATTGTCCGCTTTTGATAGAGAACGTATTCCAGAACGTGTAGTACATCCCAGAGGCGCAGGAGCTTTTGGATACTTTGAAACAACAGCCGATATGTCGAATTACACCATTGCAGCACCTTTTCAGACCGTTGGCAAAAAAACTCCATTAGCGGTTCGTTTTTCTACTGTGATTCATGGAAAAGGTTCACCAGAAACTTTGAGAGATCCAAGAGGCTTTGCGGTAAAAATGTACACAGAACAAGGAAACTATGATATTGTAGGAAACAATCTTCCGGTTTTCTTTATTTGGGATGCTATTAAATTTCCTGATGTTATCCATTCATTAAAACCTTCTCCGGTAACTAACAAACAAGATCCTAATAGGTACTGGGATTTTATAGCAAATACTCCAGAAACTACACACATGGTAGTTCGGCTTTGGTCTGACTATGGAATTCCGCAAGGATATCAATATATGAATGGAAGTAGCGTACATGGTTTTAAATGGATTAATGCAGAAGGAGCCGTTACCTATGTGAAATATACATGGGTTTCACAGCAGGGAGAAAAAAACTTTACCATGGAAGAAGCAGCTGCCCAGCAGGCAAAAGACTGGCAACATGCTACGGTTTCTTTACGTAAAGATATAGAAGAAAAAAAATATCCAAAATGGGATTTATATGTTCAGATAATCGAACCTGAAGATATGACTTCATTTGACTTCTGGCCCTTGGATGCTACCAAAGATTGGCCAACCGATCTTATTCCAAGAATAAAAGTAGGAACTATGACCTTAGATAGAAATCCTACTAATTACTTTCAGGAAATAGAATCATTAGCATTCTCACCAGGATCCCTAATCCCAGGAGTAGAAGCTTCGGAAGATAAACTGCTTCAAGGACGCCTATTCTCTTATTTTGATACACAACGTCATCGATTAGGTCCCAACTTTCAACAAATTCCTGTAAACCAACCCAAAAACAAAGTGTACAATTATAACAGCGACAGTTATTTAAGTACACGAAATCAATATTCCCCAAATGCAGATGTAAATTATCAACCTAGTAGTTATGTTTCAGTGCAGGAAGATACATTGTATAGAGCTTCTAAAAAAGTACTGACCAATGAAGTGATTGCTCAGTCTGAAATATCTAAGAAAAATTACTTTGGTCAAGCAGGTGCTTATTTTAATTCACTGGATAAAGAAAATCAACAAAACTTAATAAAAAACCTCATTGCAGATCTATCACAAGTTACGAGTGATCCTGTTAAAAAACAGGTGATTATTCATTTATACAAAGCAGATCGCAAACTTGGTATGGCCATAGCCCAAGGTCTTGGTTACTCCCAAAAAGATTTTAAAAACTAAATAGAAACACCATATAAATATTATGAAATTATTTTTATCAATAGCTATTGTATTTTTATTTTCCATGAATGTTTTTGCACAACAAACAATTTTTGATGCTGCAAGAAGCGGAGATATAACTACTTTAGAAACTATTCTCAATAAAGATGCCACCGCCGTTAATCAACAAGACAGTAAAGGATATACTCCTTTAATCCTAACCGTGTATAATAACCAGGCCAATGCTGTAGCTTACCTTTTAGAAAAAGGAGCCAATGTAAATGCACAAGATTACTCTGGTAATACAGCATTAATGGGTACCGCTTTTAAAGGATACACTGCTATTGCAGAAAAGCTCTTGGCGTATGATGCAGCTGTTGCTGTAATGAATTTTAACCAAGCGACAGCGCTCACATTTGCAGCTACTTTCGGAGCCAATGATATTGCAGCACTTCTTTTAGCACATGGTGCTAATCCTCATACCAAAGATACTCATGGAAAATCTGCACTGGACTATGCAACTTCACAACAAAACAATGTTTTTGTAAAACTTGTCGCGGCACAAGAAAAGAATGCTAAAAAAGTACAAGCAAAACGAGTAGGATCATATATGAGTAATTCAATAAAAACACAAGATCTACATACAAATAAGCCTGCACCAATAGCCGGGTGTTATATGCAATAAATTATTACCATAAAACTGGTTTTAATTTGGCTTTTCCTAAAACTTAGTAGTATCCACTTAACAAGGTTGGACTTTAAAAAGTCCAACCTTTCATATAGACTTCAAAAATCCGAATCAAGAACCTGGGTGCAAGCCCTTGAGGTATGAATAGGAAATTAGGTTTATTTTAGGTGTACACTTCGGGGAATTAAACCCTTAATAAGGGATTAATTCCTCCTTACCTCCGAAGGATAAATGAGACTAGTTAGTAGTTACTCAAAAAGATTTTTGCATAAGAATGCTAGAATCTCCTTAATGCTCTATCCGTTTTTGTGAATTACAATTTCTGTTTTATGAAACTTCAAATGTTCCCAATGAAACTTTGTTTTATTTTAAATTTATCTCCCAAAATCTAATTAGTTACATCATCAATATTGAAAAATCTTAAGAAAACATATCATCGAGATCCTTCATCATGGATTGATACTTCCGATGATATAGCATGGTTTCTCCCTCTATATTACTAAAACTGCTTAATTGAAATTTCTGATTTTTAAAGAGTAATAGTTTAGTATTGCCATCGGCATAGACCACAAATTCTCCAGGTTTTAATTTAAAAAAACTACTGGCACGGATTTTAGCCACTTCGCGTTCCCCTTTGGTCACCCGGGTATCAAAATCAAGCCCCTCGCTCCTACTCACACTTTTTGTCTGCTGCAGTACCAGTTCAAAAAAGCGTTCATAATAGCGTGCTGTATCCGGATCGTTCGCTTTTCCAAAGAACTGATAGGAAAGATTACTAAGGATCGATTTTGAGCCTTTATCCCCGTACATCATATCATTTTGGATCTTATCCTGCATGACATAAATGGTAGCGATATCATAGCTTCTAAGGGTCGCCGGAATACGATGCATATTAAGCAGTCGAATTGTGGGCGCCTCTTCCAGCATCAGGAAGGAAGATTGGCGATGCCGCACGCTCATTTGTTTAACGATGGTATGAATGATGGTGGCGATTACCGGAGAAAAAGAAGCATCATATTTTGGGTTATTGACTACCGAGACTACGGCAGGATGTTCTGGATTATTGATATCCAGGGGTACCTCGTCTTTAGAGAGCACATAGAAAATCTTCTCGGAAGTGATTTTTTTAAAAGCATTGGCCAGAGTACTTTTCACTCCGGCAGTTTGTTTTGAAGAATCTTTACCCTGAATAAAAGCACTAGCCATAGCTTTTGAAATAGGATTTACAGAAAGGAAATGGATCAGACTATTGGTATCCAGTTTTTGATATAGGGAAATCATATAAGGCAGGTTACAATATTTGGGATATTCGGTTTTCAATCGCCAGATCATTCCCGCGATAAGGCCTTCTACGGCATCATTAAAAAACTTGCTGGTACCGGAGCTTCCCGATTCTTTCAGCTCCAACAGGTTTTCCAATAGCACCCGGGCCACTTCATTAACACTTTCTTCATTGGGCAGGTAACGTGCTGCGATGGGATTCACACGATGGACTACGGTGTCGAATGAAATAATATAAAACGGAATATCGCTATCCTTATAAAGCGGGTAAGCCATTTCTGTTAATTCAAAATCCTTATAATCATGGATTACCCCACAGAAATTATGTTTTCGAAAATGTTCTAAAAAAGGAAAGACTACGCTTTCTGTTTTTCCGGATCCTGCTGAACCGGTAATGGAAACACCGCGACGCACATTATCAATATAGAAATTCCCGCTGGTCGTTTTGAACCGTACTTTATACTTTTTAGGCGATCGGGTGTCCAGTTCCCCGGCTCCGAAAAACACATAGAGCACAATATTGAGCAAGAGTAAGGGGCAGGCATAAAGCAATATTATTTTAATCCGCTCCATATCGGATGGAAAAAAATAAAACAGCGTTGCCACAAGCATAATGAGAAAACCGAAGTTCATCCAAAAACCTTCGGTATAGAATTTCAGTAGTCCATAGAAACATCCGCCTACGATGCAGCAGGTGGAGAGAATAATTAGGGGGTGAAAGATTTCGATCATGAGTTTTTAGTATTTAAGTGAATATTAATAGCCTATTGATGAGGATTTAATAGCGGTTTTAAGTCCCTTTCTAAGCTGGTTAAAGCTTTTTACGGCAAGCTGCACCTGATTGGTAGGGATGGTAGGAATTCTAAGCCCTGACTGTCGTAGAATCTGAAACGCCAGTTTCTTTTGCGCAGTAGGCAGTTTTGCCAGTTGCTGCATATAGGACTTGGGGTGCTTCAGAAAAAGTTTTCGAGAGGCGTAGGATTCTACATAATTACGTTGGAACTGGAATTTCCGATCGAAGATCTTTTCTGCGGAGGCAAAAAAGCGATCTCTGTCAAAACCTCGCTTTACGAGTTTACCATTCATCATCACTTCCGAGGCTTTGTATTTACTACCCGGGGATAAGCTATAGCGATTAGAAGCATCCTTTCGGGAAACGATGATATGGATATGGGATTGGTTTCCGGGTTTGGCCATTCCCTGGCTAATGCGTAGTCCGTTAATTTTATGCGGAGCCTGTTGTTCCAGGCGATCAATTTGCTTTTGAAGTTTGGGGATACTTCCCTGCTCTTCTCCTCGATCAATTTTCCGTTGTTGATTTTTAAGTGCTAATATTTGAGACGCATAGGGCTGGTTTTCTTTTACCTGCCAGTCAGTACCTTTAAAATGACGTTGGGTTTCCAGTTTCGCATAATACTTAATATCCGAAGGTTGCACAGCACGTCCATCAATCTCACGATTAAAACAGTTTGCATAAGATTTCATAAGCTCCCGGGTATAATCTTTTAGCTGATCCTTCGTACTAATATTTGCCAGTTCCCGGGCACTGGGATTTATCGTGATCGCGTAAAATCGGGCTTCAGAGGTTTTCAATTTTGCGGTATTCCCATCGATATCTTTGGTCACGCTTTCCGGTAAAATATCATCATGCCTCGCATTAAAAAAGTTTTCCTTCTCCTCATCCGGGCGGAGTTCATTTTCTTTTTCCAGGTATCGGACATAGTCAGCACTTGAGCTTGCATAATGTCCACCGGATTTCTGGGGGGATATGCTTATATACATAGGCTAAATTTGAGTATTGAGACTTTAGGAATTAAACTTCTTCTCTTTAAAGAGAGGGTATTCTTCAGGCAGATGCTGTTGAAACTTACGCTCTTTAAATTGCGGCTCTTCGGATTGTGTTTTCTGGGAATTATCATTTTCAAAAAGTGTTTGGAGCATAAGTGCGGTCGGTTTGGTCTGATGCTTTTCAATATCTCGAACGATAGCGATCAGGGCACTAATTCTTTTTTTGACCAGGCGTTCCAGGGTTTGCATATGCGGCCCCATTCTTTCCTTGGGTGATAACTGATTAGTCTCAAAAAACTCTAGCATCAGCAGCAGGCACATGGATTGGGAACAGCCCAGATGTCTGGCATATTTCCGAAATTTTTTAGCTACCGGAGCTTTAATACTTAGATTGATAAATTGATCTTTTTTAAAATCTTCACCCATTTTTTCGTGAAAAATTGACCGAAAATTGGGGGCTGAGCGCAGTTTTCATGGAAAAATTAGCTTAAAGACGCACCATAATTTCTGAAAAGCGCCGTAAACACTGGGGTTCAAAAGCCAAATACTAGTTGTAACACCGCGTAGCGTGTTACCCTCTTGCTTTTCCTTTTTTTCAGCGCCGGGCTGAAAAAATTGGTCAACCTGATCAAGGTTCAGGCTTTTCAAAAATCATTGCTAATAAATACCAGTCTCCCTATTTCGGAGGTTAAACATCGGCTGCCGGAAAGTCAAAAAGCAGCAGCATTTTAAAAATATATTGTGAAGATCTGGTTAAGATTCCTTATAAATATACGGATAAAAATGATATCAAAAAATGGAATAATACAAAAAGGGAGCTTTAGGGCTCCCTTTATTTTTCTTAAGTAATTAAGTATTATAAAATTCCTTCATCGGCAAAGCTCAGGTAATTTCCTTCGCTATTGATGATCAGGTGATCCAGTAGTTTAATATCCAGAAAATCACAGGCCTTTTGAATTTTGGAGGTTAGTTTTTTATCGACTTCGCTGGCCTGTAGTTTTCCTGAGGGATGGTTATGGCAAACAATTATTGCGGTAGAAAGACTTTTTAGAATTAGGGCGAACATAATTCGCATATCCACTAAGGTTGCGGTAATTCCACCGGTTGAGATCTGACAAATCCCTTTAACTATATTGGAGTTATTGAGCAACATCACTTTAAAAGATTCCTGTAATTGAATTTCGTTTTTGTCCCAATTGGTATAGTAAAGATTCGCTGCATCCTGGGAGCAGCTAATTTTGGGACAATTAGAAATTATTATCCGGTCTTTGTAGCATAGTTTTATTTCGTTAACTTTCATAATGATAAGGTTTAATTTTAGGGGTGTTCATTCTGGTTAGGATACACCCCTTTTTGTTGACTTTTATTAAATTTATAGCCCTAAGCTTTAGGCTTTAGATTATCTCAAAAGCAACAAGGGCGCGAAGGGGTTCCGCCCTTGTTATTTAAGTTTAAGCTTTACTACCTAGTAGTAGAATTTCACTCACTAAGATTTCGGTCACATAACGTTTATTCCCTTCATTATCTTCGTAAGATCTGGAAACCAGTTTGCCTTCGATGGCAATTTCCTTTCCTTTCGGCACATAGTTTTCGATAATCTCGGCCTGTTTATTCCAAGCAATAAGGTTATGCCATTGGGTATCCTGAACAGATTCCCCTTTTTGGTTTCGGTAATAGTCATTAGTAGCAAGACTTAAACGCGCCACTTTTTTGGAGGTGTCAAGATTAGTAATTTCAGGAGTGTTTCCCACATTTCCGATTAACTGAACTTTGTTTCTAATAGTACTCATAATAAAAAGATTTAGAGGTCTACCCGGAGGCAGACGGTTACACATACATTGAACTAGTTTGAAAAAATGATTTACTTATTATATCCGGAAGCGTTTTTCCCTTTTTTTGAGTTTTTAGTTTCCCTTCCGAATAGATATGTAGCTGTTGATTTCATATTGAACTGTTTTGATTTACTTCCCATAGTGCCGTATAGCTGTTATCTTTTTTTGATGCTTACACGATTCAATATTTTGGATTGATTAGGACTTATAAAAGCGAGTGCAGGGAGCGGCTTATGCAGTCCGATTCAACTCCAAAATATTGGTGTTTTGCAACCCAAAAAAAATAAGCTTAGGGGCAACTGGAGTGAATTAAAAACCGATTGGGAAGAAACAGCAGCATTACGGAAGGGAAACTAAATGCAAGATGAATTCCATTTAACAAAAAGGCATTTAATTAAATAGAAAAGATTAAACCTTCGTTACTAAAGAAAAAGTTTGCAGCAATCAACCCTGAAAAAGATTTATTAGTTTCATACCATTAATTACACTATGGTTTAAACACTTAAATGGAAACTAGCAACTATCAGACTAGAAATATGATTAAATAAGATTAAATAGATTTTCTAAAAGAATAAGCCTTGGGGCTTAAAAGAAAATTGAGGCTGTAGTTAAGGCCGCATTATATTTCTCTATTCTCGTACTATGTGAGAAATCTTTTTGGTAGCACTTAAAAATGATCAAAAAAATTTGAGCATATTGGATTTATTCATTGAACCATTAGCATGAATGTTCATTATCCCTCCCATGAAAAAGATTTAATGACTATAAAAACTAGTTATTAATTACAAATCCTGTGAAAACTGCTTACACAAAAGTCAATTTATACTAAATATAATTTATATCCATTTTACAAACAGTATGAAGCTCACATTAATCATGATATCAACTAAAAAATATTGCAAAGGAGCATCTCAATTTAAACCTAAGATCAGAATTATAGAGAAAACACATTCATTAACTACTAATGTCAAATATTTTTTATAGGAACACTCCTATAGTTAAATATCAATGACTAAAAAATGCCTTAGCATTAAAAATGCTTGATTTCACCAGGCTTTTACAAATCCCGACTTTATTTTAGAAAAGTATGCCGTACGATCGAAGCTATAAAGTATTGCTGCATTATGGGATTCCTTTATTTCTTTTTTCTCAAGATCAATTAGTATATTATAGTCCTTAATTTTTCTATAAAAATTCCCTCGATTTAGAGTTCGTCCCAATATTATTTCATAAACCTTCATCATTTCAGGTATGGTAAATTCCTTAGCTAATAAATGTAAAGCAATTGGAGTATCGTTTAGATCAATCTTAATTTGCCTGCTGGCATCACTAATTGCATTATCGGAGGTTGAATCAATTGAACTTTTAAAGTCCATCCAGGTATATTTTTTATGATGATCATTTATATTTTGGTTTTTATTGGTTAGCATATAATAACCAACAGAAACACCCTCTTCGTTGTAAAGTAGATTACTATTGTCTTTATTAACAGAATGAGAATTTATAAAATCTCTATAGGATTGAAATTGTTTAAGATAAACATCCTGAACATCCAGTATTCCGGAAGCTATTCTCTTGGCGCCATCATCTAAATCTTCATTTTGAAACAATTTCTCAGTAGGTAATCTCCATTTATCATCATTAATTCTTTCTATTAGAACTTGTAAGGATGCATTGAAAAACCTAAAAATTATGCATTTTATAGCTATAAATTCCAAAACTGGTTTAGTATTATCAGTAATGTTTTCGGAAGTACTTGGACTATTTTGGTTCATTCTTCTCGTGAAATTATTATGTTCAGAACAATATATAAAATTGTATAATAATCGTTTCAAGCTTCAATTTGTTTCCGACTAGTATTAGAAAAATCCATTTAGTTCTATCTTCCTTAGTCTAACAAAGAAAAAATTTATCGTTTCGTTTTATGAGTAGTGATTGCTAACTTCCTATTAGCTTTAAATTTAACTGCTCATTGTTGAATGATCAATCCTCTGCTTTTGCGAATAAGGTCTTCCCGATTTTTTTCAATTTTCAAGACTCCCGGATACTTAACAAATAAGAACTTCAAAATATTCAATATTTCCATTTATCTAATGAGGTCTAACTAGTAGAAAGTATTCTACTGGGATACTAAACTAGTGAAGCAACTTCAAAGATTCAATAGGTACATTGAAAGCTCAATAATTTTATAGCCCAATAAGAAACTTTATAAACATTATTCTCTAAACGTGCTGTTATTATAATGTTAGTGTATACGTATAATCAAAGATTAATTTGGAAAAAAATTCGGCAATAATCAATTCAAGTTTCTATACACCTTTGGACTCATTCCCACACGTTTTTTAAAGAGGCGAGTAAAATGCTGTGGGTACTTAAATCCTAATTCATATGCTATTTCGCTAATGGATTTATCCACATCGAAAATGCGTTCTTTAGCGACACCGATCACCTTTTTCTGGATATAATCCTGGGCAGTATGACCTGTTTCTTTTTTAATTAGGTCACCGAAATAGTTCGCTGAAAAATTCAGTTGATCAGCAAAATATTGTACCATAGGAAAGCCAATCTCTTTTGGTTTTTCCGAATTGAGGTAATTTAACAGTAAGGTTTCAAAATTAGCGACTACATTAGAATTTATGTGCTCACGGGTAATAAATTGCCTGTCATAAAAACGCTTACAATAATCTAAGAATAATTCAATATTTGTGGTAATCAGCTTCTTGCTATGTTTGTCTACGCCCTGTTGTAGTTCAAAATTAATTTTATTGAAACAATCAAATACAATATCCTGCTCCTTTTTGGATATATGCAAGGCTTCATTTGAGTTATACTGAAAGAAATTATAGTTATGAATTGCACTTCCAAGAGAAGTACCCAATAGCAAATCGGGATGAAAAACCAATCCGTGCCCCATAGGTTGGTACTCTTCTGTTTTATTTAAAACATCCACAACCTGACCGGGAGAAATGAAAACCAAGGTTCCCTTTTGATAATCGTAAGTTTGTTTGCCATATTTCAGGTCTCCACATTTAACTTCCTTTAGAAAAATACAATATAGATTAAAATACATTTTAGATCCAGTACGTCTATCTGCCGTAGAAAAATCGATAACACTCACCAAAGGGTGGACAGTTTCCTGTTGATTAAATCTATTGTACTCATCAATGATATTAAAATTATAAACTGATTCCATAGACTTGAATTTTCATTTCAAAAGTACTTAATTATTACTATTGAAACCTTCTGTAAAGACTATATCAGTAATATTGGTAAGTACCTCTGTAATTAGTATAAGTAACTGGCTTTAATTCTCTTGTAATTTTGTAACACATTAATGTTGATCATATAAAAAAGGTTTACAGTGAAATATATAGAATTAAATAACGGAATATCAATGCCCATTCTTGGTTATGGTGTTTATCAAGTTCCGGATTATGAAGAGTGTAAAAATAGTGTATTGGAAGCACTCAAAGCAGGGTATAGAAGTATCGATACGGCGCAAGCATATAACAATGAAAAAGCAGTTGGAGATGCAATAAAAGAAAGTGGTCTCCCTCGAGAAGAATTATTTATCACGACAAAACTTTGGGTTTCTGATTATGGTTATGACCAAGCTAAAAAAGCCTTTGCAGACTCCATGGAAAAATTACAATTAGAGTATTTAGATTTATATTTATTACATCAGCCATTTAATGACATCTACGGTTCATGGAGGGCATTAGAATCATTGTATAAAGAGGGTAAGACTCGGGCCATAGGCGTTAGTAATTTTCATCCAGATAGATTAGTAGATTTAATAAGTTTCAATGAAATCAAACCTGCATTGAATCAAATCGAGACGAATGTATTTTATCAAAGGGATGAAGATCATAAGGTTATGGAAGAGTATGGTGTACAACACGAAAGTTGGGCTCCTTTTGCTGAAGGTAACGGTGATTTCTTTCAAAATGAACTATTAAGTTCTATTGGAAAGAAATATGATAAATCAGTTGCCCAGGTTACCCTTCGGTGGATGATTCAGCGAAACATTGTTGTTATTCCTAAATCGGTAACACCTTCCAGAATAAAGCAAAATATTGATGTTTTTGATTTTGAACTTTCAAACGAAGATATGGATGCTATTGCAACTTTAAATACCAATACCACTAAATTCTTTGATCATAGAGATGTAAAGATGGTGAAACAATTTAAAACCTGGGCAGGGTATTAATTAAAGACTGTAAATAAATACTATTAGCCTAAAATCATAGACGATGAATCGAAGAAAACTTTTAAAACGAGCAGGACTGGTTACAATGGCTTCTGCATTAGCTCCGAGTACTTTTATGGCTTCCTGTGCCAATGAGTCATCAGAGAAAAATGGAGACTTAAAATCGACTGTTCTGACTGGAAGACGAAAATTAGGAACATTAGAAGTTTCTGCGATTGGAATGGGGGTTCAGAACATGCACCGCCATTACACGTCAACAGTCCCCTATCGTCCGAATATGATCAAAATTCTTCAGGCAGCTTACGACAAGGGGGTAACCTTTTATGACACTGCTGAAGCCTACGGTCCATTTGAAAACGAAAAGATATTAGGAGAAGCTATCCAATCTTTTAGAAATAATGTTGTCATTACTTCTAAGTTTGGTTGGAATATCGATTTGGAAACAGGACAACGTTTACCAGGACTTAACAGCAAACCCGAACACATAAAATTAGCAGTTGAGGGAATGTTGAAAAGACTGAAAACAGACCGTATCGATTTATTGTATCAACATCGAGTGGATCCAGAAGTACCTATAGAAGATGTAGCCGGAGCAGTAAAACAATTAATGGACGAAGGCAAGGTACTTCATTGGGGGTTATCAGAACCTGGAGTTCAAACGGTAAGACGTGCTCACGCTGAACTTCCGCTTACAGCTATTCAAAATGAATATTCTATGATTTGGAGGGGACCAGAAAATGAAATTATTCCTCTGTGTGAAGAATTAGGCATCGGCTTTGTACCTTGGTGGCCTTTAGCCTGCCAGTTACTTACAGGAAGTATTGATGAACAAACACGTTTTGCACCAACTGACATTCGTGCAAACACATCAAGATATGCTCCTGAAAATCTACCCCAAAACTTAAAGTTAGTCGAGGTCATTAAAACCTGGGGTATGGAAAAGAACGCTACTCCCGCCCAAATTGCTTTAGCATGGTTACAAGCCCAGAAGCCGTTTATTGTTCCCATTCCCGGAACGACTCAGATGGCCCATATGGAACAAAATATAAAAGCTGACAATATCAAATTTACAACTGACGAATTGTTTTCATTAAATGAGCAAATTAAGGCTATTGATATTAAAGGCTTAAGATTACCAGAGTTTGTGTTACAATTCTCTAATGTAGAAGCACCAAAAAAGAATTAGAAAATGAAGAAAAGAGTATTAGGACAAGGATTAGAAGTTTCCGAACTAGGTTTAGGCTGTATGGGTTTAAGCTTTGGTTATGGAACGCAAACAGATGAAAAAACAGGGATTGAGTTAATCAGAAAAGCTTATGATTTAGGCGTAACTTTCTTTGATACCGCAGAAGCTTATAGCAAAGGTAGTAACGAACAATTATTGGGGAAAGCGGTAAAACCCTTTCGCGATAAGATTATATTGGCTACAAAATTTGGGTTTAAAGATGGTGATCCAAGCCAAGGCTTAGATAGTAGTCCAAAACGTATCAGACAAGTTGTTGAAAACTCATTAAAGTATTTAGACACCGATTATATCGACTTATTCTATCAACATCGAGTGGATCCTAATGTCCCTATTGAAGAGGTTGCAGGAACAATTAAAAATTTAATATCAGAAGGAAAAGTAAAACATTGGGGATTATCGGAAGCCGGAGTTGAGACCATTAAAAAAGCACATAAAGAGCAACCGTTAACGGCATTACAAAGTGAGTATTCCATGTTTTACCGTGAGCCTGAAAAAGAAATCTTGCCTTTATTAGAAGAATTGAATATTGGTTTTGTGCCTTTTAGCCCATTAGGAAAAGGCTTTTTAACAGGAGCTATTGATGAAAATACAAAGTTTGAAAGTTCAGATTTCAGAAACACTGTTCCTCGCTTTTCAGAAGAAAACCGGAAAGCAAACCAAGCTTTGGTAGATTTGGTAAAGCAGATAGCAACACAAAAACAAGCTACACCTGCACAAATAGCTTTAGCGTGGTTGTTAGCTCAAAAACCATTTATAGCACCAATACCGGGTACAACTAAAAAACGGCGTTTACAAGAAAATGTTGGTAGTTCATCAATTAACTTGAATCATAATGATTTAAGCCAAATTGAGACAGCTTTAAATAATATTGAAATTGTAGGCGAAAGATATTCTGGCGACTCTAAAAAATATGTAAACAAATAAATGAATCTTTCAAGAATCACAATATGTTTCTTTTGCATCCTACCACTAATGGGAGTATCGGCTTGTGCCCAAAAAGCAACAAAAAAAATAACTAAAGATGATGTGCTTATCGTTTATGTATCAAGAACAAACAATACCAAAACGATTGCAGAAATTATTCAAGATAAGGTAGGCGGCAAACTTATAGGCTTGGAATTGGTAAACCCATATCCCGAAAACTATAGCAAAATTGTAGCGCAGGTGGATCGTGAAAATGAGAAAGATTTTTTACCCGATTTAAAAACCGAAATTGAAAATTTAGACAAGTACGATACTGTGTTTATTGGTTTTCCGACTTGGGATATGCAAATGCCACCACCAATGAAAAGTTTCCTAACAAAATACAATTTAGGCGGTAAAACAATAATTCCATTTAATACTAATGCTGGATATGGTGTAGGTAATGGGTTTAAAACTGTAAAAGTACTTTGTCCAAATTCAAATATTTTAGAAGGATATTCTACCAAAGGAGGAATTGAAAGAGATGGAATTCTCTTCGTGATGGAAGGTGAGAAACTAATTGAAGTTGCAAGTCAAGTATCAGAGTGGCTTCAAAAATTAGGTATGAAACAAAATAAAAAATGAAAACAATTAGAATTATAATAATACTATTGTTGTGCAATATCAGTTTGTATGCACAACACCAAAATTTAGATAAGCAGCAAAAAAGCATAGCTTCAATTTCCGCACTAACGGCAAAAAGCGATTGGGTAGGATTAAAAACTGAACTTTCCAAAGGACTGGACAACGGATTGACCATTAATCAAATAAAAGAAGAACTGGTGCATTTGTATGCCTATGTTGGCTTCCCTAAAAGTATAATGGGCTTACGAACCTTCCTTACTGTTTTAGATGAACGAAAAGCAAATGATATTAAGGACAACTGGGGAAAGGAAGCATCGCCTATTGATGATACCAATCCAAAATACGTGAGAGGTAAAAAAGTTTTGGAAGAACTTACTAAAAATCCATTATCAGAGACAAAACCCGATTACCAACAATTTTCCCCCGAGATTGATAGCTTTTTAAAAGAACATCTATTTGCCGATATTTTCGAGCGGGATGTATTGTCCTTTCAACAGCGGGAATTGATTACTGTTTCAGCATTAATTGCTTTGGGCAATGTAGAACCTATGCTTAAAGGGCATTTGGGAATTTGTATAAAACAGGGCTTTACTAAAGAGCAATTAATTCAAGTAGTCGAAACTTTAAAGCCATATTTAAATAATTATAAATTAAAATCTGCCAATGACATAATTGAAGGATTATGAGAAATTTAGGCAAAAGCATAACTGTATCTGCAACATTGGTAGGCACCTCTGTAAAAAAGATAAGCTTTGATTTTATTTTAAAATTTGTCCTATAATATTAAAAATTAGTAAAATGAAAACATACATTTTAACTTTTTTGTTCCTATTATTTCTTTTTTCAAGCAAGGCGCAGGAAGACAGAAAAGACTTTATAATTATTAAGGAGCAGGGTACATTTGCAGTTGGGGGCTCAATAAAAAAGAGTGAAGGTATTTTTGATCCTATTAAGCATGGAGCGTTCAATCCTACAAACCAAAGTATACAAGGACAGACCCTCCACGGAGATCACGCTTCCGTTTTATATCAAATTCCTATCGAACCTCGTAAACTACCCCTTATTTTCTGGCACGGCTACGGCCAGTCTATGCGTACCTGGCAAACAACACCAGATAGCAGGGAAGGATTTCAAAGCATTTTTTTGAGAAAAGGTTTTCCAATCTATTTACTAGATCAGCCTAGAAGAGGTCTTGCAGGTCAGAGTTTAGAACCTAGAATGTTAGAAGCAAGAACTGAAGATCAGCTCTGGTTTGGTATTTTCCGAATGGGGGAAGGGACAAAATTTTATCCAAATATTCAGTTCTCCAAAGACCCGGAAGCTCTTGACCAGTTTTTTCGACAAAGCACTCCCGATACTGGACCCTTGGATATTAATTTAAATATGGATGCAGTGGCCAATTTATTTGATAAAATTGGTGATGGTGTTTTGGTAACCCATTCCCACAGTGGTGGTCAAGGTTGGGGTACAGTACTTAAAACGAATAATATTAAAGGGATTGTGGCCTACGAACCAGGAAGTAACTTCATTTTCCCAGAAACTCAGGTACCTGATGCAATCCCTTATGTTGGTGGTATTTTACGTGCCCGAGGGGTGCCTATGAAAGAATTTAAAAAACTGACAAAAATCCCCATTGTGATTTATTATGGCGATTACATACCTGAAGAGGAGGTCAAGAATCCAGGTCAAGAACAATGGCGGGCTGCACTACTTATGGCACGCAAATGGACAAAGGCAGTAAACGATGCTGGAGGTGATGTAAGCCTTGTCGTATTGCCTGAAAAGGGTATAGAGGGTAATACTCATTTTCCTATGTCGGACTTGAATAATAAAGAGATAGCCCAATTAATGTATGATTGGCTCAAAGAAAAAGGATTAAATTAAAATTTACACAAATGAAGAATCTAATTGCAACAATATTATTTATTGCTCCACTATTTATTTCAGCACAAACAGAAGAGTATAGTATTTCTTCGTTTCACGACGAAGGTTTTAAGGCTCCCAACACACATTATATCGGTGAAGCTTGGCTAAACGGCGTTTTAGAGGTTGAAGGAGACTTGAACTTTCATATTACTAAAGCTAATTTTAAGGCAAATTCTACACTCGACTGGCACAAACACGGCTCACCGCAAGTGTTGATTTATGTTGACGGCATAGGGTATTACCAAGAAAGAGGAAAAGATCCAATCATACTTAAAGAGGGCGATATCCTTAAGTGTGAAAAAGATGTAGAGCATTGGCACTCTTCCTCAAAAGAGAGTGATGTTACCTATTTAGCTATATACGGAGGTGAAACACCAACCACCTGGACTGAAGTGCTTACTCAAGAATATTATGACAAAATTGCCAAAAAACTTGCTGAGGGGAGCCTTACTATCGACAAGAATAGCGTTGCCGATGAGATAAAAAAATTATCGAAAGAGAAATGGCAATGGATGGCAGATAAGGATGTGAGTAAATTGGCTGACCTTTTCCATGACAAATCAAAATTCGTCCATATGAGCGGATCCTGGACAAAGGACAGGGAACTTGAAATTATAGAGACCGGTAGCATTTGGTACAAGCAGGCAGACGTACATGATGTCGCAGTCAAGACCTTTGGTGATGACACTGCCGTACTCTGGAACCGTATTACTTTAACCGCTCACGTGAGAGGTAATGATGTGCAAAATGAATTTACCGTAACTGAATTCTATAAAAAAGAAGGAAGTGATTGGAAATTGCTTGACCTAACTTTTAGTAGTGTAAGGGAAACGCATACTATTGAACACTAATGATAGTCTCCTTAAAATTTATACGCTCCATGAAAAATATTAGTAAAATAATATTGTCTATCATATTTTTTTGTGGACTGCAAATGTGTGGCCAATCAGCAATAGTTCAAACAAGTAAAGGTTTCATAAAAGGTGTTTCTGAGGGTGAGGTAGACAGCTTTAAAGGAATTCCATATGCAGCCCCGCCCGTTGGTGAATTTAGATGGAGACCTCCTCAACCTATAAACTCTTGGGAGGATGAATTGGATGCAACAGAATATGGTCCCGACTGTGCCCAATCGGGTTGGGGCAGTGCTCCTGGCACTATTACTGAAGGTTCATCAGAAGATTGTCTCTACTTAAACTTATGGAGACCCTCAAATGTATCAAATGATGCCAAACTTCCTGTTATGGTATGGATTCATGGTGGTGGTTTTACAGGGGGAAGTGGTTCTGGTCCGGGAATTGCCGGAACCGAATTTGCAAAAAAGGATGTGATATTGGTGACCTTCAATTATCGTTTAGGGAGACTGGGACATTTTGCTTTTCCTGCATTAAGTAAAGAGTACCCAGAAGAATTTAAAGGCAGTTACGCTTACATGGATCAAATTGCGGCACTGCAATGGATTCAAAAAAATATAGCTTCATTCGGTGGAGATCCTGAAAATATAACCATTTTTGGCTTTTCCGCAGGAGGTGTATCTGTACATTCGCTTTTGACCATTCCTAGTGCAGAAGGACTTTTCCAAAAAGCAATAAGCCACTCCGGTGGTGCAAGGGATGGAGTGCTTACTGGAAGGCCTATCCGAGATGATAATGCGGATATTTTTTATAAGGTATCAGCAGAGACCATAGGGATTAATTTTGCAAAAAAGCATGGTATAAATGAGATAGATGCAGATGCCCTGGCCAAATTACGTGCATTACCGGTTGAGAAAATCGTGGATGGTGGTCAAGTGACCGACGGACAAGGAGGCCCTCAAATTTATTCCGGACCTATACTAGATGGTAAGCTTGTAGTTGAATCTGCCGAAAAAGTATACAATGCCGGCAGACAAACCAAAGTGCCTTTGATGATAGGTTCGTGCAGTGCCGAAGTTGGTGGAAGTTTCGTGAATAATAGTTCGACTAAAGAAGAATTGTTCAATTTGTTTGGAGATTTATCCGATACAGCGAAAATGGCTTATGATCCAGAAGGGAATAAGGAATTTGCCGAGGTTATTGCAAAGTTTAATACAGATTGGGTATGGGCAGAACCTGCACGTTTCGCTGCCAATGCTTTTGTTAAGGTAGGAGAACCTACCTATTTATTTCACTTTGATTTTGTATCCGAACCGATGAAAGAAAGAATGCCCTATGGCGCAGGTCACGGTACGGACATATCATATGTTTTCAACACTTTAAATGCACGTTGGGGCAATCCTGAAACAACACCGACTGATGAAAAAATAGCGGCTATTATGAATACATATTGGGCTAATTTTGCAAAAACCGGTAATCCTAACGGAGATGGTTTACCCGAATGGCCTACGTACACCACCAAAAATAGTCAAATTTTAGAAATACAGTCTGATGGAAAAGTTGTAGGCAAATCAGACCCTAGACTCATTAGATTAGATCTTATAGAAAAAGCTGTAAAAATTAGAACCAACTTACAAAATCAAGGTATATAAATGTTGTTGAAGAAAAGTTTAAAAAATGAGAATTGAAGTTATTTATATTCTAACTTACTTATTGTCTATGAATACAGTAATTGCCCAAGATAAGGTTGATAATAATTTTGGATTGGTCTATGAAGGAGCACTAACAACAAATAAACCCGGGGCTGTCAATATTCATTCAGCATCATACAAGCTTAACGGAATTAATATTGCGGCAAACGTTTATACACCGGCTAATTACGATCCTTCAAAAAAATATCCTTCAATAACAGTTGCTCATCCTAATGGGGGCGTAAAAGAGCAAACAGCCGGATTATATGCACAACGTTTGGCAGAACTTGGCTACATTACCATTACCGCCGATGCAGCTTATCAAGGCGCAAGTGGTGGTGAGCCTCGTCATACCGACAAACCACAATTCCGTACCGAAGATATTCACGGTATGGCAGATTTTATTTTGCAATATCCTGGGGTAAATATCGAACGTTTGGGAGTTTTAGGCATTTGCGGTGGTGGTGGCTATACCTTAAAAGCGGTACAATCGGATAAACGCTTTAAAGCAGTGGCGACCTTAAGCATGTTCAATACAGGTCTTGTTAGAAGAAATGGTTTTTTAAACTCACAAATTAACACCACGCAAGAAAGGTTACAACAGGCTTCAAATGCAAGAACACTCGAAACTTCAGGGAGAGATATTATATATTCTGGCGTAGATGGTATTAGTGATGAAAAATTAGCAAAAGTTTCAACGCTTTTTTACCGACAAGGATATGAATATTATTTCCGAACTCACGCGCACCCTAATTCTACATTTCTTTACACCACAAGCAGTTTAATGGATTTGATGGCTTGGGATGCTACCGATGGAATTGAACTTGTAGACCAACCTTTACTAATGATAGCAGGTAGTAATGCACAAACTTTATATTTAACATTAGATGCATTTCCCAAAGCCACCAACGCCAAAAGCAAAGAATTGTTTTTAATAGATGGAGCCACACATATCGAAACCTATTGGAAACCTGAATACGTAAACCAAGCAGTGGATAAATTGGAAGAATTTTATAAAAATAATCTTTAAAAGCATGAAAATATGAAAGTATATAACGCTATAATAATTCTAATATTAGGTATAATCTTATATTCTTGTAACCACAACAGTTCAAAAGAAGAATCTACTTTAATTTTTCCGAAAGGCGTAAAAATAGAAAACAACAATTTTACGGGAAATGCGTATTTAGAAATGTTAATAAATGCGGATAGTATCAATAGAAATTCAGTTGGTAGTGTCACATTTGAACCAGGAGCAAGAACCAATTGGCATTCACATCCCAATGGTCAAATAATTGTTGCTATAGACGGAGAAGGTTACTATCAGGAAAAAGGAAGTCCAAAACGAATATTAAAAAAAGGTGATGCTGTAAAATGTCCAGCAAATATTCCACATTGGCACGGAGCTTCAGAAAACAGCGAGTTTATACAGATAGCGATTACCAGCAGAGTTAGTGGCCCTACTGAATGGCTTGATGCTGTAAATGAGAAGGAGTATAAAAGTGATGAATAAAGAACAAATATTTATCAGGAATCTATGAAATCACTCCAAATCAGATTCTTTTAGATTTTCTTTAATATGATATTCCATCGCTAGAAAGAAAAAAATAAATCAATGTACATTTAAAGCTTATTCGAGGTGACTTGCAAATGACGCCGGCCTTTGTTTTCTTTTAATGATATATCAAGCATCCATTTTTTAGGGATGGTAAATTTTGGAAGTATAATCATAAAACGTTTTGATTCTCCAGGTTTTACAATATCCGGGATATTTAAGCGATGCATTATACCTAAATCCTGACGTTGCATGGCGTGCTTCTTCCCTTGTTTTTTTAATTGTAGAGAAGCGCTAATTTCTCCGGGAAGAAAACTCACATTGGAGTTATTAGTTAGTTCCATGATCAGATACGCATATTCTTTATAGGACTGAATCTGATACACTAGTATCTTGATCTTTTGATGACGTTTTCTTTTAAGCACTGGTAAGTTTCTTTGAAATAGATACGTTGCGAAGGATTCCACATATGTCTTATTAGCATTATAATCGAAGACATGATGACCAGTAAACTCCCTATCTGAAGGTGTAGCCTTTAGTTTAAAAATGGCATCTCTTTCAAAAAATCTATAATTTAAAACAGAAAGTTTCTTTTGGTATTCCAAAACAAAGGAATAAATATTATTATCCTGATCCACGACCAATAGATTACTAGACTCCCCTGCTTGTGCTTTTAACAAGCCAAATTTCTGCGGATGATCTTTATTATAAGTAAAACTCATTCTTGGTGCCCCCGTTATCGCTTGTTGAATAGGTGCGGGAAAGAAAAGTGCGACCTGCATATTCTCATTTGCATAGAGGGTATCTGGAATTGTCTGAACTTGTTGAGCACAAATCTTACCCCCAAATAAATGCACAAATACTAACAGGAAGTAAAACAAAGAAGATTGAGGAGGAGTATCAATAAAAAGGCGACTATTCATAATTTTTAAGTATTAAGATTGAGGTTTTAAAACGAGCTGATAATGAGCATTAATGGTCACTTTAATATTACGGTTATGACGACGAAATAGATTCTTGAGACCACCTACCTGAGGGACGGAGGGAATATTGATATCCTGTATCACATCATCGAGGACTTCTCGTGAGGCTTCGGCTCGAAAGTTATTCACGACAAAGATTCCCTCATTGCCATCTTGCAAGTCATAAGCACTGAGGCTTATCGGATCGCCCTGAATATTGGTAATTTTTAGAAAGACGCGATTCGACCCAAAACTCACAAAGCCATAGACTGGACTAAATGCCGGATAGTATTTCCCCTGGATATACGAATCCTTTAAAAGGTAAAGTTCCAATCTTGAATTTGCTTCCACTTTTTGGGTTCCAAATACCGCCACGGGAATACTATCATTAGTTCTAGAATATTGCGCATCGGTATTCACATCCGTATAACTAAAAAAACTTTCCTGACGCAGCCTAACTTCTTCTGGTGTGAAGGAAGCATCTCTCAAAGGATCATCCAAAGTATCGTTTAAAGCATCATTTAAATGATCATTGTTATGAATACTAGTAGATTCTTGTATTTGATCCCCATCCCTTTCCCTACTGATATTCATAATACTATCGTTGTTATGATCATTTTGAAAACTCCAGGAGTCCATTGTCCAGGATTTGTGATCAGTATTGTCTTCCACTCCCATCGGATCGGATATGGAAATATTTTCAACGTCAGTATTTAAGATTGAATCCTCCGACTGTTCTATTTCGTCGTAAAGACTCGGCAGTACCGAAGGCTTTTTCTCTTTCAATTGATCTACGGCTTCCCTTCGATTACGAAATGAATTATCCTCTACCTGCAGGCTTGGAATATTTGGATTTATGGGAAGTTTCTCTTCCTTATGATCATTATTTAACCATACAAATAGGGTATACGAAAGCGTGAATAAAAGAATCACCAGGAGTACCGAGCCAAAAACAATTGTCTTTTTATTGAGTTTCATGTTTGCATTGTTTTTTTTAATTACTTCTGCTTATTGTGATAATTTATTCAAGCGGTTTTCATAGAAATCCGTAATCATTAGGCCGTGTGGGTTTTTCGGAAAACTCCGTTTAACCGGAAGAAGTTTCCCTGAAGTGACCAGTTCATAAGATTCTTTGATATTGCCACGATGAATACTGAAGAACAACTGTGACCTAAAGAGATATGGCGATTGGCTTACATCCAGTGTAGAACTGATGCTATCCACTTTTTGCACCAGGGCATATTGAAGAATTCTATTATAGACCCCATCCGCTTTCTTTTGCCCATAGACTTCATCTACCGAGGAATTACCAAGCCATAAGGCTTTTTCCAGCTGGGTTTCGTAGGTATCCGGAGTAAGATCATAAAAAGAAAAATGAAATCGTTCCAAATGCGCTTTAGCTTCGATTTCCAACTGATGACTTCGCTCTTCCCACAGCAAGGGAATCACCTGACCGCTACCCGTTACTGCAAAAGCATGATCAAGGGCATTCCTGTGCATTTTGTAGATTAAGAAGCCCGAGCATATACAGGTCATAAATGCCCCTATACTAACACAGATACTCACCAATCGGTTGAGGCGTAGAACGGAGTATATATTTTGATACGGAGCTTTACTTTTATTAATGTTCATCACAAAGGTTTTAAAGAATATTTTTTGAAATAGAAATATTTAGAATTCAGTGGTACAGCATAGAAAAATCTCGAGATTATGCAGTAAAAATCCTCAATGTAAAGGAGGTTGCTCGCTTATAAAGTTTAAATTTTAACAGTACTATAAAACCAATTGAAGCCGCTTCGATCAGTCGCTTAAGCATTTCATTTTCGGTTGCTAGGCCGAGGAGATATCCAAAGAAATCTTCGTTGATGGCTGTATAGAGGTTATTCAGAAAAATATTGACCAGAAAGAAGGCCGGTACCAGCATATAAACGGCAACATATAGGCGAAAAAAAGTATAGGCCATTCCTCGAAACTTTTCAAAAACGGAGAGACTAATGACTAAAGGAAAAAACACCTGTAGCAGCCCCAGGACAAAGAAGCGTTCCGCCAGAAAGAGTGGATAGAGAAACAAATCCAACAGCCAAAGAAACAGGCCGGTCACAAAGGAAATCATTTTAATCGCATAAAATGGAGAGACCAGGGCTTCGTATAGTGCAGTCATGGCCTGGGTCAACACATCAAAAGCACCAACATCTTCTTTAACGCTCATCTCTTCCAATTGCAAAGGAAGTAAAGCTGGTGCGGTATCCAGGAATTCCGCTTCGATACTGACCAGTACACTATCCAACAGGCTTAGTAATTGCGGAGCGCAAAACACCAGGATCACCACTACGAAATTCTTTAGCAGATCTGCTGGTTGTAATCCCCAGGTCGTTCCTTCCTGTCTTGCGGCTCCTTCCTGATATTTCTTAAGAATATTTACCAGAAAAAGCAGCACTGCCAGTGTTTTCATCCCGGTAAGGGTATAGCTTAAAAAGCTACTATCCTTCAGGGTTTGAAAGATGCTATCAATATATTCTAAGCCTAAATTCATCGTATAAAAGGATTAATCGTTATCACCAAAATGAACATTTGGTTTACTGTTGAGACTCCCGCGAGTTGAGGATATCCTGTAATTGTCTAAAAGCAATGATATCCCTATAGCGTTTCAATTGTGTATTTACCTGAGCAAGAAGGGCTCTGGATTGCTGTTCTTTTTGCTGCAATATTTTGGTGCGATCACTATCATTCATTCGGAGAAGATCACTGGAAAGCACCTGATCGATAAAATCCAGATCTTTTAGGGAAAGTTCAATCATATCTTCAAAATGACGCGAAATCCTATTGGCTTCATTAGGATGAATAAATGGCGAATCAAGCAAATCCCTGACATCGGTACGAATGCGTTCGTAGAGACGCTGATGATTTTGGGTCAGTTCGCGAACGGCCTGAAGCTGCTGTACTACTCCATTGACCTTTTCAATATTTTCTTTTTGCTGTTTCAGAAATTCAACGGTTTTGAGTAGGTTGGAAGTTTGTTTTGCCGATTCGATTAGCTGTTTGGCCAGGCTTAAGAAATTGGTATTATCATATACCGGCATCCCCTGGGCTGTTGCTGATGAAGAAAAAAAGGGCGCTATGCTTATTAAAGCAAGGCATCCCCAAACTTTTAGCTTTGTCAAAACAGCACTATAGAAATTGAGGTTGTAGAAATTAAGATTGAATATATTCAAAGCTTGACGGGTTACAGTTTTCATAGCAGTTTGGTTAAAAATTAAAATATTCAATACCAGTAGTAGTTTGGATACACAGGCATAGCATTACATCAAATCAGGAAAAGAAGGCAGCGAACTATATAGAATTTGGTTTCTTGATATTAGGCGATAGAAACTCCTGAATAGCCTTTTGCATATCTCCATTCTCCTGATAATTTCTGAGAATTGCTTCATTTTCTTTTCCATCGGTTAAATAAGCCGCATAGGCTTCCGGGGGAACTTCCAGGCGGTACACATTACTTTCTTTTCCGATCTTTATAAATACTTCCGTGTACTTTCGTTTTCCACTCAGGTTGTTGGTAATGGATTTTAGCTGATTATGATCATGAGAAGAAAGTTTTAAACGATGCACCAGCTCCTCATAGCCTTTTTCATTGCGCAGGCTATAGATCACCTGTGTATTTTCCAGAATGCTTGCTGCCGTGCTATTGGTAGGCAATTGATTTATGGACTGCAGGATAATGCCTATGGCGCCATTTTGTTTTCGGATAGCCTGGTAATAGAATTCCACACTTTCCAGAACATTGGGGAATTTCAATTGTTTAGCAAACTCATCAAAAAGGATAATTCCTTTTTCTTCCCGCTGACTCCAGATGGAACCCTGTACGGCTGTTTTGATGAGTTTTAGCATGATGCCCAGAATTTCTTTATTATCCCGAACTTCATCCAACTCAAATATGATCAATCGTTTATCTTCCAAACGATAATTTTGAACTCCCGGTTGAAACAAATAGCTATAGATCCCACTGCCAACATATTCAGAGAGAATATGCAGAAAGCGTTTACGATCCAAAAAAATGCTGTCTATCCCTGATTGAACATCCCGAAGTTTATGGTTGGGACTTACAGCATTATCTTTCCCGTAGGTACCGGAATCAAGGTCTAATAGAAAATCATAAAATGCCTGTAAGTTATAGGGAGCACTTGTAGACTTATAATAGTGTCTTAACCAGTTTTTAAGGCTCACACTTTGGGCTTTTGAATTGGTATCGAAAGCCGTCAACTCTAATAAGAAAATACTAAGTTCTTCCAGAAGTTCCGGCGAAGGTATACCACTCTCACAGTAAAACGGATTGATCCCTAAAGATTTTCCGGGTTCATAACGTAATATTAGATGCTCCTGGGGATAAAGCTTCGCAAATTTCGCATAGGATCCTCCCAAATCGATAATAACCAAACGGATTCTTTCCTCAAAATACTGCCGTAGGATATTATTGGCCAGAAAGGATTTCCCTTCTCCGGTGGGCGCAAAAATGGCAAAATTTCTTGCTTTAATTCGTTTTTTAGATTCATCCCAAACATCCTTTTTCACGGGTAGGTTATATTGGCGTTCATTAAAGATTACACCAGTAGCATCTGAGATATAGTTGCCGGTATGCATCCAAAGGCAGAGTGCATGTTTAAGATCGGTAACATAGGTATCCTCTACTCCGAAATTAGAGGTAAATCCAAAATAACTATTGAAAACATAATGCGCCAATGCTTCCCCGGAAGGCATATAAGGTCGAATATCCAGTTGTTTGCATTCTGCCATCAGTTTACCAGCGATTTCTTTTAATTGCTCTTTTTCCTGGTGCCAGTACATTACACTAAACTGTCCCCGTACCAGTCGCGATTGTTCATCACGTAGAATTTGATCGAGTACCTGTTGGAGTTTTTCGCAGGTCATCAGGTTTTGGGAACCGAAATTGGCGCTTTTTTTCAGCGATTCAATTTGTTTTTCCAGCTGGCCTTGCCATTTTTTAGTATCCTCGATCCATAGCATTTGATTTACGATATGATGTTCGTAAAGTTGTAATCCAAAACCATCCATAAAGCCCTGATAAAAACTAAAATCATCCGCTGTAAATTCCGCATGGGGACGTGAAGTTTTCAGTTCATCCTGAAAACAGGATTCATGCTGTAGCACCATAGTTTGGACGTATTGATTTCCCATAAGGAGATCATTTGATGACACCTGTATATCGGTATCATGGTCATCAATAAACCCATTCCAAAAATCCCGACTAAACTTAGCAACAGCTGGTGAAGTCATTTTTATAACCTGAATTTTAGCGGTCTGATTGAGATAGCCCACCACATCGTTAACCTGACGTTCAAAGATTTTCCATTCCTTATTGGATTGGTCCAGCTTATTTTTAGAAAGTTTTGCAAAAGGGTTGATATAAGCGGATTTTGCCAATTTATTATTCTTTGGCAGGCTAAAGAATAACAGGCATTGATGATTTAGGTACTGTCTTCCTTTAAAATACCGATGCGTCGCCTTTTGCAGGAACGAGTCCTTTGGAAGATCTTCAGCAGTATAGGCTTTTTTCAGGCACACATCCTGTTTATGAATAATCGTTCCCACGGGCAGGCCTTTAATGGCCTGAAACCAGCAAGTATGAAGCTGGTCAAAATCCGCTTCCGCAATAGAATATACTTCGGGAAGCACTACCTGATAGGCCAGGCAGAAATTGCCATTGGCCAAAAACACAGCATTACCCAAACTACTAGCAATCGGAGGATATTTATAGAGATTCATAAGTTCGGATCATAAAATGATTAGGCTTGATTTGTTTGGTACTGATATGCCTTGGAAACACCTGAAAAACCTGAATATGTGCAGTCAGTTTTTTCAAATTGATGAGCATCAGGTACAGCAGAAAGTTCCCACTGCACCCGATCAAAATACTCATCCATCCGAAGGCAAAGATTATGGCAAGCAGGCCCACGATCACGGCAATCATTTGCAGGGCAAAAAGATACACCGGAAGGCCAAAGATGAGCGCCTCTTTTCGGATATCACGGTATGGTGTATAGGTTTTCATAGTAATGATGAAAATAGGTTATACGGCCATTCCGATTAGGTAGGTAAAGATGCCGACTACGGCACCGGTGATCAGTACAAAAACGAGCACGCGGCTTATTCCTTTTTTCAGGTCGGCATTTTCACCAAAGAAATGTCCGGCATTAAAAAGAAAACCTACTAAAAAGATCACTCCCAGTAAGATGGGAAATATCGATCGAATGGTATCCGAGATTTCGGCTACTGAATCTTCGATTCCTCCAATTTGTGCGGAAGCACTAAGACTAAAGAAAAGGCTAAATAGTAGGCTACTTGGAAAAATGCCTTTGGAAATTAATTTTTTCATGAATAAAAGTTTTAGGTTAAACAAAAAATCAGTGAATGTTTTCTGATCTTAAGCTACCAAAACCAGGCACTCAAAACAGCTTAGAAAGTAAATCTGTGAATAACATAATTTTTAATAGCATTCGGCAATAAATTACTTTAAAGTAAGATAATTAATAGGTAACCAAATACAAAGCCTGTTCATAACTACAGGACTAAGAAAAATAGAAAAGTATAAAAACGTCAAAACTGATAATGCTAAGTCTAAGAATATACGTTAATCATAGTTTAATTAAACTAACTATCAGATTAAATCAGACCATAGATACACCTATCTCCCCAAAAGATTTACATATTCTAGAAATAGTAGAAGCCTGATAAGATGTGGGAGGATTGTTTTGGGAAATATGTTCTTGGGCCATGAAATAAAAATGTTCTAAAAGTAACCTAAGATCCTCCTCTTGGTTTGTTCTAAATTTAATACGATTAAGAAGTATTCGATTCGGCGTACATTTAAACCGAAAAGAGTTAAAAGGTCTCCAGGTACTATTTAATTCGACTTCAAAGCCATAGACTTTAACCCAATTTAAGTAGAATTCATGATCCAAATTCTCATCATAAGTATAAATAAATGACACAAGTTTCTTATGATAAGTGGGATTAGATAAAATATCATTAGCTTTCATCACCAATCGAATGATATATACATTTACACCAGGGTAATCGATCCACATAAAGTAATTTTTACGGAAAGATCAAAATTACAGTGTCGGATAATTAGTAAAATACGCATTCATGAGGATTAACAATATTTTTTTGCTTTTATTAAATTTGGCGAATGTTTATTAATGTATTATTACTATGTCTATAAAAAGCAGAATTGAAGAGTGCTCTGTGCTGCTGGGAAATGGATCACAAACTTTATTTTCTATTTTCAAATTAATAAGTTGAAGAAGATCTGTCTTCATTATTTTCAGGATTCATCCAATATTTCTATATCTCCCTGGAGCCTCCTCATTGATTGCAAAGTATAAGATAAATTTCTTGCATCTAAAAACATAGGCATCTAAAACCTATAACTCTAGCTAATTAGGAGATAGACACTTATTCCAACGAATAGCTATAAATCAGTATTATCCAACTGAATTTCATAAGAACCTCTCTTGAGTTTTTGTATAGATTTAAATTTCCTGAATAACCAAATAGGTAGTGTAAGAAGCGTAAATCAGGAAAAGTATGACCGCTTCCCATCGATCGAGTTTCTTTTTCTTTCCGGTAAGCATAAAAACAAGGAGTAAAAGTGTTCCAACAATTAGCAACAAAAGATCCCAATTAAATTTTAGATTATAGGAAATAGGTTTTATAATACTACTTATGGATAGAATAAGAAAGATATTAAAGATATTAGATCCTATGACATTCCCAATGGCGATATCACTATTCTTTTTTAGAGCAGCAACGACAGAAGTAAGCAGCTCTGGTAGCGATGTTCCTGCAGCTACAATAGTCAGGCCAATGATCTTTTCACTAACACCCATAGAAGAAGCAATTTCTACGCTATTATCAACCACCAACTTTCCCCCTACGACAAGCCCTGTCAATCCAATAATAATTAAACTATAAATTTTCCATAAAGGCTTAATGTTTGTCATTACGGCTTCCGGTTCATCTTCATTTTTCATTTGTGTAAAAACATAATAAAGAAAAACAAAAAAAAGGAACAGCATCATTCCTCCTTCTATTCTACTTAGGCTCGTGGAATGTCCCTGGAAACCAAAACCATTTAGAAATATATCATTTGCGAAAAGTAGTAACAGTGCAGCAGCAATAAAAGATATGGGAATTTCTTTCCAGCAGGTAGAAGATTTTACGCTTATTGGAAAAATCGCTCCGGTAATTCCCAAAATAATAAACAAGTTAAAATTATTGCTTCCTATTATATTTCCGAGAATAATATCAGAATATCCATTTGTCGAAGCTATGGTATTCACCACAAGTTCCGGCGCTGAAGTTCCGAAAGCAACAATAGTTAAACCTATCGCCAAATCAGAAATATTATATTTTTTAGCTAACATAGAGGCTCCCTCCACCATCCAATTTGCCCCAAAGATAAGTAGGCAAAAACCTACGATTACTAATACTATAGCTAATAACATAAAAAATAAATCTAAAACTGTTTATATTTAAATATAAGATATCAAAGCTTTAAAAGCCCTAGCTATGAATTAGTCTTTTAAAAATTTTCATAGCTATTATAGAATTTCGATGCTGTATTGCATTGCACTTTTTTATAAAAGAATCAATTTCATTCTATAATTTAAAGATACTAGGTTTAAACTAAATAAAGCTTCATTTTAATAAAGCTATAATTTATTATTACATCTCATTCAAAGCATATCAAAGCAAATCAATTTTTGACATCAAAAAAATTAAACTAGCTTTTAATGTCTTTTATCAGGACTATTACTATCAAAGGCCATTAGATTAAATAAAGCTCTCATTCTACTTCGCACCCTTTGACCATAGCGATCTTCTAATTCTGTTGCACTTAAATTAGTGGTTGCATGTGTTTTTAATCTGTGATCGGTTTTCTGATGGAGCTCATATCTGGAGAGTAGTACCTCTCCCATGACATTTGCATTATCTCCGTAGAATCGTCCAAGAGGTTCCAATCCTAAATCATCGAAGCAATAACTTCCAGAATCCCCATATTCCTGAACCGTTTTAAATCCTAAATGATTAAAGCTAAATATCACATTACGAGTAGGGATCATTTCATAAGTTAATTTTCCAGGAACGATATATCGAACCAATTTCATCAGACTGGTTTTTCCACATCCCACAGGACCAGTTAATAAAATTCCTTTTCTACAATCCAAGCCGTATCGCTTACAGGCGTTATAATCTCGAATCATAAAAGCACAAAGTTGCCGAATCAGAGGACGATCTTTTTTATAAATCTTAAAACGCTCACCAAAAAGCAATTTACCCTTCATTTCAAGATAATGCAAGATTTGATAGAAATCATAATGCACAGTCGTACCATCAAAATCTCCAAGGCTATAGACCACTCCGTTTTCAACAATTTTAGAGGGATTCTCCATAATTTTTGTGTTTTGAAGTTTTTAAAAAATCCTGAGTTTCTTTTTTTTCTTTTCGCCAGCGCTCACATCGCTTCATCCATTTCTGAGCGACAGCTTTCCAATTGATTATTTTTCTACCCGTAGCAGTCCTCCAATCTTCAGTCTCGTAATGCTCGAAAAATTTATTTCCTTCGCTTAGGGGCCATTTTTGAGATTTAAAAAACTCAATAATTTCATTTTTAAAAATTGTGGTATTTTTTATGTTTATGTTTGTTATTGTTTTTTGTTTATTACTGTTTATATAAGGTTCGTCTACTGGTTCATATTTGGGATAGTAGTGTGCTGCTACTTGTTCTAATATGGGATCCCTGTGATCGTCTACTGGTTCGTTACTTGTCCGAATAGTAAACATCTTTATGCGGCTTCCCTGATAAGGATTGTGGGACGGTATATATTCCAGATACCCAAAAGCATCTAACTCTTTTATACTACGGTGATATCCCGATCGTGATCGCACTTTCGATACTTGCATCAATTGTTGACGATTGATGTAGAGTTCCTCTGGAAATCTGGCACTATTCCATTCCTGAAATATGGCCATATACAAACTTACATGTGAAGGATTAAGTCGCTCATCTTCAAGAAACCGACTATAGATCCACTTTAGGTGTCGAATGTAATTCATTTGGCAAAACCTGAAGAATGATGAACGCGATATTTATCCATTACTTTTTGAATATCAGAGGCCTGATAATAAATCAATCCTTTAATTTTCACATAAGGAAGTGTTCCATTATTCCGAAGATGTTGTAATGTACCGGGACTAATTTGCAGTAGTTCCATCACTTCTGAAGACTTTAGATATTTCTTCAGTTTTCGTTCTTTGTGTTCCTTTAAGAGTTTCTTCAATTCTTTCAATAATTGAAGTTTAAACTCATAAAGATCATCGGTGGTAATAATACTTGTTGGCATAGGTTCAGTTTTTAAAAATCCCACCGCAGTTAATTTTCAACTAACCAGATCTTCACTACGATGGGATCGGTTGATTTGACTTTCATTACAAAGCTGAGCAGAAGAAATCAAAATCTTTCGTAGTACGAAGCGCACTACGATAAAATTTAACATTATAAAAAATGATCATAAATGTGTTCATTTATCGTCTAAAACGGGATATAAAATCAATAATAAACTTATCGAAACGGAAAATCTTACCTACTGAAATAATTTTCGATACTTATCGTAGTACGAAAGAATTTAACATTTAAAAGAATAGATCCCAGCAAAACGTGAGGAACAATTACCAGCTTTGGAAATAAAAGATTTCTAGGTAATTTAGCGGTTTGAATCCCCAACAATTCATTATGAGTACCATTGAAAAGATCAAAAAAAATCAAAGAATTTTTAGCAGTATACCCCACGGCAACTGTGAGGCTTGAATTTAATTTTCCAGAGACACCATATCAGCATATGAGCATCCCTTTAGAGAGTTACGATGAATTGGAATTTTTTAGTGATTATATTGAAGCTTATGATTTGATTTCCAGCCGTGAATATGAGGCTTTGGTCTCCAAGCATGTAAACTTATCTATACGCAGCCAGCCAAAATTGAATTTTTATACTAAAAATCCAAAGAACTAGCATACTAAAAGATCTCCAAAAAGATTCACTAGACATAGAAGCTAGTTTCATAATTTAATCAACTGTAATGATAAAGCTACTATAGTAGCTTTATCTCCATCTTTCGCCTCCTAAGTTAAAGAAAGCTTCAATTTATCCCACTGAGGTATTAAAAGCCATATTATTTTTATTAGTTCATCATTACTTTTGAAAAGTATAAGCCGGTAATTTCCTATAAATACCATTACTGACTTCGTGTAATGCTAAGGCCATTTATTAGATATAACTAAAGATTAGTTATGACGAAGTAAAAAATTGATTAGTAAAGGGAAAATTCAGCTATGATTTTCTTGATATACAAAACCGATACGGTTGTTTAAGTATTTCTGAATCTTTTTATTCGGCTGCCTCAATTATAGTCATCCTCGCAATTTTCAGTTTAACCGAAACTAATTTACCATTCAACGAAAACTCAAATTTTAAATCGGCTCAAAAAATAAATTAGCAAATAAAATATAAAGTTTTGAAAAATATTTTACTTGTTGAAGATAGTCTGCTTATTAAAAGAGCTCTAAGTTTTCGTTTAAAACATTATGGTTATCATATCTTTCATGCATCAAACGGAAAAGAGGCCATAGGAATATTGGAAAATAATAGGATTGACTTAATATTAACTGACTTAATTATGCCGGAAGTAAGTGGTGAAGATTTTTTAGAATATGTGTTTAATCATGAATATGAAATTCCTTGTTTGGTATTAAGTTCTATTACAGAAGAGACTACGATTACCAAATTACTTGATCGAGGCATAGTTGACTATATTACAAAACCCTTCAGACCAGAAGAAATACATTTAAGAATTCGAAGAGCCCTAGGTACTTATAAATTTGAAAAAAGTATAATTTAAAGTTTTGGCTTACAAAGCTTGTAATCTAACCTCTTATCAATGTCGGAGTTAAATCATTGGAATCAGCGACAATGTTTTAGAAGCGAGAAATCTATTATTATAATTCCTATTATAAAAATTGATCCATATAATATAGAAATATAATACCTCTCAATACTTATTATGACAAGCCATCTTCTTTTTCCATCTTAAGCTGAAAATTAATTCCCAGCTCATCAAGATACTTTGTCTTACTTCCCTTGCGGGCTTTAATTTCCATATAGGTTTTAGAAACATTATCCAATTTGATATTAAATACTTCTTCCAACGCATGAGTTATGGTATTCAAATCAGATTTTCCGTAGTTAAAAGCCTCATTATTATGGAGTGCATAGATCAGCTCTACCAGCGCCGTTTTACTATTAGTCCAAACCAGAACCTGATGGCGTTTATCAATAGAAAATTCCAGTTCTTTACCATGTAGCTTTTGGAGTTGCTCTCGCAGGTAATGAATATAGCGATATACAGCTTGAATTTTAGCCCATAGCAGATCATGTGAGGTCGTAAAATCAGGATCGAAATATTGATTTTCCGTAGGATCTAGAGGAAACTTTTCAATTCCCCGACGGGTAAAAAAAGTATGATCCATATAGTAGGTAAAGTCAGTATTCTTTGCAAAGAACTTATTGACTTTTCTCATCTCCTTTTCCAGGAACCTGATCTTATATTGTTTCCCGGCTTTGGGTTTATGAAGCTCACAGCTTCGCACGTGGGTATAATAAATCAGGTAGCTCATCGGTTGAGGTTTAACCTGTTTAAAGAAATAGATTTCTTCCGGCACACTTTCAAAGTCACTTTCTTCTACCATGGATTTCATATCTACCAGTATTTCTCGACAGAACTTAATCATCTCAATGGCACGTTTTAAATAATCCTCTGTCCCCTCCTGCTTCTTTTTTACCTCTTCACTAAATTTCTCTAAAATTGTTTTATACATTTAAAAAAGTTTAAAAGTTAAACATCAACACTTCTGAATTAACCGATAGCGTTTACAATCAAAGTATAGAAAAGAATTAATTTTGATGCCATTTGGTGGCTTTCAACACTAAAAAAAGACCTTATACATATTTTTTAGACCTAACAGATATATCGATCTGATTTGAACAATACATAATTATTATTACTTTTAATGTAAGAAAAGAGCTTCAAAAAACATATTACTTTATTATTGTGCCCGATTGACACATGCAGAAGGAATCTAAATATACCACGATGTGGATTTGCGATGGAATATTATATATTACTTATAAGCCCATTCCAGAGCTAGATCTACGTGCAGCAAAAAAAATTGTTGCAGGTCGCCTTATATTCCAGCGGCACCAACCCTATCCTATATTATGTCGCATCCAACACTTAAAGAACATTTCGGATCAGGCTCTAGATCATTTTGCAACAAAGGGCTCACTAATGGCCAGTGCTGTTGCCATTCTCACCAATAATGATTATGATCAATCTCTTGCGCTACTCTTCAGAGATGTTCATCACCCACAAGTTCCTGTTAAACTATTTAAAAGTGAGCTTAATGCACTGGCATTTCTTCAAGATTATAAATAATTAAACCTCATAATTCCTCACGACTATGACTAATTATTCCTCAAATGATAAGCGTTTTGATCAATTACGGGAGGCTTTGATTAAAATATCTCAATTTAATTTTTCATATCGCATCCCCATTTCAAATAATAAAAACAGGGAAGATACTCTGGCCTTACTGATCAATCATGCTAGCATTAAAATGAATCAGTTTATGTATCAGATAAGGACGGAAAAGACCTTATACTCGCAACCGAAATTGTTTATCATATTAGATAATGATAAAAATACAATCACTCATAGTGATGAGAATTTCAATATTCTAATGAAAACTAATTATCCTGTTAAATTAGCTCAATTACTATCAAAGAAATCCCTAAAGAAATTGAATAAAATTTGGAAAAGATTTCCACGCAACAAAAACTGCTTACTTGATTTTGGAATCGTTGATTTTCAGAGTTCCAATGATTTAATTAGCCCTCTACAGGTTAGAATATTAAGATGTGGCCTTGGCATAGAAGAGCCCAATTATCTCTTATTTGCATTTGACCCAGAAGAGCCTTTACCGGATTTATCACAAAATGAAGTTGACTCATTTGACAAAAATAAAACAACAAAAACCTCAAATATTCGTAATGTTCGGGACTTTCTACTTGCTAAAAAGGTACATGACATTCTTAAGGGCTATCGTCATTCCCAACTTCCGGGGCTTAATCAAATAGCTTCCGAAGCAGCAGCCAGTAGATCCAGAATAAAACGTGTATTCAAAAAATTTTATCAGTTACCGATAAGAGCTTATGACATCAAGATGCGATTGGAAGAGAGCCTGGAACTTTTGGAAGAGACCGACATGAAGATCAATGAAATTTCAAAACATTTTGGTTTTCAGGCATCCTCTCATTATTCCAATCGTTTTAAGCAGGAATACGGTGTTTCTCCTAGTCAGTATCGCAATAATTTCTTTAAAAAATAAAATAATCCCTCCCAACCTCAATTTAGAGCCTTACAAAACAATTTTTATCCCTCTGGAAAACTTTTATTTTTCAATTTTACTTCAGGAAAGATAAAATGGTTACTAACTAAAAATCAGAGTTAGTAACCATTATGATCGTTTGTTGCAACAATCCTTAGGTGCACCGACATCTAATTAAAAAACGGGAGCAATATTATTAACACTTAAATTTAATACCATGAAGTTTAAAAAATTAATTTTACCAATTATAGCAATTGTATTTGCTATAGGAATGGCTTTTGCGACTGTTGACACCAAGTCCAGCTCAGATCCTGATAACGATTATGTTCAGACCGATAGTGGAGTAGTTACCATTGATGAAATCGACTGTGGAGCTGGTAATGTAAACTGTATGGCTCGATTGATTGAAGGGGAGCCTGCATATCCAGTATTTGATGATCCAGCTTTAAATACAAGAAAAACTGGAAGCGGGAGTGTAATTGAATTATACTAATCTAATTAATTAAAATCAAGCCGGATTTACCGGCTTGATCTTTTTTTCCTCTTCCTAGTTATTTTTCATTACAAATTCATAACGGTATTTATCAAGCAAAATGTTTTGAGCTATTTTCCTTATAATCTCTGGAGTCAGTGATTTAATATACAACTGTATTTCCGACCGATCTATCCATGGGATTTCAAAACGATAATATTCATATAGATCATTTGATATTGTTTGAAGACTATTCCCCCTTCCTTTTGGATCATGTATCATATACATACGTTTGAGAGCTTTACTTAATAAAGGTTTGGATATCGTTTCTTCTTTCAATTCTGAAATAATCCTTAAATACTCATCTCTTAAACTTTGGAACTCTTCCGGAATACAATTGAAAGTAGTATTTATTTCATACTTATTAGTCAATTTGTTATATGAACTGGAAGAACCCGTAACATATAAAGAATATCCTTTTTCAAAACGCAAATTCCAAACTTTCATATTAATAACAGCACTCAAAGCTTCCATTCTAATCCTTTCCTTCCAATTGCTTTTACTTTGAGTTGGAATTATATATAAAGGCCTATAAAGCAAATTTTTCTTTTCCTTTGATCCGGAAAAATCCCACTGCTTATAATAAGGTCCAATGGGAGAAAAACCCACAAAATCGGGAGCCTTATCTGGAATAATTATTTCAGTCCGTAAATTTCCGAGATAGATGTTTAAAAGCGGTAGAATATCATCCCTGCAAAAATCTCCAGCAATAATGAATGTGAACTCATCAGTACTAGAAAAAAGGTTGCGATAAATATCAAGACCTTTTTTCAGATTGGTTTTATTAAGCCCTTTATATCTCTTGGAACCAAAAGGAATATCTGAAAAATCATTAATAACTGAATCTATTTTCACTTCCAGGTCATTATATTTTTGGTCAATAATGGGATCCAAAAATAATTTCTTTTGATCTTTTTTCCAGTCTTCAAAAGCCTCATCAGTAACCTTAGGCTTGGTGAAATATAAATATAACAACTGTAGTAAAGTTTCAAAGTCTTCTTGAGTAACATTTGCTTTAACTCCAGATTCCATATTATGAATATATAAATCGATTCCATGCCAGAACACTTTCGTTTTCGAGAGATAATTTTGTAGTTCAAACTTATTGAAATTTCCCAGACCACTATTCTTTATAAAACCAGGAGCATTTATCGCTGAAAAGTAATCTTCTTTGGGAAAATTCATTGCACCATTTGGTGTAAATCCATGTAAAGAGATTCTATTTTTGTTTACCCCATTCGGTAGGAATCTTTTTAAAATTAACTTGACTCCATTTTCCAAAATCACCTCTTCAGTTTGCAATAAATCATTATGTGTAATTTGATATGGTCTTTTAGGCAGGCATTGTATTTCTGCATCAGACATAAGCCTATTCGGTATTTCAGGCACTCGGTATGGCACGGTTTCTCGAAGAGAAGCCTGATGAAGCTTTTGACGAATTTCAGATTCTTCTAAATCTAAAAAATGATGCTTATTGGGAACTACCATACCAATATCCTCAGGCATTTTTAAATTAATTGAAGCTACAAATTGATTAAATTCATTAAGAGAATAAGCTTGTAACCAGTTTTTAATCACTTGTAATTTATCAGTTAAAATGGGTTCATCATAAAAGAAATTTTTTCTTATTTCACTTCTCCAAAAATCAGGTCTATCGACAGATGTGCTATTTAAATTATTTAATTCACTATTAATGACTACTTGAAATTCTTGTTCCGAAACCCCATGATTTTGAAACTGATTAAGGACTTCTAAAACCTCGTTTAATGGAAGAGTCTTGCTGCTACCAATTATACTAATTTTAAAAGCTGGGGGTTCTATATCTTTTTGATAGGTGTGAATAATTTTTGCTGTGAAATTACTGTTATAAACGTCCGTCAACCTTTTATATCGTCTATTTAAGATGGTGGTGAATAAAGATAAAAGCTTCAACCGCTTAATTCCCGACAGTTCAGTAATTTTGTTTTTGGTAATTGAATCTCTATAATAGAGATATATTTCATAATCTTCTTCTAATTTTGAAACAACATTGGGCTTTCTTTCAATCTTTACAAACTGGGGCTTTTGATGAAAAAATAGCGAATCAAAATCTTCACTTATCCTATCTCCGTGAGATTTAATTTTAGAAAATCTTTTCTCTATTTCTAGTTTAACACTATCAACATTCTCTATGGGTCCAACTATGCTTAATGCCATTCTATCGGGTCGATACCAGTCTTTATAATAGCGTTTTAATACATCAGGAGAAAATGTTTTAATATGCTCAAAAAATGAATCTGTATTTTCTGCTCCCGGAAAAAGCTGGTATCTCAGCTGGGAGGTATTTAAATACGCCTCTACGTTATCTCCCCCTCTAGTAATATATTCCTGCATGTAGATTCCACGCTCTTTATCAATTTCGTTTGTTTCTAAAAATAAGCCTTTGCTTGCTATATCCTCAAACCACAATAATCCTGCATCTATTGATGCCTTATTATTTGAATTAGCTTTAAAGATATATTCTGTTCCTTCTTTACCCGAATGGCCATTAACATCGAACTGCGACATTTCCAAATCATAGTCTTTTTTCAATTTATTATGAAGACCTTCTGGTGCATGTTTACTTGATTTAAAAGCCATATGCTCCAAAAAATGTCCGAAACTTACCTGATCGCCGTCCTGTTCGTCTATTCCAGCTTTCACATATAAATTAAGTAGTAATTTTGAAGATTTTGGTCCCAGTGGTTTAATATAATATTGCAAACCATTATCAAGTTTCCCTGAAGTGATAGAAGGATAACTATCTGAACTGTTTAATTTCATTCTGTAATTTTGACCGAAGCTATTTAGAGCACAGAAAAAAAAAAGAAAAAGAAAATAGTTTTTCCTTACCTCAGAGATAAGTATCCTAGTAACCTGCATTTTGCGTAAGATTAGGGTTTTTCATGCGCTCTTCTGCTGGGATTGGAAAAAACAAATCGGTTTCCTCCCAAGTATTTGTTTTATCATTTAAAACAATATTAGCATTTTGGGTTCTTTTGAGATCAAACCAACGATGCCCCCATTCAGTAAAAAGTTCTTTCCTTCTTTCTTCCAAAATAATGTTAAGCAGTTCATTTTGATTGATTTCACTACTGAGAGCAGAAAGGAGGAGACTTGCTCCAGCTCTATTTCTAATAACATTTATATCAGCGATGGCTCCACTTAAATTTCCAGATAAAGCTCGCGCTTCAGCTCTTATCAAATATTGTTCTGCAAGTCGCAGTACCATTGAGTATTCTGTAATATTATTGAAACTACTTCTATCCTTATATTTGTAGGCAAAATTATAGCCTGTATTTTCATTAAACCCAATCCAGTTCTGACGTCTTATATCTTCTTCTTCAAAAGTATTTACCAGATCTTCAGTTAATGCAACTCTGGTAAGGCTGGGATATGAAGGATGGAATATAAAAGTTGTTCCTTCATTAGTATAAGTCACGACACCTCCATTTCCTATTGGTGATATTTGCCATATGGCCTCATCGCTATTAGCTAGAAAAACCTGATCTAAATTATCCAATATTTCATACTGGGAAGACCTTTCAATCACTTCAGTACTTAATGAAGCTGCCTGACTATAGTTACCAAGAAATAAATGAACGCGAGCGAAGAATGCCATTGCAACGAATCGGTTGACCGAAGTACGGTCATTATTTCTATAAGCATCACCCAAGAGGTTCGAGGCATCGGTTAAATCAGTTATTATCTGTTCATATACCTCATCGACAGGTATCCTGGAGACTAATGCATTTTCCTGATAGGCCGTAGATAATACCAATGGGATATCATCATATAAATTCAACAAATAAAAGTATGTAAAAGCTCTAATAAACTTTGCCTCGCCTTCTAAATCTATTCGCACATTTTCACTAATTCCCTCTGAGGTTTCAATGCCTTCTAATAAAGAATTACACATATAAATAATATTATAGGCACTCGTCCATATAGAAAGGTTTCTTGTGTTGTTAGGAAGTATAGTATTTTCATAGAATTCAGTCAAGCTCTGATCATTTTCACGAATACTCTTCAGCTCATCACTAGCCAAACCAGCGAGTACATGGATACTTGTTTCGCGTCCACCACCTGTATAGGATGCACGGAATAATTGGTTATAAATCCCTTGCATGGCTCCAATTGCGGTTTGATCGTTATTAAATACTGTCTCGCTTACAATGCGATGTTCGGGCGCGCCGACTTCCAAAAAACTTTCACATCCTGCCATTAGCAAAACAGTGAAAAATATAAAGATTACTTTTATGTATGATATTGTTCTCATATAATTCCTTGTTTAAAAATTAAATTGAATACCCCCAGTTATACTTTGCAGATTAGCAAATTCTGATCCTCTTCCAGGTTGTTCCGGATCCATTCCTTTGTAAGGGGTAAGAGTCCACAGGTTTTGTCCATTTATAAATAATTTACCAGCGGTAAGACCTAGGTTTTCAGTTAAGGTTTCTGGAAGTGCATAACTTAGACTGATTGTCTTCAAGCGTAAAAAAGAAGCATCTACAATTGGGAAATCCGACTCAATTACTTCACTGTAAGCCCTAGAAGCTGCCGTCGATCTTGAGATCATCTGAAACCTACTCCCCTCATTTAGTGCATCAATAACCTCAGCACGTTGATTTTCAGAATAACCAGCCTCAAAGAGTGTCAGCCTCCCCTCTTGATTTACATATTGCATAAGAAATTGAAGAGAAAATCCTTTATAGCGTATAGTATTACTAAATCCTCCGAAGAATTGGCGTCCACGATCCCACGGTATGATTCTGTCTTCATAATCTATCCGTTCATCATTATTTTGATCGACGACCTGATAAAAACCGGTTTCTGGATTAACTCCATCGTATTGGTAAAGTAAAGAGATATTTAAAGGATAGCCTATTTTATAGGTGTTAGCATAAGAAGATTCCTCGAGATTAGGATAATTGACCAATTTATTTTGAGGGATAGTAAAATTTATATTCAAATGCCAGCTCACATTATCCGAATTCAAGATATTAGCGGCAAATTCTACTTCTAAACCTGTATTTTCAACCGTAGCAGGGAGGTTTGCCTGAACAGAATTAAAGCCTGTCGTTGCAGGTAATGAGTAACCTACCAATTGATTGGAAGAACGATTACGGTACCAACTTAAATTTAGGTTGATATCATTTTCAAAAAAACCAAGTTCAATTGCTGCTTCCAGTTTTTTATTTACCTCCCAAGAATAGTTAGGATTAGCCAGCTGATTGGGATACAATCCCCCAGGGCCAATTGTACTTTCGTAAGCATCAAGATACCCATAATCCCCTATTTGGTCATTCCCTGTTGTTCCATAGCTCGCTCTGAACTTTCCAAAAGATAGAAACGACAAATGTCGGGCTATAAAAGATTCTTCAGAAAATATCCATGCCGCTCCTATTGCTCCAAAGTTTGCCCATCTTTTTCCAGTACCAAAACGTGACGAACCATCTCTTCTTCCCGTAAAGTTCAGATAATATTTATCCTTTAGATCAAACTTTATGCGACCAAAAATAGCATTGTAACGATATTCGCTATTTTCATCCATAGGTGCTGTTACTTCTTCAGCTGCATTCAAGTTTCCAATTAGGGCATCAGAAACATATCCTGTTCCAGACAATCCCAAGTAGCTACTATTACTTTCCTGAAAGGTTCCACCAATAATGGATTCTATCCCAACTTTGCCAAGGCTTTTAGTATAAAGTAATTGAGGTTCTATAATCCATGAATCTCTTAGTGTTTTCAGATGGTTGGACCGATTGTTAATACTCTCCCAACTTGACGGATTATAAGACGTTTTTGGTCTTCTTACTATTTCATCTCCATGATATATGGTATAGCCCATATTAGTCTTAAGCTTTAAACCTTTTAGAACCTCATAAGTCAGCACCAAGTTGGAATTCATATTATTATTTTGGATTAGACTATTATTGTAAAAACCATTTAAAGGATTATTTATTCCGACTTCACTCCATTCCTCCCATTCCAAATCTCCATTTACATCAAACAAATTAGGGGCGTTAGGAGGAAGACGAAAAGCAGATTCCGAAAGATCCATGTAGCCTACAGTCTTATTGCGATCTACACCATAGTTTAGAGCTAGGTCCAAATGAAATTTCCGATTCTCAGACTTATGATTCAATTGAAAGCCACCGGTTAATTTGCGATAATTATAATCGCCCATATAGATTGTTCCCTGTTGGAAATAACTACCATTAATCCTATAATTAGTATTTCCATTACCTCCATTTGCACTTAAGTTTACACTAGTCACATTGGCTGTTCCTCCAAAGAACACATCCTGCCAATCAGTATATCTCTCTTGATCCCAAATTAATAAATCATAAGCATTACTCTCTGCAAGTTCTACTCCATCATTTTCAAAAGCTCTTCGTCGGACATCCAAATACTCCTGAGTATTTAATAAATCAACACGCTGGTTTACTTTTGAAACACCTGTATAAACACCGGCATGCAGACTAGTTTTTCCTGATTTTCCGATTTTTGTGGTAATTAATATCACACCGTTGGCTCCTCTCGATCCATATATCGCGGTAGCATCAGCATCCTTTAAAACTTCTATACTTTTAATATTGCCTAAATTCAAGGCATTTAAGGGATCAATCCCTACATTTCCTAGGTTAGTGTAACTCTCAATAGGAGCTGAATTTACCGGGACTCCATCGATAATATAAAGAGGGAGATTCCCCTCCTCTCTTAAACTATTGGTACCTCTTATCCTGATTGTCGAAGCATTTCCCGGAAGATTGCCATTGGAAATAATCTCTACTCCAGCCATTCGTCCCTGTAGGGCTTCAATAGGACTGGTTACAGGCTGCAATTCAATTTCATCTGCGGTTACACGAGCAATATTTCCTGTTTGTTCACGCCTAGTGGTATTATAATAACCGGCATTAATAACGACCTCATCAAGGGCATCTACCGAAGTTTCCAATACAACATCTCCAGTAAAGGCAACATTCACCTGTATTTTAAAATCTTTAAAGCCGATATAAGAGAATACGAGCGTATCCCTTACTCTAGCATAAATACTATAATCACCATCGAGGTTGGTCATGGTTCCGTTAGAAGATCCCTGAACGATTACATTCACTCCGGGAATAGGAAGACCATCCTTATCCCTTACGGTTCCGGATATTTGTTGTTGAAAAAAGGGTTCAAATTTTAATATTTCACTACTCGACATCAATAAATAAGGAGCAGCATTCATTCTTTCTAAGAAGAAAGATGAAAAAAATAGGGGTATTAGCACTACAAGATTGCAGCACCTGTAATTATTTTTCATAATTTCGCTGTGGTTTTGTGTTACTTTATTAGTTAATTAAACCATAGCCTTCCTGCACTAGACAGCAATCTTAATCGCAGGAAGGCTTTAGCTTTTAGCCTTTGAAGGCCACGCCAATTCAAATGTGTGTGGTTTTGTTTGTTCAATCTTATAGTTTATAATTTAGGATTAACGATTCTACAGTTTACTGTTTACTTTCCGTAAAGCTTTCAACTAATAGCCAAAAGTTTTAACCTATCAGCAGTATTTTTTTATTGAAGCTTGACTTAGCTTATTAAAACCGACCCAGCTTGCCTGTAATAGCAAATATTGGATTTGCACAACTAAGGAAAACCCTGTATTTTTAGCATTGCG